>Ga0302138_10000064_pt1 | contig 66204 bp, 47 predicted proteins | sample CBN3_321_MG_FD_203110 | JGI IMG/M metagenome (GOLD analysis project Ga0302138, IMG submission 203110) | Marine microbial communities from Western Arctic Ocean, Canada - CBN3_surface | ecosystem: Environmental > Aquatic > Marine > Oceanic | place: Canada: Western Arctic Ocean | collected 2017-09-15 | reverse complement strand
CGGCGGCGGCGGCGGCGGCGGGTTTTATGAAAGCGGGTCTAAGCTAAGAGCCGCGTCGTCGTCATCCGCAGCGACGCCGTCCTCGGGGGTCGTCGAGGAGGTTGTGCTTCTTGACGTGCGGGGTATGCACTGTGGCGGGTGCACGGCGAATGTGAAGCGGATTCTGGAGATGGAAGAAAACTGCGTTTCGGCATCCGTTAATTTGGCGAACGAATCCGCGCTGGTGCGCGTGGCGGTGGACGTCGGCAGTTTCGGCTTGGACACTAAAAACGTACAGAACGGCGACGCGTGGATGGAACGCCAGATCGTCACCGCGGTCCGCGCGGCTGGCGATGCGCTTGCCACGACGGTCACATCCAAGGGGTTCCCCACCACGGTCCGGGAGGCGTGCGGGGTCGCCGTTTCCGGGGTCTCCGCCTCAGACGCGGCGAACGCCAAAAGAGAAGCGCGGCTGCAAAGAATTCAGGAATCCACCAAACGAGTCGTCGTCGCGTGGGCGCTCGCCGCGACTTGTCTCTTAGGACACGCCGCGCACATGTTCTCGCACCAAGCGTCTTGGCTGAAGGTGCTGTGCAGCACGCCGGTGCACGCCGGCCTCAGCGTGTTCGCGTTGCTCGGGCCGGGACGCGAGACGCTGGTGGACGGGTGGCGCGCTATTCGGAGCGGCGGGCCGAACATGAACACGCTCGTTTCCCTCGGCGCGCTCGCGTCCTTTGGGATGAGCGCCGCGGCGGTGGCGTTGCCCAAATTGGGGTGGCCCACTTTCTTCGAGGAGCCTGTGATGTTACTAGCGTTCGTTTTGTTAGGAAGAGCCGTGGAGGAACGCGCGAAACTACGCGCCACGAGCGACATGATTGCGCTTCTGAACCTGTTACCCGCGACGGCGCGGCTGGTGGGTTCGGGGGGCGTTGCCGGAGACGACGGAAACGACCACGGAGACCCCTCCAAAAACGCGTACTTCAGGGAAGTCCCCACCTCCGTGTTGGTACCGGATGACTTGATTCTGGTGTTACCGGGCGACCGCATTCCGGTTGACGGCGTGGTGTGGAAAGGCGCGTCCCAGGTTGACGAAGCCGCGATCAACGGCGAACCCATTCCCAACCCGAAAACCGCGGGCGACGCCGTTTCCGCGGGAACCGTGAACTGCGACGGCGCGCTTACCGTGCGTGTGGTGAATTCGGGCAACGAAACGCAAGTCGCGAATATCGTGCGCATGGTGGAGGCGGCGCAGCAACGAGAAGCCCCCGTGCAGAGGTTGGCGGACGAAGGTACGTGTTGCGCGTTTCCCAAATCCGACACACCGCCCGTTTTATCTCTAACGCGCCTGTGACTGTTCGGACCGATTACGCCCGACTGTTCAGACCGATTACGGTGACTGCTGTCCAGGCCATCGTCCAATACACGGCCAATACACGCCCAACAAATGGACTGACCCTTTGTTTTCCGGATCGCAAGTTTCGGGAAAGTTCGTGTACGGCGTGATGGGCGCTAGCGCGTTTACGTTTGCGTTTTGGGCCACGGTTGGCACCAAGATTTTTCCGCAAGTGCTGCAGTCTGTGAGTTTCGCGTCCGGCGTCGGGAGCCCCGCCACCGCGCCGTTGTTGTTAGGGCTGCAACTCGCCGCTTCCGTGTTAGTAGTCGCGTGTCCGTGTGCCCTAGGGCTGGCGACGCCCACCGCGGTGCTCGTGGGCACCTCATTAGGCGCGAGGCATGGGTTACTAATCAGAGGCGGGGACGTTTTGGAACGCGCGCACACCCTGGACACGGTGGTTTTCGATAAAACGGGAACCCTCACTATTGGCCGGCCGGTCGTGACACGCGTGGTGAGCGTTTGGGATGGGGAGGGGAGTTGGGATGGGCGTTCGTTTGAGAGTTCTTCTGGCCGTTCTTTTGGTAGTACTTCAGAGAGTTCTTTCGGCCGTTCTTCCGAGAGTACTTCCGGCCGTTCTTCCCTGACTGAAAAGCAAACCACCCTCCTGCGCATGGCCGCGGCGGTTGAGCGGAACAGCCGGCACCCGCTCGCCGTCGCCGTGGTCACCGCCGCGGACGCGCTTCCATGCGCGGGCGGGCACCCGAAACTCGCCACGGTTGACGGCACGTTTACGCAAACCCCGGGGAAGGGCGCGGAAGGGGTGGTGTGTGGCGTTTCGGTGCGGGTCGGTACGAGGGCGTTTTGCGAAGCGTCCCGGGATTTATCCACGGCCTCAAACGACGAGCACGATTTCGCGAGCGTGCATTCAAAAAACACGAGCGCGTTCAAAACCCCCGTGTTCGTTTCCTTCGACGAAAAGATCGTGGGGGTGATGGAGATGGAAGACACGGTGCGGCCGGACGCGAAGGTACGTTTTGCGCGTTTCCCAAGTCAGGAGCCTCCTTTTTTTCCCACACCCCGACTGACGCTTTCGGTTATTCGTCGCAAAGGCCACCGTCGCCCGGCTGAAGAAACGAAACGTCCGAGTCGTGCTTTTAAGCGGCGACCGGCAGGAAACCGCCAGCGCGATCGGTGTCGGGTTGGGCATTTCACCTGAGAACACGTTCGGCGACGTGACCCCCGAGGGCAAGGCGGATTGCATTTCCGAGTTAAAAAAACAGGGACGCAAGGTCGCGATGGTGGGCGACGGCATCAACGACGCCGCCGCGCTCGCCGAGGCGGATGTCGGCATCGCCATGGCGGGCGGCGTGGGCGCCGCCTCGGAAGTCGCGTCCATCGTGTTACTGGGCGACCGCCCGTCGCAAGTCGTGGACGCCCTGGAGTTGAGCAACGCCGTACGTTTTGGGGCTTTCCCAAATCCAGACACTGTTTACCGCCCCGTTCGTGACTATTTACTGTGCGCTGTTTGCCCACGAAGTACAAGACTCAATCCCTGACCCTTTTCTTTCCCAAAAACAGACGTTCGCGAAAATAAAACAAAACCTGGCGTGGGCGTTTGCGTATAACTTGGTCGGGATACCCATCGCGGCTGGTGTGCTGTTGCCGTTCAGTGGGTTGTGCTTAACACCAAGCGTCGCGGGCGGGCTGATGGGGTTTTCGTCGTTGGGGGTGATGGCCAACTCCCTGACCTTGCGTCTGGCGGGGCGGCGCCTCTCGAAACCGCCGCCGGTGGTGGCAAAGGAAAAGGACGATGGCAACGCTGATGCGTCGCCGGACAACGTGTGAACGGCTTGCTTTATGTTTAGATAGTATTACGAAAATCCGAAACACAGTTCGTGAAACGTAAGACACCCTTCACGCCGTGCCGTCTGCGATTTTCTGGAACGGCTCGCAGTTGTTCACCGCGCCGAAAGTGATGGCGCCCAGCTTGGCGAGCTCGTCGTCCATCGCCTGAACGGTTTCCGCCTTGACGCTCGCGTCTTTGGCGACTAAAAACTTAAACAAGGACATGAACTCCGCCCCGGTCAAGATGTTGTCCTCTCCCCCGAACACCTCGAAAAGCGACGCGATGATTCCAGGGAAAGACGCGTCCGTCATCGTGAGCAGTAACGTGATGGGTTCGCTCGGGTTCACCGCAGTGTCCTCGGCCCGGCCGAATTCCCCAAGCCGGAACGCTTGTTCCACCGTCGCGAGCTTAATCCCCACACCAGTGCACTCGATCATCACGTCCGCTAAGGTCGTTTCAACGCGTGCTTTGCACGCGCCATACACCTCGCGGAGCTGCGCCACGGAAGGTGGGACCACGGTCTCCTGTGTGCTTTTAGAAACCGACGCCAGGTTTGCGAAGTAAATGGCCGAGAACTCGTACACATCCGTGGGCTGACGACGCACGACTTCCTTCGTGAACGCCTTCAGCACGCCCGCCAGCTCAGCCGGGACGTGAATCTGCTCCGCGCAGTAAATAGGGTCCAGGTCCATCGTGCCCGCGCGCAACATCGCGGCAAAGACCAACGGCGGGAAGCCGGTCCCCGCGGATCGTTTGTGCGACCCAATTTTGGAATTTGAGTCTTTGACTGCAACCAATCTCCCCGTTTTGGACTCGATTTTGGCCCCTCGTAGCGCCGTACACGACGTGCCTCGCACAAGGAGACGCGCGGCGCGGCGGCGTCCATCGGCGTGTCGCGCAATGGGCGACGAGGAGGCCGCTGCGGTGCCATCCCCCGGGGTGGAGTCCATCTTCCTGACGGGTGCGTCCTTGTTCAAATCACGTACCTTGTGTTGACTGCAAGACGGGACCCAGATGCGAGAATGCGTGTACCTGATTGTGTGCCCCGACGTGTTGACTGACCGACCCCCACTCCCTTTCTCTGGCACTGGCCCTGAACTCTTAAACCTAAACCACCCCCTCTCACGCACGCACCATATCAACACAGGCGGAACCCTTACGATCGTGGGCCTGGATGACATGGGCCCTGGTTTGCGGTTGAAGTCCGTTTCCAAGGAAACGCTGTTGGCGGATGTGCAGTACCGCGGCGCGATAAGCGACTTTACGATCATCAAAAACCAAATCGGCAAAGCGGATTGCGAGTCCCTGTGGGTGCGGTACAACGAGGATGACGTGTACGGCGACGGGAACAACTTCGAGGTCGCGGTGACAAAAGCGGCTGGCGAGGCGTTCGAGATGGAGGACGCGGAAAGAGCGGTCGCGGCTGAGGCGGAGAAAGCGGCAGCGTTGCTAGCGGCAGAGGAACACAAACCGGGCCGAAAAAAAAAGGTCAAGCCCGTGAGTAAGCCCTGGGTTTCACTGGGCAGCGAACTCGAAATCGCTGCGGAGACCTTGGTAACGGACAAGCACCCGCGAATCGTGGTACAGGTGTTCCGAAAACGCTCGCACTTCGGAACCGAAGAAAAGAAAAAGAAACTCGCCGACGTCGACGCCATCACGCTTTGGAACAGCGCGTCCATGGTAAGTATTTCCCACATTCCACGCTCCGCGGACTGATTACTGCACTGTATAAATATGGAGTACAGTCGGGAAGTACTACCCACTCCTATACCCTTTCCAATCCTGGATACACGTCACGACCGACTGACACTTTCGGCGTTAATCGTGCCAGGAGTGTCGTCCGTTTAAGGAGAAGACGCCATCCACGTACTTTTCGGAAACGGATTGCGCGACGCAAGCGGTGCCGTCCATTTGCGAGACCGCGACGCAAGCCACACCGGGGGTTTCGAAACCGATGGCCACGCAGTACGAACCACGACGGCAAGTGCTGGAGTCTTCAATTCAATCCGACGACGACGCGTCGCGCGAAAAACTCGAAACCTCGCAAAAACTGAAAACCTTTCTGGACAAAGTAAACCCGCGTATGCGCGGCGCGCTGCAGCAGAACGAGCTGTACGACATATTCACGGACGATTTCGCGAGTCTGGCGGACAACGAGTCCGGCCTGGGCGGCGGCCGGAACGGCGGAAGCACGTCCTTGGTTGAAATGCACTCGTTCACTTCGTTAAAATACAACAAAGGCAAGGCCGTTTCGTGTATCGACTGGGCGCCCGACGCGTTCGGGGTCGTGGCGGCGTCGTGCGTGGAGACCGTGTCCTTCGAAGCCGGCGTAGCATCGGGCGGCGTCTCGAAACGAGGCGCGGTGCTTGTTTGGGACTTCGAGGACCCGATTCACCCCAAGTTCGTGCTGGAAGCCCCGCACGACGTGCACGCGTTTCAGTGGAACCCCACCAACCCAAGCCTCGTGGCGGGCGGGCTGGCGAACGGCCAGGTGTGTTTCTGGGACCTGGCGGATTTGTTGAAACCGGGAGACAAGGTCGGCTCCGGTTCCGGCTCCGGTTCCGTTGGGATGAGCTCAGGAGTGATTGTTTCCGGAACAACCGGAACGGACAAGGAAAAGCAGGTTCCGGTTTGTCAGCCCAAGTTCGTCTCCGAGGTGCAAGAGTCACACGTCTCGTGCGTCACAGACGTGACTTGGCTTCCGCCGGACGTGGGGGTTTCGAAACCCAGAGGCGAGATACAAAAAGTTTTAAACCCGACCGGCGTGACCAACTTTTTCGCCACCACATCCGCGGACGGCAAGGTTCTTTTCTGGGACCTATCCACCACGATGAGAAAGGACACGAAACGGCGTGATTTCTTTTTTAATCCGACGTACAAGATTGCGCTGGGACGGGGGGAACAGAGCGGCGCGATGCAATGCGTGAAGATTAGTTTTTCGCCGGAGCTGCGACCGCCGGCGCGGGACGGGTCGGTTTCCGCAAATGCGTCTCTGTTTTTCGCCACGTCCGCGGACGGCGAAGTCGCGCAGTGCGATTTCGTCGCCCCAGGAGACGAGGACGGCTCGCAAGCCGGCGGCGAGCACACGAAGCTGTGCGTCATGGCGCACTCAGAGGCGGTAAGGAACTTTCCCAATCACCACACACCGCCTCTGCGATTGCCCATACGAGACTGACACTTTCTTTTTTATCGTATCAGGTGCGGTCGATCGCGCGGTCCCCTTTTTTTCCCGACCTGGTGATCACCGTCGGGGCTAGTTCCTTCAAGCTGTGGCGCGAGGGCCAGGCTTTTCCTATTTTTTCCTCGCCGCAACTTCCCGCGAAACTCTGCGGGTGCGCGTTTTCGCCCACCAGACCGACCGTGGTGTTCATCGCGAAGGATGACGGCGTGGTTGAGACGTGGGACTTGCTTGACCGGTCGCACGAACCTTACCTCGCCACGCGCGTGAACAGCACCGGCCTCGGGCCGATTAAGTTCTGGACCCCACAACCGGGCGATGCGCACTTCCACAAAAGCCGGGAACAGCTGCTCGCGGTTGGCGACGCGGGGGGAGTGCTGCACGTCCTGCGCACGCCGCGGCAGCTGCGCAAGCCCAAGCCCCGGGAGCTTGAGCGCACTGAAGCGTTTCTGGAACGGGAAGCGCAAAGAGCCGTGGACTCTGTGGAAAGAGGTTTGCAAAGGGAAGCGGCGAGCGCGTCGAGGGAGGACGCCGTTTCCGCGGCGAGCGTTGGGGCGGCTGGCGGGGAGGAAAAGCCGGCCGCTCGACGCGGAGTCCGGGGGGATAAGGAACTCAGCGAAGACGAAAGACGGGAAGCGGAATACATGGCGCTGGAACAGGCGTTCATGGTAGAAATGGGCCTGCGAGAAGCGCCAATGAAAGAAGAATGAAAGAGTTTGGGGTGGGGTACTTGGGGTTACTGAAACGTCTTTTAACGTTTTGTCTCCTACTACAAGTAAACCGAAACCCTCAGACGTTTCTGAAAAAACAAAATCAGCTCGTATCCTCGTCCCCCCCCTCGTCCTTCTTCTCTCCCGCCGCCTTGGCCTGTATCGCAGAGAGGAACTCGTGGACGCTGAACCCGGACCCGGCGGGTAACCCGAACTGCGTCAGGTCCATCTGCCCCGATTGCAGCGCGTGGCTGAACCGCTCCAGCTGCGACTGGAACTGCGGCGTGCGCAGAAGCTCCTCCAGGTTTTGCGTCGCCCTGTGCTCTTCGGGAAGAAACTGTGATCGTGAGAGAAAAGGTCAAACGTCATGTATATCGCGATGTATGGACAACAGTCACTAGCTGAAAGATAAAACAATGTGCCTGGATTTGGGAAACGCGCGGTGCGTACCTCCAAAAGCCGCGCGCGAACCGCGGCGTCCGCGAGTAACGGCCCGACGGTTTCTGGTGTCAAAACGTCCTTCAATCCGAGACCTCTCTGTTCTCTCTGTTGCGCACCTTCAGCGTGGCCGCCCGCCGGTCGCTGCATACCCGCGAGCATGCTCGCCATCGCGGCCGCGTCCATGCCCCCCGCGACGCCTGACCCCCCAGACCCGCCGAGATCGCCCAGCGCGGCGCGCAGCGCGTCGTGCGACACGGCGACCCCGGGGGTTGCGTCCGTCGCGTGCGTCGGTACGACATCGTCGGGAGTCGCGTGCATTGGTACTTGCGGCGCGGGCGCTTTCGCGGGCGCCGCCGGGGTCGACGCGACGGAAGCGGTCGCGACCGGTGTTTCTGTGAAGCCGCCGCCGCCAACCGCGCCCGCCGCCGCCGCCGCGCGAATCGCCCGCGCGCGCTACCGATTGGTAAAACAAAGTGTCAGCGTTTCAAGCCGCGTGACGCGAGTAAACAGTGACGCGTAGTCGGGCGGAGGTAATGCGCCCTTCGCAGGACCAGTACATCGCGCGGTGTGACCACGGTCAGTAGCTTTGGTGAAAAAGTGGGTCGCGGAGTCGGGAAAGGACCGAGTACACGCACCCGCGCCGCCGGGTCGCTCGCGCGCGTCGCGTCGCTCGGCGCTTCGCCGTTGAGCGACGCGTTTACGTCCCCCGCGAGCTCGTCGTCCGGAACCCCGTCCTCGGGCTGCTGCGACCAGAAGAACATGTTCCGGGTCGCGTCGTCAGGGAACTTGATCACGAAAACCCCACGCGGTTTGGAAATGAACTTCATCTCCGCTTCTCGCGGGAACACCAGCAGGTCGTCCTCCGGGGAAAACGGCGTGTCCGCCACGCGCACCCCCCACTGCAGATGCGTCAACCCGTCCGTGTCCTTGCACAGACGGAGCTTGCCTTTGCGGTTATCGGGGACCATGGTTTTGCCCGCGACGTTGATGCGGCCGCACTGCACGTCCAGCAGAACTGCGGAGAGAGGGAAAGGGTTGGCGAAGGGCGAGGACGAAAACACGAACACGACGATTTGATGCGAGCACCTCTGCGCCGTGCGTTCCTTCCGAGATCGAAAAAGGGAACAGGTCGTGTCGCGCGGACGCACTTGTTTCGCCGTTAGGCCCGAGCGCGGGGCCACCCCCGGGCGGCCCTGTGTTTTGGTTAAAGAAGTCGAATGACATCTCGTCGTGGCGACGGCTCGACAACCCCGCGCGCACACCTTGTGCGTGGCGCGCGCACGTCGCGAAGCAAGTTCCCCTTTTCTTCGAACGTTTGCCCGCACGTCTCGAATAAATCAGAAGAGCAACGACGCTCGTGTTTTTCGCACGTGTTCCCTCGGACACAGTCGGCTCGTCCCAGGCAGGGGGAGTGATTTGGGGGAGCGCCAGCCTGGGGAGACGAGCGGGAGTATCGGCAGCGCGCGTTGACGAGACGTTGACGACGTGTTGGTCCTCGGTCCCTCGTCCGGTCGGCAAGTCTCTTGCTGCCGGTGGAGAAGAGGTGGCTTCAGATCTGCGGTTCACGGAAAGGGAAAGGGAAAGCAGTTCCGATTCTTTGGCGTGTCGCTCGCGAGACCTCGTCGTGGACGACCGCCCTTGAACGGCCGGCGTGATGAGCGACTCGGACGCGAGCTACGATGACTACTACGCCACGGATGATTCCGTGGATGCCATGTCCGGTTCGGATGTAGACGAGGATTTGGTGTTGGACGAGGAGACGTTCGGAGACGTCGGGGGTGAGGAGGCGTTCAAACAGGTGGAGTACCGTAGTTTGGACGCGTGTGACGTCCGGGCGAGGCAGGACGACGCGGTCGCGCGGGTAACCGCGGTGCTTCAGATATCCAGCCCAGACGCAACCGCGCTGCTGCGCAAACACAAGTGGAACGTACACCTGGTGAACGACGCGTGGTTCGCGGACGAGGCGGGGGTGCGAGAAAAGGTTGGGCTTGTTGAGGAGATTGATTTGACGAAAAAGGCGTCGTCGGTACCCGCGACCAACGGCGCGACGCAATCGAGTAACGGGAACGACGCTCCCGGCATGCCGACGACGTGCCTGGTGTGTTTCGAGAGCTTTGAAGGCACGCCGAAAACCACGTGCGGGTGCGGACACCACTTTTGCGGTGTGTGCTGGGGTGGGTACTTGGAGACCGCCATTAACGACGGCCCTTCGTGCTTGGACCTGCGATGCCCGGACACTACGTGCGCGCGACGCGTGCCCGAAGCCCTGGTGCCTGAGTTTCTGTCAAAAACCACCGACCCCACGGTGTTGGAAAAGTACAACACCTTCCGTTGGCGCAGCTTCGTGGATGACAACCCCAAAGCGGTTTGGTGCGTCGCGCCGGGGTGCGAGCGCGCCATCGTTTCCGAGCGAGGCGCCGACGCGGGCGGCACTGCGGCGCGCGCCGTGGACGTGCAGTGCGCGTGTGGGTTTTCGTTTTGCTGGAGGTGCAAGGAAGACGCGCACCGCCCGGTGCCGTGCGCCACGGTGAACAAGTGGCTCATTAAAAACAGCGCCGAATCCGAAAACCTTTCCTGGATCCTGGCGAACACCAAGCCGTGCCCGAAGTGCAAGCGCCCTATTGAAAAAACGAGCGGCTGCATGCACATGACTTGTTCGCAGTGCAAGCACGACTTCTGCTGGATGTGCCTTGAGAACTGGAGCGACCACGGCGAGCGCACGGGTGGGTACTACGCGTGCAATCGGTACGACAGGGCGAAAAACGAACCCGGGTTCAGCGAAGCGGACAAGAAACGCCAAGCCGCGAAATCGAGTCTTGAGCGGTACACGCACTACTACGAGCGGTGGGCGGCGCACGGTTCTTCGCAGAAAAAAGCGCTCAGCGATTTCGAGCTCTGGGAAGAAAAAAAACTCAAGAAACTTGGCGACCTGCAAAACACGCCGGTCACGCAGGTGCGGGGCTTTCCCAATCACCACACACCGCCTTCGCGATTGCGCATACGAGACGTTAACCACTTTCGGTTTTATCTCTCAGCTTTCCTTCATTCCGCACGCCCTTACCCAAATCGCGGAGTGCCGCCGGGTTTTGAAGTGGACGTACGGGTTCGGTTACTACCACTTCGACTCCGAGGCGGATTTAGTTAAGAAGGAGTTCTTCGAGTTCACGCAGGCAGACGCGGAGGTTACCCTGGAGAGGCTCACGGCGGCCGTGGAGGTTGAGCTGGAGACGTTTCTTTCGGAAGAGAGGTAAGTATGGCATTTCCCGAATCCCAAGACTGTCTGACCATACAATACTGACACTTTTCTTTAAAACTCAAAAGGACGGTTGAGGAGTTCCAAGAGTTCCGGGGAAAACTCGCGGGCCTCACTTCCGTCACCGCGAAGTACTTCACCACCCTGGTGGTGGAGATGGAAGCCGGGTTCCCTGGAGTGCGGCCGGTGGAGGGGGAGGGTGGTGGAGACGGGGACGAAGAAGGGGTTGGGGCGAACGGAACCGGCGCCGCCGGCGCGAACGGCGCGAACGGCGCTGCCTCGCCCAAACGCGGAACCGGCCCAAACCGGCTGATTCGCAGGATCAGCCGTGGGATACGCGAGGCGGTGATTGGCAGCAACGGCGAAACCGTCGCCAGCCGCACCAGGTCGCACGATGAAATCTGAAATCACGGTGGGGGGGCACGAGAGAGACGTTTTGTTTAGGTATAGCTTTGTTGTTTGTTCACGAGATTGCACGCATGAAGGAAGGAGGACAAGGGTTGCTTCATCGTCAAAGGATGCTTCTCCAAAAAAACCAAAATCCACTTTTTTCTTCCAAATGGCAAGTTTTCTGTTCTCCTTCGTTTTTTGGCAAATCCCGTTTCCGGCCCTCGCCTCATCTCCGGGAGTCTCTCTCTGACGCGCGTTCCGCACGTAGTAGCGACGTTAAACAGTCACCATGGCCAAGAGTACTAACCACACCGTACGTTCCCGGACCGTTTTGGACGATTGCGGCGCGCCGCCCGCCCTGGACCCTGCGAAGCGGGACGCGTTTTTCGAGCGCATCCGCGTGATGCGTGTCCCGGGTAAAAAAAGAAATGCCGCCGCGCAGCCGCACCTCCGCGTCTCGCGCGGCGACCTGTTGACATCGAGACGTGGATCTGGCACGTGCTGTTTCGTGGTGGCGGGACGTCGCAGATCACGCGGCGGACGCGGCGTCGCGGGTTTCGCACGACCCGCCACGCCTCTCGACGGCCATCGCGGACGCGAAGGTTTTTCCAGGGTTTTGGGGACGAAGACAACACACATCGATTTGTCAATCTTCGCTTCGGCCAACGCGCGCGCCGCCAACCACAGCGCACCACCCGCCAACCGTTCCCTGACCCTCCCCCCCCACCCATACTTACTCACAGGCGCACAACCAAAGCTACAAGAACCACAGAAACGGTATCAAGAAGCCCAAGGCGGGCCTCAAGAGGTCGCTCAAGGGTATGGACCCCAAGTTCCTCAGGAACCAGCGCTACTGCAAGAAGCACCAGACCGGCGGACGCACCGAGGCGTAAGCGTTGCGGCGGTGGTGGGTGTTGCGCGGCGCCCGGCAGTGTGCCGCGCGCGGAGTGTCTAGACGAAAGCGAGGAGTGTACGAAGACGCGTTAGCACGTAGCTTTGAAACAACAACGAACTTTTGGACAAACACTTTTCGCGCCTCAAAGAGCGTTCTTTTGGTACGCGACTCCTGATTTGTTTACCCACAAGTCACCACCGCCGTGGCCCTTTTTACACGCAATCTTGACTGGATCTCGCGTGGGGGCACTGGACTAGTAAAAGCCTGTCCACCAGGGTCTTGACTCGCGCGGTGCGAATTCTTTTTGCCACGAAACAGATCGCGGCGCGCGAATGAGACGAATGACGCCTGTTCGTACCGATATCACCCCCCGAAGTTCAAGAAGTTTACGTTCCGTTACACACATAAAGCTATTCCTATGCGTGTCCCGACCCTCTTTACACAAAGTCTCACTCCCAATCACACTCCACCGCCGCAAGCTTACGCCGAGGCAACCTTGACCCTGCACGCGATGCGGTCCAAGTCGCGCATCCCGGTGCTGGTGATGCGTCGCCCCTTCGTGGCCTTCTCCACCACACCGACGGCTTCAAGCTGCTTCAGACAGGCCCGGGCGACGCTGCCGCTGCCCACGCCGTGGTGGTGGCGGCACACGCCGTTGTTCTTGGCGCCTCCGTAGTTTTTGCGGAACGCACCGACGCCCATGCTGCCTGAGACGTACAGCTTGCGCGCGATGGACGCGGCGCGGATGTAAAACCAGTCGGGGTCGTACGGCGCCAGCTCCTTGTACGACGCGGTTTTCACGATGTCGACCCAGGTGGGGACCTCCATCTGTGTGTTGTGAGGTGTTTATGGGGGGGGGAAGGAAGGTCAGTGGGAGTTGCAGAGAGAGGTCGATGGCGAAGGGTCCAACGATCAGATCAACAAACAGAAAAAGTACGCAGCAAAACCACGCTGGCGACGATGGCGCTTTCGTGCCGTGCAGACGCCGGCATCCGGTTCCGTCGCCTCGGTGTCGTCGAAGCGCCACCCTGAACTGTCACTGGCGCGCACCGGCCATGTGTCGATCGCCGCGCGTCCCGCGACGCGGAGCAGCCGGCGTATCGAATCGCACAGGGCGCGGTGCGCAGGGCACGCCACAGTCGGGGTACGGGAACCCTAACACACACACGCGCGATGGGTGCACCGCGCACGCGGGCGGGTGCGCGGAAAACACGCGCGGGGCGCCGTTACCGGCGCGACCACCACCGAGTTGATGGTGCCGACGTCTCGTTCGTGCTGGTAACGCGATCAACACGCGGTGCGTGTCGTCGTCGCCGTGTCGCGGCGCGTCTCGCCGGACGTTCCCGCGCGTCACCTCGCGTTGGCGTCTCTTTGCCTCTAAAAGGCATCCATCGAATGGCGTAACGTACCTTGCCGGTGCTTCGGAAGTACTGCGCCAGGGCGATGACGAACTCCTGAGCGGGCACATCCTTCACGGTGTGGGGCACGGTGGGAGCCATGGTTACAGGCGATCCGTCGGGGGAAGGCCGTGCAGCGCGTGCGGCTGGAAAAGAGAGACCTCCGCGTCGCTCTCTCGGTTTTAGGGTCTTGTGGCTTTTGCGAGGCGATTTGGGTAATGCGATTTTGCAACTCGATTTTCATCTCCAGAAGTGGGCACCAAATCCTCGGGATTTTTCACACCATCGCGCGCCCGCCCCATGGTGCTTCCCGGTGTCCTCGCCGTGGGCTTGGCGCTCGGGGCGTTGCTGCTTGGCCGGAAAACCAAGGGCAACGCGGCGGGGGGCGGGGGAACAGGGTCGAGGAAACGAAAACGGTGCGACCCGTGGGGCGCGCTCGTGGATCGAGTCGTCGTGCTTCCATCGCCATCCACCTCGGATGGCACCCACCCCCGGTCCCTGGAAGGCCTGCGGTACGTCGTGAAGGACGTCTTCCAAATCACAGGAAGGGTCGCTGGGTTCGGGTCACCTGCGTGGCTAGAGAGTCACCGGAAACCCGCGAGCGCGAACGCGAGGGCGATTTACCTGTTACAAAACGCAGGCGCAACTGGTGTAGGCGTGACGCACATGGATGAGTTTGCGTACTCAATCTCTGGGGAAAATTTCCACTACGGCGCGCCGATCAATCCAGCTTCACCGGGCCGGGTACCTGGCGGGTCATCCAGTGGCTCCGCGGTTGCGGTAGCCGCTGCTGTTGACAAGTGCGACTTCGCACTTGGCACGGACTCGGGCGGGTCAGTCAGGTAAGTATTTCCTATTTACCACATTCCGCCGGCTGAACAAGACTGACACTTCTTTTTTATCTCTCAGAATACCAGCGGCGCACTGCGGCGTCTTCGGGTTCCGCCCGACGCACGGCGCCGTCAGCGCCACCGGGGTGATAAAGTTCGCGAAAAGCCTGGACACCGTGGGGTGGTTCGCGAGGGATGCGAGTGTCTTGCAACAGGTGGGCGATGTTCTTCTGCAACCGCGTCTCGGCAACAGGGGCGGGCCCGAAGGCGCACACCAGGAGTTGCCAAAGAAACTGTTCGTGCTGGAAGACGTCATTGACCTGTGCGACACGAAAGCGCAGTGCGGGGTCGCGGCGGTGTGCTCGGCTCTCGAAACCGAGTTCCCACACGGGACGATTTCGAGGCTGGACCTTGGACAGCACTTGTTGTTGTTGTGCCCGACGCTTCGTGAGGTGCAGACGCGGGACGGAGGCAGCGGCCTTGATGCGCTCCGGGTGTGTTTGGCGAACATAATGGGACGTGAGGTTTGGCAAGCGCTCGGGACGTGGTACGCGGCGCGGCCGTTTTCAGAGGACGGCGATACCGGCCCCGGGGTGCGCGAGCGCATGCAGCTGGCGTCCAAAATCACGGAAGAACAGTTCACGATTTGCACGAAAGCACGTGCAGAAGTTAAAGTCGCTCTGGGGGTTTTGCTCGACGGCGACAGCGACGCGGCGCTTGTTTTCCCCACCGCGCCGAGCGCGGCGCCGTTTCTCGAGTCGGACGAAACCACGCAAATCGCGTGGCGCAAAAAAACCCTCGCCGTGACAAGTATCTGCAGTCTCACCGGGTTCCCGCAGGTCACGGTTCCGCTTACGGATGACAACCCAAACGACGGACCGCGAGGCGTGTCACTCGTGATGGGCCCGGGCCGGGATTACGCGTTGTTACGCGCGGCACGTGCGTTTTCGGAAAAGGTGCGTATTAGGGCTTTCCCAAATCCTGACACACTGTTTGCCCATACAAGACTGACACTTTTCTTGACAAAAAGATCATCGCCACGTACCCGGAAATCGTGCGCGCCGAGACGAAACGGTCGCCAATCGTCCGCGACGCGGAACGCGTTGGTGTTTCTTCAGGTACCACACCTAGTGAGACTTCAGGTACCACACCTAACGCCAAACGTGCGCCTGCAAGGGGCGACACACTCGGCGAGCCGCTGAAACGCAAGGGGAACGATTTGTTCAAATCGGGTGACTTTGCGGGCGCCGTGGCGGCGTACGCAAACGCGATTGACGCGGCGGACAAATTCGCGAGCTCGAATTGGAAATCGATCGTGCTTTCCAACAAAGCAATGGCGCACCTGAAGCTCGGGGCGTACGCGTCCGCGGAGGAGGACTGCACCGAGGCGCTTACGCTTAATTCGAAAAACGTCAAGGCGTACCTTCGACGAGGCGCCTCTAGGAGCGTTTCGGGGAACTACCTAGAAGCGCTTGAGGATTTCGAACGAGCGCTGATGTTGGAACCCAAAAACGAAGACGCGAAAACCGAAATCACGCGCATGAAGAACATCCTAGGCGACGCGCAGCAAATACCGGACTTCGATTGATTTTAGTAGACTATAAAGGCGTACGGATTGCCGCCGCACTATTTAGCTCGATGTTCGTAAGAAAAAAAAAATTGATCTAGTATTAGTGTTATGATCTACGATTTATAAAGCACACGTCAGATACGATACGTCAGATTGAAATCAGCACACACACACGACTCTCACGTATACTTCACTTCGCGCCGCCGCCTGGTGGTTTCTTCGAGTACGTCCTCGGCGACATCTCCGCCAGCCACTCCGGTAAAATCGCGCTCACGTCCCTCGCGTACAGCTTCGAGGTTTTCACCAGCTCGTTGAACACGATCATCTCGGGGGGTTGCGTGAACAGCACTGATGAGGGGTGGATCTGAAGCCGCTGACCCGTGGCGACGGTTTTGAAGCTCCCGTCTATTTGCCTTCGCGCGGTGTTCAGGAAGTACCCGGCGACTAACGACCGCGCCAAGGGGTCGGTTGTTTCGCCCTTGCTTTCAACGCAAACGCCCTCCGCGGCGGCGGCGCGAACGAGCTGGTTGAAAATATCGTTCGCTTTTTGCATGGCTCGCATGTTAATCGCGTTCGTGGTGCAGAACTCTTTCCGTCGCTTCACACCGCAGTTAACGAACGCCCTGAACACCGCAAGAAGCGTCGCGTGGTCACCCTCGACTTTCGCGAACTGCTCGCGCCCAACGTTTTTCTCCCGGGCACCGCCGCCGCCAAACCCGGGCGTTTTTTCACGCGAGTGTTGCCGGAACACACTGAGGTTGGTAACAAAAAGTGTCAGTCTTGAGTCGGCGAGTGCGGGTGTACTTCGTAACGTGTATACGCAAACGGTCACCCGTAATCGGGCCGAACCGTGCACTTGTGATGTGCGTAATTCGTAACAGTACTGGTAAATGTTACGGCCGTGGTGCACTGAAACAGGGGCGGTAAACAGTGTGCCTGGATTTGGGAAAGCCCAGGAGGCCGTACCTGTCCGTGGTGAGCATCGACACCACGGCGATGACGTCCTCCGCGCACCCCTCATCCGCGCCCGCCAGGATGGCTTTCGCGGCCATGGGTTCCAGGGGAAACCGGGACATTTTCCGCCCAACGGAGTTTAGCTTCCCGTCGTCGCCAAGCGCGCCGAGGGCGTAAAGAAGCTCCAGCGACCGAACAAGCGATTCCCGCGGCGGCGGGTCGATGAAGGGAAACGACAAAATGTCATCAACCCCCATGGCTTTCAGTTGCAACACCACACCCCCCAAGTTGGTGCGCAGCAGCTCCGGCGTGACGTGAGGCTGCAGGCTTTGCATCACGTCTTCGCAGTACAGACGGAAACACTTCCCCGGGCCTTCTCGGCCGGCGCGGCCGGCGCGTTGCGTGGCTTGGGAAACCGCGATCGGCGCCACCACGAGCTCGTCCACGCCGGAACGCGGGTGGTACACGCGTTGCTTGGTGAGGCCGGTGTCCACGACGTACCGAATGCCGTTTATTGTTAGCGAGGTTTCCGCGATGTTCGTGGCTAGCACTATTTTACGCGTCCCAGCCGGAGTAGGTTCGAACACTTTCATCTGTTCCTCGGGCGCCAGCGCGGCGAAAAGAAGCACGACGTTGAGCCGCGGAACGCCGGCTGCGAAATGTTTCGCCCGCCCCCGAAGCAACCGCCCTAAGCTCTCAATCTCCTCCTGCCCGGTCAGGAAAACAAGCACGTCCCCAACAGGCTCGCCTTCGTTGATCTGGCACACCGCACAAAGCGCCGCGTCCAGGTAATCATCCTCGGGTTCTTCCGTGTAAAACGTCTCAACCGGGTATTTCCGCCCGCGCGAGTACACGATTGGCGCGCCGTCGAAAAACGCGGAGAAGGAGTCCGCCTGTAACGTCGCGCTCATCACCACTAACTTTAGGGGTTTGCTCGTTTTGGCGCGTCTCGCCTGTGTTTGTTTCAGCGTGCCTAACAAAAAGTCAGTCTGCAGCGTCCGCTCGTGCGCCTCGTCGATCATCACCACGCCGTATTTCGAAAGAAGGTGATCAGTCATGGCTTCTCGTAAGAGCATCCCGTCGGTGAGGAACTTTAGCTTCGTCTTGTGGCTTGATTTGTCCTCGAACCTAATCGCGTACCCGACTAAATCCCCGAGCAAGCTCCCGGTCTCCTCGGCGACGCGTCGCGCCACGGAAACCGCGGCGACGCGCCTGGGTTGCGTACAGCCCACCGCCAAACCGCTCGCCAATCCCGCTTCCGATAAATAAAAGAAAGTGTCAGTCTTGCGTGGGAACACAGTCGTCCGGGATTTGGGAAAGGCCCTAAACCCTAAACCCTAAACCCTAAACCCTACACGTACCTTCATAAACAAACTGCGGCAGCTGCGTGGTTTTCCCCGACCCGGTTTCGCCGACGATGACGAGCGTGGCGTTTGCGGTTAACTCGAGGATTAAACGGTCTTTTGAGGCGAAGATCGGTAACGACTTCCGGATGGAGGACAGCTTACGCTTTTTTTCCAGGCGCTCAAGTTTCTGTTGCTCGGTTTCCGTGTCTTTCGTGACGAACTGGTGATGGCCTTTCGAATGACCCTGGTGGTGTGTGTTTTTTGTTTTTTCGCCGTTTCCAACCAACCCCGCCGACGACGGACGCGGACGCGTATCGCACTCCAGTTTCGGGGTACCGGTCGGACTAACAGTCGAGGGCATCGCGGTAGGCGTAACCCGCTTTGCGTCCTTCATCCCGTACTACTATCGCCCACAGCCCGGACCACCTACTTCTGTTTCGCCTCCGCCGCCCGGATCGCCCCCACCGTCTGCGCCAGCACTTTCGTCTTGTCCTCGCGAAAAAACAAACCCGACCTGCTCTGGTACACCTGACGTCCCGCAGGCAACGAACGAAGCTCCGCCTGCGCTACCTTGAGAGCCTGTGTCGACGCGTCGATTGTCGTGGACGACGCAGGCATGACCTCGCGTCGCAAGACGCGCAGAGCGTGCTGGGGGTTGTGGCGAAGCCGCCGACAGTTTTTCCACAATCCAGTCAGCCGGCGACTCCTCCCTTGCCTTGGATTGTGCTGTAAATCAGGTCAGATCGTTCGCCGCCGTCACTCTCGTCCACACGGGTGGCGTGACACGTCCTTTTCACACGATCATGCTCCGTTCGGGGGAACGCGCGATGGCGCCCATGGCGCGTGCCATCGCGAGCTGGGCGAGCGCTCCCCGGCTGGCGTGTCCCACGCGCGGCGCCGCGCTTACGCGGACCCTGCGTGCTTCATCTTCGTCATCGGAGACGAAGGAGGACAAGGGTGATGTGTTGGACGTGTTTCCCCGGGTTGGGTCGGGTAAGACCGTGAACCGGCACTTGAAGCGCCAGGGGATGGTGCCTGGTGTGTTTTTCAAACCCGGCGACGAAACGGGGGAGCTGTTGTCGTTCGCGTCGAAAGACATCGAGCGGCTCGTGAGGAAACACGGCCAAGTCGGCGTGGGTGCCCGCGTGTTGCAGTTAAACTTCGCGGAGGATGGCGGTGGGAGACGAGAACCCGTGGTGGCGAAACAGGTCATGATGGACCCGTCGACGCAAATGGTAGAAAACGTTAACTTCATGCCGTGCGGACCGAACACCAAGGTCAAGATCAACGTGCCGGTGCGCGCGGAGGGGGAAGACGCGAGCCCGGGGGTAAAAAAAGGCGGCTTCGCGTGGAAAGTTTCAAAGTTCCTTGAAGTGCGGTGTTTGGGCAAGGACATCCCGCCCGAGATCGTGATCAACGTCGCGAGCCTGGATGTGGGCGAAAAGGTGTTCCTACGGGACCTGGACCTTCCGGAGACGGTGTCGGTGAAGGTGAAGGATGAAAACATTCCCATTTTGAAAATGGCCGGGAAAGGAAAATAGTTTGTAATTCAACCGCTCGGATGTTTTTAAAAAAATAGATTTGTTAGGAAAGCACCGGGACTCCAAGCTTGTGCCCTCATCACACAACACGGCTATGTGTTTGTTATACTCTTTCTTTTCAGACGTCATGAACTAGGGTATGTATTTCACCTACCCTACATGAACGTTCGAAATACAATAGGTCTGCATATATGTCTGCGCGTGGCTTTTCGGCACGCCGACGACAGATTGTGCAACCCTTGACGGCCTGTTTCACGCTTACCAATCATGACCCCATATTCCCAGCCCCCCCCCCCCCCGTGGTTTTCTTCTCCTCGTCTATGATCGCCTGTCGTTTTTCCAGGAACTTCTGTGTTGCTTGGTCCAGATAGTCACGCCCTGTGAGTAACAACCGCGCGACCATCTCCGGGTTGTTTTCTCCCCTCGCAGCCTCGAATTCCTTCCTCGCGCTTTCCCGAATCACGTCTTTCCACTCCATCCCCCGTTCATTTTTCCACACGAACATAAACGAAGCTCTCCACACCGCACGGTACAACGACAACGCCTCCCTCTTCGTGGTCAACACCTCCCCGGGGGTCAAATCCCGTTTCTTCGCGCCTAGTTTCTTCGCTTCAGCCAGACTGCGCTCGATGAAATCCTCCGCTTCGCCACCCCCATCCGTGCGGAGGTCTCGGGCGGGCGTGGAGACGCGCAGCGTTCGGACACCGAGAAGCTGACACGCGCGCGAAACCGCGCCGATTCCTCCGGACCCAACCGCTACTCGGCTCGCGAGCAACCTCGAGGAAAGCATCGCGCCGTGCGCGACCGAGAGTGGAACGCAATGACGTGTTTCATGTATTTTGTCGGAGTTTACAGTTAACGCCCGACATCGGACAGCTCGCAGGCACATCGAGCAGGCGCGTGCGTGAGGGCGCGAGAAGGCCCGTGTCGCGCATCATGTCAGCGCGTTGTGGTATCGCGTCAGTCTCGCCGTCATGTGCGCGTGGAGTGCGCCGGGCACAAGGGACTCCCCGCTGCTGTGCACCCCCTCTCCGCGCCACGGCACCGGCGAGTGGTGACATGCTCGAGGTTATGAACTCTCTGTACGAGCACGCGTACGAGGGCCTTGACCGTGACGTCGGGTTGGAGATTGCCGAGGAGAGTCACAAGAAACAAGCGCGGACACCGGGTATCGGGTACTTCTACGGTGAGCTGTCGTGGTTAGGGGCGTGGAACCTCGTCGGTTTGGCGAAACCGAAGGTTGGGGATGTGTTTCTCGACATGGGGTCGGGGCTCGGGAAAATGGTACTCTCCACGGCGATGACGCGCAGATTCAAGCAGTGCGTAGGCGTGGAGATCCTTCCCGAGCTTCACCAAAAAGCATGTGACGCGGTGACCAAACTACGCGAGTCAGTCGGGGAAGACGCGTTTGGGATGTTGCCGCCGATAAAACTGGAGTGCGGCGATATGCTCGCCGTGGACGTCGGCGACGCGGATGTCGTCTACTGCTTCGCCACCTGTTTTTCGCCTGAAATCATGGGTGCGCTTGAGTCAAAGCTGAGTGCAGAGATGAAACCAGGCGCCCGGTTGGTGTTAGTGAGCAAACAAATGGAGTCCAACGCATTTGAACCCTGGGGGCCGAACGACGGGTACGTCAGCGTTGAACAAGCGCACTCCAAGTGGAACCTCGACTGTTACCTGTACCGCAAGCGCGAGGAGTCGTTTGATGTTTCCAGTAGTTCCGCGACTCATCGAGTAGCGTGGTGACTCCTAAAGTCCATTACCGTATTATTCTAATAGCTATTTTAGTATCAATACATTACGTACTACCCTACCGGTACCCTTTCTTCCGCCCCCTATCCTTTTCCGACCGCGCGCGTTTCTTTTCGCGCTCCGCAACCTCTTCGGCGATTTCCCTCTCCAGCTGCGCTTTCATTTCATCCGGCGATTCCCGCTTCACGTCAAACGAACTCGTCTTGCACACATCCACCCTTCCCGAACCGCTCAGCATGGATACCTTCCCTGCCGCCGTGGGGTGTTCCTTTTCGATCCGGTGCAGGTACTTCCGCGCGTGTTCGTTCGACGGGTCCAGTTTTACGGCCACGCGAAAGTCCCTGCACGCCTCGCCGTATTTCCGTTTCTTCGCAAACGCCGCGCCGCGCAGGGTGTACGTTGGTACGTGCGTCGCGTCCAGTTCCATGGCTTGTTCGCACAGCTTGATCGCGGTGTCGTAGTCGTGTTTTTCGTAATAAAAACGCCCCCTCTTGGTGCTATCAATCGCCCACGCCGTGCGCGTGGCGGGTTTGACGCCGTCGTGTAACAGCCGGTCAACCTCGGAGGTCTCCGCTTTGTCGCCCCGGTGCGCCCAGCCCCGGTACACCGACCAACCTTCCTTGACCCCGTACGTCATTCGCATGCCAGGCGCGCAGTGTAAGCTGTGGAAGTCGTTGTCCAACTCCAGCCAGTCCATGTAGGGTATCGAGTGTATCGACGCGGATGCGCCGGCGTCGCGCAGCACGTCGGGGCGCGGCGCGCGCGGCGGCGCGTTTGGGCCTTTGCCCAGCCACGGACCGCACTGTGTCAGGTCTCGGGGCGGGAACAGCCTGGTGTAGCTGGGAATGTCGGTTTCTCTCATCGAAAGCACCACCTGAAATGCCTGGCCTGAAGGCCGCACTTCACGAACTAACGCGACCACGGGCGACGCCGCCCAGTGCGCGAACTCGCGCCGCGTGGGATCCACCGAGCACTGTCCTAAAACTCGGGGTCCAACCGAGAAGCGCCAGCGCGTAGGGGGAACGCCGTCCAAGTCATACGCCACCAACGCTTTAATATCCACGGTAAGTGACTTGGCATCACCTCCGCACACGTGACCCCAGACGATACACCCCGGGGTCAGGCTTTGGTACGCCGCACCCTGCTCCTCCTCGACATGGTCCGATCTCAGATGATCGGTTCCCTTGAAGAAGTCGAGCAGCTTCGGCACGTTAGAGAACCCCCAAGCGTCCGTGCTGGGGGTTTCTGTATCTTCCGCCAGCACAGCGCGAGACCCGGATGTGACAGGAATGCGCTCGCGCACATCTGGGGCCAGCGCGGCGCCGCGACTTTCCAACGACCGCTCGTCTCCTGCCATGGCGTGGCGCGACTGAAAGTGATTTGACAAATGCAAACTTTCTCGACGAAATACAAAACCAAAGCGGAGTGCGCCGGGGGGCAGCAGGAGCCATGGCTCCCCCCAAGACGAGCTTCTCTGTGGTCAGAAAGAAGACGACTCCGTTTCAGAAAGCCAAGGAAGAGGAGGAGCTAAAGCGTAAGCGGCACGCGGTGGAAGCGGCGGAGCTGTATGACGAGTTCGCCGAGAGCTTCGAAGCATCCAAGAAGTCAGGGATGAACTTCGTCAGCGCAGGGACACAGGCGGCGGGGTCTCGGCCTGGTGAGGATGTGGCGGGCGATGGCCGGCGCGAAATATACGTCCCTCCGTTTGCCCCTCCCGACGTGATGGATGAGGACGAGGCGACGACCAGAACGAACGAAACAGCCTCAACGTCGACTCCCTTGGCAGGAAATGGAAAGGAAGCCAAACCTCGAGCGATCGACGCGTTCATGAGTGAGTTGATAGCAAAACAAGATGAGCGCGAGCGTGCGCGACGGAAAGAGCACGACGGAGAGGGCCCGGGTGATCGCGGACGTGCAGGAGGAGACGGCGACGGGAATAGTACCAATTTGTTTGTCGGCAACTTGCCACGCGACGTAGACGAGGATGTGGTGAAACGAGCGTTTGCCAAGTACGGCCCCATCGCGAGCGTCAAGATCATGTGGCCGCGCGAGGACGAAGACGTGCGACTTTGCACGCAGCTTAGCGGTTTCGTGGCTTTCATGCAAAGGTCGTCCGCGGAGCGTGCGCAGGAAGAGATGGACGGAGCACTTCTGGGACGGCACGACTTGCGCGTGAATTGGGGTAAAGCGGTACCGCTACCGGCGAAACCCATCTGGCCGTTAGCGACGGAGAAAACGATAACACCCAGCGAGGGCAACTTCTCCGCGGCGCAGCGGCTTCGAGATTCCATGCGAGGGACGACCACGGATGTGTCTGGTCTTGACTCGCGGCAACCCGTCTCGACCGCGGGAGCGCCGGAAATTATCGTGCGGTACCCCGACGACGACAGAATCACCGCGCTGATTGACACGACAGCGAGGTACGTGTCGGAGGATGGGTACTTGTTCGAGAAAGCGGTGATGGACCGCGAACGAGATAACACAGATTTCGTGTGGCTGTTCGACAACAAGGCACCGGAACACCGCTATTACCGGTGGCGTGTGTTTTCGCTGTCTCAAGGCGACTCTCTCAAGCGGTGGCGCGTGGAGCCGTTTTCCATGATTGCGGGCGGCTCGCGGTGGACCCCGCCGGATCCCAAACAACAACCAGACACGTACGTCGCGTGTTCCTCGAACTTGAAAAGCGTGTTCACGGATGAATCACGCTTGACAAGTTCAGAAGCGGAAACGTTCGCCAGACTGTTGGAAACGCTTACCCTGGAACGACGCGATATCGAGCAGGGTATGCTTTTCGCGCTGGATCACTCGGAAGCCGCGGACGACGTCGCGGAACTTCTCGCCGAAGCGCTCACGGCGAGCGAAACCGCCGTGGCCACGAAAACCGCGAGGTTGTTCCTGGTTTCAGATATCCTTCACAATTGTGGTGCGCCCGTTCGAAACGCATCCGCGTACCGAGGTGCGTTCCAGTCGAAACTCCCTCGCGTGTTTCAGAGCTTGCGCGCGACGCTGCGGGGTATGAACAGCAGGATCGCGAGGGAGGCTTTCAAAAAACGAGTCGCGTCCGTGATCGCGGCGTGGTCGGATTGGTTTCTGTTTCAAAACGAGTTCCTTAATGGACTGGAGGCAAACTTCGTACTTGGGGACGTGTCGACGACACTGAACTGCACGGAAGTCGAAGCGAAAACGGTGCAGCGAGAGATTGAAACCATGGACGCCGAAGCGCGAGAAAAAGCGTGCAAAGCGAAAGGGTTGATCGCCGAAGGCGGCGCCGAGGCGTGCGTCGCGCGTTTGGTGGAGGTGGAGTTGCACCTTCGCGGTCGTGTAAAATAGCGTAGAAGTGTTGACCAACGATGCAGTCGTATGAATCAAAATCCGCGGAACTAATTCACTTTTGCGCGCCGGCGCCGTACTTCGCGCCGGGCACCACACCGTGCTCATCAAAAGCCTTCTCATCCTCCGGCGGCAACCCCGTGCCGGTCACTTCGTTGCCCACGGAAACCCAGTAATCCCTCAGGTTGTTCTTTCTGGCAAAAATTTCGAGGTACTTGCCACCAGGCACGAGCTCCTCGATGAGTTCGTAAATCTCGGTGGGCTTCTGGCTCTGCCCGCGACGCTCGGCGAAGATAATATCGCTGCCCACGGCTTTGTCCGCCATCCCCGGAGGCAGGTTGCCGCGACGGCCTACCAGGCAAACCTCCTTGGCGTGCTGCAGGTAGAATCCGTGAGACTTCGCCATGCGGCGGCTGTTCGTGACCTTCACCCAGACCACCTCATCCACGAACTCGTACCCCCACTTTTTGAACTGCTCCAAGCACCACTGGTACTTGGCGTTGATCACCCACACGAAAAGGAACCCGTTTTTCTGTAACTTGGGCAGCGGCAGATCCGCGATGTGCAGGTCGGTGAGCTGCGAGTATCCTAGGGACACCCCACGCGTGGGGTTCGCGGTGGCGAGCTGCCACGGAGGATCCATCATTATCACGTCAAAATCCGTGTGGTTGTAAATTTTGCTCCAGTCGTACGTCACCACGTTCGCGTGCACGGGGATGCACTGCGGAGGCACCATCCACTCCCGTGGATCGATGTCGTCCACGTTTCCTTCGATGAGTCCGTCGTCATCGTCCGCCGCCTCACCCCCTTCGGTTTCACCCAGCACATTTTCCCCGCCCTGGACACCCTCGCCGGCGCCTCTTTCTTCGTGTTCCTCAACCTCGACTTCGACCTCCTCTTCGTACTCGAACGTACTCGGGCCTTTGTCCGTCCCTTTCGACTCCAGATCCTTGATCGCGTTTCGGTACTTCCCAGCCTGTTCCTTCACGCGCTCATCACTGAGCTCGTTCCACTTGGCGATGAGGGTCTCCTCGGAAGCGATGAGTTCGTCATCAGCAGCGCCACCTGACGAAGCTCGCTTCTTGCCAGCCATCTTTAACGCACGCGCGAGGTCGAAGGCGAGCTTGGGAAACGCTTTGCAGCACACGCCTCGGCAGCCCAGAAGCGCGCCAGCGTTGGCACCCTCTATGATCTCTCACGGACGCGACGAACGAACGTACGCGCGCACGGAAAAGATACGTGCTACCGCGCGTACACGCAGTTGGTACTGAGTGTGTTAGGATGGGCGTCCAGACCGCGGCGCGCGACAGGAGTTGGGGGGGAAACGTCGGCGGTCTGTGGAGCTCCACTTGGCACCCTGATGACAAGTTGGTTTTTTTTCAAAAAAAGAGTTTCAAAACTGTGCGCAAAGTGGTATCCCTGTTAGCTTCAGGTTGTGGGGACCTCCAGCTTTATTCAAGATAAACGATTCGCTCCAACCTAGCTAGGAGGAGCTTGTTGTCGGTGGGAAACCAATGTTTGGTTTTTTCAGCGCCCGAGCCGATTAATCAAACTTTCGAGTGGCTTGCTGGTGCCTGCGTGCCTCTCAATTTTCGAAGACGCCACACAATCGAAGGCCACGTGGGCGGCTCTGTTGGGATGGCGCGATCACGCTCCGGCTCGCCGAGCGCGTCGTCGTCCGATAGTGATCGACGGCGTAAACCCTCGAGGCGTCGCGAGAGCCCGGCGAAGGGTGATGGGGAAGATGGGCGCGATCGTGGTGATGTGGGCGGGGAAAAGCGAGGGAAAAGCGCCGCCGACCGTGAGTCCAGCCCATCCGGTCGTGAGGAAGGGAAGAAGGGCGGACGCGACAGGGGCAGGGACGCGAGATCAAAAGGTGGCCGTGGTGACAGCAGAGACAAGGGTGGTGGGGCGAACAGTGCGGACTGGCGTAGTGGCAGGCGGGACCTGCGAGACGCCGTTGGTGGGGATCGTCAACCGGAAACGCGAAAACCACTCGCCGCGGGCAAGGCGGGGGGCGCGTACGTCCCTCCGTTCAAGTTGGCGCAGATGATGGCGGAGCAGGCGGATAAAACCGGCGCGGAGTACCAGCGCATGACCTGGGACGCGCTGAAGAAGTCCATCAACGGTCTCGTGAACAAGGTGAACGCCTCCAACGTCAAGCACATCTTGCCCGAGTTGTTTTCGGAAAACATGATCCGCGGACGCGGTTTGTTCGCGCGGTCGGTGATGAAGTCGCAGATGGCATCCCCTCACTTCTCGTCCGTCTTCGCCGCGCTGGTAGCCGTGGTGAACACCAAATTTCCCGAACTCGGCGAGCTGGTGTTGAAGCGAATCATCCTGCAGTTCCGCAGGGCGTTCAAGCGAAACGACAAACCCGTGTGCGTCGCGGCGACTAAATTTTTAGCGCATCTCATCAACCAGCAGGTGGTGCACGAACTCATCGCGCTGGAACTGTTGACTGTGTTGCTGTCCACTCCGACGAATGATAGCGTCGAAGTCGGCATCGAATTCGTGAAAGAGTGTGGGTACACCTTGCACGAGCTCACGCCGCAGGGTTTGCACGGAATCTTCGAGCGCTTCCGCGGGATCTTGCACGAAGGAGAGATTGACAAGCGCGTGCAGTTCATGATCGAGAATCTGTTTGCGATCCGAAAGGCGGGATTCGAGGGAAAGAAGGGTGTCCCTTCTGAGCTCGACCTGGTGGAGGAGGAAGATCAGATCGTGCATGAGCTTTCGCTGGACGACGAACTTCAAGCGGAGGCGACTCTGGATATTTTCAAAGTCGACCCGGAGTACGAGGAGAGCGAGAGGAAGTACGCCGAGATCAAAAAAGAGATCCTGGGCGAGTCCTCGTCGGACGAGGATGGTGATGACGACAGTGGCAGTGACAGTGAGGAGGAAAGTGAAGATGAGGCACAGGCTGTAGCGACGCAAGCGAAAAAGCAAACGATTCAGGATCAGACCGAGACGAACTTGGTCAACCTGCGTCGTACCATCTATCTGACCATCATGTCTTCCTTGGACTTTGAAGAGGCTGGTCACAAACTGATGAAGATTCATCTGCAGCCTGGTCAAGAGGTGGAGATTTGCACGATGCTCACTGAGTGTTGTTCGCAGGAGCGTACGTACCTGCGGTATTACGGCTTGCTCGCGCAGCGGTTCTGTTTCATCGACAAGATGTACGCCCAACTCTTCGACGAGGTGTTCATGAAACAGTACTCCACCATCCATCGTTTGGAAACAAACAAGCTGCGTAACGTTGCGAAATTCTTTGCGCACCTTCTAGCCACTGATGGTGTTTCGTGGACGTGCTTGGCATACCTTCAGCTCACCGAAGAGGCGACCACGTCGTCGTCGCGTATCTTCATAAAGATCTTGTTCCAGGAACTCTCCGAAGCGCTCGGGCTTCGAAAGTTGAACGTGCGGTTGATCGACGCGAGCATGGCTGAGTATTTCCAGGGCATCATGCCGCGGGATACTCCGAAGAACGTGAGGTTCGCGATCAACTTCTTCACGTCCATCGGTTTGGGCGGCTTGACAGATGATCTGCGCGAGCACCTGAAGAACATGCCCAAAATGATTGCCTCGGCGAAGGCTGCGGCGGAGAGCGACAGTGACAGTGACAGCGACTCGGACAGCAGTAGTTCGTCGTCGTCGTCGTCATCCAGCTCATCCAGCGACAGTGACAGCAGTTCGTCTTCAAGCAGCAGCTCCAGCTCTTCAGACAGCAAGCCGAAAAAGAAGAAGCGGCGGAAGTGAGGGTGAGGGGATAGAGAATTCTAGAGAGGATTATACTACTAAAAAGCTAATTTGCTAAACATGCACACACAGCACAAACCAGAACTCTGCGCAAACACACATTGTACTTTTCGAAAAAAAACAATCATTCAAGTCAATGATTCAAATCGCGGAACGCGAACGCTGCCTTTTAGAAAAGGTGCAGCCTTCCCCGTTGGACCGCTGCTCATACCTCCATCAAGAAACGTCCATGGGTCCGTCGCAGAAGCATCCGCCGACAGCGTCGAGACGTTGACACCTGCTTGCAAGCGAGAAAGTACCGCCGGACGCAGGGCGCTCGGTCCGCTGGGAAAGGTGAATCCTAACGCCAGAGCGGGTGGTTTCAATTTCGAATACGCAGCGTGCCAAGGAGGTAAGTTGCCGCGGACCACGATGCAAAACACCACGACAAGCAAGTCTGTGGATTCGTGCGAAACTTTCAACAGCTTGAAGAGCGCAAAGCAGAGTTCTTGACGTGAGGTTTTGTTGCCGAGCACGAAACCAAGCAGCGGCAAAATAAGTTTCAGCTGCTTCGTAACGGACGGCTCCGCCAGAACAACGTCCTTACCAAGGTTGTTAGTCAAGGCGTCGAGCTGTCCGATGCAGTGTTTGATTGTCAATCCGATGTGCGACTGCAGTGGGGGTCCTCCAAAAGTGAGGAGACTCAATATCAAGTGTTCGTCGACTTGCGTTTCAGCTTTCGGGATCTTTTGCATCGTCGCACTCGCGAGTTTGATTTCCAAAGACACGACAACCTCGGCGACGAGCACTACGGCTTGCGGAGACTGAGACGATGCGGCCAGGATCGCGGACACGAGCTTTTCGTGTACTGTGTGCAGTGCCTCTTCCTTAGCACCTGAAACTACCTTTTGATGCTTGGTTCTCAAGGCGTCTTCGGACAACATCCGAGCACGCAGCAGCTGAAGCTCGTTCACCTGCTGGGAAAGCCGGTGCACACTGAGTGAACAAAGGATATCCTGTACGCGTTGCTCAAAAGGCTGAGCTTGGGTAACATCACCGCCGTTCATCCCCTTCAGGAGCAAAAGGGCGATATCCTCTGGCGAAGCGGTAGTACCAAGAGTAGCACAGGTCTCTCTGACGAGCGCTACGACCGAGTGTGCTCGGTGAAAGGCGCTCACTGACGGTAAATGCGCGAATAAAGCCTGCGATTGACGAAGAAAGGGAAAGATTCAAAAGGTGAGATCGCGTTGAACGCAACAGAGGGCAAATCATCAAAATTCACCGCGCTTTAATTCTCACCTTGAATGTTACGAGCGATCCAAGTTCACGAGAATTAGCGCGCTCGACAAGCTCAGCAGCTAAGTGGACGCTGGCGCGAATAACACTTTGAGGTGATAACGAACACTGCGAGGCCAATAAAGCCTTAGAAGTGGCCAAAGGAAGCGCTGAATGCAAATGCGGATGGTTCGACAACAGAGCAACAATCCAAAACTTCGACGAATACGATGCGTCCGTGATAAGCGCGCTCAGTGCCTGTTGAAGCGTGGCGTAACCTGCCGCGATGAGATCAATGACCATCGTAGAGACTGCGATGGCGCCAGCGGATGGAATTTCGGTACTTTCCGGAAGCGACAGTGTGTGTGTTTTGCAGAAAGCCAACACCGACTCAACACTAGAAGCGGCGTTTGTTACACCGGGAATCGTGTATTCGTACGGTGAAACGACGCCTGCGAACGCATCTCCCGCGTACATGGCATCCAAGCGCGCGGTTAGCTCCTGTTGAAGACTAGGTGAGACCGCGTGGCGGTAGTTATCAAGACGAGAAAGAATCGCTTCCCGACAGATACCATTCTCAGCATTCAAAACGCCTTCCAAAAATTCAACAGTAAGCGCATCATATCCCGTCGTTTGCATCACAGCGATTGAATTTATTATTGTCTTCGTCGTGGCAGCCTGTACAGCTCGCTTTGAATACTCCAATGCGAAGTGCCAGATGTTAAATGGATCGAGCGCTGACGCGGTTAAGAGCTCTCCACTCGTGAGTAATTTTCCAACCAACTGCGAGACTTGCTCGTTCAAGGCGTCTTCCGTTGGCAAAACCATGTCAATATCCGCGCCAGCCTTACGCTTTGAGCCGACGTGAGGGTTCAGGAAGTTTCTCGCGCTTTCAATCAGCGCGTCGCACGTTCCACGGAGTTTTTTCAGCGTCGAGTTACCCCGACAAGCTTCCTCAGTAGGCCTGAAACGAAGGAGTAACGCGCCGTAAAAGACAGTCGAGGTCTGTGGCTGGTTCCCTTCAACGCTTCCCTCCACGATTAAGTGCGATGTTAAGCTTTGCAGGGTCATCACGCCGCTCTGCATCAGCGTGTTGATGAGCTCTGACCTTTCCACGAAGTTTCCACACCGCAAGTCTGTTTGATTCTCCAGCCATGCGTAAATTTCGGTCTCAACCGCGTTCACTTTTGGTGGATTGTTTTTTTCTTGCTTTTGGTTTTCACCCTTCTCCGAAAGTGTGCGCTCCAACTTTTGAAAAAGTTTGGCCGCGACTGTTTGCCGGGGCCCTGACTGTACCGGATACGCTTCACTTGTCGTGGACCACGTGCAGATGGTATGAACAACGCTCCGGAGACCGTTTGTTCGGTCCTGAAGCTTCAGCACCGAAGATGACTCGATAATTTTTTCCGCGTCTTTAAAGTCGCTGCTCGCGAGCACTTTGTCAAGAAGCAAAACGACGTCCAGCCGACGGTGCGAAATCGCGGTGGGCGACGCCGCGCACCGCAGTGATTCGATCCGTTTCTTGACAGCATCCAGGCTGGTAGCGAGACGAGCAGGTATCTGCACGCCCGGATAGCACAGTCTCAGTTCGTTGAGTGTCGGAAGCTCAACCTTTAGCACGACAAACGCGTTGGGGCATTCGCCCAGTAAGTCTCGCAAGATGGAAAACGCGACACCCACGGCGCGTTCGTCCAACCTCATGGTGGGTGTGTTTCGTCCTGTATTTGTCGCCCTTGGATCTCCGCTACTCTGCTGTAAGATGTTTATACACGCTGTGGCAAGCCGTCCAGTCAATCGATGCATCCGGATGGCGAACGGAACGAAAGGAACGAGAATCAAGAGCAGTTCGCCGGTGACAGGCGCCGCTTGCTCAGCCCCAAAAAGCTCGCGCGACCTCTCCATCATCTCGATCATATGCGTCAAGAACAACTCCTGGTCGAGTATACCAGCAGAGACACACCATCTGACTAAAGCAAGAATGTAGTCCCATTTACTTTCGCGCGAAAGCTTTTGGGTACCGGCGCCTTTGTCGTTCCCGCGTTTCGCGGGTTGTGGAACAAAACCTTCGCGAAGCAATTCGCCGATGTACTGACACAGGTCCTTGGTCCACACGCTCGATCGCTCCGCAGCAGACTTGGTGCGATTGAGATAGATGATCTTCACTAACCACAGAGCTCGCGGCATGGGAATCTGGTGGTTGATGAGCGCCTCAAACAGTTTGGACTGCCGCAAGCCGTGCGGCACCGTCCTCGCCAGCTGCTGGAGTGGCAGACTCTCAAGAGACTTCATGAAGGCGTACACCCCGTCTCCCTTGGTGTGCACGAGCTCGGGCACACCAGCGGAGCTGAGCTTGTCGGGTCCGTCTAGCGGAACGCCATACTCCTCCGCAGGACGCAACCCGCTCTTCCTGTTCCTCAGTATCCTTCGAGCACGAGCCTCGACCTGCTGCTGAAAGTCCACCATGTGCCCACTTTGCCATCGTGCATCCCCCGCAGCGCTCAACCAAGACTCGGCGAACACCGGCTGGTCTCCAAGCCGTTCGCACAAATCCAAGTGCCCTTCCTGTATTTGTTTCGAGTTCATTCTCGACGTCTCGACCCAAGTCAATCGCCGTGAGGAGGGCTCGACCCCTTCTGGGGAGGGTTTGGGAGGGACGAAGATCCGGTTGCGAGGAGAGACAAGTTTTTTTTGATTTTTTTGACGAGAGCGAATCGACTAAATCGACTCGTTTCCTCTTGCTAAAAGTGACATCGCTCGGTTTGACCTCGCCCGTCACTTCGCCAAGCACGCAGAGGTTGTTTGTTGGCGATGTCTCGTTGAGTTGTCCTTAACGTGACGTAGGCAAGCGAGGGGTGTGTTTCCTGGAGTGATTGGTGTGGCGTATCCAACTCCTGGACGAGAGCTTGGATGCCCGACATGGCAATGGCCAAGTGCGTTAAAAGCGTCCCAAAGGGCGGCACCGAAAAGGAAAGCCTCGAGAAGACCGTGAAGAGTGGATCTTTGGTTGCCCTGTTCGTGTGTGCCATGCTTCTGATTGTGTTGTCTGGAGCGTTCAAGCCAGCGGTGGATATGTCGTCGTTAACGCCGACGGAGCGAGACGCCATGCGAACGGGAAACCTGAAGTCATCCCTCATCGCCGTGTGTGCGTCGTATTTGTTGTACTCTGCGTTGCAAGGGCCAAATACGCACATGGTGCGGCCTCATCCGGCGGTTTGGAAAGTCATGCACGGACTCTTCGTGTTGTACCTACTTTTCCTGGTCTTCTTGTTGTGTCAAGAGACAGGTGACGCGCGAATGGTGCTCAAGTTTCTCTCATCAGACCTCGGCGTCGAGCTGCCGGAGCGCGCGTACGGCGAGGATTGCCGAATATACACCCCGGAGGACCCAGAGTCAAAGTTTCGGGTGCTTCGCGACACAGTGTTCGACGAGTTTTTCGTGGGTCATATCCTGGGTTGGTACGGCAAGGCAATCGCGCTGAGGAACCTTCCTTTGCTGTGGGCGTACTCCGTCACCTTCGAGTTGATGGAACTGACCTTCCAGCACTGGCTGAAAAACTTTAATGAGTGCTGGTGGGACTCGTGGGTGCTCGACGTCGCGATGTGTAACTTTTTCGGAATCAGCTTGGGGATGATGACCGTACGTTTCTTCGAAGGAAGGTTTTACGACTGGATGGGCACGAAGGATTCGAAAGGATTGTCCGGAAAGGTACGACAGGGCCTTCAGCTCTTCACGCCCGCTACGTGGGACTCGTACATTTGGAATCCCACATCAAGTCCTTTGCGGTTCACGCAGTGCGCGTTTGTGGTTCTCGTGTGTCTCGTTTTCGAGCTCAACGCATTCTTTTTAAAGTTCGTGCTTTGGATTCCACCGCCACACCTGCTGAACCATATACGGCTCGCGCTTTGGTTTGGTATTTCGAATGTCTCAACAAGCGAGTATTACGTCTTCATCACGTCGAAGGAAGGGATGCACCTAACCAAGATGGGCGCGAACGCGTGGTTAGTCGTCGCGGCGATGATAATCGAGATTTTAGTGGTTTTGAAGCACGGTCGTGGGATGTTTGAAGCGCCTTGGCCGAAGCGCGTGCTGTGGTTCTGGGGTGCCTTCGCCACCATCATAGGTGTATGGTTAACGCGATGGCATCTGCGCACCAGAGGTGCGGTGAAGGCGAAGAAACCGTAGCGACGTTGTGATATTAAATATATATATTATTAGAATCAGTAGTCTGCTCCAATTACAACGTAGAGGACTCCATTCCATTTTCGTTGACCGACGGAGACCCTTTTTCTACTTCGGTCGCCATTTTCAGCTGCCAGAGACACTGTCGTCATCACGAGGGTGCTTCCAGAATGGAGCTTTGCGAAGCAAGGGTCTCGTTAGTAGTGCTGGGAAGACTTATGGTGCGCGCGCCACCGAAAACACACGGGCCGAGAATCCAGCGCCCCTCGGAGCGAGTGACGTTTCGTCTTTCGCGAACAAAAAAAGCCGTCCATCCGACGAAACTGATGACTGACACGCCAACCACCCGAACAGCCCCTCGTGCCGAGATTACCCAGACCTTTCACCGCGCCGAGGTCAAACACGTGGCATCGCAGTTTTGATGGGAGACTACGCCTATGTGCCTCCGCAGGGGACGTCTCTCGTTCTACACCACTGCAGAAGTTGGCGCCAGCTGCGTCCCGAGCGGTTTTTTTGACAGGAAATTTTTCGGGAACAGTGAGAAGAAGGGTCGCTCGTACCGCGCCGCCACGCGAATACATTAAAGATGCTGTGTGGCCTTTGCGGGTTCATGGGTCGCGATTCGTAACCACGGTCAAGGTGAACACTCGTCGTGTACGTGAGGCGTAGGCCTTGTCTAAAATGTGCTATCTACGTCCAAGTGACTCTCTAATCTACTCACGCGTCGCTTCGCCTTCTTCTGCTTCGCGAAGCATCTTCTCGGCGGCGGCCAACATTTCGTCAATGCCACGAGCTTCGTTCGCACACACGGTAACTACGGGTAAGTTGGTTTTGCGGCGTAAAGCCGCTGCTGCTCGCGAGGTGTGCTCGATATCGGTTTTGGTTCCCACGACAATAGCAGGTCGGTCAGACAGCCCGGGTAAATACGCTTCTAGCTCGGCTTTGAGCACCTCGAGCGCTTTCCACGGACGGATCCCGGGCCTGTTTCCCAGTCCCGCGCTGAGGTCAACGACGTAGATGAATGCGGCACACCGCTCGATGTGCCGAAGGAAATTATGTCCAAGACCACGATTATCGTGCGCACCTTCGATGAGGCCGGGGATATCAGCCACGGTGATGCTTGATAAACCGCCATCCGCCGTCACCGCCCCGAGCTGCGGCTGCATTGTGGTAAACGCGTATCCCGCAACTTTGGGCAGCGCACCACTAATAGCTCGCAGCAGAGTACTCTTTCCTGCGTTTGGAAAGCCCACTAGACCGATGTCCGCCACGGATTTAAGCTCGAGCACCACGGTCAGCTTCTCCCCTTCCGTTCCCAGATCACGCGTGCCCGCTAACTTCCCCGTCGGTTTTGACTTGTTTCCTTTTCCACCGCGTCCGCCTTTGGCGAGTTGGAGCTTAGAACCATGCTTACTGAGGTCAATGAGCACATCCCATGTGCCTTTGTGGATACCGCGTGGTCTTTCGCCATAATTTGGAGCTGCGATGAACTTGGGCTCATCGCCAACGTCGTCGTCGAGGTTTGTCACGGGTTCCGCGGTTCCCCATTTCGAAAAGTCGATTTCACCTGCGCTGATGTGCCCAACATCAATTTCCGCCTCATCAACGAGCTCTTTCCATACCACCGTACCCACAGGAACCTTAATAGTAATCTCAACTCCACGACGTCCTTGCGTGCCTTGCGCCGCACCCCGTCCGCCGTTACCCGCGGCTATCCTGAAAGGCAAATCACCAAGCCCCTTCACGTAACGCGAAGCCTGAATCCACACCTCTCCGCCGTTGCCACCGTTACCCCCGTCCGCGCCCCTTCTGCGCTTAGCGCCACCGTCTTTCATGAAGCTCACAGACCCAGAACCTCCATCACCGGCCGTGATAACCACGCGCCGACGGTCGACGAAGGCTTTGTCTTTCTTCTCTTCCTCAGCGCTGGTCTCATCGCCCCACGCATCATCGGTCGCCGCCTCCGTGAAGGTGGGCGCAAAAGAACCCAATCCACGCCAAGGTTTTGGATATCTGATGAGCGGAGCACATCTCCGAGCGGCTTCACGGAGGCACGCCATCGAAGACCCGGATTCTCCCCTGCCCCTGGGCCAACCAAGTGGAGGGGCGATGTGTCGAGCCCACTCTAAAATACCGCCGGCGTTTTCGACTTGCTTTTCGTTGAGGCCTGAAAAAATGAAAATTAATTGCCAAATCGGTCCATAGCGACGCACGCGCGACCGCACTCAAACTGAGGAAGCGCGGGCCATGACGCAGATAGATGCGTCGGCGCCGCCCAGGAAAGTCCAGCTGGAGGACATCCCGGTCAAGCCAGGCATGACCAAAGAGTGCGTCGCGATGCCTGCCTTGCTTCGTCAACGTCAAACGCGGCCCATTAACACGAAACGAACGAATCTCTTCAACTTCGCGCTCTCGACTGACCCTTCCTCCTCTTTCCCCGCCGTACACAGGGAGCTAGCCGTGGTTTTCGACGTGACGGACCATCCGATAAATGAGCGGAGCGCGATCAAGCTTGACTTGTACTTCAACGCGTTGGCGTACGCCAACAACCAGGGTTTATCGTTAGAGAAGACTTCGTGTCTCCTCGCCATTTTCAAGGCTACGCACGACAAGTCCATGGCGGAGCGCATGACGATTGAGAAAAGCTTCGGGTTCTTCAAGCTGTTGGCGTTGCAGAGCAGCGTGCACCGGCCACCGTACAGTCTGGGCATTTTGAATTTCGCGGAGATGAAGGACATGACGGAATACGCGCTGAGCACGTACTTTCGGTATTACAAGTTGTACCAATACGCGTTTACCGATTTGGTTCGGATGGACGTTCGTCCCGCGGCGCCGGTTCTGGAGACACCGGGCGCGAGCGCGTTCGCGTCGTTAGGCGTGGCGTATCCCAAAGAAGAGTGGGCTGAGAAACAAAAAGAGCTCGCGGAACGAGCGGCTGAGGCGAAGGCACGCGAAGATGAAGAGGAAGCTGCGATTGAAGAAGCGGAACGCGAGGCGATGCTCAAGGCTGAGTACGAAGCGGCGATCCCATCGGAGGTCACGACAAAGGTGGAAGCGGCGTTAGCGGCGTCGATGGTGGCGATGAAGGAACAGCTGGAAGAGAGGTTCGCCGCGCAGGAACAAGCTTTGCTGGCCAAAATCGCGGCGCTGGGTGGGTAGCGTGAAATCAACGCGAGTAACTTCTTTTGTAACAACGCCACTTAGTCTTTTACAATCAACGCTCGACTGGCGGAGGGTTTTTCGGCGGCAAACTGCGGAAGCCGCTCGAGGCGGGCGCGGGAGTCGCCGGAACCGGTGGCATCTCAGGCGCGCTTTCCGTCACAGTCGGTTCAACCACGGTTTCGCTTTTGGGTTCTTCGCTACTCCTTTCCGTAACCCCGACGGGCGCGGTCTCCGCCGCGGCCACAACAGGTTCGCGCACCGCGGGAGCCGGGGCGGCGACTTCGATGGGAGCGGCGGCGGGCGGGGCAGCAATAGCGGGTAGCGGGTTCACGCGCGCGGCGCGTTCTGGTTCGAGTTTGATTGACTTCTCCGGCTCCTTTTTCGCGGAAGGGTCCTCGTCAGCGGCTTGCATCGCGCGCTTCGCCAGTTCGTATCCCGCGAAATTCATCGCGCCCAGCGGCGCGATCCAGACCATACGCGGAACGCAACCCTTCATGAGCGCGCCGGCGCCTTCCGTGGCGACGAGTTTCTTCACCGTGATCCAGATGGCCTCGCCGGCGGGAGACGCGCCAGTCATCGCACGCGTTTTAAGCACATCCGCCGGCGTCGTACACGCCGCCGCGATCGCACCTGCCAACCCTCCGAGCGAGATGGTTTCCCACGCCGACAGGTCTTTCCGCTTGATAGCCCCCGCGGCTATTTTCAGCTTCTCGTACGTCACGAGTCCGATCACGTAAAAGGGCACCTCGCGCGAGAGCGTCGCGGCGGTACCCGCGAAGAGTCCCTTCGGACCGTTCGCGGTCACAGCCTTAAACGCCTCGGCTACGTTTGTGAACTGTCCCGTTTGCAGGCGCTGTTTCAGCACCTCACACGGAATCCGGACGCTGGTTCCCACCAGAGTTCCGAGCCCGGATCCGAAACCTTGAATCTGAATCTCCGTGATGAGAGGCATGAGCGTCAGCGGAGCGAGGAGTTTGCACGCCACCTCGTACGTCGCCGTGCGGAACCCGTGGCCGGATGCGGCGCCGACGACGGCGGGGATGATGCCGCGATACAGATTCCTCGCTCCGATTTGGGGAATTTGCTTGAAGAAGGCTTTCAATCCCGGTCCCGCGCCCACGGTGGCCTGAATGCGCGTCTTGAGCGTATCCATCGGGTGCATCAAGGCGGTGGACGATCCCGCCGCTAACGCTCCGGCGATCGCGGCTTGAATCGCGAGCTTCGCGGTCGCTGACCTCGCCGATTCGGGCGGGTTGACCTGCACCATGGTTGAGGCCTCGAACCACAACACGGACGGGTCTTTCGACGTCGCCACGGCTCGCGGGAGCAGCATGAGAAAGTTGCGGAACTGCCCGTAAGACACGTACCCTTCACCGTTCATGCCCATGTGATTCAGCATCGCGGTTGCGTTTTCGGGAGTCGCGGGCAAGCCCAAACGCTTGAGGGATTGCTTCACATCAGACTCCTTCATCATCCCGCTGCGGCTGAGTCCGAGGCTGTTAAACGCGCGAAGCATCGTGGATTCGCGTTCGTTCATGACGCTCTCGAAGTCCTCCCATCCGATCGTTCGCGAAAAGAACGTCGGTTTCGCTTTTTCCATGAAAGCCTTGGCGTACCACTCGGGCAGGTTTCTCTTCTTCATCGCGATCTTCAGGTCATCCAGCTTGAGGCGACCGTCGCCGTCTCGGTCGATGTCGTCGAAAAACCGCCGGCCTGATGAGAGGGAGGGAGAAATAAATGCGAGGGTTATTGGTCAGTCGGCGTGGCGTGGCGATGGAAAACGCGACGGCTTCAGAAATCGAAGCTTTTCGCAGGTTGCCGAGCTGACTCGTTGACATGACTGGTCCGGTTAGGGTTGTCAAAACGCGCATACGCACCTTCTTCCTCGGTGTACCGAAAGAAATCCTCCACCGCGCTGAGTCTTCGGCGGTCCGGCTGGAACGACGGGTTGGTCAGCTCATCGAACTTCTTTTTCATCGCGGACGCCGCCTCGCTCTTCTCCAGCGCGCCCCATGTTTCGGGGAACGTGGATTTAAGCTTGTTCGTGATATCGTCCGTGTCGATTTTGGCGAAAAACAACCGCCGCTTCGGCTTGGCCGTGACGGTAAACCCTCCGCTCTCCCCCACGGGAGCCTCGTCGCCGACTCGGCGGCGCCGAGGGCGGGCCAGCATCCTGGCTCCGACACCCACACTGCTCCGTGGCGACTGGTGTGGCCAGATTGGAATAGATCGGAAACATCATTCAAAAAAATCTCACGCGCTAGACAGCTTTCGGCGAAAAAGTCGGCGTCTTCTTCATTGAAGAGTTTGGGCAAGAGCACAGAACCGCTGCACACGGTGTTGTTGACCGGGTCGACCGTCATGTCTGCCGCCGCCACCTCCGTAACCGCGCGCGTCGGGGCTGTCGCCTCCACGGCATGCGCTCGCGTGACGCACGCCGCCGCGGCGCCTCGCCCTCGCGTCGCCGTGGCGCGGAAAAGCGTCTCGGCGATTGCTTTTCGCCGCCGCCGCGGTGACGCGCACGTCACGCGCGCCGGGAAAAAGAAACCCGGCGACGCCGCGAACGACGTAGCGAACATGGACGCGCTGATTGATAATCTCATCGCCGCGGATGAGGAGTCCCTGGTGAAGCTCGTCGCGGAGAACGTCCTTAGTTTCGACCAGAGTTTATGGATAAGAATCGCGTCTCGTTCCGACTCGGCGCCGGACCAACACGCAAAAGATGGGTTCATGACCCTGGCGGGAAAGTGCATGAAGCTCATCGAGGAGATGGTGGAGAAAACCGAAAGCGGCATCCAGCAAAGCAGCAAGACTCTTGAGAAAATCGTCGCGGTCGCGGCGGATCCGGTGACCGGCGAGTTCGCCGTGCCGCTTTCGAGCGAAAGCGTGACTCGCATGCGTTTCGCGGTGAATGAAACGGCGGTGGACGAGCAGATGCTCAACACCGTGTACGCGTGGATCCGAAAATCAGACGAGGATAAACTCGACGGTATGGTGCACATCATGCAGCATCTGTTGCAGTGCTACGCAGCCAGGGAGCTTGATACGGGGAAAACGCCGTTGGATACCGTCATCGGGGCAAACGCTGGGGAGTGGCGCGAAAAGTTCGAAGCCGCGATCGCGGGCGGGTTCGGCGAGGAGGCGTTCACCAGGGACCTGCAGAAGCGCATGGAGGGTGTGGTGCTGAACCTTCCCAACGGCTCGTACGCGCAGCGCGTGCAGGCGGAATACCTCAAGGAAGTTGAGGACCGGGGCAAGGGTATCTACGCCGAGAAGAGCGGCGCGAGCGCGGAGTAGCTTCGAATTTTGCTAAAAACGCTTCCCGCGCTCTCGGTTCCAATGTGTCTATGTCCCCTTTTCTATTGCTACAACCCGTACACACCGCGCATCCAAGTCATCACCGCCTGGGTGTTCGACCCGTCCAGCGCGCTTGCCCGCATGGTGGTCAAATTGTCCCCCAGCGCGGCGCCCGCGCGCGCCGCGTCAAACGCGACGATTTCCGTGTCCGGCAGCACGCGCGGCGCGTCTGTTTTGTTCCAAAGCAACAGCGTCGGCTTGTCCTTCATCGCGGGCAGTGTACACAGATGGTGGAACGCCGTGGCGGATGCGGCGAGCTGAGACGCGTCCGCGATGTCCACGACGTAAATAAGACCCGCCGCGCCTTTCAAATACGTCGGCCACAGCGGCATCATGGCGCCGCCCACTTCTTTGATTTGAATGTTTCGGGTTTTGTCGATGGGCAAGTTGCTGATATCCACGCCTATGGAGGGAACGACGTCGGCATCGATGTCGGGCAGCACCTCGCCGGTCCTCTGTAACGAAGTGAGTCGGCGCGATAGAAGGGTCTTGCCGGAGCCTTGCGAGCCTGCGTGCGACGGAAACGGGGACGGAGGTCAGCGAGGGAAACTCGGCAAACCCGAGAGAAAAGGCGACTTGAGATTTAAATGCACGCACCGAGGATGACGATGGGAGACGTGAGCTCCGGCATGTTTCAGCCGTAGCGGACAGCGGCTTAAACCCCGCGCAATGCAGATGATGACGGCACACGTAAGCTCCGGCAGGCGTCAGCGACGAGTGTGCATCGGAAGCTGCTGAATGGCTGCTCCTCGGACGGCACCTATATTGTCGAAAAAATTCGGAGGTACCCTAACCTCAACTCGTAGCAGAAACCCACCATTCCGCGCCGCGCCTCGGACGTCTCGTGGTGTTTTGATCCCGAGATGTCGGCCGCAGATGCGAACGCGCGGCTGGCGCTCGCGGTGTCCACCATCGGATTCGGGTACTTCATGAAACGCGTCGGCCTGGCGGATGTCGACGTCGGCAAAAGCTTGCTGAAGATTTTGTTCAACGCGACGCTACCTTCCGTGCTCCTCACGACGTTCGCGTCCTTGACCTTCGACGCCACCTCCGTCGCCGTGTCTCTGTGTGCGTTGGCGCAGGCTGCGGTGTTGTTCGCGGCGCATCTCGCGTTCCGTGGTACCGGCCGAAGTGCGAAGGACACGGCACTGCTCGCGGGATCGTGTGTCGGGGTAAACCTCGGCACGTTTGCGTATCCCTTGGTGGAAGCGGTGTGGGGACGGGAGGGTTTAACCCGGCTGGTGCTTTTCGACGCCGTCAATCAGTGGTCGCTGCTGATCATCGCGCCTTTGATATACGCCTCCACCATCGCCGGTCCCGCGTTTTCGCCAAAGCAGGCGCTCATGAACGTCAAGAAGCAACTGCTGTCCCCGTGCTTGTTAGCCATGTTCACCGCCGTGGCGCTGCGCGTGGTGGGTCTCGAACTCCCGGCGCCCGTTACCGCCTTCACCTCCTCCCTCGCGGTCGCGAACAAGCCAGTCGCCTTACTAGCCCTAGGCGTGCTTTTCGAACCAGTCCTGCGAAGCGAACAGATTCGCGACGTCGCATCGCTGCTCGCGCTGCGGTACGGCGCGTGTCTTCTTCTCGGCGCAGCGCTCGTGAGCTCGTTCGCCGCGATTGGGCCGGCGGTGCTCGGCGTGGTGCTCGCCGCCCTAATATCACCCGTACCGCTGCTCACCGTGACCTACGCCGTGGAGTACGGGTGTGACGTGGGGCTAGGCGCAGCAGCAGTCAACGCCGCGATGGTGTGTTCCTTCGTGCTGCTGCTCGCAGTCGCCAACGCAAACCTAGCGCACCCGGCGGCGGCAAAGACGTTGGCGGCGGCGGGCGCCGCGCTCGCGGGGCTCGGCGCGGCGGGAGCTCGCAACGGCGGCGACGGACCTACGTCGGTGAAACGGGCATCAGGTCAGGACGACGAGGAGGTGGGTGTTGCTCCTGGGGAAGCACAGGGGGGGGACGCGGGAGGTGGTGGTGTGGTCAGGGCAAGCGTGCGGCCGTCGCCGGCGGCGCGAAGACCGCCCGGGGGGGGTTGGTTCGGCGAGTCGTCCGGCGCGCGGCGGAAGTCGTTTAGCATCACAAGGCCGTCTCCTCGCGCCTCAGCGGGGCTGGTCGGAGTGGGCGTGGCGCGAAATACGCGCGATGCTAGTGGGTCCGGTGAGGTGCGTAGACCAGGTCGTGGCGTGGGATCTGTTGTGGTGTCGCGCGGCGCGAGAGCGGCAACCTGTTTCGTGTAGTTTTGAAAATTAGCAAACCATAAATAACGCGTAAAAAAGAAATGGGCTTCACAGATTCCGCCCCTTTCGGTGACCCTCTCGGGTCCGTTCCCATTCCGGGCCGCGCCATCATGCCGCGAGACCGGTTTCGCTCGCGCTCGCCGCCTCGGCAGAGGTCGCGCTCGCCTCCGCCGCGGCAAAGATCGAGGTCCCGTGATAGAAGAAGTCCCCCGCGCGACAGTCGAGATCGCGGACGGGGTGACCGCGGTGGTGGGTACGACGGCGGTCGTGACCAACGCGGTGGCCGCGGCGACGACCGCGGGCGAAGAGACGATTCCGATCGCAGGGGTGGGTACGGTGGGGATGGCAGAAACGGCGGTGGCCGCGGTGGGGGACGGGGAGGGCGTGGGTATGGAGGGGGCGGGTACGGCGGCGGACCTGGACCTTCGAATTCCGCGTGGGGCGACGCGGACGATGAAGAGATTCGAGCCAAGGCTACTAACTACGCTGACTTTCGCCGTTTGAAACGCGAAAAGCTCGCGCAGACGCAGTTCATGTGGGCGAACACGCCGAGTCCGTCGCCGTCGCCGGAACGTGAAGTCCCGCCAGCGGCTGAGGCGGCGAAGGTAAACCAACCGGAGTCAAAGCGTTCGAAGCAGCGCGGGAAGGGCCGCAATAAAAAGAAAAGACGCGGGGATTCACCCTCCGATTCAGGCTCAGCGTCTTCAATGTCCAGCGAGCGTGACGAGAAAAGTCCGGGGGGTGACGAGAAAAACGCCGAAGACGCTGTCGCCGCCGCCGCCGCCGCCGAGGCGGAGGGCGAAGCGCAGGCGGAGCGGTTCCGCGCGTTTCTGCAAAAGACAAAACAGGAACTGGCGGAGGCGGCGACGCGAGCGGCGGAGGAAGCGGCTGAGGAGGAGGAAAACGATTTGTTCGTCGGCCCAGAGGCACCGCCGCAGGCTGCGCAAGCTGGTGCGGGTGCGGGTGGCTACGGCAAAGCGCTGCTTCCGGGCGAAGGCGACGCCATGGCGGCGTTCGTGCAGGCGGGGAAGCGCATTCCGCGCAGAGGCGAAGTGGGTTTGGGCTCGGACGAAATTTCCCGGTTCGAGGACCTCGGGTACGTCATGTCTGGTTCGCGGCACTCGCGCATGAACGCCATTCGCATTCGGAAGGAAAACCAGGTGTACACCGCGGAAGAAAAAGCCGCCCTGGCGATGATCAACCACGAAGAGAAACAAGCGCGGGAACAAAAAGTCATGGCGGATTTGAAAAAGCTCGTCGACGATGCCGCGGGGGGAGGTCAGTGAAGGGTGGAGGTTCGTGTGGTGCGCACGATGTGTTAAATCGTCATATAGGCCTATAGTCTAACAAAGTAGCAGAGGTTACCTCTGAATAACGCGCGCGCGTAGATTTCAACGCGCATCCTCCAGGCCTAGCGCCTGTATCCTGCTAACCTCCCACACCCTGGCCAAGGTGTGGAACTCCCCGTTTTCCCCGAACGCGTCCGCCCCCACCGCAAACGCAGCCGCGGCGAGTTTCCGGTCGTACACCGCCCCCACCACCACCCCCGCGTTTTCGCACCGCGTTTCCGTCACCGCGGTGACCAAACACGGCACGCCGCTCTTTTCCAGGTCCAACGCGAGTTCAGAGTAGTTACCGCCGGCGACGTCGCTCCACACCGGGTAACAACACGGTATTCCCAGCCCTTTGCCCACCGCGTCTTCCCGCCAGCTCCGGATGTGCTCAAGGTGCAAATCACCGCACGCCAAACCCGTCACTTCGCACCCCGCGTTCCTCACCACGTCCAGCGCGTCTTTTAGACGGGAGACGTACCCGGCACCGCCGTTCCTGTGCAACGGCACGCCCACCCAACCCACGTCCAGATGTTTGACTTGGCGCTCCACCTCCCTAGCGCTCACATCCTGGTGCGCCACTACGCGTGTTGAGGAGTCGAAGGTCGTGAGGAGAATCACACCTGACGGGCCGATTTCGTGCAGCCTTCCCCCGGGCTTAAGCATCGCGCGCAGTGCAAGAAACGAGTCCTTGCCTCCACTCCACACTTTTTGTTAAAGAAGTGTCAGTCTTGCATGGCAACACAGTCGTTGGATTTGGGAAATGCAATACGTACTCAGCACCGTGACCTCCGAGGCAAAGCCAGAGGCGGGGACGTGCAACAACGCGGGGTTTTGGATTTTCTTCACTTTATCCTTGACGTTGACGTGGCTGTACGGACAATGTCGGCATCCGCTGCCGCAGCATTTGCCTCTTGCGAGGTGGTTCAGCTTGGTCATCACCACGTACCCGGTGCTGGGGTCGGTGTACAGTTTTTCCCCGCGCTCGCACGCGGATTTGTGCAAATCGTCGAAGTCCTCGATGTCCAAATCCTCGATGTCCTGCACCCCCGTGTCCGTGCAACCCGCGAGTCCAGCCTTGACGAACGTCCCCATGTTAGGCTCGTTAGGCACGACCTCCGCCAAGGTCTCCATGGCGTCCCGGGCCCTGCGCAGCCGCCACTGCCTGCTCGAAGGGCTTCGCCAGAAAAAAGGCTGGCGAGGCGCTGGACATGAGATTTTACAGTAGTCTTTGTGACTCCTCGGGATCTACAATTGTACAATTGTAAAACCAAAAAAAAACAAATGAACATGCTTTATCCGACTCGAATGCGTAAACTTGAGGTACGACTGATGCCTGATGACGGATGAAATAGAGCCTAAATTTTCATTTAACCCTCTTACTACCACTACTAAACCACGTGACCACGCAACACAGCCCCGCCCCCGCCCCAAGCCGGAAAAATCCGTCTCCCGGAAACCGCGATTTCAAACGCGCTTGTCCCGGTTACTCAAACGCGCCCAAATCGCGAACGCCGTCGAGAAATTCCAAATACGAAGCGTCATCCTTTTTGGGCGCCGCGCCGGTCACGCCCGGCCCTGCGGGTCGTCCCGGCGCTGACCCACTCACCTGCGCGGTTCCGACAACGCGCGGTCGTTTCAAAGGCGGGCCACCTTGTTTTTCCCTTTGAATCCGCACTGACGCCGGCACCAGCGCTTTCAAGGACGGGTCGTGCTGCGCTGGCGTGAGCTTGCGCACGGTGGGCGCCGCGCCGATGGTGTGCGCCGCCGCGGCGACGGACCGGTCCGGGGCGGGAGGGCGATTGGGAAGGCCACCGGAAGCACCGACAGCACCCATGGGCGGACGCACGGGCGGTGCCGCGGACACCGCGCGCAGGTGCGGCACGTACGACGCGTTGTTGTGTGGGTGGTACCCGCCGACGCCCGCGTAGAACCCCGGGGCCGGGCGCGGGGGCATCGCGCGCGCCGCGGTGGGAGGCGGGGGAGGCACGGGAGGCATCTCGTCGTCATCCATACCGGGCGGAGGACCAACGGGGGGCGGGACGGGAGTTAACGACTCGCCCCCCGGTGGAGCACCGGGGGGAGGTCCGGGCGGCGGCGGCAAGGGAGGCTCACCGGGGGGAGGTCCGGGCGGAGGTCCGGGGGGCGGCCCCGGGGGAGGCCCCGGGGTGCCCCCCGGGGGTGCCCCTGGCGGAGGAGGGAGTGGCGGAGGCGGCCCTTGTGGAGGCGGCCCCACGCCGTGAACCCACAAATCTCCTGAAACGCTCGCCTCCGCCCCACTCCCGGCGCGCGGCTCGCCGATAACGCCCCAGCCGTCGTCTTCCTCCTCCTCCTCCGCCGCGTCCTCCGCCTCCGCCTCCTCCTCCGCGCGGATCGTCGACGCGGCCTTGTACTTCTGCGGCTTCCCAGGAGGCGGCCGCCCGGTGGGGTTCAACGTGGGGTGGTAGTAAACGGAGTCCCGTACGTTTCGCTCGCCGAGACCGGAGTCGAAACGCGTTCCCGACGTCGCCAGCTCCTTTCCGGCGCTGACCACGCGGAGCGCGCCGATGTTCTTCACCTTGATTGCTGGGGCGGGGGCGGCGGCCGCCCCCGCCGCCGCCTCACTCTTGCGCTGTTCCCGTTGCCGCGCGATCGCGTCTTCCAGGGCTTTCACCCTCTGCACTTTTTCGTTACTCGCGACGCCCAAACGTTTCGCGTCCTCGATCTTACGAAGCTCAGCCTCTAAACTTTCCACGCTCGCGGTTTCAAGCGCCTCATCCCTCTGCGTCTTGCGCTTCAACTTGTTCTTAGCGACCTCCTTCTTGCGCTGCTCCCTGCGATGCGCATCGCCGGGGGCTAACGTCTGTTTGCCGCGAGAGAGGAGAGGGGGAGGGAGAGACGGTCAGCGGGGGAGGAAACCCTACAGGCAGAATGGGCTTTCCGTGGGTGAATCCTTCAAACCTCGAGTGCGCTATGAGGTGTGCGTTTGAGTACGTACCTTGCCCATCGTGAGTACCAAGCACCCTAAGCACCCCGCGTGACTCGAACGAAGCCACGCCGACCACGGAAAGCGACTTCGAGCGACACCCACCGCCACGCGCGCTGTTGGGCTGTGAGGCGGATCTCGTGCCCAACACACATGAAAGTTGCAAACTTGTCCGAGAAAAAGTTCCTAAAATTGGAAACTCCCCTTTTTGGAGCCGCGAGGTCTCCGCACTCCTCGAAGCGCGAGCGTTGCGTTCGAGGCGGAGACGCGAAGCGCGTGTGTGATCGGCTTTCCGTTGTCGTTCGTCCGTAGCTGTGACCTCAATTGACTCGCGATGGCTCTCGGCGGCGGTGCCGAGGCTGAACTCGCGGAGGGGGTACCAGTGCGAGAGTTACGATGGGACCACGCCCGGACCATCGCGGCGGAAGGTAACGGCGCCGAGCGTTTGAAGGAGGCGGATGACTTGCGTTTGCGAACGGCGTGCGAAACCTTCGGAACACGCAGCGACTGCGTCGAGATGATGGAGCGCATGATGCTGAGTGCGATATCGCGGTTCCCCGATGACCCGCTGCAGTATTTCGTGGATTATTTGCAAAAGGAAATCGACACCGGCGAAGTGGCGCGGATAGATTCGGGGAAAGGGTGGGGCGAGGAGTTGCACGGTTTGGGGGTGGATTTGGAAGCCCGAACCGCAGCCTTCGCGGCGCGCATGGACTTTCAAACCATGTGCTACAAACTCTCGGCGGCGATGATTGAAAAGAAACCGGAGGACCCGCCGGCGTTCTGCTTGGACTTTTTGAAGCGATTAAAAGACGAAGGCGTCGTCGCGGCGCCTTCGGTTTGACCGACAACCGAACCGGATGCGAACGAGTCTCAATAAATGTAAAAAGAATATCCATGTACTCTCACAACAAACTGGATCTCCCCAAACAATTGATGTGTAGCGATCACTGATGTCATCTGGGAACTCCCACGCCTCAGCGGCGCGTATGGAATGGATAAAAAAATTCCATGAAAACAAGACCCAACCTTTCATAAACACCCCAGCCCAACCACCCAAATGACCTCTTTTTTCAATCTCGTTCCTTGGGAGCTCACAATTGCGGGGCCTGCTGAGGAGGCGTCGGCATTTGGGGTTTGCGGTAGGGAGCGAACAGGTGGAACGTGCTACTTCTGTGCGCGGCTGTGACATCTTTAGTGGTGGGCACGACGCTTAGCGGCGAGCCCGCAGCTAAAGATGCGGAACATTCTCCCCGACGGCGAGGGTGCGGCTTTGTTGCACCCGGCGGGTGACTCGAGTACGGGCTGGACATCGCGACGAGGGTTATGCGTGATCGCAGTCACCGTGATGGCAGTCACCGGACTCGCCGCTGGTGTGGCCACGTTTGCTGGTGATGTGGAATCGCGACTCGGCGACGTTCCCACGCTCCCCACGCACTTGACCCCCGCGGAACGCGTGGTCGGAGACCCGGTGGTTAGTGGCGTGGAAACGGGCAACTGGGACCCGCAACAGAAACCGTTCACTGCGATGGGCGGTATGTTCGCGTACGACGGGTGGACGCAGGGGCTTTTCGAAGAGACGCAGGACGACCGGCCGTTGTTGCAGCAGCTGCCGAAATACGGCGCCACCGTGGGCTGGGCCCAGATCAAAGCCGCGATCAATGCCAATCCGATTGGCACGTCGGGCGAAAGAAAAAGAAAGCTGTTTCTTTTCATTCGGCACGGCAAGGCGACGCACAACGAGTGGGGTAGGGAGCAGCACCACGCGCACAGCGGGGATGACATTCCGTGCGATTTTCGAGAACCGGGTGATTTGGTGGACCCCGAGCTCACGGCAGTCGGCAAAAGAGACACGAAACGGTTCGTGCGCGACGTGTTCAAAAACGGTTTAGGCGCGGCGATCGGGAAGAGCGTGAAGGTTTTCTCGTCGCCCCTGTCGCGGTGCATGCAAACCACGCTGTTACTGCTACAAAACCAAACCGGCTTGGACATTGTGAACAAAAAAGTCGTGGTGAGCGAGCTTTTGCGCGAACGCATCGACGCGAGGGTACCCTTCGAACTGCGAAGGCCGGTTTCCTTCGTGCCGGAGTCGGTGTTGAAACAGCGCGCCGCCGCCGCCTCGGAGACGGAGAAGGAGACGAAGGCGGCCCTGAAGCCTAACCCTAAACCGGCTACAAACCCTAACTCGGTGAAACCGGCGGACCTCGCCGGCCAGGGTGGTGCGAAAGGCCCGGGAGGCACGTGCTGGGAACCCAGTAAAGGCCTGACCGGCCACGAAGGGAGCTGCTGCGTGGATGAGGTACGTATTTCCCATTTACCACATTCCGCCGACTGATTGCCCATATGAGACTGACACTTTCTTTTTACAATCTCAGGGTTTGCTTGAAAAGTTTGGCGGGTCGGGGGTTTTCGACATCAACGTCGCGACGCCGAGTTTTTTGAACGTGGAGGTTTCGATGCAAGACGCGGGGTTGGATCCGGGTGACGTGCCGCAAGCTGACGAGTCTGGCGAACCTATTGCGCACCACACGCGGGAGTTTAAGTACGTCGGGACGAGTTGCGGTTTAACCGAAGTCGCAAACAAAGGGTGGCAGTCTTGTACCGGCCCCGAAATGCTCGGTTTGCTTGCGGAGGACGACCTGGCGCTCGGGGGGAAGGAGGAAACCGAAAGCGCACTAGTGGAGCGCATCCGCACGTGGTTTTCGTCGGTGTTTGATAACGTGCAGAGCGACGTGGTGATCGCGGTGACGCACTCGGATTGGATAAAGCTGGCGTTGAGTGACTTGGACATCCAGAAGCCGTGGGTTGTTCCTAAAAACAGCGAAATTTTCCCGATAATCGTGGAGGACACGCGGTCGTCCGTGCCGGGGTGGATCGCAAAAAGAGAGCAACGTAAGCGACAGGTGAACAAGGCGGTTGAAACAAACAACGGCGGCGTCATCGACCTGACGCACACCGTGAGCGTGCACGAAAAAGTCTTAAACGCAATAAAGGCGTCGGACGACGCGGCGACCGTCGCGGCGGCGCTCGCCGTGGAGGCGGAAAAAGCGGTGGCGGCGCAACGCGACGCTGCGGAAGCCGCGCGAGAAGCGGCGGCGGCTGCGAAAGTCGCTCAGGAAGCCGCGGACCAGGTGATCGCGGAAGCGTCGGGTGCGAAACTCGCGGCGGGCGCGGCTGAGAATAAAACAAACACTAGGCAGGGGCCGCCGAAACAGCGCGACCCCTGAATCAGATTACTATTAGACTTCGACCATCGCAGACGCGTGACTACTTATAAATACACCCGGCGCCGAGACACCTGGCGCGTCTCGAGAGCTGAAATCTCGTTCCCCTTTTTTCTTTTTTGGCGTTTCGAAAAATACGGGAGGGGCGGAAGCCCCCCCGGTTGATGATGTTTCGCCTAATACTAGCTAGCTCGCCTGAACAGGCAAGGTTTTAATTTAATCTCAGTGTTCCTTGAAAAACCTTAACGGACGCAACTCATGCTCTTCACAATTCCGTGACGCAATCGGAAGCTCCGAGACTGCCGAGATGGCGCGAACTAAGCAGGTATACCGGCGCAATCCCGCCAACTTTGAGCACTAAACGCTGCTCAACCTGTGCGCGCAACTCCGCAACAAGGACCTCGTCAAATCCGGCGCGTGGGTCGAGGCCCTCAACGAGAAGGATGGCCGATCTTCTGGTCCTCCGAGAAAACAGCTGGAGAGCGTTCTCGAGCAGGGGTACCGCGGTGGGAAGGGCGCGAAGTCGCAAATCCCGGAAATCCCCACCTGGTCGGTGTCTGCGCTCAAAACCAGAATCAAAGAGCTCAAGGAGTTCCAACCCGAGAACATCCAGAAGCTGATAAACGCCGACAAGGACACGAAGAAGGAGGAGGAGAAGGTGCAACGCGAGCGGGCGAAGGAAAAGGAGAAACAGCGCAAGAAGGAAGAGAAGGCGTACCCTTCTTGCTACAGGACGTATTCGCTCGGGGCGAAACTGGTGGGCGCCAGGGTGTCCAAGAAGTTCAAGAACGAGTTCTATGAAGGCACAGTGACTGCGTACGATGCCAAAGAGAAGTGGTACAAGGTCAAGTACGATGACGGCGACGCGGAGGAATTGGACGACGCTGCATTGAAGGAAAAGCTCATCTTCGTGCCGGGAACCGCGGCGAGCAACGGAAAGGACTGCATTAACTTCAGGCGCAAATTCCTCCCATGTATCTGGGAGGTGACGCATGCTGTGTGGACGGCGCTGTGCGACGAACACAAAGTCCCCAAGGACAACCCCACGCGTTTGGGCAACATCTACCGGCCGGACGACGTCTTCATGTCGGCCGAGCCGTACTCATGGAACAGGGGTTCGGGGCAGGATGAGGATGAAGAGATGTACGTCGAGTACTCTGACTCTGATGAGCGGGATGAAGCCCTAAAATCAATTGTCGGCATCGAAGACAGGTTCTTCGATCGCGAGGAGACTGTTCACGATTCCCGGGACTTCGCCGAGCTGTTCCTCGAACATTTATTCGACAGCTTCGGAGGGAAGGAACGCGTGCTCATTCCAAGCCCGGTATTTTTTAGAGATAGAATCGAGTGGCCAAAGGGGTGGAAGGCGAAGAAAAAGGAGGCCTACGCCGAGGCATTCGAGGGGCTGATCAACACGTTCTGCAAGGACCCACCAAAGGGGAGCTATTACGATTCCTACGTCCCCACCAAAGACGCCGCCTCCGTCATCAAGAAGTACCTCGATAAGAAGACCAGCAGTGTGGAGAAGATTGTGGACGAGGCGGGCGGGTTCGGGAAGAACTCGAAGAAACGGGGGAGGGGGAAGTGATGAGACTTTGGTGGTGGCCGGGAGGAAGCTCGTGTTGTAGGGTGCTCGTGTAATGTCTGACTCTATTAGTGTATTTTCTTCCAACTGTCCAATTCCATTGTTCACTTTCGGGCGCGCCGATACCGGACTAGGATTCAAACACTCAAAAGACATCATCGTCTTCGTCGCCGTTACCCGTGTCGTCGTAATCCACGTCCGCTTCGCCCGCGGCTTCTAGCCGCCCGTCGTCGAACCCGCCATCCCCCCAACCGCCGTCGTCCGTTTGGACGGGTTCCATTGGGCACTCCGGTCCGCCAACGCGCGCGCCCGTGACGGGCAACTGAGGAATTCCTAAATCTGACGCGTACACGTCGCCCGCGTCAAAGGACGGCTCCACGTGGAGCTCGGGTTCGGGGGCTGGCTCTGGTTCTGGCTCGGGTTCAGGGTCCGGTTCAGGATCTGATTCAGGCGCCGGTTCCGGCGCTGGTGTCTGGTCGTCAGCCTCGAAATCATCCGCGTACGCATCTTCACCAACACGCGCTGTTGTCACCTCACCGTCCCCGTTCGAAATCCTCCCGTCATCCTCGAAGTCGTCCGCGTACGGCGTCGGCGTCTCGTCATCGCGCCACACGAAATCGTCACCCGCGGTTTGGATTATCTTCTCCGGTTTGTTTTCCGTGTCTCTGGTGTCTTCCAGCAATAACTCTCCTGGTTCAGCGTTGGCGGCGAAATTCGTGCCAAACGGTGTCTCGCGCTCCGTCGATTTCGGGACCCACTCGTTCGACACCAACGAAAATTCGCCCAGCCCCGGAATCGGTTCCAACGGCGGGGGTTTCGATTTCCCCCCAAGAGGCGCCAACCCCCTTCCGTTGTTTCGCACCGCCGCGCCTGTGATTAAACCTCCGCCTATCGGTCCGGGAACACGGCCACCGAGAAGAAAAGACGACGATCCTTTCCGCGGCGACGCGCTCGGCGAAAACTCGGAATCGCTCAAGTCGTCGACGTCGGCGAAAACCTTTTTCATCACGTTCGACGCCGCCGCGTTTCGTTCCGCCCTTCGTCGTAGCATCTCTGTTTTCGTACCCGCGTCTTCCTCCTCTAAATCGTACGCCTCCAAGTCCGTGATTCTGTTTTTGTCGCGTTTCTTCTTAGCCTTCCTCTCCAAGCGCTCTGTCTCGGCGTCATCGGCGGCGGCGTCGACGGCGTTTCCGGAATCTGATGCCATCTGCGCCTCGAGTTCGTCGTCGGAACCGTACGCACCGCCGTTGGGTGCGTTCGCAGATGCCTCACCACGTCGCACCGTCTTACCATTACCACGCCCCGCGCCGCCCCGACCGTCGTCCAGAAAACGACGCGACTGCGGCTTTGGCTTGGTTTCGCCCCAAGCCGCGTCGGATGATGAGCTCCCGGCGAAGGATTTCGATGCGTTGTTGCCTCGAGGGTCAACCAAAGAACCGTGGTCGCCTTTGGGAGCGTGGTGCGCCGAGGACACGCTCGTTTCTGTAACCTCCTTACTGGCAAAGCACCCCATGTCTCCCGAAGGTGCGGAGCGCCCCGCGCCACGCAGAGAAGATCTCTGCGCCCGAGGAGTCTGTTTTTTCTGAGAGGACCTCTCGCTTATTCGAAAAGTCGCTTGTCGGTTTCTCACACTCCGAGAAAAACGCCTGGAAAAACGATCTCAGATCCCCACAACGAGACGCGCAAGATGGAGGAAGGAAGCATGACGCACAGGGAGATGATGCTCGAGATGGCTTCCCATCGAATTCAGGCCGATGTAACTGCGCAGCGGTAAGTCCGTGAGGCGGCTGATTTGGGTGTTGCGAAGGCACAGCACAATCTGGCGAACGCCTATTTTCTCGCCCTCGGAGGACTCGAGAGGGATGTTTTGCTGGCTGAGCAGTGGAACGACAAGGCGCTCGCCAACGACCCTGACGATATATAGATACGGACCATGCAGACATATATGCTCGCCGAGAGGCTCCGAAGGGTCGAGAACGCTCCGCTCACTCAGGAGATGATAAAGTTCCCGTTCAAGCACCTTCCGACAGACTTCCTTGAGAAGCCGGAAAACCAAACTTGCAACGTCAGCTGCGAAGCCTGTTCAACCGCAGTTCCGATCGACGGCGGCAAGAAGTACTGTGCACGTTTCCAGGTCACGGTGTACTGCAGCAAGGCGTGCCAGAAGGCGGACTGGAAGCGTCACAAGAAGGTTTGTGGCAAGGAGCCTGAGAAGGATGTCCTCGACGGGAAGGACAAGCAGGCGTACAAAGCGGACATGAACGTGACTTCAGACTATCTTTCTTCCGTGCCGGGCCTGGGATTCTTTTGTAAGCTCCTGTTCTACATCCACTGGAACGACTCTCCAGTCATCGGAATAACCACTCTGCCAGGTACCGATGGCATGAACCCTACCGTAATTGTCATGCCAAAGAGTTACTGGGGGCCCCGGTATGAAGAGAGAAACCCCCTGGTTACGAAGTTTTACAAGGACGGCCCGACGAAATACAGGTTCATCGCCGAATACGCCCTCCATCACCTCGGTCCGGAGTTAGCTAAGAAATCCAGCTACAACGTGACTGAAACGAAGCTCCCGAACAACATGAGAGAGTTTTTGGGAGCTGACCATCCAAGTCACATCATGGTGGAAGATCTCCCGATGACAATGGCTGAGCAGGTGCAGTTGCGGGGGCTCGTCAAGTACGTGCAATCGCGCACCGCGTTGCCCACGTCCGTCGACGAAATGACCGCGTTCCACAACTCACACATGAACCTCCAAGGAAGTATGGTGGAGCACCGCGCGCGCATGAACATGAACGAGTGAGAGAGGTTGCATTTTTGACTTTCACGTCGTGATCGAGAAATATGATTGCGAATGAAAAAAAAATGATTGCGCACCAAAGCTGCGGATGAGTGGCTCTTCATTTCAGTCTCGACGTCTCCCCTCGTCTCACTCCTCCTCCTCCATGTCCTCGTCTTCCTCGTTTTTGGCCCCTTGCTTCACGTCAAGCTCCACGGTGTACTCCTGGTCGCACCCCAGGTACGAGTCGCACATGAAGAACAGGGTGTACTCCACCGCGCCTGCTTCCTCGGGCGCTGTGAATTCCAACGTCACTTTTTGTCGTCGCCCCAGGGTCACGCGCTTGATCGCGGCCAAAGTTCCTTTCCCTGCGTCGCCCACCACGAGCCACCAGCTCTCTTCCTTTCGTTTCGGGTACCTCGGCGCGATGACCGGCCCCACCACCCCGTCCTCGTCGCCCATCTCCCGCTCAAGCTGCACCACGATCTGCACGGTGTCTCCGGTTTCGATTGACTCGCGGTCCACCACGGCGTACGTGACCTCCACGTTCGGGTACCGGTTGCACGCCACGGCGAGGTCGCTCATCTGCGCGTCGCTCATCCGCAGAAGCTGCGCCCGCGTCTCGCTCTCCAGATCCACGATGTCGTAAATGCTCTCCACCCCCGCGTCAACACACCGTTGCGCGCACTCCTTGTCAACGTGCGGTAACTGCAGAAGCACCGAGTCCTTGTCCCACATGCCTTGCGTGGCCATCTGCGAAAGCTCCATCGCGGCGAGCGCGGGGGCGAGCCAGCCAGAGGAGGAAATAACGTCCACGACGGCTTGCAGCAAGCGCGTGGTGTCCGGGAGAATCGAGTTCAGGTCACCTTGCAAGTCGCTGTTTAGGAGCATTCTGCCAAAGTGCGCCTGCAAAAGCGCGGCGGTCTTGACGTGCGGATCACTGGTCCTCCTGTTTTCAAGCGTCACGGGCGAGTGGTTCAGCACGTGCCGTAACAAACCAGCCTCGCCCGGCCTCGCGGCGTGCTTTTCAAACTCCGTGGCGCCCGCCACGATTTCCATCAACCCTTTGAGTTTGGTTTTCGACGTGAGCGACGCCGCGAACAGCTCGATCGTGGTGTACGTGATGTAGTAGTACGACCCGATCATCCCCAGGTTCAGGGGGGCGATGTCCATTTCGTCCTCAATCGCGACGCATTTACTCGCTTCCAAATCCGCCAGCGTCTGTTCCACCAGCTCGGAAAGCGCGTCGCTGATGTGCCGGTGCGACGCTCCCGTTAGGTTGTAGTAGTTGGGGTTCTGGGACAACCTACGGTAGTAAAACGTCCACGTCAGGTAGTCAACTGCGTCTTGCTTGTTCTCGATCGTCCTCGTCACGATCTCGGCGCACATGTGGTCGTGCAGGAAGTGATCCAGGTGCGACTCCACGGGGAAGGGTTCGTACAGGAATTTCTTGTAGTACTCCTTCCGAGGCGCGTGGCACAGAAGCACCGCCACGCCGTGCTCGTCAATCAGCGGCCGCGACGCTCTGCCGCACATGGCGAGCAAATCCGTGACCGGGTAATCCGCACTCCCGGCGCCTCCCGCGTCGTAGTACTGCGTCCCCGCAATAACGGCGAGCTTGCACGACGCGGCAAGTCCCCAGGCCAACGGCGCGGTCACCACGAGCACGCTGGCGGCGCCCGAGGAGAACACTCGCTCCACCAGCGCGCGCTCGTCCGCGTCCATTGATTCGTGCATCAGCGCCACGCCGAACTGCAGGGCGTGTCTCACCGCGGGGTCGGTGATGCGCTCGCAGTGCGGTGCGATATCGCCCAGGTCGCACTTCAGGAACTTGTGCGGGCTCCCGTCCGCGGCGGCGAATGTTAGCAAATCCAGGGAAGCGAGCTTGGCGTGCTTCCTGGTGGGCACAAACACGATGGCGGGCTCGCCGTTCGGGGCGTGCTGGCAGATCGCGCCGTACGTGGGCCGCGCCATGGCTTGCATCCTGGCCTCGAAGTTAACAATGTCGACGCCTTGGATGTGGATGTCAAGAGGCACCGGGCGCACGCCCGGGGGAAAGTTGAACAAACCGTTTTGCCCGGCGCCGATCCAATCCCCCAAGTCCTTCGCGTTCGCCAGCGACGTGCACAGCCCCACGACGCGGATGGGCGTGTCCAGCTGCGACGAGATGTAACGCATCCGCGACGTCACAACCTCCATGGTGGGCCCGTTGGCGCCTCCAATAAGATGAAGCTCATCCGCGATGAACAACACGACGGCCTGCACCGCTTTGCGCTGCTTCCAGCGCCGGGAAAGCACGTCCCACTGGTGCGGCGTCGCCACGACCATCGTTCCGTCCGCGAGGAGCTTCAAATCCACGCTCGTCTCGCCTGTTAGGGACACAACCTTCACCCCCAGCCCTTTCCCGAACCGCACACGCCAGTCCAACACCCGCTCCCGGGCGATATCTGACGTAGGCGCGATGTACACCACTTTTGCGTTGACGGGCGCGTCGCCGGATGAAATCTTTTTCAAAACCCGCAGAATCGCAAACTCGCAGCACGCGGTTTTCCCGCTCCCCGTCGGCGCGCCCACAAGCGCGTTGTCGTCCGAGTTGTACATGTGCTGGAACACCTGGGTTTGTATGGGGTTGAAGGTTTTGAACGTTGGGTACAAGATTTCGTATCCGTCTTCTTTGAACACGGAAACGGGAAGCGGCGCGAGGTCCAGCAACTCCGTGGGCGGGGGCAGTTTCTCCGGTAACAGCAGGTGTTTGAAGCTCACGGGAATTTGGGTTTCCGAGCCGAGCCACGAATCGGACACCAGCTTGACGAAGTACTGCGGCGGTAGCGGGTCCAGCAAGGTCACGGTGAAGCTCACTTGGTGGTCCTCCTCTGCGTTGACTTGCTTCAACAGGAAGAACTCGTGGTGAAGAATCATCTCGCCGTCGTTGTCCTCCACCAGGATCCAAAACCCCTGCGCGTACCCGTGCGCTTTTTCGTCCCACTGGAAATCTGGGGTTAGCGTCAAGTCGACCTTCAACACGCTCCTGGTGATGGGCTGGACGTGCGCGGTGAGCTCCACCCTGGGGAACTGGTGCACGAACTTGTGAATGGCTTTGCCCATTTTCGGGAACCGGATCAGTTCCCCGATTTCCTGTGAAGTGAGGTCGTAGTAACGGTCCCACGCCAGGTCCTTGCGCTCCACCTTGGCAAGGATATCGAGCGGGATGCCTTTGAACTGCCGCAGCGGGGTTTGGCTTCCCCAGGTGCGCCGGGCCGCCATCTTACAAAGCGCCAGCGCCTTGTCCGCCAAGTTCGCCCATCCCCGCTTCAGCACGATTTCGAAAATACACCGCAAAATCCTCCCCGCGCTTTGCGTCACGTAAACCATGTCCGCCATCAGCGCGAACCCTTCTAGCTTCATGCCGCTGACGTACGCTTGTAACAGGATGTTGATTTTCGCGGTGGGTTCTTCGATGGATTCCTTGACCGGAATAGGCACGCGCTCGGCGAGTTTCGCGAGCTCCAGCTTCTCCTCTTCCCGTACGGAGATGTACTTGAACTCCTCCGCGAGGGAGAACAAACGACAGAGCTCGATGTCCCCCATTGACGGTTTCAGGTGTTCGTTGAACGCCCTTACCGTGCCGTGCGAGATGTAGTAGTGCGACGCGATTTTCCCGAGATCCGTGGCTTGCAGGGCGCCCGATCGCCGGTCGTACCGACACAACCCGGCTTTGTCAAGCTCAACGGCGGCGGTGTGAATCAAATCCGCCCTTCTTTGTTCAAGCTTCGGGTCATCCGTTAAAGAGTCGATACCCACGCCGTACAAGTTAGGGTTACGTAGCATCCGTACGTACAGGTAGGTGTACCCCAGCCAGTCAACCGCCTCACGCGCGCTTTGCACCGTGCCCAGCACGATTTCCGCGTTGAGCGCGTCCGGTAATTTACTAACGAACTGTGATTCAATCGGGAGCTGCTGGTTAAGCAGGGACAGGTAGTACTGCAACTCGCTGTGCTGCGTGATGATGATGCCTTCGCCGAAGGTGTCGAACTGCGGCCGCCCCGCGCGGCCCATCATCTGCATCACGTCCTGAAACGAAAGCTCGTCCCACCCGCCTTTCTCGGGGTTGTACATCTGCGTGCCTTTGATGATCACGGTGTGCGCTGGTAAGTTGACCCCCCACGCCAGGGTCGCGGTGCTCACCAAAACCTGCACGTGCCCGTCCGCGAACAGCTCTTCTACTAACGTGCGGTCTTGTCGTGACATCCCGGCGTGGTGGATCGCGAACCCGTACGGCAGCACGTCCCGCAAATCAGCGGACTTGCACGTCTCCGCTTCCGACACCAGAATCTCGCGGCTCGCGCTGTCGTCTTTCAGGAACTTGGCGAGCTGGTCGTTTTGCAGCGCCGTGTCCCGCATCGCCCGCGCTGTTTTCGCGGTTTCCTTCCGCGAGTGCACGAAGATGATCGACTGCGAGTTCCCCGCGTTTTCCATGACTTTCTCGTAGCAGATGTCGTTCATGAGCTGGAACCTTTGCAGGGGTTTCTTAACCGTCACGCCGATGAACTGCTGCTGTAACGGACACGGCCGGAACGAGTTGTCGAACACAAACAACCCTTTCGCCGGGTCCACTCTTAGAAATGCGGCGACGTCTTCGAAGTTTGGCAGCGTGGCGCTGAGACCGACGAGACGGACGTTCTCCTGCGTCGTCTCCACCTGACGCACCGTACGCGCCACGATCGACTCCAACACAGGTCCTCGGTTGTCATGAAGCAAGTGGATCTCGTCGATGATCAGCAGCTTCACGAGCTGCGTGTACGTGCGGTCGCCGGATTTGCGCGTGATGATGTCCCACTTTTCGGGCGTCGTGACGATGACCTGGGTGTCGTCGATTTGCTGTCGCGAAAGGGACACGTCCCCAGTGAGCTCACGGACGTTCACCCCGAACGGCTTCAAACGGCTCCCCAGGTTACCCACCATCTCCGCCACCAGCGCTTTCATGGGCGCGACGTACACGATTTTGAATTCTTTCAAATTCAAACTGCCGTCCTCGCGGCGGTGCAACCCGAGTTCGTGCAGAATCGTGAGCATCGCGACGTTGGTTTTCCCGGCGCCGGTGGGCGCGCACAGAAGCATGTTCTCGGGGGATAACATGGCGGTCTCGTACACCTGGCTCTGTACGCGGTTCAGGCTCTTCATCCCGGAAAACGCGGGCTGCGCCCAGCTCGGCAGCTCCGCAATAGGACGCAGCTTCTCCGCGTCGGAAAACGCCTTCGGTTTCAGCGCGGGAATGTGCACCTCTTCGTATCCCTTCTTCGCGCTGCGGTACGACCCCGCGGGGAGCTCGCACCGCTTGTTGGACATGAAGTGCGAACCTTGCGCGAACGCCAGGGCGTCGAGCTCGACGATCTTTCTGCCGGAACCAGCCGCACCGGCACCGGCCGCGTCCAAAACGTCAGCCGCGACTTCGCCGCGCAAGCGACGCGCTTCTTCGCGAATCTTCCCCTCCATCGCGCTTTGCCGCGACCGCGCGCTCGAGCGTTCGCCCGTGCGCCGCAGCGACTGCAGTACCGCCGCGGCTTCAGGCCTGGTGGACATCTGCTCCATGACCACCGCGCGTTCTTGTTCGTTCTGCGCCCTCGCAAGCTTGGTGCACCAAACCACAGAGGCTCTTGACTTTAGGAGCTTTTTGATCAGGTCAAACTTGTCGTAATCCAGGGTCAGGACGAGCGCGTTTTCGCACGCGCGCTCGTCGTCGTTTTCGTTCGCAAGCGTCGCGAGCACCTCCTCCGCGGTTTTTGCCGATTCACTCGCGTCCGCGTCCGTGTACCCGAACGCAGTGGCGATCTGGCGCTGTAGCCAATACGCGTCGATATCCGTGGCGGGAACGTAATCGGTGTCGTCAGCGCCGGTACCGGCGCCGGCGGGTGCGCCGTCCGCCGACATCCCGCCCAGCCCCGCCCCCACGCCGACCTCCGTGTCGTCCCCCGACTCGTCATCCTCCTCAACGTCGCTGACTTCCAGGACCTCGTCCACTTCGTTGTCCGTTTCCTCGTCCTCCTCCTCGAACTCCACGGCGACGCCTATGTCGTCATCAAGGGCGTCGCCCTGCCCCGGTGCGTCGTTTCCCTCGTCGGCGTCGCCGCCTTGTTCCACGAAATCGGTCACGAGCTTCCCCACCGCCACGAACCGCGCGAAGGTCTCGTCCCCCAGAGGCCCCATGAGCTTCTCAACTTCCTTTTTACGTGAAGGATCGTTGCTCCGGTCGTTCTTCAGAACAGCAAGCACCTCATCCGCGGCGCCCCGGAGCACGTCCGCGGGCTGGTCCCCGAACGCGCCGCCGATCATCCCGAGCAGCGCTTCGTACGCCGCCCGCGTTTCGCGCGTTTTCGGCCGGTACGACCCGCCGTCCGTGTTCGAAGTCAACACACTCGCCGCGGCATCCGACGTGTGCTTCATGTGCTTGCGCCTCTGCGCGTACGCGTCCAGGTCGTCCTGGTCCATCCCGCCAGGTCGGGCCTTGGTCCGTTTCTCCTTGGCCTTTTTCATGCGCTCGTCCAGCTCCGCGGGGCGCCCGGCACGAACGCGGTCGCCGAACGCCCCGGGCTGGATACGGCCCACCAGGGTTTCAGGCGCGCCGCTGGGCTCGCCGGTCACCCTTTCTGACCGGTCCGCGGTTAACACCAGGCTCGCGTTCTGCACGCGGGGTGGAGGAAGGGAGGGAGGGAGGGGTGGTGAGTCGGCCGGGCGACGGGAGACCGAGTCGGATTGGAAAAGATCGGCGGCGGGCGTCGTGGCGTTTGCGTGGGCAGAAAAAAACAAGTGCCCGCACCTCTTTGTACTGGTACTGCTTGTACCTGGCGTGCGCCTCGGCGCCGCCCTTGGCGTCTTCATTGCGCCCGTCCTCACGTCCACCACCTGCGTTTCCGTGGAAGGGAATCGAGGGAAAGACGGGTCGTGGGTCAGCGTCGGGTTCAAACACCATTTGGGATCGATCGCGCGTCGACTGTACAGATTAGCCATCCGTTTGCCGCCCACGCACCTTGCGGCATTTTGTTTTCCGCTTCCGCCCGTGGATCGAGTCCGATCGAAACCTACACTTCGATACGTCGCGCCCCACACCAGACGTGTCCTCTCCACCGGATCTGCGCCGGTCGCGAGCGGACGAGTGCGGCTTCTGTCGGTGGCGCGCGCGGTCTGGAGACGACCGCGCTGGCGAAAGATGGGGACCATAACCTGGGTTGATTTTCGCGCATTTTTCTTGTCGCTGGCTCGTCCTCGCTTTTTTTGCGAGCTGAATCAATCTGCGCGCAAAGTGTCGGCCCGTCCAACCAATGCGAGGCGCGCTGGACGCGACTCGAACTGGTGGTCGATACACGCACTTTCCTCGAGCTTTTTAATCGAGACCGTGTGGCAAGGAGGCTCCCGCGCACACCGCGGGAACCGCAAACACTCGACCCTCCTTAGTACTCGCGGCCAACAGACCCCTACCGTGAACTTAGATTGAACTTCGGCCTGTAGTTGCCGCTTGTTACCAACGCGAATGGAGGACCGTACGGGCGGCGGCCCTCGCCGCCGCCGCGATGGTGGCACGACCCGAACCCCGCACCGCACAACACGGGGATTCGCGGGAACGTGCCTGCGGTTACTCACACTAGCGAACGCGCTCGTAAGCACCGCGCGCGCGGGTACGTCTCGCGCAGATCCGTTGTTGCCCTGGCGCCCGAAAGCTTTCCAAATCCTCGACCACGACAAATCGGTCCCGACCGGCGCTCGACACGCGCGGCGCTCTCGCTAGACGCCGTGGATCAGCCTGCACGCCGCTAGCGCGTGGCGATATCACGGACCGCGCGTCACCCCGGCACCGGTTGCGGCATCACGTACCCCACGGCACCACCGTCGCGGTGGCGGTTGCACAATCACAAATCTTTCACGTCGTCCGCTAACAACTCGTTTTTCTTTTTTCCCTCTCTTCGTTTTTCCATTTTTTCGCAGGCACGCTCCTTGAGAAGGGCGTCGCGCGCTCCGGGCTCGTGGGCATGGGCAACTACAAGTACTACAAGATCCAACTCGCGTGCGTCGAGGCGGCGCAGGAGCTGACGTTTACGCTCAGCGCGACGAACGGTAACGCGGATTTGTATGTGTCGCGAGTCACGCCGTTTCCGTCGGCGCTTGCGTTTACGTTTAAAAGCGAGTTGTCGGCGAGCGGAACGGCGGACGTGGTTTCGATTCCCCACCCGGAGGCGGGAATGTACTACGTTGGGGTGTTTGGTACCACAACGTCCACGTTCAAGCTACGCGCGAACACCAAAATGTTCACGGGGAAACACCCGTGCCGGGGGTTCCGTTTGCTGGACCACGATTTCGAGGACGAAAACGCAGACGGTGAGTGTCGTGGGTATTTCCCAAATCCCGGACGACTGTTTTATCTCTCAGCTGGTTACTGTTTGTCCATACATCGCGATATACTCGTACCACAAGGGACTACCTCTGCCGATTGTCCGCCCGTAGTTACGTAATAGACATGGACCGAAAGACTGACACTTTTCTGGCAAAACTCGTCAGGCTCGTTTCTGTTGGAAAACGCGATGACCGTGACGGGCGCCGTCGGTTTCGAGTCGTCCTTTTCCGTATCACAGGACGTCACTCTTGGTGACTCAGAGACCGACCAAGTTTTTATTAAAGGACAAACCACGCTAGGGGTTTCAGGGGACAACGCGTATTCGGTGACCCGGCGCGACCCGGCGGCGAACGAAACGGCGGGCGCGCTTTTGATGTGCGTACCGAGGCTTTCCCAAATCCGACACACCTACGTTTTATCTCTCAGCTCGTGACTGTTTTACCTCTAACGCTGGTGACTGTTCGGACCGATTACCCCTCCCTGTTGTCCATACATCGTCCAATACACGTCCAACACACGCCCAACATGGGACTGACACTTTTCTTTTACAAAACCAGACGCGGCGCGCACGGATTCGGCGCGAGCGCGGGGAACGTCTCGCTCGTCGCTGGTACCGGCACCGACGCTGCCGGCGGCTCGCTGAACGTATTCGCGGGCGCGGCGAATTTCGGAAACGCGGGGGACTTGACCATGGGCACGGGAAGGGCCACGCTCGGTCGCGCCGGAAACGTCACACTTTTCGTGGACCAAGGCGACGTCGGAGCAGGCGGGAACGTCACCGTCACCGCAGGCCTGACGAACGCGGCGGACGCGCCTGGCGGAAGCGTTCACTTAGCCGCGGGCGAAGGCGCGAACCGCGCGGGAGGCAGGGGCGGTGTTGTGCAAATAGCGGGCGGCCGCGCGGCGGGCGTCGAGTTGTGCGACCTGCAGGCGTACGAGTGTTTGGGACTCGCCATCACAGTGGCGATGTACGAGGCCATTTTGCACGGGTGCACGAGCGACTGCGCGTACTTTGGAAACGCCGCGCCAGAGGTCACGACGTATCTGTGCGGAACCACGGACGTAACGGAAACGGAGTACCTCGCGGTGATGGGCGGCTGCACCCAGAAATGCTTGGGAGGCGCGGTTGAAATCACGGGAGGTCTGTCGTCCGGGGGTGTGGGTGGTTTGGTGGTGCTGACGGGCGGTGCCACCAACAGCACGGACCCTTACGGGCGCGGCGGCAACGTGGAGGTCCGAGGCGGTGAGGCGAGCACGGGAAGTGGAGGGTCCGTGATGGTGTCGAGCGGGCGCAGCGCGGCGCTCTCGAGCGGTGATGTGGTGATGCAAACCACGAGCAGCGGTGTGGGCGGCGTGAGCGGCGCAGTCGTCGTGGAGACGGGCGCGGCGTGCGCCGGGGATAGCGGAGCGATCACCGTGGCGACGGGCTCGTCGATGACGGGGGGAGGTGGTGACGTCAACGTGCTGGTTGGATCTGGGGACACCGAAAACGGCGGAGCCGTGGTGATGAAAGCGGGGGAGACGCGCGCTGACGCGAAACAGGGCGGTGGGGTGTTCATTACATCCGGACTCGGAGGCAGCACTCAAGGAGGCACTGGCGGCGAGCTGGTGATGATGGCGGGTAGCGCCGAGGGCGAGTCCGCCGGCGACGGAGGCCGTGTGGAGATCCGGGGCGGCAAAGCGGTTGGAGGGAAAGGCGGTGACGTGGCGATTGGGGCGGGCAACGGCTACACGGGCAACGGCGGGGCACTGATTCTTCAGGGTGGATACTCTGAGTTTGGTGTTGGCGGTGACGTGATCGTGGACGCTGGCGACTGTGGAACCGGGGACTCCACCAAGGAGGGTCTGATTCGTATCGCGCCCACCAGCGCTTCGTTTGTGAGAATCGGCCGCAGCGGGTCGAAAACAGTGCGCACTGACATTTTTGGCGACCTGACAGTGCACGGCAGCTTCGTCTCCACGAGCAGCATGGTGTACCAGGACACGTACACGGAGCGCGTGCACATCAGCACGGAGCAGGACCAGATGATACAGGAGGAGATGCGGGTCCCTAAGATTACGGGGTTGGACACGGAAGACGTGGCTGGCACCCCCACCAGCACGCTGACGCTGGACGCCGGACAAGGCGGCACCGAGCAGTGGCTGGAGATTGGACCATGGGAAGCGACCCGAATCACGATCGGTGGGCGCAACGTTGCAGGCGACGACGCCTCAAACACGGTGGGGTATCGCGACGCGACCCCCATCCTGATCAGGCAGGGTTACGACGAGGCGGACAAACGGCTGCAGGTGAACGAAACGGGGAGCGTCGTGATGCAGAGTTCGGCGACGATGCCGATCCTGATCCACAGCAACCCGACTCGGGGAACCAACGGAACCGGAGGGGACATCGACGTTCTCGTAGGATCTGGCGACACCGGCCACGGCGGCAACATGAGCCTGACATCCGGAGATACAACAGACGATAACCACCGAGGAGGGTTCCTCACGCTCACGGCTGGTGGAAACAACAACACCGCCGGGGGACGCGGCGGAGTTGTGAAAATGTCCGGTGGGTTTGCGGGGGGCACCGGGAGCTGCGACCTGCAGGCGTACGAGTGCGCGGGACTCGCCATCGCCGTGGCGATGTACGAGGCCGTGCTGCACGGGTGCACGAGCGACTGCGACTGGAATGGAACTCACTCAACTTACATGTGCAGTGATGTGGAAGTATTGTCTGACCAATACGACGCAGTGCTGGGCGGCTGCACCCAGAAATGCTTGGGAGGCGCGGTTGAGATCACGGGAGGCTTATCGTCTGGGGGTGTGGGTGGTTTGGTGGTGCTGACGGGCGGTGCCACCACGAGCTCGGCATCAGATGGCAGAGGCGGCAATGTTGAAGTACGTGGGGGAATGGCGGCAACCGGCGTGGGTGGGTCTATAGTGCTGCTTACGGGCCGCAGCACGGGCACGACAAGTGGCAAACTGGTGCTCAACACGGATAACAGCGGAACAGCCGGGGTCAGTGGAAACGTTGAAGTCAACACTGGAACTGCATGTTCGGGTTCGTCAGGTGCCATTGACGTCAAAACAGGTGGGTCCACACAGGGCAAAGGAGGAAGCATATCTGTACAGGTGGGCAGCGGAGACACCGGCACCGGCGGCGCGATGACGCTTGCGGCGGGCGCGAGCTCAGCGGCAGCCGGCGGCGCGGTGACGGTGGCTGCGGGCGCTGGTGCAACTGCCGGCGGCGCAGTGTCGATCA
>Ga0302138_10000063_pt1 | contig 69554 bp, 79 predicted proteins | sample CBN3_321_MG_FD_203110 | JGI IMG/M metagenome (GOLD analysis project Ga0302138, IMG submission 203110) | Marine microbial communities from Western Arctic Ocean, Canada - CBN3_surface | ecosystem: Environmental > Aquatic > Marine > Oceanic | place: Canada: Western Arctic Ocean | collected 2017-09-15 | reverse complement strand
CACAAACCCAAACCGTCCCGCCTCCGAAACTAATCGGCAACCGATTCTGGCGTCCGCTTCCGCACGTCATCGGCACGCGGCGGTTTTACCACGACGAAAACGTGACGGCTGATTGGTCACCGGAAATCGCACCGGATCAGGCGACCGCGAACGCGGTGATGGGCGTTGTGAGTGATACTGGTCACGAAAAAGAAAAGAAAGGCGCTCACTTCGGGACGTTCGCGTGGGACCCGGCGCGCGTCGACGGCCAGGGCGACGAGGAAATAGACTGGCACGACGACGACCGTTTTGACTCGGACGACGTTATTTCCGACACTTCGGGTGAAAACGCGTCCCACGATTCGTTTAGTACGTACGCGCACGAGGACGGGACGTACGATGATGACGCTTGGGACACGCACATGGACACCCTGTACGTGCGCGGCGGTAGTTCCGTGGTTGACGAGTCCGCGTCGTTCGCGGCGCCCGGCGCTCGCGGAGACGAAAAAGAGTTTGACCGCCGACTCTTCAGCGATACGAATTCCGCGGCGTCGACGTCGCCAATTGTGCCACCGAATACCCTGCTGGCGTCAATCAACCCGGGCGGATCGTCGAAAACACACTCGCATCACCGGTCGCCGAAATTTGCAACGCACAGGTCACGTACGTATGCGCGTTTCCCAAATCCAGGCACACCTACGTTTGCCCGTATAAGACGTTGACCGCTTTTCGTTAACAATCGCAGCCGCGCGCGTTCGTTGGCGACTGGAGAAAGAAAAAGGACGCGTCTCCGAACGGGACCCCGGAAACCCGTGTTTATCCCCGAAACCCTCCACAAAAACCGAGACGTTTGACTTTAAAAAGATGATGGAAGCGACGTTGCGCGACCCTGAAGTGCGGCCGCGGTTCGATTCCGGGAAGGGTTTGTTTTCTGAGGGTGGGGCGTTTGGAAACGCTTCGAAAGAAACGGGGGGCGGTTTATTCGACGACGACGAAACCAGAGCCGGAAAAGGAAAGGAAGTTTCGCTCTCTGTGGAAGCGATCGCGTCGTCGTTGAGTACTAAACCGCCGATGAACGCGCACGCGGGGGGGTTGTTCGATGACGACGAGGATGCGCGTGGCGTCGTCCGACTAAATAAACCGGAAACGGGTTTGTTTGCCGACGAATCAGACTAGGTGAGTGATGGGTAGTAACGAGCAGAAGGAGTCACCTTTTTGAGAAAATAAAGTCTCGGAACGAACGAAAATGTCCCCTACAAAACAACGACTCTGGTTTTCGCGCGTCGTGGCGCGCGGAGCGCAGACGCACGCGCGCGCGGAGGTAAATAATGGGAGGACATAAGCGATGCTCGCACGGAAGGCAGAAACACCAGTGCAAGGACTGTAGCCCGTGTCCCCACGGGAAGGTGAAACACCACTGCGCAGAGTGCAGCTCCTGCCCGCACGGGAAACTGAAAAGCAACTGCCCGGCGTGCAACCCCTGTCCGCACGGGAAGGTGAAAAGCCACTGCGCGGAATGCAAACCTTGCCCTCACGGCAAGCGGAAAGACAGCTGCGTGAAGTGCAGCCCATGTCTGCACAGGAAGCTGAAACACGGCTGCTTGGTATGCACCGCTTGCCCGCATGGGAAGCGGAAGGACGACTGCACGGTGTGCAAAGCGGCACGCGCGGCTCCGCCGAGGTCGAAGCGAGTTAAGCGCGAGCCGGAGAGCTCGCCCGAAATCAAGCAGGAGCCCGAGATCAAGCTCGAGCCTGATATCATGCAAGAGCCGTTCAACATTCGCGGCTACTTCGGGTTTGACGACGGCCGGTAAAACGAGTGTGCCTAGTAAAACGGTCCCGAGAGATATACTTACGAGAGTTGAGATCGATCTGACCATAAACTACAAAGATTCCGTTTCGCTCCCCAGCCCGTCGTTTTCGGTTTTCACGGCTTGCGCGTACACGATCCGCGACGTCGTGAAGCCGTATTTAATCGTTTCCGAGTGATACGTTTTTGTATGGTCGTCGTGGAATTCGTGACGGAGTTCGTGCGACGGGATTTGGTAGGCGCGCTCGGTACACCCGTCCACGAACGTAAACGTCAACTCCACTACACAAAACCCGTCGTCCGGTTCGCGTTCGTACCCGAAATCAAACGCCTCGAACAAATTGGTGTGCGAAGAGGGGTCGTATGAGGTTCTTTGGCCGAGCCTACTCAGGGGAGTTAAAAAGTCAACGTCGATTTTCGCGAGCCACGGCGTCGGGTGTCCGAACCCGTGCGACGACCCGATGCGCAAGGTGTAGTCGAATCTGGCACTGTCGTTTCCTTCTTTTGATTTCCTCACCGTGTGCGCCACGGTCACGCTATCTATTCGTTCATAGTCCGGAACTTGCAAACCCAGCCGTTGCATGACCCCAGCCATCACCAAATCGGTCTTGGCGTGTATCAAAACGTGCGCGTACTTGTCCTTGTTCGTTTCTTGTAAATTAACAATCACAAGCTTGCCTCCGCGTTTCTTTTTGTTCGCCTTTGAGATTGTTTTCAAAGGGACGTCGCACGAAGGCGTGATTTGCAGCGACGACCCCAACACCAGCGCCAAGCTCGTCTCCCCCGAATGCTTTTCCGCTAAATTCAATTCGGTTTCAGGCAACGCGTCGTCCCAGTCCAGCACTTGGTCACGAAGTTTTGAACCCAGAGGAGGAGGGGTGCTATTTAGAGCGCTACCCGCTGGGTCTCCTCGTTTTCTTTTAGTTCCCTTCTCGACGCACCCCTCCTTGATGCACCGCCGACCTGTCAGCTTAATCCCGGCGGTTTGCATTTCGAAATCCCTTATGTACTCCGTCCCGCATTGCTTGCACCGCTCCGCGAAACAGTTCCCGTGAAGCTCCGCGAGTTTATCTCGCGGCAAGCCGGAACGCAGGTGCAGGCAGTCCACGTTACACGAAACCACGTACTTGACGAACCCGTTTTTCTGCAACGCCACCAACGCCATGTGTGTCAACGAAGGCTTCGCGGTGTCAAACGCGCAGCTCGCTTTTGGCGGTGGTATTTTTTTCTGTTGCGCGGTCCACACCCCGTTCGGGCCTCGGAAATCGGGAATACCGACGGACGTGCTTATCCCAGCGCCGGTGTGCACCACCATCCCGCCGTGTTCTTTAGATGCAACAATCAACGCAGTCAGCTTGTCGATCTTTTTCTGCAGCGTCGCGTCGTCGTTTGATTCGTCAAACTCAGGCGTGCCAAGAGTTCCCCCGACGTCATCCCTCCAGGTCAAGCGCTCGGCGTACCCGAGGGAACCGGCCATCGTTTTGGGAACGGTTTGGTCGAGGTCCGCGTTCCCCAAGCCCCGCTCCGCGCGCGTCTCAATTTGGGTTGTTGTCGATGCAAAAGTGAAGAAAAATGTTGAATCCAAAAGTCTAAGTCGAAAAAATCACCAGGTAGTGCTCGGGCGCGAGCATCAAGGCGTGGACGCGGACGTGTTACAAATGAATATCAGTGCGTGGTGATTCCGCAGGGTTGGATGATCCGATCACTCAACGTACACGTCAGCGCGTCCATAGCGGTGCAGAGGTACGTCGCAGCTGCGGTGTGCATGTGGTGAGACAGTAGGGAGGAGCGGGCGAAACGAAGCGGACGAACTTGAAGAACCTTCAAAGGTGCGTACCGCGGAGTTTTTTTTTTTATGTCATCAAAGGATTAACTCGTTTCACCGGCCGTCGTCAAACCCGAAGTAGCCGCGAATGGTGAACGGCTCTTACTTGATCTCAGGCTCGAGCTTGATCTCGGGCTCCTGCTTGATCTCGGGCGAACTCTCCGGCTCGCGCTTAACTCGCTTCGACCTCGGCGGAGCCGCGCGTGCCGTTTTGCACGCCGCGCAGTTCTTTTTCAGCTTGCCGTGAGGGCAGGGGTTGCATACCGCGCAGTTCCCTTTAAGCTTGCCGTGAGGGCAAGGGTTACACTTCGTGCAGTTGCTTTTCACCTTCCCGTGAGGGCAGGGTTTGCAGTCCGCGCAGGAACGTTTCACCCTGCCGTGAGGGCAGGGGTTGCATACCGTGCAGTCGTACTTCCGCTTGCCGTGAGGGCAGGGGTTGCATGCCGCGCAACCGTGTTTCAGCTTGCCGTGAGGGCAAGGTTTGCACACCGCGCAGCTGCTTTTCCGCTTCCCGTGAGGGCAGGGGTTGCAGTCCGCGCAGGAACGTTTCACCCTGCCGTGCGGGCAGGGGGTGCAGTGCGTGCAACTGCTTTTCAGTTTCCCGTGCGGGCAGGGGTTGCACGCCGCGCAGTTATGCTTCACGCTGCCGTGGGGACACGGGTTACAGTCCTTGCACTGGTGTTTCTGCCTTCTGTGCGAGCACCGCCTAAGTCCTCCCATTATTCACCTCCGCGCGCACGTGCGTCTGCGCTCCGCGCGCCACAAGGTGCGAAAACCGGAGTCGTTGTTTTTTTGGGGACGTTTCCGAGGAGTCGACACGAAATCGCAAGTGAAGTCCAAAAGTCGAATAACTGGACGCGGCTTCCGCTCAAGCCCAACTCTGCGGTCGCATATAGATCTGCGCACACGTGCGGACGCGCGGCGCACCTCGCGTTCCAAGACAGCGCGGTGTATTTACGCATAGCTCGTTCGTGTGTTTCGTAAACCCGGCAGTCACACGGTCAAGCGTCGTGTTTCCTACCACTCCAACCCCTGATCCGCGAAGAAGCAAAAGTTAAAGTTTTCGCCAAGATGGACCAGGAGTACGATGCCGTGATCTTAGGGACTGGTTTGAAGGAGTGCCTTCTCGCCGGGTTACTCTCCGTGGACGGCATGAAGGTCCTTCACATGGACCGCAACTCGTACTACGGCGGCGAGGCCGCCAGTCTCAACCTGAAACAGCTGTGGGAACGGTTCCGGCCTGGGGAGCCCGAACCGACGAAATACGGCCGGTGGCAAGATTGGAGGTACGTATTTCCCACTCACCACACACCGCCTCCTGATTGCCATGACACGACTGACACTTTCTTTTTTATCGTGCCAGTTTCGACATGGTCCCAAAGTTCATGATGGGAAACGGTTTGTTAGTACGTGCGCTGGTGCACACCGGCGTGCACAAGTACTTGGAGTTCAAAGCCGTGGATGGGAGCTACGTCATGAAACAAGGCAAGACGTACAAAGTCCCCGCGAATGACATGGACGCGCTGAAAAGTTCGCTGATGGGGATGTTTGAAAAACGCCGCGCGCGAGGTACGTTTTTTTTTTTTTCAGGAGCGGTCCCGACTGTTTGCCCATAGGACCAGACGTCCGACGACCTATCCCTCCCGTCTGACTTCGAACCGACGCCCGCATGTACCACGAAACCACGTCTAACCACCGTCCACCGCGTACGTCGCTGACTGCTCGCCCCGTCTTCCTTTTACCTCCCCGTACGCGCAAACCGGCGGCTTCCAGGTTTTTTCATCTTCGTACAGGACTACGACGACGCGGATCCGAAAACCCACGGCGCGAAGGATCTTTTCGGGAACTTCACGTATTACGACCTCGATCAATTAACCTCAAGGGACTTGTTCGAGAAATTCGGGCTGGAACCCGGAACGGTGGATTTCATCGGCCACGCGCTTGCGCTGTACACGGATGAGAGTTACTTGGACAAACCGGCGCGCTCCATGGTCGGCGCGGTGAAACTTTACAGCGAGTCCCTCGCGCGATTCAACACGGGGAGCCCTTACATCTACCCCCTGTACGGCCTAGGCGAGCTCCCGCAAGGGTTCGCGCGCTTGTCGGCCGTATACGGAGGCACGTACATGCTCGCCAAGCCCGACGCGGTTGTGGCGTTTGACGAAACCGGCGTCGCTGTCGGGGTCACTTCGGAAGGCGAAACCGCCAAGGCGAAGGTGCGGGGCTTTCCCAATCACCGCGTTCCGCCTGCCTGATCGGTCCGATTACCACGACTGTTTACGCATACTATGGAGTACAGTATACCCTTTCCAATCCCTCATGCACGTCACGACCGTCTGACCCTTTCGGGTTTTATCGTGCCAGTTCGTGATCGGCGACCCTTCGTACTTCCCGGGGAAAACCAAGCGGGTGGGGCAAGTCGTCCGCGCGCTGTGCATTTTGTCGCACCCCGTGCCCAACTGCGGGGACGCAGCGTCCGTGCAGATCATCATTCCCCAAAAGCAACTCAACAGACGAACGGACATGTACGTCTTCGCGTGTTCGTCGCAGCACAACGTGTGCGCGAAAGGCAAGGTACGTATTGGGCCTTTCCCAAATCCAGGCACACTGTTTGCCGATTGTCCGCCTGTAATTACTCATACACATTACGAAAGACTGACACTTTTCTTTCGAAATCAAAGTACCTCGCCTTCGTCAGCACGACCGTGGAAACCGCGAACCCGCATCTGGAGATCCAGCCCGGGTTGGACCTGTTAGGCGCAATCGACGAGAAGTTCATTCACGTCAGCGATATTTTGGTCCCCACGAACGACGGCGCCCAAGGTACGTATTGTATTTCCCAGATCCTCAGAATCTTTGCCCATACAATACTGACACTTTTCTTTTACAATCTCCAGACAAGTGTTTCATCTCGAAAGGGTACGACGCCACGACGCACTTCCAAACCACCGTGGAGGACGTGCTCGAGATGTACACGCGGATCACGGGCAAGACGCTCGATTTATCGGAAAAAGAAAAAGTGGAAGCGAGGTGATGATTAAGATTATTGGAGGCGAGGTGATGAGTTGCTTACTCAACCCTTGTTACTCATATCTTGTTACGCATACAACATCTAACTAATCCCTCATACCCCACTTCCCCACGCGCAAATAATACCCTACCAACCCTGAAGTCAAACCCTGACGCAAACCCTGCCCCCGCCTGTCGTCACCTTTTCATTTTCGAAAGCCCCAGCCCGATGGCCCGGTCCGTGTCGTCGTTCAATGAAACGTCATCAACCGGCTTCGCGACGCCGAAAGAATCCGAATCGCCGCCGCCGGCCGTTCGTTCCGTCCCCGCCCAGAACAGTTTCTGTCCTTTGTTTTTTTTCCGGTGCCGCTTCATGTTCGCGCGCAACGCTTTTTCGATCGAGACGTCGAACGCCACGTCGCTATTGTTGGGCGGGTTCGTCTGTTGGCGCCACTCCAGTGAGACGTCCGAGAGGTTTAAATCAGGAAGCGTTGGAAGAGCGAGGGAGGGCCATTTCCATGACGTTTTTTTGTCCTCCCGTTTTTCGCCAGCCTTCTCCTCCTTTTCTTCCGCAACGGCGACCGTTTCTTCTTTCATCGGCACCACGTCGTGCCACGTTTCTTTTGACTCCTCGTTTCGTCGCACCAGCTCGGCGTTCCATCTCATGCGTACGACGGCCCTTTTTCGAGAGTTAATCCTGAGTCGTTCTTGTTTCGCCGCCAACAGGAACTGCGGAAACAACCCGCGCGAGAAAAACACCTCCGCGCCTTTTTGGGACGCGCCGTTTCGTTTTTCGTGTGACTCATTGTGACGCGTCGTCCCAAGCCGCGACGCGTGGGTCAGGAAAAGCACCCCGAGCACGGCGCCTAAAATTTCGTGCTGAACCGGGGGCAGGTAAGGCAACGTCTGTTTCGTGAGCTGTTGCACCGCGTTGTCCTCCTTCGCCTTGTCCTTTGACCACCGTGCTTTGGAGCCCACTTTCGGAACAGGCATCGAAACTCGGTTCATTACCTTCCACACCGCGGGCGAGAAGAACGCGCCGAGCAGGGAGAACAGGGTGATGGAAGGCCGGTCAAAGTCCACCACGATCCGGGGTATCGAGTGGTGGTTCGCGAACACTTTTTCGCGGACGTCGAGGTACCCGGTTGGCTTTCTCGCCCAAGCCCCAACCGCCCAGTCCGTTTCGTCCCCTAAACGCAACTCGGACGAGTCATCGTCAAAGTCTTCGGGGTCGGTGTCATCTTGGTCACCAGCAGCAGCGAGTTTTTCCTCTCGTACCCTCCTTTCCTCACGTCTTCGTCGTTGCCGCCGCCGCCGCCGGCGCCGACTCAAATCCGACGACCCGCACAGCGCGCGTAGCAACTCCGCTAAACACCCCCTTTGATTTTTTTCCTTCGATTTATTTTTGTTGGTGTAATCATCCTCGCCGTCGTCGTCGCTCGACCCGCCGGCCGCGTCGCTGTCCTCGTCGCACCCCTGGAGACACCCTTTTTTCGGAACAGGGCGCCTTCGGTGTCGCCGTCCATCTGCGTCTATTTCGTACGGAGAAAGGTGGTCCCCGAAAAGACACTCCGCTAAACACCCGCCGCTTCGCCGGCCGGTCTCGGGGTCCTCGTCCCCTGATTGTAAAAAAAGAAATGTCAGTCTTGTATGGGCAATCAGGGAGGCGGAATGTGGAAATGGGGAAATACTTACCGACACACGGACGCAAACACCCTCCGCGTCGCGCGTTGCTGTTTTCGCTTTCCTCGCCGAGACAACACGAAACGCAGCCGCCCGTGCGGCGTCGCGTGGTGCCGTCCTCGTCTTGGGAAAGGTTTCCTAACATACACCCCATGGATACACAAACTCCTGCGATTGACAAAGAAAAGTGGTTAACGTCTTGTATGGGCAAACAGTGTGCCGCCTGATTTGGGAAACGCGCAATACGTACCTCCTTTTCGTGTGCCCGGCGACGCGGGGTCCTCGTCGCCCAGAACGCACCCCAAGCACCCGCCGCGCCGCGCGTTTGTTTTCTCGTCGACGTCGCCCATCATCAAACCCAAACACCCTCCCGTGCGTCGCTTGGGTGTGTTTTTGTCACGTAAGTCCTCGGCGCCGTACAGGCATCCCGTTAAACACCCGCCTTGTCGTCGGAACTCGCCATCCGAGTCGTAATCGAGAAATCCAAAAAGACAACCCTCGCCGCACAAACCGCCTCTGCGTTTTCCGCTCCCGGAAGGTTTTTCGTCGCCCAAACATGTACCGTAACACCCGCCCACTCGCGTGCCGGTTTCCTCGGTTAGTGCGCCGTCGATGCAGTCTGTGACTGGGACTAACAAACCACCTAAACAGGTTCCGTTGCCATGTCGTTTGCCCGTCCTCGGGTCCTCCGCGCCGAGCGCGCCGAAAAGACACCCCTTTTTTTTTACCAAAACTCGCCGTCCTTTCGCATCCAAAGACCACGTTTCGTCCCCCAAACACCCACTGAAACACCCACTCGGCGGGGGTTCGTTTGGCGCGCCGGGTTCGGGGGCGGGTCTGCGCGTGACACGCTGTTCCTTTAAAATCTGCGCGGAAACCGGGTCCACCGAGTCGTCGTCGCTCCACGCGTGTTTTTTTTGTTTTCGGATTTTACCGAATGGTGCGCATTCATCCATCGCAGGTGCGCACAAATTGCCGTTGCCGTAATAATCGCTGTCATCGCCCCACGTGTCCGCCGTGCCTCCTCGGCTTCCCAGACGCTCGTGCATGCTACAGTTGCCGTCAGGGTGGCACGGCCCGCACTTCGCGGGCAAACACGCGCACCAACCGTCGTCCGCTTTCGGTTGCATTCCCAAAGAATGCAACCCCGGCGGGTCCAAATCTCGCGGTTCGCGTTTCGGCCGGGAAGGGTCACCAAGCACCCACAGCGACGTGAGTTGCGCTTTCGTGTCAGCCGTGCCATCGGGGTGTTTTGCCCGTGGACCGAGGTGCGACTCCGCGAAGAACTTGTTCACCACGACGACCTTACGAGTGCGTTGTGGTGCCTCTTTTTCATCGTTGTGGAGTACGTCTTGTTCGTCGTCGCTCACCGTCGTCAGCTGTGGTGCGTCGTCCTCGCCGAACCGGTCGTCGCCAGTTTCGTGTCCGCGCGACATCGCACCGCCCGCGGTGTTTCCACGGTGACACGCCGCGAAATACCTTCGCGGCGCCGCGCGTGGCGTGTGGCCGACGGGTGGGTGGGTGTTGGAACGCAACGTGAATCACTCGTACCTGGTACTGCAAAGTCTCCAAAAACTTTTCCGGCAACTCGCTTCGCGTTTCATCAACACGACGCCCCGTGTCTCACACCGCGTGGCGTCCCCCCGGTGTGGGGCCCACCGAGAAAAAACGTGGCCTTTTCCCGATGTCCACTAGGGTCGCCGGGAGCTTCTCCGCGGTCGCCGCGGGTTTGTACCGCCGGTTTTACCGGACGATAAAGGCCCATCAGAGACACCGGGTGCGACTGGCGTTGTTCGAAGAGACGAGGGTGGAGTTTGAAAAACCACCTTCTTCCTGTGATGTCGTGAGTAACACACAAGCCATGACAAGAGCGGTGCTGGCGCTTACCTGGCTAAGGAAAGCTTCAGAAAATCCTCTCTCAACGGAAGGTGAGCTGCTTTACACGTTAATGGGGGTTCGGGACTCGGTGTTGAGACGCGCACGCGCGGAACGGCTGAAACCGCAAAAGGGAAAACTGCGGAGCACATCGGGGACTGGGGAGGCGGAAACGCGGTTGCTCACCGCGCACTACGGCCTGCTAGCGGGGCTGATAGGCGTGCGAGGCGTGGGTGGGGAGATGTGGGGACGGGAGTGAGGTGTGGGTATTAGGTTTCAGGATAGGGTGTCGTGGTTCATATCGTATCGATACATGTATGTGTTGGTGCCGACCTTAGACAAAACATGTCTTGTCGTAAACAACACTTCTTATTCCTCTCTGCGAGTGACGCACGCCGCGGCTGCGGCGCGTCGGTACGGTCGTGAGTTTCCGCGGTGGACGCGCGCGCGGTCAACAAACACGCCCAATGGTCAACTTCAAACAGCCCAGAGGTCCGAACTCGTTAATGGGAAACGCCCCGCGACCCGAAGAGCGAGATGGGGAGTACGTTTCAAAGCGGGTGCTACGCGCGGAAGCGGGCGCACTGTCCCTGCGTGTCATGGCCAGTGCTACCCCGTACGGCCCCGCGTTCGTGCACAAGACGTGCCCACTGTTACGACACGCGGATGCGACCGGGGTGGTGCTTCTCCAGCTGGAGGCGGGAAGCGACTGCGTGATACCCGTGGTGGCGGCGAGTCGTGCCGAGGAATGCCCAAAAGGCGGACTCGCCCTGAACGAAGAACAGAGAATAAACGTACACGTCGCGGAGGACCAGACGTGTTCGTTCAAGGTGTGGGACCCGCCTGGTGAGACAACGCGGAATGGTTTGTTTGACATCGAGATTGAGGTGCGGCTGTTGCGACGGGCGGTGACGGACGTGCCGGGCGTGGAAACGTGTTCCGACGACGAAACGGAGACGTCGAGTTGCGACGACGACGAACCCGAGACGGACGAAACCGTTGACACCCCTTTTTCGCAACCGGCGGGCGACTCGTCCGCAATCGAAATCGACGGCGCGTGGTTAACCCACAAACTCACGGAACGTTTGCGTAACCGGTGGGTGTGCGCGGGCGAGCTGCTTTCCGTGGAGGTTATTGAGGGGGTGGGTGGTGGTGGTGGTGGGGAAAGTAGTGTCGTTGGTTCAAATCCCACAGGGGACGCGGCGTCAAAAAGTACAAGCAAAAACACGGTTCGCGCGCGTGTCGTTTCGGTCAACACCGCGGATCCAAAATCGGCCGACGTTTTGCGACCCGGGTACCACTGTTTCCGGGGCGTGGTGACTCCTGAAACTGTTGTGTATTGTCACGCCGAAGGTGATGAATGTGCCACGAGTAATACCACTGTTTGTGGCCCATTGACGGTTTATAACTCGACGTCGAGGGACGACGCAAACGCGCGACGCGAAAACGAAAAAGCCGAGACGATTGCGATCACCACCAGCGACGGCGAGGTTTTTCCCGTGCACGCGGCGCTGTTACGGCCGTGTTTGGCGCTGACCAAGTTTGTACGCGCTGCGTTAACTGGCGGGGCGCGAAGTTCCGGGAAAAGGGAGGCGTGGGAATTGGAAAATTTGGGACTCGGCGGTGACGACGAAACGACGCGGGGTGAAATAAATGAAAAAGTTGAAAAAACTGGAAATTCTTACGTGAAAAATACAAACGCAAACCCTTTGTCCATCCAAATCGACCTGGATTGCGAAACCTTGGACCGCGTGTTGCTGTGGCTGGAGTGCGATTTTGTGGGTGCGACGACGCCGGAGTGGGACGTGCGCGCGGCTGAGGGTTTGATCGGGGCTAGTGAAAAGCTTGGTTTGGTCGCGCTCGCGGACCAATGCAGGTCGCAGGTCGGCGCACACGAAAACAGAATAAAAACGCACTCGTGGGAGTCGGTAAAAAAGCACAACGCATCCGGCGGCGTGCGCATCGTCATCGACGGCATGGTCCTGGACGTCAAGCGGTGGTTACCGGAACACCCCGGGGGCGACCGGATCATTCCCGGCCAATCCTTGGGCGTGGACGCGACGCGGCACTTTGAGGTGCGCGTCGGGGCTTTCCCAAATCCCGCCAACTGTTTACCGCTCCTCTTTGAGTGCACTACGGCCGTAACATTTACCAGTACTGGCAACAACACATACATCACAAGTGCACTGTTTGCGCATAGTACACCTGTAGACTCAACACTGACACTTTGTTTTACGCATCGCAAGCTTTACCACGCGTCCAAGGAGGTACGTATTGCGCGTTTCCCAAATCCAGGCACACTGTTTGCCCCACAACACTGACACTTTTCGTTCACAATCAAAGTCGTTTCTTTACTTAAAGACGTTTTACGTCGGCGAGGTTTGGGCGAGCGACTTGGCGCTTGTGCCGAAACCGGTGAACAAAACCACGGGCGTTCCCGACCCGGCCGCCAGTGCTGAGTTTTTAAGCCAACTAAGGGAACACACGCAAGGGTTCCGAGTAGCTAATGACACTCTAACCCCGGAAGACGAAGGGGAAACGAAGGAACGCGCGCCCCGGGTGCATCTAGGCGCGAGGCGGTAGACCAGGTGCGAGCGATTACCTTGAAGGTAGTGGTGAATATTTTGATTGTTGTAAAGTAAAGGTAGCGAGGGGCGTTTTAGTCGTGGAAAAGTTTCAAGTGTTCTTTCTATACTTTTAGTGTGTTTTTACATAGAGTGTCTACTACCTATTACTACTAGCTTACAGCGGTCCAACGAATGGACTCGGCCTACATTATTATACCCCCCCGGTTCCCGCGACCCCGGTTAAAAGCGCGCCGGTTTTTTTAATGGTGCACGGCGCTGCTCATGCGTGCAAAGTTCGCTTTGAAGGACGCGAACCCGACGTGCGCCTCCGCGCACGAGGTTGGGTGCTCGTTGTTGGTTTCCATACCGGGAACTCTGGACACGGTGAACGTGTTCGACCGAAGGCTCGTGGTTCGCATGATGTCCAGCGACGCGCGTCGTAGCGAGGTTCGGTGCAAATCAAGACTCGCTCGGCGCAGCGCGGGGGGCGCTTTCGCCACGGCGCTGATGAGCGCCTCACCCAGGGAGGAGACGAAATCCGTTGCGAGGAACGCTTTGGCGATTTGCGCGTCCGATTCGACTTTGCGGAGCGCCGTTCTTGGTGACTCGGGGGCGGGTTCACTCGATTCTTGGGTTTCAGTCACTTCTTCTTCGGGTTTCTGAGTCGCGACTTCTTTGGGTTTCTGCGTCGCGACCGCGGTGGCCGCCGCCGCCGCCTCCGCCTCAGCCCGCGCTTTCCGCACGGAAGGAGGCACGTACGCATTAGCGCCCGCGGCGTGAAGGGGAAACTTCTGAGCCGTGGTCCTTCCGGTTGACGTGGTGGCCGCGATGTCAGTCGCCACTTTTTGTAAAGTGCCCCACCGTTCGCTCGCGTCCCCCGCGCTTCCCGTTTTGCCCCACCGTCGGCGCTGGCACTCCGCGGCGCCGCAATCAAGGGACTCGTCGTTCACTTCACCCACCCCTCTTGCAGGCGCCGCGGCCCTGTTCGCGGACGCGCTGGCCCAGAAGTTGGTGAACTCGATGGGTTTGACGAACCTGTGTCCGAAAATGAACCGGCCGCTCGGCAGCGGCGTCAACTGTAAAGCCGCGTCGCCCGCGTTTGGAAAGAGCGTCGCAGAGGTGAACCCGGAGCACGCCACGAGGGACCCGTCCTGGGTGAACCCGTAGTCAACGCGCGCGCTGTTCGCGGTGCGCGCGGCGAGGACTCGGCCCGCGATCGCGTCGAAGGCGACCACCGAAAAAGCGCCGCCGGAGGCGTGTAAATCGCCCAGGGTTTTCTTCAACGCCGCGACCCGGCGTCGGCTTTCGCCCTCCGGCGCATCAACTCCGGTATCCGCAAGCTCGGGAAGCGTCGCGGCGTACGCGCGTTTGAACATCTCACCAGTGACCGTGCCTGACACGAGCACCGCGATTAGGCCGGGTTGCTCGATGACACATATGCCGGTGTCGCACTCGCGACCCAGCACGGAAAGGGCGCCGCCCCGCGTGGCGCAAATCCTGGTGGGCTCGGCGCCCGCCCTGGCGGTCAGGGAGTTGATCGCATATCTGTGTTTGGATGGAACAGAGCGGCGGCAAGGTCAGTGTCCGGTCGTTTGGAGGTCTCTTCGGATGCACCGTTGGTTCGTTCCACGTGTTTGCGTGTAGACAAACGCAACACCAAAGCGTGCGCGAGGACTAAACGGAACGTCGCAAAAGGGCGCAAGCGCGTTCGGTACGACACGACGGACGCGTCGAACCGTCTTTGCGACGCGATTTGTGCAAAAAAAGCGGTGTCGAAACGTCGGACCTCCTGGGTCCGGAAACCGCGCGGGGCGGTGCCTTTCGTTGGAACTGGCGCGCGTCGAGGCGCCCTTTGACTACTGTCAAGGCGAGTGACACGCCACGCGCGGTGGTGGCGTGTTTGACACGACGGACCAGGCCATGAAGCGCGGAAAGGGACGCCGGGAACACACGCACCTCGCATCCGCCTCGGTGGCGTCGAAGCGTTTCGCGGGCGCGACGACGGCGAACGCGGGCGTGGGGTTGGTTTCAACGCCAACGCGGCGCGCCTTGGGTGCGACGCACTCGGTGCGGGTATCAGCGATGCACATCGTGGTGGAAGGCTTGAGGTTTGGGTCGAACACGGGAGTGGGTTCGTGTGTGTGCGTGAGCGGAATGGCGAGCGCTGCTGAGGATGGAAGCAAATAAAGCGAAATGGAAGCGTTTTGACGCGCCAAGTCGCAAATCGAGAGACGTGGTTTCGTCCGGAGCCGTGTGTCGACGTGGCGAACGGAGAAACGAGACTGTCACGTGGCCGTCTCGCGTGTGTTTGGCACGCGCGTGACCCACCCTGACCGTGAAACAAAACTTCGAATGGAGGGAACTCGGAACGGTTCATCGGGCGGTCCGATGAACTTTTTGAGGTCGGGGTCGAATTTTTGGCATTCGCACGAAGAGAAAACCAAACAGAAAGCGAGTACCTGGCACTGTATTTAGTCACGATGTTTTGTATGACCGGTTTGGTTCAATAACAACTCGTCCAACAACTCTCCGTCCACGTGAAATACCTCTCCAGGCGCTGTGTTTTACATCTAAAGTCTTGTGAGACTCGCACGTTGCGCGTTTCCAAAATCCCGCCTCCCTGTTTTACCGAAGCTGGTGACTGTTGTCCATACATCACGATATACAGGACTGTCTCGTCTCCACGCTCGTCACCACCGCCAAACTCGAAGTGCGTGTGAACGTTTCTCGAAAGCATTCATCCATCCAATTCATCAGTTCCCCCAACCCGTCCCATCCATCAGTCGCAGTCCCCCCCTTCCCAAACCTCGCCTTTGACGATCGCATCCAGCGCGGCACAAGCGTCTTCCCGCGTCTCGACGCACCCCATGAAGTTGATTCGCCGGACCTGCGAGATCCCGTCCAGCCGCACGCGCACGTCGATGCCCATGCGGTCGATAGAGATGATCCTGTTTTTGTACAAGAAAAAGGTCAGTCTCGAGTACGGGTGTACTGAATATCGCGATGTATTGGACGATGTATGGACAACAGGGAGGGGTAATCGGTCTGAACAGTCACGAGATGAGAGATAAAACTGTCTCCTTGTGATGTACGTAACAGTTGCCAGAACGCCGTAAGTATTACGGCCGTAGTGCGTTCAAACAGTCAAACAGGGGCGCGTAAACCGTCGTGTATGATTTGGGAAAGCCCCTGCACGTACCACAGATCGTCCACGAGCACGGGCGCTTCCCGGTCCGCTTCGTTGGGCGCGATTGAGTTCCCCAAAACCGCGCCGCTCTTGGCGAGGAGGGTGCCGTATTTCGTGTTCAGCTCGGAGAGGGTATCCAGCACGCTGTGCCCTACCCCCGGGGTGACGATTTTATCCGGCGTCGCGTTCCTGTAATCGTTCATGTCCACCCAGTTCAAGGTTCCAAAACCGCCCACGAAGTACCTGTCGTTAGTACGCGGAAAGGGGTTAACGTCTTTTCCGGAAGGCGAGTGTGGGTTCGTAACGTAACGTTGCCAGTGCGCCAGTGTGTGTTACGGGTGGTGCACGCAAAGAGTTGCAGTAAACGTAGGTGTTGACGGATTTGGGAAAGCCGAAAAACACGTACACGTCAATCACGCGGTTCATGCGGTAAAACGTGTAGTCGCCCCAGCGGTCGTCCAAATCCGACGCCTCCTTCCTCGCCGCGTACTTCGCCTTGAAGATCTCGTTCGCGCTTGTTTGGTACTCCGGAGGCAGGCGGTGGACGTCGCCGAAAATAGTCACCCTCGCGTTCGCCAACCCTCCCCAGCCGTTCATCTTTACGGTGAGCGACGCGCGCGAGTTGTACGCCAGGTTCCTGATTGAAATAAAATAAATGTCAGTCGTGTATGGGCAATCAGTCAGTGGAATGTGGTGATTGGGAAATACTACCTCGTGTGCATCGCGAGCGGTGTCAGACAGAAAACAGGGTACCCGTCCGCGTCCGTTGCGAAATCAACCGTGCTTGCGAACGGGTACCCGGTCCGGCGGTGGTTCATGTTGGACATTATGGTGGACAAATCCGCGTAATCCGCCAGTTCCATCAAGTTCCGCGCCGCGACGGCGACGCTCGGCAGATCCGCATCCTTCATGCTGTTCAAAACGCCGCCCGAAAGCGGCGTGCGTAACAAACGGGTAAGCGCGCCTTTCTTTTTTGTGGATCCTGTTGCGTTGTCTGTTTGCGTCTTGTTCTCGTCGCTGCTTTGCGTTTCGCTTTGTCGCGGTAACGAGAGCTCGGTTTTACAAGACGAAGCCTCCGCGAACGGCTTCGACGCGGCCGCCGAAATCTTTTCGGACGCTTTTGTTTTTAAACCATCTGCAAAGCCGTCGCCGTCGTCCATGGAGCCTTTCGTGGGATTGCTCCCCCGGCCTTGCTTGACCACCGCGGGGTTTACGATCACGCCGTTGCCATCAGGGCCGGGGCCTTGTGTCCGGCCTGAACTCGCGGCGAGTCTGGTGCTGGATGTTTTGTTCCCTCCACCAACCGGAACCACATCGGAAACCGCGCCGTACCAGGACGTTCTTTGGAACCCGGCGGTGGTGCCTGACGCGGCGCGCACCGACCGGGCCGGGCCGGCGGTAGTCGTGGGCGGGCCAACCGCTTTGTCCATGGAATCAACCGTGGCCAGTTGTTGGTTTTGTCTCGGCCACGTAGAGCTCGCCCCGGAGGTGGTGCGACCTGGCGCTGAGCTCACCATCGCGGGGGTCTCCACCGCCCTCGCGGTGCGCACGGGCGACCCCGGCGTCGGTGCCCCAGGCGGTGGCTTTTGACGCGTCGGGGATGAAGGCCGGTGGTTGTGCCCGTTCGGGTTCGCCGCCAAAGCTCGCGTCATGCGATTGACCTTGGTGGATCCATGACGACCGCGTGTAACAAATCGTGACCCCACACGCGTGGGCGCGAGCGCAGGGCACGACGCCGCCACGGTGGTCATCTTTTTTAAATCGAAGACACGCCCTTTGCGTGTTTCAAAAAGGGTTTGTCAACACGACGTAACTCGTAGTGGACCCGTCCGCGTGTGGTGTGAGACGAACGCGATTACGCGAACTCGTGTTCCGGTATTCGCGCGGCGTCCGTGGAGGACGTCCGACGCTGTGACGTTCGCGCTACGCGGGGCGGAGTGCATCGAGGCTCGGACGGAGAGACGCACCAAACATTTTGAACTGAGGCGCAATAAAGTGCATTCAGCGCCGATATTTTGGCCTCGGAAAATCCCGAGTGTCACGATGCCTTCATTTCTCACGCGCCCGGGTCGGCGGCGGTGCCCCCTCGATGCGTTCGTTGGACGAACCCGAAGGGAAGAAATTGGACCAACCGATCGACGATCCAGGACCGGACGATGTTGATGTTTCCGACGACCACGACGACGGTGCCGATGACGAGTCTGACGATGACGAGGATGCGTCTGCAGAAGACGAGGATGCCGAAGGATCTGCAGACGACGACTCCGAGGAAACAGACGACGACGACGCCTCCGCCTCGGCAAGCGAGTCCACCCTGAACCTGGCCTTAGCCGAGGACGGCCGCGTGGCGTGTCCGTTACTGCCGTTTCTTTACCTGGACGGGTTCAACTCAGTGCAGAAGTTATTGAACGTGCACCTGGGACACGAAGGGGACGACATCCGGAAGGATGGCGATGGGAAGCACGAAATGGTCCCGAGCAGCAAATTGCACGAAAAGTTACTGTCGGACTGCGCGCGCGCCTTCACCGCGCGCGCGACTTCCAAAAAGACCGGGCCGTACTCTTCCGGCCGGACGTACTGGCTGGGTGCGACTGACACCCCGAAGTGCGGCCTGGAGGAGATTGCGAAAACCGTGTTCGAACTGCACACGCAACGCGCGGTGGAGGCGTTCGCACAGGCGAAACTAAAAACAAATGACGCCGCGAGGTGCTGCGGTGCTTCCAAAAAAGAAGAAAACCAGTCAGAGGAACTCCCGTTCGACCCCGAAAACTCCGGCGCGGAGTGGTGGACGCAGGTCGTGAACGTCGAGGACGAAATCGGCATGCACTGGGACAAGGACTACGCCCTGGAGGATAGCGACTTGAACGTCCACCCGCAGATCGCGACCGTGACGTATTTGTGTTCCGACGGCGCGCCAACGCTGTTTGTGCGGAAAAGGTTCGTGGTCCATTGCGTTTCTTTTTAATCGCGCCTTTCACCAAATCAGGTGGCACACTGTTTTACCTCTAACGCTGGTGACTGTTGTCCATACATCGCGATATACTCGTACCAGAAGGGACGGACAACCTCTGCCCTGACTGCTCAGACCGATTACGGTGACTGTTGTCCATACATCGTCCAATACATCGCGATACACGCGACTGACACTTTACTTTTCTTTCCCGAAAAAAGAACCCCGCTTTACCACAACGAAAGCGTTTCCGGAACGTTGGACGACTTTTCGGAAAGTTGCGCTGGCAATTACTCTGGAAACAATCGAAAACTACCACAACACATGGATTGCGATACCTTCCTAAGCTACCCACAAGTAGGCAAGCACGTCTCCTTCGACGGCTCATGGCTGCACGGCGCGCTTCCCGCGCTTGCGCAACCTGGTGGAAACGAACCGTCGAGTAATACCTCGTCACCAAAAGTGAAAAGCTCGACAAAAAAAACAAAAACGAAAAGAGTTACCTTTCTGGTCAACGTCTGGCTCAATCACGCGCCTTCCACGGCTTGTAGGTTGCCCGATTCGGTGGCCAGTGTTTTGGCGCCGGTGGGGGCGTTCCATGGGGCGTTTGCGAAGGAGACCACGAGTAATTCTTCGGAAAAGGCGAGGGATGGCACTGCTTGCGGCGGAAAGAGCGACAACTCCAACTCCGTAAATACCTCCGACGCCGTCGCGACAATCGACGTCGCCGCAATCGCGTCCACGGAGTTGACGACCGCTTTCAAACACGCGGACAAGAAAATTGTCATGACCCTGGATTTGCCTTCCCGGTTCTACTCGGAAGGTCACGATACGACGGCGGAAGGAGGGTCGTTCGCGTTGAAAGGAACCGGAGGCGTTTTGCGCGAAGAAAAGTCGGTGAAGAAAAGAAAGGTAGCGAGTTGACAACAAACAATGATTGTTCTTTTCACCCATCGTCGTGTCCTCCGCGCCCGCGTGTTTCCGAAGCGGGGGGGCGGTTCGGGGGGCCGGCCGATTTGGCGAGGCGTTTGGGTGTGTCACGTACCGCGATACGAGACGTGGCGTGGGTGTGCAGAGTCGCCCCCGCGCGCGCCGTCGGGGTCGCGGGCGGAGGTCTGGGAAGTGCCGAAAACAATCAGATGCGTTTCAGTGAAAGTCTTCAAAGGCCTCGACCATTCGCCACCGCGCGGCGCGCGTGTCGGAGGCGGCGGGTGGACCGCCGTCGCGTCGTCATGCGCGGTGGCGTTGTCATTGGGACGGACCGACGCGACCGTGATGCGACGCGGGTTTTGGAACAACGCACCGAGGACCGCGTGCGTTGGATGGACGACGGCAGGAACGACGATGCCGAAGACGATGGAGTTGTCACGACCACGTCCGTCTCCCAACCAAGCGGCGGCGGCGTGTTCGGCGTTGCGCGCGCGCTTTCGGACGCGACGCACGGCCCCACGCTCCGGAAAGCCCTACTGTTCACGCTGCTACGCGAGTTCAAACCGAGCGAGCCGTTCCTGGTGGCAACGTACGTGAACCACGGGTTCGCGGCGTCGCACGTCACTTCACAAATATTCCCAGCCTGGGCCTACGCGCGGGTGCCGAGCCTCGTTTTGATGGCGTGTTCCGCGAAACGCTTCGGGTGTAAAGCCACCGTGCTGTCAGGAACAGCCGCGGCGTGCTTCACGGTGCTTGTGACCCTGCTCGTGCAACACGGGACGTCCTTGTCTGACTGTTTGCTCATAGCCAGCCAAGCATCCGCCGCGTTTTCCAACGCGTCGCACCAAGCGTTTCTCGGGCTAACCTTCGCGACGCTCCCGCGACGGATCCACCCTGCCGCGGCGCACGGCGTGAAGGCGGTTGCGTTGCTCGGGAACGCGGGTTCGTCGTTGTGTGGACAGGTTCTGTGGGGAGCCGGGTACCAAAAAAGTGTGTTCGTCACGACCCTCGCGGCGCAGCTCGTTTCGGGGTTCGTCGCGACTTTGTTCACCGAACACGAAGGCGAAGGCGAAGGCGCTGCTGCTTCAAACGGAGAAAATGATTGCAACGCAGAATCGTTGTCACTACCCTCCGACGTACAGCAACCTTGGGGGTTTGAAAAGTCGGGTCACGGACACAAGAACAACCCGGCCCAGCGTTGGTCTGCGACTCGCGCCGTGTCCCGCGCTTTGAAAAACCCCCGCGTGTTTCTTTGGTGTTTGTGGAGCGTATCCTGCGCGCCGACGCACGCGTTCGTGGCGGGGAACTGGCAGCTGCTTTTTGTTGGGGGGCTCGATGAAGCGTTTGGTAAAGACTCGTCACCTGGAGTCAGGAGTAATGACAAGGGATTCAAAAACGACGGTTTCTTCCTCGCCGCGACGCAGATCGCGGCGTTCGCGGCGACTCTCGCGGTCGGGGGTTTGGCGTATCGGAAGGGTACTGACCAGGTGGGACGAGAAAGAAGCACTACTCTTCCAAGCGTTATCTCGCTGGTTTGGTCCATGGCCGTAATGGCGCTCGCCATCTTCTTAGCGGGTTTCGGTTGGCGCTCGACATGCGCCGACGCGATTTCGCGATGCGCGGTGGTGCTCTTCGTGTGCGTTTTCGAAAGCACGAGCAGTGTCTGCGCCGCTTGTTTGGGAACCGAGGCGAGACAGGTTGCTGGTGCGTCGAGTATTCCGGATGCTGCTTCCGATGTGGACGAAACACAGGTCGACTCGGAACTCGTTTTGGACCCCAACGCGGATGATGGCGATGGACTCTGCCGCGCGCGCGAAACTCGAACCCCGTTTTCGGAATCAAGCGCGACGCGCCTCGCCTTGCTCTTCGCGCTTTTGTCCGCGGCTGGGTATTGCGTCGAGTGGATGACTCAAGCGGTCACGGACTTCGCGCATTTAACAATTCAAAAGCGCTTCCAACTCAGAGCGGGTGGGCTGTTGGTTTTCACCGGCGTCGTGTTTGCAGCGCGGCGCGTTTGTGTTTCGCGGCGCGCGCGATTGGCGGCGGCGGGCGAGGAATCGCGCGGAGACGAGCTCGCCGACCCGTTGTTGTGCGGTAAGTCGGAGCACGAGTAGTTCATTTTTTCTGGAGAGTAGTGTTTCAGTAGTTATGTTTAGTGTTGTGTAGTGTAGTATACTAGTGTAGTGTGATGAACGAGTCAAAACGTTCTTGTTCTTTTGCAAAGATCGGTGTGGTATTACATCAACCGTCGCAAAAATAGTTTATGTCCCGAGGAACTCAAACCAGCGTGCCGTCGGCGGCTAGCTCAGACCTCGTGGATGTGCAACGCAACGAATTATTGGTCAGCATGCGATACGCGGTGCTGAGCAAATTACCAGCCGCCGCCGCCGCCGCCGCCGCCGCCGCCGCCACCGCCACCGCCGCCGGTGCCGACCTGGCGACCGTTGACGGGCGCGAAGGAGCGATCGTTGGACGGGCGGTGGGCAAGGAAGGAGGAGCATTGCACCTGCTTGATGTTGTCGAAGCCGGCGACGCGGATGAAGCACTCGGGGAAAGACGAGGTGCACGCGCGGATCTCTTGCAGAACCTCTTCGGGGTTGGTGCAGCCGTACATGGGGAGCTTCCACATCACCCAGTAGCGGTTGTCGTAGTAGCACGCGTTGATGCTGGAGTCCAGGTTGGACCAGCCGTGGCCGTCAGCGTACGCCTTGTCCGCGGACTCGAACTCGATGCAGGGAGTCCAGCCGTTGTTGAGGAGGTACTGGACCTGGCGGGCGATCTCCTGGTCCGACAGGGGGGGGAGGAAGGAGAAAGTTTCGAAAAACCTGATGATGGGAGAAGGGGGGAGAGGGAAGGTTAGAGACTGTTTTCCGAAAAAACGCAGAGTGTTTTCTCTCAGGTAGGGCTTAGCCATCGGCCAATTGGCGGAAAAAGCCGTACGTGCGTCCCGGAGCGCACGCGCGCGGTGGTCGTGCGACCTCGCGCGCGCGCTCCGTCGCAGATCGCACAAAACACACGCATGCTCGCAACGATTCTTGACCAACCACACCGCACATGCGCGTTACGGCGCGCGCGCGGCGTCCTTCCAAAGGCTGAATATCACTCTGATAAGGATAACTCGTGCCAGGTCGGACGATCCGCCGCATATATCTATCTTTGTCACGACTCGGAAGTGGATGCGCATCGTGCGTGCGAATGCGAAAACACGCGCGCGTCTCCACGATCTTCAAGAACAGCACAGGGCACACAATCGGGAGGAATCGCGGGTCGTGCCGTGCGCGGAACGCCGAGGCGCGCACCCGGCGGCGGTCTCTCGCGAATCGGAAAAACCCGGATTAATCGGGGCGCGGAGGAAGCCGGCCGGGAACGCACTTGTTGCCGTGGGGCTGCCACACCATCATGGAGTTGGTGTTGGCGACCTTGCCGGTCGTGACAACCGGGGTCTTGGTGATGACGGGGGCGACGGCGGACATGGCGGCCATGGTGACTGTGTGAAGTTTGACGAAGGGTGGTTCGTGCGGGAATGGCGAGTCGCGGGACGGATCGGCGACTTCTATCTATTTCCGAACGCGAACGAAAAAACGACAACTTGAAACGACAGATGAGTGGTTCGTAGGCTTTGTTTACGTTTCCTGGGTCGTGAGACCCTGCATTTCGGCTATTAATTGTATGGGCCATTTTGAAGGGTTAATCTTGAGTCTAAACAAGTTTTTGGCGAAAAAAAATGAAAAAAACTGGATTGGAAGTGGATGAGGTTACCTCGCTTTTTGAAGCGCCTCGGCCAATCCGATTCCTCGGTTTCCCAAAAGTCACCTCTCAGATTGCCTGCAGGCAATAAAGAACCGGGATTGGCTGGTGGTGACAAAGCCTCGAAAAACGAAAGGCGCTGTCAAGTCTTGAGTCAAATCTCAAGAACCCCCCTCTAAATTGCAAGTATTTCCCATTTACCACATTCCGCCTACTGATTGCCCATACGAGACTGGTATTTTTTGCACATTTGCAACGAAACCCAAACTCAAACTCACCGCGAGGATTCCAAAAAAAGAAGAGAAGAGGGCGCTTCCTTTCATCCGGAGGCCCCATTTATTTCCGCACACGAAAGTCAGTCACCATGGCCGCCCTTTCCGCCGTCGCCCCCGTTCTCAACAAGACCCTGGTGGTCTCCACCGGCAAGGTCGCCAACACCAACTCCATGATGGTGTGGCAGCCCCACGGCAACAAGTACGTTTTCCGCTCGGTGTTTCTTCTGCGGGGGGTACCCCGGGGAGGATGCTCGTTTTCGAACGCGGCTTTTTTCCTCGCCACGCGGCGCGCGCCCGATCGCGCCGCCACGACGGGCGCGACCCGAGGTTCACCCCGCGCGACCGCCCCTATCGTGCATAGATGACGTGTCCCCGTTTCCCCCACGGACGGCCCGACGCGCGGGCCTCGAAACACGCCATGCGGTCCCGATCCCGGGCGGTACCGCGCGTGATCCGGGACGCGGTCGAAGGGCTTATCCGCGACGATCCCGAGGAGAGGTTTTCGCGTCTCCAACTCGGGTGGCCGCCGCGGGTGGTTCTTGAAATCCGCGACGCGCGAAACGAACGCACGTCATCACGGTTGGGAAAACACGGTCTAGTGTACGCTGCCATGTGCTGGACACGAGCCCTAGGGCATGGACGTTCCGGCTTCGTGACGCGTTCGGAGGGAAGGCCACATCGGCGCTTTTTTACCGTTCGCAAACTGGCGATCCGGATAATGTTGGATTGATGTTGCGAAACAGCCCGCTAACCCTCTCCCACCCCTTCCCCCATCATCAGGTTCTTCGAAACTTTCTCCTTCCTCCCCCCCCTGTCGGACCAGGAGATCGCCCGCCAGGTCCAGTACCTCCTCAACAACGGCTGGACTCCCTGCATCGAGTTCGAGTCCGCGGACAAGGCGTACGCTGACGGCCACGGCTGGTCCAACCTGGACTCCAGCATCAACGCGTGCTACTACGACAACCGCTACTGGGTGATGTGGAAGCTCCCCATGTACGGCTGCACCAACCCCGAAGAGGTTCTGCAAGAGATCCGCGCGTGCACCTCGTCTTTCCCCGAGTGCTTCATCCGCGTCGCCGGCTTCGACAACATCAAGCAGGTGCAATGCTCCTCCTTCCTTGCCCACCGCCCGTCCAACGATCGCTCCTTCGCGCCCGTCAACGGACGCCAGGTCGGCACTGGCGGTGCTGGCGGCGGCGGCGGCCGCGCCGCGCCCCCTCCCCCTCCCCAGCAGAGCAACTCTGGCGGTGGCACGAAGCCCGGGTACACCCCCCCCGCCCCCCAGCAGAACTACTCGTGGTAATTACTTCACTAGCGTGATTTCGCTGATTTCACACGTAGTTGAAGTCTTTATACCAACATACAAGTTCGCCACTTCACCGAGACCGGGAAGGTCGCTTAGCCGCCAGCGCGTGCTCGTCTAGAGATACATCCATTGTGTAATATACAGAGGGAGCACACGCAAAACGCGCCGTTTCGCACTCGCGCCGCGCTAAATCTAATCCACTTTTTCGCAAAATGGAGAAGTTTTTTGTCTTCGTAACTCGGCGACGCGAAAGAATCATCACGTTAATGTGCTGGTGTGAATGCGCGAGAACAACGAGAACAGAGTGCGTGTTGTACTGTGTCATAAATTAATGGTCTGGATACTCTATCCTCGGCGCGTCGGTTTCGTTTTCCCGGTCCCACCCATTCGGGTCTCGGTTTGTCGACTTGCCATTCGCGTTCGCGCCGAAAACGTTTGCCGCGTCGTGTTCCCCTAGCCGCCCCAACGCGTCGTCCCACCTAAACCCCGCCGCGGATGCGTTTATCGTGTTGCCCAACACCCACGGATTCGGGACCGGCGAGAACAGGTCACAAAAGTCGGTAACGGCCATGGCGTCGAACCGTTGTTGGTTGGTCACTACGTCAAACACGGTATCCGCCCGCGTAGCGGGCATGCGCGTGTTCAGCGCGGCCAAAAGTTTCTTTCCCAGCTCGGGGAAACACTCCTGTCTTCGTCGCGAGTGCCCGAGCGGGTAAAAAACCTCCACCTTTGACGTGGAGGTGCGGTCCGAAAAGTGTACCTGCGATTGGGAACGAAAAGGGTCAGTCTTTCGTAATGTGAGTGAGTAATTACTCTTGGACAAGCGGCAAAACAGTGTGCCTGGATTTGGGAAACGCGCAAGGCCGTACCTGCACCGCGTTGGCGACGGCGCGCCGGTCGGGGTCGGAATACGCGTCCGTGTACGTCGGGTCTTCGTTTATAAAAATTTTGCTCCGCAGAGAATCGATCCGGGGGTCGTTCGCCACCGCGTCGGAGAAGTGCTCCGCGGTGAGGCACCCGTACAGCAAACCAACCGCGACACAGTACCGCAAACAGTGCTCGCGATCAGCGGGGCCGGTGAGCGCGCCGGTTTTGTCAATCGTCCTTACCGCGCCTGAGACGAAGAAAAGAAAGTGTCAGCTTTGGGTATAGGAGTGGGTAGTACTTTCCGACTGTACTCCATACAGGGCAGTAAACAGTCGTTTGGGATTTGGGAAATACAACACGTACTTCGCGTGGTGCTCACCGCGATTTCGCGCACCTCGTCCACCCTGAAAACCACCTGCGGGTGTAACGAAAAGCACGCCTCCACCGCGGTCTGCGCGTGGTACTCGCAAGGGAACGACGGTTTGAAAAGAACGTTTTCCACGACGTGGGTTTTGAACGCCCTCGGAACGCGCAACTCGTCTTTTCGGAAAAACACGTCGTTGAACCCCCACACGGGCGCGCTCAACACCTTACGATAAAGAAACAAAGTGTCAGTCTTCCCGTGACTTGTGTGAGTAATTACTCTGGACAATCGGCAAACAGTCGTAGTAATCGGGCCGAACAGTGCACTCGGGATATATTTGTAACAGCCGCGAGTACTGGTAAACGTTACCAGTAGTAAGTACGTTACTAGTGTTCCCGTGCTTCCGTTGAATGAAACTAGTGTGCTCAAAGGGGGGCGGCGGAAACGTTGTGCCTGGATTTTGGAAACGCGCGATACGTACCAGGTCTATTCCTTCCTCTCCTTTCATGGTTACCAGGGCTATCCAAACCCCCCTGGAAGCTGCATCCCCCGCCGCCCAGCCTTTCCGCGTCCCCACGTTGGGAAAGTGCCGGAAACACCGCAGGCTCGCGCCGTCCGCGAACGCCTGGCTCGCCGCGTCTGGGGTTGGGAAAGAAAAACGTCAGTCTCGAGTCGGCGAGTGTGGGTGTACTTCGTACGAGCAAACAGTCACCCGTAATCGGGCCGAACAGTGCACTTATGTTGTATGCAATCCGCGAAACAGTCAGGCCATGGGATTTGGAAAGTTCGAGTAGTGCGTGGTACTGTCTGACTGTACCGCACACAGGGCATCAAACAGCGTGCCTGGATTTGGGAAACGCAATCAACACGTACTCGCGACTTCCCTTCGTCCGCCGCCCAACAGCCGCGTGCACACGCTGGCGACCGCGACCTTGGTGAAAACGCCGCTATCGACGCCTATTTGGTTCAGAGAGTTTTCCAAGGCCAATACGCCAACGATTTCGTACGCCTTTATGGTGGCCACTAAAACGTCCTTCATCGTGAGCGGCGCCAATCGTTTCGCCATTTTTATTTTCGATACATACTCGCACAGCGGCAGAATCGCGCCGATCGCGTCGCTCGGGTGCGTCCATTCCTTCCCCAGCCAAGCGTCGTTGTACTCCAGCCACCGAATAGCGGTTGACGTGTTGTGCGCCGCGGTCACCGGGTCCAAGGAATACTCCGTTCCAATCACGCCGGCGCCGTGTTCACAACTCATCCCCGGCACCACGTTTCCCAGCAGCTTTGCGCATTCCGGGAAGTTCAAGGCGAGCAACGCGCACGCGGTGGCGTCGAGCACCGCGTACCGCGCAGTTCGCACCGCATCATGGCTTTTGATTTCGTACCCAGCCACGTACTCCGCGATGTCAAGAAGGAGCTGGTCCGTGCCTGGCGGTGTGTGGGTTGTGATGCGCGGGTGAGTTGGGGATGAGATCTGGCCAGGGCGGGGCGCGAGATTTGACGGTGCCGACGTGCGTGCGGACGGACGGCGGGTTGCGAGTCGCGGGGCTTTTGGAAACGGAGGTGGACACAAGCGACGGGACGAGTTTAACAATAAACGCACCGTGCTCCACCATCGCGACACCGACACCGCGAACGGAACCGTCCCACCGGTCGCCGCGCGCGCCGGGTATGCAGACGCGGACGCGGCGAACTGCATCTGCGAAACCTCGGAAAGTAACGGTCAAATATATGCCACGAGTCGTGTCGTTTTTCTCACTCGCACAGCTCGAGGCACCCTCCGGAGAGACCTTCACGCGCCCCATTTGCGTTTCCTCCTCCAGACCCCCCCCCGCGTCTCGCGCCCGACCCTCCTAGACGCCACCATTCTCGTCGCGCTCGCGCGCGCCGTCGGCGCGAACGCCACGACGGGCTCGCCGTGCCCTCCCGGCTCCCGGAACCTCGCGCGTCTCGCGGTGGTGCTCTTGTTAGTTGCCCTGCCACGCTTCGCCACCGCGACCGGGTTCCCAAGGGTCGTTTCCAGGGTTTACATCGACCCTGACGCGGGCGATGTCACCGCGGTGGCCACACTTACCCTTCCGTCGTCAGGCACCACCGTCGCCGCGCTGGGCACCGCCGCGGTGCCAGGCCGCGTGCACTTCCTGGTGAAACAGGAAGACGACGACGCCACCTGTGTCAATAAGCTGCTCGACGACGACCGAGGAGGTAGTCTCTCCGAGTGGCGTCACGACGGCGGGTTCCAACTCCCGACCGGGGTAGGCGCGGTGCGGTCCGCGGCGGCGATACAAGGCACCCTGGGAACTACCACAACGCCGTCCGGGAGAAACTACTTCGTCTTCGGCACCGACCAATCCCCCGGGGTGGTCGTGCCGGGCGGCGACTTGAAAGGCGGTCCGGTGGTTTTGAACGACGGCGAGGACGTGTTAGCCACGGTCGTGGGCGTGCCGCACGCCACAAACCCAAGTTTTGTTTTCGCCACCTGGACCTCGCCCTCGCGGTTGGTAAAAATAGAAATTAGCTTGGCAACCAACACACTGCGACGAGGTGTTTCCGTGACCCTGCCATCCGGCGTGAACCGCGTGCGGACCGGGGTGGTGGATCCGAGAACGTTTTTTGACGAATCGATAAGTGCGTCGATAAATTCTCCCTCCTACAAAGTCGCGCACTTCGTGTCAGACACCTCCCCGAGCGCGCTCGTGACCGTTCGCGTCACAGATTTAAAGGTAATAGACGCTTTGGTGTTCCCGCTGAACGAAAACGGCCGTAACGTCCGGACAGGGTGCGTCGTCGCGACGGCCGCGCAGTCTGGTAAAACAGAAGAAAACCTCGAAACGAAACGCGTCGCGGTTTCGTACTGGGTCACGCGCGGGTCGTCGTTTTCGAGCCTGTTCAGGGTGACGCACGACCGCAGTGACGGCGGGGGGTCGAGACTCACTGGAAGGTTCGATTTTGAAACAGGCGAGCAATTAGTCACCTCTGTTGCGGTGGAAGTTATCGGCGAAACCGCGGTGGTGTTCGTGACGTTTGACGAGAAACAAGGGGACGGGCAAAAGGTACGGCCTTGGGTCTTTCACCGAATTCCGCCGACTGTTTTACCGAAGCTGGTGACTGTTTGTCCATACATCGCCCAATACACGGCTGACACTTTTCTTTTACCCTCAAAGGTTGTGGTTTTGTTGGAACAGAGGGACTACGCGGATAACGCGTTCGCCTGGTTCACGCGGAAAGCAGAGGCAACAATTCCGAAGGCAAAGTCCTTCTCGCTACTTACGGTGCGAAACGGTTTGGCGCACTACGCCACAAGAAACACCCCGAGCGAGCTCATCACCGTGGATTACCTGGGGTACCGGGGGTCGTCGCATCGTTTGGGAGTTGTCGACGGGCGCGACGACAGTGGCGAGGTGTTTTCCCTGAGCGGCCCATCCGTGGCCGACCCCGACGCGACCGCCGACGACGCTTGGGGCGACGCAAACACCCTGTGCGTCGTGTACATGAACCAGACGCACTTCGGGACGGCTTTTTTGTGGGTAGGGGATGATATCGGGGTGCTTGGCGATGGAGATAACACTGGAGATACTAACACCTGGGCAAACAGCGCGGAGAGAAAACAAACCGTCCGGGACTTGGTGGAAAAAAACTCGAAACCGGGGTACTCGCTGTGGGACGCGCGGCCGTGTTGACCGGAGTGCGTTTACCTGTAGGAACGAGAGGTACGAGAGGTATTGGCTCCTTCGGTGGGATCGAACTCCCGACCTTAGCGTTGTTGGTACGATGGTCCACCGCGCTGGTCGGATTGGTAGTCTATAAAAACCCTTCTATACCTAAAGTCTATGTGATCACCAAGAAAGTCGGCGTTATCGGTCATCGGTTCTGCAATTGGTGTTATCAGTTCGGCAGTTGGTGCTTGATGCCGAGGTACTCGGTACTCACCCACATACCGCCGTCCCCGTGCTCGCGTACCTCGCGGTGGCGCACGCCACGCCGAAGGACGCGGCGACCGTGATTGCGGCGAAGGAGAAACCGGCGTCTATGATCCGCGTGCTTGATCCTTTGTGTTCTCTTTGTGTCGCGACTAACAAGTGCAGCTGCATGAACGGCTCGAACGGCGTGGACGCGACGTAGGCCAACAACAAAACGGTTTTTCCAATTTCCGAGTTGAACTTGTTCAAAGGGTCACCCGCGCTCCACCCACACAAAGCGGGTACGCAAAACACGGCGTTGATTGCGACGCCGATCACGCCGCACCACCGGATGAACACCTTGTCGCCCCACGCTCGGCCGTCCGTCCTGACACACAAAGGCCCCAACACTCGGCATATCGACGAAAACGAGGTACACAAACGAATGAACATAATGGACTCGACGTCCTGGGTGTCGCAGGTTCCGGTCGCCGCGGCTGCACTGAACGGGATGAACGAGGAAATCACTGACCACGTCATCAGCGTGTTCGCCGTGGCCAGCGGGAGCAACCAAACGACCTCGCTTTTTGGTTTGTTTAACACCATGTTCAGGTTTTTCCAGAGATTCTCGATGCGCTCCTCCGGGCCGCTGACTCGGCAGTGGTCGGAAACCTTTGGGTTTTCAAGGAAAGGTGCCGAGTTTTCTTCGTCGTCGTCCGCCGCTTTTCGCAAATCAAAATAGCTCGGGCGCCTTTTTTTGCGCCCATCCGGGGATGGTTGGTCGTCAGGCAGCGCGATGCCGTGCGCCCCCCTGGAAACCGCCCCGCCGCTGGCTAACACCTTTTTCAGCGTAGGAACGAACTCGCCCGGAGTGGAGGTGTTTTTGAACGGCGTCTTCGGGCGCTCCGGCGCGTTCCTTTTCGTCGACTTTTCGTCCCCCCCAAGCGTACCGTCAAGCGCGCCGTACGAAGTGGAGGCCGGCCCTCCATCGTTGGGCTCGCGGTCACTAAACAAAGTGTCACTGTACATAGTATCACTAAACACGACGGGCGCGCCGTTCGCGTCCAGCAAAACGCTTCCTTCCGGAATCGGTTCGTTGTCCCCGAGTTCCCACTCCAAATCCTCGTCTTCTTTCCGGTACCCGGTTTGAAACTTGAGCGAGGTCCAGGCTAGTGACGCGGCTAACGAACAAATGAACACCATCAAGAAAAAATGAGTAGACGTAAAGTTCTCGATACCTGGGCCCGGGCTCTGCAACAGCGCCAGCGACCCGCACACAAGACTCGTGGCGGTTTCGCCAAAGTTCAGCGACGCGATCAACTTCGGCCGGTAAAACGCGTTGAAGAACGGGTAAATCACGAACGCCTGTAGGTTTCCCATGACCGCGGCACAGAACGCGCAACACATGACGACGCTTTCGTGCTTGTCCCAGAACAACGCCAGGGATAGCATAATTGAGCAGCTGGTCACGAGCACGAAGGAAATCGTGCTCTCGAAAAAACCAACCGTCCGAAAATCCACCCCCACCGGCGCGCAGTACAGCCCCAGAAACGTCGCCACCAACACCGCCGCCGCGGCCGCGGACGTGACGTACACCAGGTCGGACGCGAATGACAAGTCATCGTACGTGGTAATGTACTTGTTGACTTGCTGGAAGATGGAATCAACCCCTGACCAGCCGGTGCCGAAACCCATGCACGAAAACGTGACGTACAGTGCGAGGGTGATTGGGGCGCCGCGGACGACTCGTGAAGAGCTCTTGCCATGTTTCACTTTCACCCGCCGCCCTGGTTCGATTCCCGAAGAAGTCGAGGCCATCCCCCCATGCCCCTCTCCGCCGAGAGGCGCCATGGCTCGGGAGAGGAACGCGCCCGAGCGCGCTACCGTGAATGCGCGTCGTGGGACTCGCCGATGGCTTGTGGTCGGCAAAATCGTTTTCAACACCCCAGCCGGGTGACAAAGTTTTGTGACTGGCGTGCAATGGGAAAACCGCACCCCTGTGTACCCCTGAAAATGCACGCGAAGGTGGCGAGGATAGAACAACTTCGAGGGCCGACAAACTGGGGAAGAGTCATTACAACTCCACTCCCTTGGTACGTGTACAACAGTACAACTACCTAGTACAATTACCGGCGTACACTCAATCCCTCCAACGTACTCTCAATCCCTCAACGTACTCTTAACCCCTGACTAGTATTCTCAACCCCTCCAACGTACTCTCCCTCCCTCCAACGTACTCTCCCTGCCTCTCAGTACGTATACGCGAAGTGGTCGTTCACATCACGCGCGATGTCTACTCCTTTCTGGTACAAACCGTTGAGTATTGGGATTGGTTTTACTAGGTACCCGCCGCCGCGCAAAACCGGCGCAGTTACCTTTTCAAACACGGGCGACCGCATCGCGTAATACGCCAAACTCGCCCGGCGGCGCTTCATCTCGTGTTGTTCACTAGTCGTGAAATTTTGCTGGTCATCACTACCCGCGGCGGCGGCGAGACAGACGAACATCGTGACGTCTAGGGATGCTGACACTAAGACCGGCTTCCAGCTTTTCCGGCCGTGTTTTTTCATGGACGAGACGTACAGCAACGGCCTTAAAATGTGACACGCCTCGCCAACCAGCTTCAACGTCAACCGCGCCCTGTCCTCCCTACTCGCGTCTAGTAAAGTCAACCCGAGAGGAGGGAGGGGAACCGGGGAAATACCGTCAAACCCTAACCCTGAAGTCGGGACGTCGGGTAACCCTAAAGTGCTTCGCGGGGTTTCGTGCGGCTGTTTTTCGGGAACGGCGGAGACGGACCCGTCGCTCGAGACGTTCGAGTCTTCGGCGTGCGACAAAAAAGTCTCGCCTTCGCCTTCGCCTTGGCCTCGTCGCTTTTCTTTTGTGTCAGTCTCAACGCCGGCGCTGCTTTCCACCACGCCAGCACTTGTTCTTCGCGCACAAACCCGGAACTGGTAAAGCGCGTGCAACGCTAGCGCGGCTCGTCGTTCGCCGGGGGGTAACGCGGAAACGCCACGGACGCCGGCGGCGTTTGGCTTTTTAGTTTCGTCGTTTCCAAAACTGTCAAATGACTGCTCGCTCTCGCCTTGGTCTGGCGACAAGCCGTCGTCCAGTAACAGCCGGCCGTTGTTCCTGCTCCACAGCGTGGTTTTCAAGATGGCCCGTACTGTTTCCAGGCAAAGCACCGAATTCAACGAGTCTTCTTCGTTTTTGTCAGGACTGTTCCGCACTCGCCGCTTCGATAACATCTCGTTGAGCACTTCGACTTGCGAGAGGATTCCAAGACACAGGGAAACCGGGACGGCTTCCAGGAACGCGTAGGTTCGTTTATCCCACTTCTCCAAGGTTTGCGTCACGAGCTGTTTCAGGGTTCCAGGTCCGGATGTCGATGCCTGGTCCTGGTCCGTTCCTGACCGCGCCTCTTCGAATTCCCCGGCGCTGTCGCCCGCGAAGGAACCGCTGGTCTCCCCGGAAGACTCGCCGAAGTCGTCAAGTTCGGATCGTTGATCATCACCCACCTCCTCCAGCGCGTCCACGAAATCATCCCCCGAGTCGTCCCCCCACAGCCCATCTTCCTCGCCGACTAAGTGGTCGTTCAAAGTAGAGACGACGCCCACGAACGAAGAGGCGGCTTCGGCGATGATCTCGGTGTGCGCCCCGTCCGGAACCAACCACGTCAACCCCGCCACGCCTTGTTCAACCGCGGTGAGCAAGCTCCGGTTCCGGCGCACGAAGGTTTTGTAGGTTCGGAACCAGCGCTCGCCGCGGGGCGGGGGGTCGGGAAGGGAACGGTCCGGCATGGCCGGCCCGGCGGGACGGCGCGTTTGGCGTAGTGCGCGGGCACGACGACGTTTTAAGACGATCGAAAACGAAACAGGCAGGTGCCTAAAATTTAGATAGAGAGCGTCGTGGTTCGTGTCTCCCGGAACGCCAGACGTGACCGCGCGATGGCCACCGCGAACGCGCTTTCCCCGCCACCCGCGCGACTTCGCGCGGGTGCGAGTTCGTTTGGAAACCGCAAATCGCCATCCCCCGGGGTTTCTTGCCACTCGCGTCCAAAATCATCCCGAGCGTCGGTGGGTTTCGTCAATCAATCGTCCAACACCGGAAACGTGAGCCTCGCATCTTCGTCTTCACGACGACCCGCCGGCGCCATGACCCGCGCGTCTCCCACCACGTCCTCCACGGGCACCACCGCGGACACCAACGGCGTGACCCTCGACGATTTCGAGCGGTTCATTGTGGAGTTACAACAAACGCTTTGCGACGAGTTGGAGAGGATTGAGTGGGAGGGGTTTGGGAACGATGCGGTTGCGAAAGATGTATCGGTGACAAAACCGGGCGCGTTCATAAAAGACGCGTACGCGCGGCCCGGCGAGAACTCCGGCTTCGGAATCACCCGGGTCATGGAAAACGGGGTGGTTTTCGAAAAAGCGGGTGTGAACGTTTCTGTAATAAGGGACGTCTTGTCCCCGGAACGCGCGCGCGCGATGAGCAGCCGGGGACGGTCGTGCGTCGACCCAAACGGCGGACAACAATACGCCGCCGCTGCCCTGTCCCTGGTGTTCCACCCGCGGTCGCCGTTCGTGCCGACGTTCCGGGCGGACGTAAGAAGGTTCACGGTCGCAGGCAACTCCTGGTACGGCGGAGGCGCCGATTTAACCCCGTACTACTTGTTCGACGAAGGTAATTGTGTGGGGCTTTCCCAAATCATAGACGACTTGTTTGCCGATTGTCCGTAGTAATTACTCACGCACGTCACGAAACACTGACACTTTGTTTGTACCACCGCAAGACGCGTCCGGGTTTCACGAAAGCTACCGGGACGTGTGCGACGCACACGACCCGCAGTTGGTTATTGCTCGTCAAGGAAAAAAGAAGGAGAAGAGCTCCTTTTTCTCCAAACTCGTCTCGTCGGTGAAAGGTCACAAGACCGTGGATGAAGCCCGGTTGGTTTCTTCGCCCCCGGTTGAAACACCCTCCCTCCACGCCTCGTGTAAAACGTGGTGCGACGAGTACTTCTTCCTTCCGGCGCGTTTGGAACACCGCGGGGTGGGGGGGGTTTTCTTCGACGACGTGGTGGATCACAACCGTGTCGATAACAAGAGTGGGGATGACGGGAGTAATGCCAAGAGTGACGATGACAAGAGTAATGCCAAGAGTGATGATTCCAAGAGTGATAAAAACAAGAGTAACGATGACTCCGACGAACGCGTGAAACCCACAAACGCCGCGCGATTCACGAAAGCGATTGGCGAAAACTGGCTCTTATCGTACGAACCCGTTGTGAAGAAACGCTGGGAAACGCAATACACCGCCGCACACGAAAAGTGGCACCACCAAAGACGCGGGCGGTACGTGGAGTTCAACTTGCTGTACGACCGCGGGGTTCGGTTCGGGTTGGACGGAGGACGGGTGGAGTCCATCATGGTGAGCGCGCCGCCGCGCGTGCGGTGGGTAAGTATTTCCAATAACCACATTCCGCCGACTGACTGCCCATACAAGACTGACATTTATTTTTACAATCTCAGGACTATTGCGTCGATCCGCCGCCGGGGTCGGAGGAGGCGAGGCTGGTGCAGGTTTTGAGAAACCCGCGAGAGTGGGTGTAGGGTCGAGTGTTACCAGGGTCGTTACGAGTGGTCGTGTTGAGTGTTGCGTATTTACGGGAACTCGGCAAACGGGTCGGCGACGCGACGTGGGTATACTCGCTAATAGGATTGAGAGTAGCGCCGCGCGTTGGTACGTCTGAGTTGAGGACTTAAGGTTCTTCTCGACGTGGTCGCGCTGTTAATCCGTATATCCGTTCGTTTCGATGTCGGTCGCGCCGTGAATCCGTATAACCGTTCGTTTCGATGTCGGTCTCTCTGTATTAGTCTCCGTGTTAGTCGCCCTTGCCCCCCGCGTACGTCGCGAGCGCGTGCGCCAGCGCGACGTTCCCGAGCGGCACGATGACGCCGATCATTTCAACCAACAGTTCCATGGAAACCGCGAACGGGTAAACCTGCCCCGGGGTTAACGACACAAACACCTTCGTCGAGACTAGCTCAGCGAACACCCAGGCTAACCTTTTGTCTTCGTCGACGGTGAACCGCGCCACGGTGGCCGCGAGTAGGTTCGCCGCGCCGAGCAGCGCCAACGCGTTGGTGCGTGCTTTCAGATTCTTCGCGTGAAACGTCTTCGCATTGGTCGCGGTGTACGACGCAATCGAACACAGTAAACCGAACACCGCGAGCACCGCGAAGGGAAGATTGCTCGTGTCCAACTCGTGGCCCAACACAAGGGACGGGCCTATCGCGAACGCCGCACAAACCGGGTAATACACCATCAAAGACGTCAAGGTTTTCTTTAAGCTCTTCCGCGCGATGGAGGCCTTTTTGTACTTCGTGTCGACGGTTTGACGGAACTGATGATCGCTTCCGTCCGTGCCGACAGTCCGCGGGCCGGAGGGGCCTCTTGACGACATGCCGTGTTGTATTGTCGGGCCAGGGAAACGGTGGGTTTTGGGTGGGCCGGGGGGCACACGGCGCGCGTCGCGGGGTGTGATTGGATCGCGAAGGATGGCAATTAAAGTGCCGTCATTGAATGATGCGACCTTTCGAAAAGTCGGTCGTGTCCGACAAAAAATGGGTAAAAACGCATCCCACACACGCGACTCCGCCCGACCGCAGCCCAACGCGATGCCGTCTCGTCATCACGGCGCATTTGACATCCGTGACACGAGGAAAATTTGGTAGACCGGATGATTACGAATAACAAGACCTTCAATAAAAATGCTGTACAACGTATACACAACGCGCGCGAACGCCGCGCGTTCCTGTTTCAAATTCTACGCAAAATTCACCACAGGCGGGGTCTGGTACCGCGGCTTGTACATAAAGTTGTTCGCCGTGCACGAGTGGTGCGCCATGACGTCCTTTTCACTCATCGCCCCATCAAAGATATCCAGGGTGAACAAACTCGCGTGCGTGGGCGCTGACTGATCCGGCCGCATCCAGCGCCCGACGAAGCACTCGTGTCTTTGCGAAATTTCAAATCCGTTTACGTTTTTCAACCCAGGGCCGGTCGCGGCGCGTTGGCCATCCACCCAGAGTTCCATCTCGCCTGTTTCTTGTAGAACCGCGACGATTGAAAGCACCTTACCGACCGGTAAATCCATTTTCGCGGCCACCTCTACTCGCGAGTTCCACTTGCCCTCGTTACCGGGGCACGCCTCGAACCTCGTCTCTCCCCGGTGGTGTTTTATGGAGAAGTGGTTGCACCACCCGTCCCCGGCGTAAAACAAACACCCCTCGCTTTGCAGCTTCTTCGTGAGCTTTACTCTCAATGCGACCGTCATCGCGACGCCTGTGGCGTTGCAGAACTTACCCGCGTTGATCTCAACGCACCCCAACGTCTCTTCGCTATTACCGTCAGTCACGTATTTTCCGAACGTCGCTTTGCCGCTTAAAGGCAGGCCCTCCGCTGGGTCGACTTGGTGCGGGGTGATGTCACAGATCACCCCTACTTGGTTACCAAGGTCGTCAATCACGTGCCCGGTGTGTTTCACTTCCCGGCGGTACACGTAGTCGGAAACTTGGTCCGCACTAGGCGCGGCGAGCCAGCCGATCCGGTTGCAATCGAGGGACAGCATGTTCCTCAAGGGCACGGCAACTGGGACCGAGGTTGGGGGTACGGCGACGTCGAGCGGGGGTGGGGTGTAGTACCCCCCCCCCCCCTGGGCGGCCTGCTGCTGCTGGACCAACGGGGGGGCGGACGGCGCCACATCCGTTGGAGCGTCCACAGGGGGAGGCGGGTAATACGCAGCAGGCGCGGTGGGTCGCGATTGGTGTGGGGGTTGGGGGTATTCATACACCGGTGGATGCTGGCCGTGCGAGTGCGGGTACGCGGACTGCGGGTACGCCGGGGCCATGTGTGGGGCGGCGGCCTTCGGGTCCCTCTTGGGTTTCGAGGGGAAGCACCCCATCAAGAGCGCGTCCGGGTCGCGCCCAAGAACAGTGCGTGGGCGACGTCTGCCGGCTCCTCATGTCAAATTGACAAAATTCCAGCGTATCTTCTCACATGTGCGGCGTAATTGGGCGCTCCCCATAACGAGTCGCCCGGAGCGGTCGTGTTGTGCATCGAGTGGTTCATTTCTCGGTCACCACCACACGCCCCCCCGGTGGTGTGATGTCCGGCGAGGTGTTCGAAGACGCGAGCGACCGCGGGGTGGATGACGACTCTCTGACCATCGAGATGACAGAGACGAATCACGAAATGCACGATGAGATGGGCACCGTTTACGACGCGGCGGGGCGACACGGATCACGGGACGCACGACCCCACGCCCCGCCCACGTCGTCGCCGTCGCGTATCCCCGAGGGAGGCTTCCAGTCGCAAATACACGAGACTAACGGCCCGCGAGATACTTCACCCAGTCACAGTAACCACCTGCCACGCGGGGGTTTGGGGCACGCGGATTCCAGGAGGTTCGCGGACGTCCCCGAACACGAGGAACACACGGACATCGAACGCGAACGGATCGACGACGATTTGCTGGGTGATTTAGGACTGGCGGATTTCATGCTACTGGCGTACACGGTGTCCAACATCTACCAACGACACAAAGCGAGGGCGAGGAAGGCGAAGCTGGATGACAGCGAAGTCGTGGGGCACGACGAAACGCTGCTGTTCATCGTCGTGGCCCTGTACGCGGCGAGCGTGTTGACCATGAGCCTAACCCTGATGGGCGGCGGTATCGTGTGCCGACCGCTAAGCGTGGGTTTAGGCGCCTTCGCCACCGGCAGCGGCGGTTCAATCCCGGGCGGGCTCTTCGAGTACGGGTTCGACTTTATTAACCGCGTTTGCGAAACGCAAATCAAACTGGAGACGTCCCAGTTTTGGCCGGTGTTCACGATGGTCACTTTTCTGTTACTGTTCGTGGGCGCCGTGGTGAACAGTAACTTCATCGCGAGGTACAACCGGTTTCACGCGATCGCGCGACGGCAGTACCACAGCCCTTTGATCGGCAAAGAAGCCGTGCGCGCCAGTGAACGGGAACCCGGCCAGGTCGAGGCGTTTTACCGGAAATTCATGATCGCGAAAGTGTTCGGCATCGGCGCCACGGTGGGCATGTTAAGCACATTCTGGTACACGGTGTTGACGTTCGCGAGGATCGAGACGATTGTGGAGGACGACGGGAGCTTTTCGTACAGGTACGTGTTGGCCCTTTCCCACATCCAGGCACACTGTTTACAGCCCCTACGTGACTTCCACTAGTCATTAAAAGGAAGTATACATACATCACCAGTAGACTGTTTTACCGAAGCTGGTGACTGTTTGTCCATACACCTCCCAATACAGTACGCCTATACTCAAGACTCGGGACTGACCCTTTTCTTTTCCGTAACCAGCGGCGGTAATTTGCTCACCCGAAGCGGCGCCGTTTGCGACGGCGCCACGCTGGCGTTCGAGGAACAGTTCGACGCCCAGTACCGGTGTCACCTGAAAGGCGAAGCGCAGATGCACTACCTGAAGTACCTGGTGTTGTTCAGCGCGAGCTTGGTTGTTTTGGTGAGCATTTACCAAACCATCGCGATGAGTTTGATTCACGCCGGGTATTTGCGGTGGAAGCTGGTGCACCAAACCCGCGCCGTGGCGGCGCAGGCGGCGAACGGTAAGATCCCGGATGGGATTACCCCGGAACTGAGTAGCATGTTCAAAATGACGCGGGGTTTGGTTCGGTTAATAATGTACTACCTGAAACCGACCCCCCCGGATGGTGACCTGCCAGGGCTCATCGCGAAAGCCGTGTTCGGGTACGTATTTCCCAATCGCCACGTTACGCCGAGACTGGTTACTGCCCTGTATGGAGTACAGTCGGAAAGTACTACCCACTCCGTCGGACCCCTTTCCAATCCCTCATACACATGGCCCGAGAGACTGACACTTTCGGTTTCATCGCACAAGGCTCCAGCCCGAGCCGAACGAGATGGCGAGTATTTCGAGTAAGATGCTCACCGAATTCGCGTCGCCCGCGGAGACCGCGACGGTAAGTATTTCCCACCCACCACATTCCGCAGACTGATTGCCCATACGAGACTGACACTTTCTTTTATTTATCTCTAGATGCTGATGTCGTTCATGAAAGGCGTGCTCGGCGAGCACATCGGGGAGAGCGAGGATGTGCGGAAGATAGTGCTGGCCACGGTTACCGCTTGGAAAGACAGTAGCACGCAGCGGTACCTGAAGGGAATAGTGGACACCATAAACGCGATTCACAAAGACGACCCTGCGCGGAACCCCCCGCCCAAGGACCGAGGAGACAACAACTCGTATGGGCAAACTGTCGGAAGGCAAGCTCAACCCCAACCTCCACGACCTGGGGCTTACCCGGGGTCGGGTGGGCCACAGCGGCGGCGACAACTAACGCGGGACATAACAGGCCTCGCGCACTCGGACTTGGTGCGGGACCGAATGGGGTAGATGTAGACGTTGTGAATCGATTTGGATTATTTTTAGGAAGGTCTTGGCATCTTGGCAGTTGGAGGACCGTAAAATGAATTTCACTTCAACGCGTCAAAAACTGGAAAACCTTTCTCGACGCAATCAGCACCGCCGCCGCCTCCTACTTCGGCACACTTCACGCCACCCGGTCCTCCGACTCCGGTTCTTACGTTCTCCCGCCAGACACGATGCCTGACGGCGGCCGCGGCGGCGGCAAGCGGAGCGGTGGCTGGGGCGGCGGCGGAGGGGGCGGCGGGGGCGGCGGCAAGAAAGGAAGGTGGCACCGCCCCTCATCCAGTTCCGCGGTGATTCCGTACGGCAACGCGGGGGTGATGGTGACTTGCGAACAAGGCAAGGAACGCGCGGCGTGCCGGGATCTTGCCAGGGCGCTTGATGAGGCGTACGAGTTGCGGTTTCCGGACGGAGACGAGGAGGCTGGGGATGATGGGGATGATGGGGATGCGACTAAGGATGACACTACTAAGGATCCATCGGCGGACACCAAAAAGCCATCTTCCGCGGATCCCGGGGATTTGCTAGCGGCGGAAATCGCGCAACTGAAGGAAACCAAAACCGAAAGCAAACGGTTCAACTACCTGAACCTGGATTTCAAAGCCTGCGCGTTCGTGACGATGTGTAAAAGCGCGTCGCAGAAAGTCTCACCGAGCGACCTGGTGCATGACGTGTTGCAAAAGGTGCGGGCGGGGGAGGGCGAGGCCAAATTCGGCGATGGCAAAAAAGAGGATGAAAAAGAAGACGACGAAAAAGATGGCGACTCAAAAGATGATGTCGCGAAAGGCACCCCAAACACCCTGGTTCCCAAGTCCCGCTACGCCCTGCGCGTGGTACCCGCGGATGACGTGTGTTTCGCGGGCATCGAGGAAATAAAAAAGTGCGTCGGGAAGATGATCGCGAAACGGTTTCCCGCGTTGGAAGGGATGGACGACGCGTTTGTTCTGGCAAACAAAGTAAAGTTCGCGGTGCACTTCGCGAGCAGGGCGAACTCGAGTTTGCGGCGCACCGAGGTCATCGAAGCGGTGGCTTCGTTAGTACCAGTAGGCCACCAGGTCGATTTAACAAACCCCACCCTGACAATAGCCGTGGAGGTCGTTAAAGGAACCGTGTGCGTCGCGATTTTAAAGTCGTACCCCTCCCTGTTCAAGTACAACTGGCGCATGTGCGGCTTGAACGAACAAGAGCGGAACTCGGAACGCGCGCGGAATAACCCGCCGGGCGGCGGGGGAGCCGAGGCGAAGGAGTAGAACGTGTTTGTCGCGTATACTAGACTATTTCAATAAAAACTGCACTACCGCGTCTCGCGTTCACGCGCTTCAACTTGGCGTCGCGCCTTCGCCGCCGCCGCTCTTTGCCGCCAATCCCCCGCGGCGGGCGCAGAGTTGGAGTTTTTCACAACGTCGTCACCACTATCCGCCAGCGCTTCCGTACGCGCGAGTTGCCACCGTTCCACTTCGCTTTGTGTGGGCGGTTTTGAAATGAACGTGGTGTTTTTTTTGTCGATTTTCGTAACCGAGGATTTCTGTTTTTTGTTTCCGGCGCGTACGTACCCTGTTTTAACCTCTTCTTCCAGGCTAAACACCCGCCCGCCCGCGATAGGTTTCGAAATCGCCGGGGGCTTCACAATCACCCCAGGAGGTGGCGGAGGCGGGGGCGGCGGTATTTCGTCGTCGGGGGGAAGGGGGGGAGGATTCGTGTTCCGCGTAAAAATCGGGGGATTGATTTCGCTTTCTTTTCCGGTTTCGGTTTCGGTTTCGGTTTCGATTTCGGTTTCGCCGCTCTTCGCCGCCGCGACAGCGTCGTTTACTTTCCTTTCCATCACGCAAAACAATTCGTCGAGTTTCGCGGAACGCGTCGCTGAGTCTTGTGACGTACACTCCCTCAACTGTGTTTCAACCAGGCGTTTGAAATAAACCACCAACCCGGAGTGGAACGTTTCGTTCAATTTTAAAATTCGGCGCGTAAAATCGTGCGCCGAAACCGCGCCGTCGTCCGCAATCGATCGTCGCAGCGCCTCGCCGAGGGACTCGTTTTCCAATCCATCGCGCGAACGGTTCTTCTCGGCAACGACGGGTTGTTTGTCAACCTCTGAAGCCAGTTCTTTGATTTCGGTATCGTTTCCAGGAGGTATCACGTCGTCGTCAGGGGTGACCTTATTGATAAGCGTTTCCGCGAGTGTCCACACCACGGCGCCCGTGTCTTTGTTCCAGAAATAGCAATGGCCGGTTTTCGCATCGGTGAGTTTCGTCCAAGGGGATGGCGGGATTTCGTCTTCGGGAGCGCCGTTCTCCACCTCGTCCTCATCCTCGCCGTACCCGGAGAGAAGCGCACCGAGCGGGCCGGTTTGGTCTTGTTGGTCTTGAGTGCGCCGTTGTTTCGCCGCAATCGCCGCCTGCACCGGGTCCAACTCGAACTCGGCGTGCCCCGGGAAGACGCGATTCCACGAATCGTAGTTCGGCGCGGAAGCATCGACCGGGCCATCGACACGGTCCACATGCTCAAACAAATCGACCCTCGGGCGCCTTTGCCCTGCCGCTCCGTCCTCATCGCGCCCGCGCTTGCTCATAGCGGCGTCGCGACCGCAACGCGCGACTGTCGAGTGAACGGGAAGGGAAAATCTGTTGTGTTTTCTAGGAGCACGAAAACGTGGTGTCCTAAAAGCCACGACACTCCGCGCGTCGCGTGTCTGGACGCACATCGTGGCGCGCGGAGCGCAGACGTAGTTTGCGCGGAGGCAAGGGGTAACGAGAAACCCGAACGTGCGTGATGGGCGTACACAAGCGGTGCTCGCACGGCAAGGTGAAACAGGCCTGCGCGGTGTGCACCCCCTGCCCTCACGGCAAGCGGAAAGACAGCTGCGCGCAGTGCAACCCGTGCCCTCACGGCAAGGTGAAACGCAACTGCGCGGAGTGCAGCCCCTGCCCTCACGGCAAGATGAAACACGCCTGCGCGGAGTGCACCCCGTGCCCGCACGGCAAGGTGAAAGCCAGCTGCAAGGAGTGCAACCTCTGCCCTCACGGCAAGCGGAAAGGCGGCTGTGCGAAGTGCACCCAGTGCCCTCACGGCAAGCGGAAAAGCAGCTGCGTGAAGTGCAACCCTTGCCCGCACGGCAAGGTGAAAAGCAACTGCGCGGCGTGCAACCCCTGCCCTCACGGGAAGGTGAAATCCAGCTGCACGGCGTGCAGCGGTTGCCCCCACGGCAAGCGAAAGACCAGGTGCGCGGCGTGCAAAACGGCACGCGCGGATGCACCGAAACCGAAGCGGGCCAAGCGCGAGCCGGAGAGTTATCTTGAAATCAAGCTCGAGCCCGAGATCGAGCAAGATCCGTTTACGATGCAATGCTTCTTCGGCGTTGACCGGTAAGACCGTGGAGTGAAGGGCGGTAACACAACGAAGCGTTGTAGTGTTAGAAAAGAAATACACACACGAAAACAAATCCTAAAATATTATAGACGCGTTTGGGAAACGCACTTCTCCGAGTCGAGCTTCGCACATCAGCCGTCGGTTCTTCGAATCGATTGACGAATTCGAGATTTAAAACCGCGGCGTCACGTTAGTCGCGAACCTCACCCGTCGTAGTGTGGGTGTGCGTAGTATCCGTAACAAGACAGTACTTTCCTGATACGGGTACAAGCGTACCCGTAACAAGAGACGACTCTTGATACGGGTACTTGCGTAACAAGAGAGTTCTCTTGATACCAGTACACGCACTCTGCGTCTCCCTTTCACCTTTCAAAGAACCGACTTTGAAAGGTAATTTCTTTCACCGGGACGAAAGTTAGCTCGTAACTTTCGGCCCTTACGAGGATCAGGACATGAACGCGGTGCCCCCTGCTTTCGCGGTGGCGGGCGCGGGTTTGAAAAACATTTCCTGTTCTTCCAGACTGCCTTCGTTGTAAGGATTCCTGGTAACGCTTTGTAACGCCTTCGACGGGCCGAAGTCGTTCTCTAATTTAGCCGCCGTGTACGCCTCGACGAGCATCCATTCTCGTAAAATGTATTTTGGGTTTTTCGAGTTTAAGCGAACCGCGATTGCGGTTCGGTGCGCCGCGGACTCGTCGCCTTCGATAAATAAAAGAAAGTGTCAGTTTTGTATGAGCAAACAGTCGGAGGGATTTGGGAAATGCAATACGTACCTTCTAGCACCGCGTCACTCCATTCCTTCAAAAAAACGCTCCATTTCCTTCGCACTTCTTCTTCGTCAACGTCTTTCTGGTGGTAAAAAGCGCGCGTCACGTGTTGGAACAGTTTCGATTCGTCCGTCTCGACGATAACTTTCGAAAGCAGGCGAAACGCGACCGTGAAGTCAACCTCGCGTTCCCGCAGCAACGGCTCCAAGCCTTTGCTCCACAACCGAGCGGCGGTTAGGTTTTTGGGCTCATCGTTTTTGTCGTCATCAACCTTAAACCCTAGCTTACTGCGCCACATCTTGGAAACCTCGGTTTCGAAAACATCCTCCATCTCGGCGATTATGGTCCCCGCCTCCGATGCGCCGCCGTTCAAAAGCGGCGCGACCGAGTCGGCGAGCACGGAAAAGTTCGCGGAGCCCGCGCTCGGTTGGTTGGCAAACGCGAAGTGCTCACCGGAGCCCGTCCACTTGGCGAAATTCGGGTCGTACGCGTCCATCCACCCGAACGGGCCGTAGTCCATGGTTCGCCCCGCGACTAAACAGTTATCCGCGTTGAAGTTGCCTTGACAAAAACCCACCCGCAGCCACCCAGCAGTCATCTTGGCGATGTTTTTACCAGAGGCTCGCAAAAAGGCCGCCGCCATCAACGGGGGGCAAATCGTCTCCGCGTGGACGGGAGGTAACTCGCCGCCCAGGGCAGCAGGAGGCTCCAAGGATGACTCGCCGAAGGTTCGGTCGATCGAGTCCTCGTCGCAGTGCTCCTTCACCAGCTCGGGAAACTCCCGGAACGCCGCGTGTCGCACGATCTGCGCGAGTTGTTTGTGCGCTTCGCTGGCCGCCCCCCGCGCTTCCGCGCGCCTGGCGAACAAATCCACGTGCCCTATTCTCATGAAACTAGGCGCCACTCTGGTTGTAATCGCACACGCCTCGACGATCATCACGTCGGGGTCCCGTTTCTGGTTGGAGGCTTGGTTTATTATTTGCCGCTTACGATAGGTAAAACAAAGTGTCAGCCTTTCGTGATGTGGCCTGAGTACTAACGGGCGGACAATTGGCAAAACGTGGCGTCTATGATTTGGGAAACACGACGCGTACCTTCACGTCATCCGGGAACTTCGCGAGCCGCGGGTCGTCCATGGATATTTTCGGTTGCTGTTTTTCCTTCGTGGCCGGGTCGTACCAAGGCCTGCGCACCACATCACCTCCCTCGGAAACCACCAAACTCAGCGCCCTCGTGGTACTAACCCCCAAGTGAAACATGGCTTCGCTGGCGAGAAATTCCCGGATCGACGACCGCAACACGGCGCGGCCATCCGCGCCGCGGCAAAAAGGAGTCGGGCCGCCGCCTTTGAGTTGCATTTCCCAGCGCTGGGGCGGGTAGTTAGTCGGCGGTTTGTCCGTTTTATCATCACCAACAGGTGGTTCATCCGCGCCCGTAACAAAAGAAGTATCCCCGCTTCGATTCCCGATGACCTCGCCAACCGAAACCGCGCGCCCGTCCCCGTACCCGTTGCCGTTCCCGAACGGACAGTTCCCGGTTTGCCGCTGGCCCATAATCGACAGCGCGTACGGCGTGGCCCAGGTTCGCGCGCCCGGGATTTGCTCGCTGTCGCCTGAAAAAAACGCGCCGAAGCGTTTCGAACCAAGGACGTCTCGTTCCGTAATCCCGAGGTTAGCCAGCATCTCTTGCGAGTACAGCACCACTTTCGGGTTCCGCAACGGCGTGGGCTTTACGGTTACGTAATGGCCGCTCTTGACTTCGCGGCTCGATCGGTTGGGCGCTTTTTTTTCCGTCTCCGGGTCTGCGGTTAAGTGACGAACCCACGAGTGATCGGCGCGCTCGGCGAGGGACAGCACGGAGACGCCGTCGGCCATCGCGATCGTCGTTGCGTCGGTGTCTGCTGCGCTTGCGGTTTTTGAAGACTCACTGCCCGCCTGGGTCGTTTCCTTGTTGCCCTTGAAGAACCCAAACGCCCTTGGGACGATGAGATTGAGATTTGCGGTCCGACCGCGTCCGCTTCCGAGGCGTTCACCGAGCGACCGGAACGACCGCGTCGCGAAAACCTGAGTCGTAATTGGACAAACACTTGCGCCGGGGGATGCGGGGTGCATCCCGAGACGCGACGGCGGACGGCGCGGGGGGGTGTGGGGGACAGGACCAGGCGACGTGGCGTGATAACGCGATAGCCGGCAGTTAAAAATAAAATTCTCTGCCGACTTTTGTTTATTATTACGCTCGGCCGTATCTCCCCCACAACGCCGCGCGTTGGGTGTGCGCCGGTTTCCTTTCGGGGGTATCGGTCGGCACGGTGGCGCGAGCGTGGTGTCGGTTTCAGGGGACGGACACGAAAATGCGCCGTTCCAACGCACCACTCGGACTGGCACACATCGCCATCGCCGGTTTGTGTTTTCTCGGCAACCCCGTTTTTGTGCGTTCCGATTTCCACCGCGGCGACCTCGTTCCCACGTCAAGACGCGCGCAGTTCCACGGCGAACGCACGAACTGGCACGACCTGTTCGCACGGCACTGCGCTTTGTTCGGAAAGGACGGAGCCGTGGCGGTGCCGCTTCCCAAACCCGTGGGCTTAAAGGAACACGACACGTACAAAATCCAACTAAGCTTCGATCACGACCGGCACGTCACGGGGTGGCTTACGCTGATCGACAAAACCACCAGGGATGGGTACGCGGTCCATTTGAACGAGTTGGAGACGAGGAAACAGAAAGCGAGGGTACCGTTGAAAAAGGTACGAGGGAACGGAGGGGGGGGAAAACAAAAAGAAGAAGCTGATTACAAATTCGATCGCGAATCCGACTTCGATGCGTTTCCGCCGTTCGTGCCGTCCGTTTCCGTTTTCCTAACCCGCGGCGACGGCGGCGAGATTAAGTATATAACTGCCGAGATACGTGCACTACCTTCAACGTACTTAAAATCACACCGAAAATACGTCCGCACCTTCCACAACGAAACGGATTGGCCCAAGCACGTGTTGGTGGTTTATAAATGGCGAACCGAGTCGGCGGTTAGCGAGGGGTGGTTTTTGGGATGGTGTTTGTGTGTTTTTTCGGTCGCGATCTTTTTTAGCGTTAAAAAGATCACGTTGGATCACCACTCGGGCTCGGGCGACGTTAAAAAGCTCATCGAAGCCTTTGTGGCGGGTGAGACACGGAAACAACAGAAAAAGGACACCGCACGTGGTGTGCGTTCCAAACCGGGGGGGAAGAGGGAGTAGGTGTAGTATTAGAAGTGAGGTACGTAGAATGCGAGCGGAGGAGAAAATTTCGATGCCCTTACAAGTCGTCCTTTTCCGTCCCACTCTTCCGAATTGCGAGGTTGCGGAATCCGCGTTTGCGTGTGCGACGACGGACGACGCACGGACCGGACCCGTACCGTACGGAAAGTGCTTCTCACGGTGTTCAATTGTCAAAAAACGCGTTTCGTGACCACCGAACGACCTGCAGTAAGTCCTCCGGTTCACTTCATCGAAACGAACTTGGGCGGTCCCAGCCTGGTTTTCGCCATCTTCGCCGCTTCCGACCGCGTGATCCGGCCGTCGTCGTTCAAGTCCCCCGGCGTGACAACCAAGTTCGCGCCTTTAGCCTCGGAGCGGGAGATGTGGCCGTCGTTGTTCGTATCCGCTTTCGCGGGGGTTTTGGGCATTTTTACGGTGACGGATTTGAGTTGGCGCGGGACGCGGCGCGCGTGTTGAATGGGGAATAGACGTTAGTGCGAGCCAAGCGTCGTTTTCGCTGCGTTTCGAAAAGAATAAGTTTCGTGTCGCAAAAGAGCGTTCATCGAGCTCAAAGGGTCAACGCCGACCCTGCAGCGACCTCTCGCGTCGGTCAATACACCGGGGCAGCACGCGATGAAAAGAAATGTTTTTTTTCAGTTTTGCAGTCGCGTTGGTTTCTTTCTCCCTGCAACTCACGTACTCATCACACCGTCTCGCCCAATCGCCATGCAGCGGTTGGTTCGCAGCCTGGTGAACGGCGCCGGCGGGTTGTCCAGTCTTCTTGCCCCACCGAGGCTCACCACCCGGGGTGTGTCGAGCTGGTCCGCGTGCGGTTTCGGTGCGGGGGCGCGAGGACCCAACGCTACCGATCTGACGTGGAAGGGCTTTGGGCACGGTGGGGGATTCGTCGCGACATCGAGACTCGGTGGTGTCACTACAGCACCAAACGCCGTACACACCCAACACCGCCACGCCACGAAAGGCGTGGGTGTGCACGTGGGTGGTGACGGCGACGTGGATCGGGCGATGAGAAAGTTGAAACGAACCATGATCAACGAGGGCATCGAAAAAGACATGAAGGGACGGAGGGTGTTCGTGAAAGGAAGCGACCAGCGGGTCATCGCGAAGCGCGAACGCGACCACCGGAAGTGGAAAAAAACCCTAAGGTCGAAACTGGGGTGGATCATGCGGCGCAAAGACCGGGGGTTCTAGAGATACATGGGGGGGGGGTGACCGTGGCCCCAGGCCAAGGTGGCGCGGCTTTAGGGTTCGGGAGGATTGATACGTTCAGGGTGCGACGATAGATTAACCCGCAGAGTTTCACGAAAAAAAACATTACCTTGGAAATTATCAACGCGATCGCTGGACAAGACACCATCACCCGGTAGGTTTCTCACTACTCCGCTCCCGCCTGCCGCTGTTTCTTCATGTCCGACGCCGGTCCCACGAAGAAAATCTTCTGTGAGTCCAGCATCTTTTCAAGCAGGTTTTCGAAATCGCCTTTCACCTGTCTCTCGCCGAACGCCCCGGAATCGACCTCCTCTCCGCCGTTCTCCTCCTTCATTGCGACGCACTCATCCGCGCAGGCGCTTGCGCAGTACTCACCGGAGCCAGGGGCTAGTTTCAAGCACTCGCTTTCGCACGAAGTGACACACGCCCCCGCCTCCGCGAACGCCGTTTGGGTCAAGCTAGGTGCGAACATCAAGGCACCCGCGAACGTCACCGAGGTGACAATCGAAAGCGCGACTTGTTTCGAGGTTTTCCCACGCGCACGCGCCTCGACCGCGCCGCGCTTCGCCACGACAATCACCCGAGATCGTTTCGGGGCCGCCACGGATGCACACCGCGCGGTGGCCGCAGCTTGACATGGGGCGAGCGCGAACATCGATGACACAGACGGTGTGCGCGTGCGTGCGTCGGGGTTTGTGACGACAGGTGGATAGGTTTCGAGCCGAAAATGAATCAGTGGATTGACTTGACTGACTCGGTGGATTCGGGGACACGCGCGACACTTCGTTCGCACACGAGCGCTCTACCGTGTGTGATGCTCCTTCCGGAAGCTTCCTTTGGGCGGTAAACACGGCCGTGGTGAATGGTCGCGACGACGCGATAGTCGCGCGTTGCCCACCTGGACTCTCCGCGGTACCGTCGTACACGAGACGCGATGGGAACGAAACGATGCTCGCATGGAAAGCAGAAAAGCCACTGCGCGGAGTGCACCCCCTGTCCTCACGGCAAGCTGAAACGTAAGTGCGCGGCGTGCAGCCCCTGCCTTCACGGGAAGGCGAAACACCACTGCACGGAGTGCAAGAAAGACTCTTCTGAGAGATAGGACTGTGAATCGGCCACAGATGTATTCTACTTATAGATAGCAACTGAAATAGCTTGGCTAGCTTAGAGCACAAAACATCTGGAGACGTCAGACGTGTTCCAAAAAATGGTTGGAAGAATGATCGCCGCCGTTTTCGACAAGAGACGCGTACACCAACCGCCCTACGCACTAATTGCTTCCCTAATATTAACACAACCCTACTTCCTTTTATCCCACTCCTGGTCCACCTCCGCCTTCCGAACCCGGCCAGCGGTGGCGCCGGCAGAGGCGCTTCCGAAGTACGACGACGTTTTCGACGATGACGTTTTCGTGGGTGAACTTATACCTCCGGAAGAAGTTTTAGATTCGCTCGCCGCCGGCGCTTCCCTGGTTGGTTTCTTGAACTGGTTCTCGAACGGCCCTTTCACCGCGTACGGCCGGGGGAGGCCGCTTTTTGTCATGTGCCGCTTGTTCGCCTCGCCGCTTTGTTTTCGCAAACGCATTAAATTCTCCAGCCCGTCCAGCTCCCACAGATACACGCACGCTGCGATTGTAAAAGAAAAGGGTCAGTCGCGAGTCGGCGAATCTGGGTGTACTGTATATCGCGATGGACAAACAGTCACCAGCTTCGGTAAAACACTGCACTTGACTTGTATGCAATCCGCGTAACAGTCAGGCCGTGGGATTGAACGACCTAGTAGTGGGTAGTACTGTCTGACTGCACTCCATACAGCGCATCAAACAGCGTTTGGATTTGGGAAACCCCCGAGGCCGTACCCAACACCACGAACACCAGACTCAACATCCACGTCCCGACCACCCTTTGGTTCCGCCGTTTGTCCTTCACCCGTCTGTTCCGGAACCACGTCGTCACCGCGACTGGATCGAGGCCCAGCTGCGTCGCGAGCCGTTGTTCCGTTCTCCAGTCCGGCTTCGGTTCCAGTTCATACACCCCCTCCAGAATCAAGTCGTGCCTCGTGGTCACCCCGCCCTGCTTTTTCGTCAGCCTCCGGGTTTCGTGTAAAAACGCCCTTTTCCGCATGCGCGCGCCGGGGGAGGTGACGTCGTCCATCGTCCCGGACGTGCCCGGGTTTAGGGTTTGCGGTGCAGGGTTTACGGGTTTAGGCGGAGCACGGGACCACGGGACACACACCCCGCGCCGCCTGGCGGACTGAAGCGCCGAAGGCGAAGGGGGGGCGTGGTGGAATAATGAGGCAACAACGAAAATTATGGAAGCGAACGAAATGGCAATGTGAAGATTCACATCGCACGGCGCCGATGGCGGTTCCGTCTCCGCCTTCGTCGCCTCGGTGGCGAGCGGGGGGGGCAGAGCGGGGATATCACGGCGCGGTACCTTCCGGACCTTCCGTGTTCGTGCTAACCGCAATTCTCGCGTGTTTAGGCGCGGTTTTAGTGGGAACCCTGGGTTTAACTTCGGAAGCCACAATTGGCATCGATCTCGGTACCACGTTTTCGGTGGTCGCGGTTTGCGTCGACGGTAAGGTCGAGGTGGTGCAACTGGACGAGTTCGGTGGCACGAAAACCATGCCGTCCATGGTGCACTACGCGTACCGGGATGAAGAAGGGGGTGAATTGATACGGTGGTGTGACAAGCTGAGCAGTTGGTGGACCCCGAAAGGAATGAATGGCAATGGTCATCTTTATGACAAGTCGAAGGCAAAAACAATAGTGGGCGTTTCTTCCTTCCGCGACTCGCACCCGACGACCACGGTGTACGACGCGAAGCGGTTATTAGGCCGCCAGTTCGAAGACCCCGTCGTGGTGGAAGAGGCGAAACACCTACCTTTACAACTGGTTGAAACTCTTGACGGTCAGGTCGGGTATCACCTTGGTTTTGATGATATATCCATTACCCCGACGGACGTCGGCGCCGCAATCGTTTCTAAGTTGAAACGAGCCGCGGAAAACGCGGCGCCGAACTTGGCAAACAAGCTGAAAACGGCGTTAGGATTCAAGTTCAAATCAGTCACCATTTCCGTACCGGTTGGGTTTGGTGTGGCGCAAAGGAAAGCAACACTACTGGCTTCGAAACGTGCGGGGTTTAAAGGTACGGCCTTGCGCGTTTCCCAAATCAAGAGACGACTGTTTTGACGATTGTCCAGAGTAATTACTCATACTGACACTTTTCTTTAAAACGCCAAAGTCACCAGATTACTAGAAGAACCCGTCGCCGCCGCGATCGCGTTCGGGTTGCTGGAGGACGGGGACGGTGATACTTCGGTCCAGACTAAATACCCACTGACGAACCGTACCGACGACAAGAGCAAACTCGTGTTGGTGTACGACCTGGGCGGCGGGACCTTGGACGTCGCGGTGTTGCGGTACGTATTCGTATATGCATTTCCCAAATCCCTCCGACTGCTTGCCGATACAAGACTGACACTTTCTTTTATTGGTATCAGGCTCGACAAGGCATCACGCACGTTTCTGGTGATGGGCGCGTCGGGTGACCCGAACCTGGGGGGGGAGGACTGGGACCGGGCGCTTGTTGATTGGTTCGTTGAAGCGGTGGATGCTTCGGTGGATGCGGTTGATGGCACTTCTGTAGGAAACTTGCAAGACTCCGTCGTAAAGGACAATTCCGGCAACGCAGAAGAAGCGTCTCTGAAAATAACTCCCTTGCACGTCTCCCCAAAAGTCTCCTTGCGAGTCTCCTTGCGGGACTCCAGAAAGCTTCACGAAAACGTGTTACGCGAGATGGAGGTTGCGAAGCGGGTTTTGAGTGACAAGCAGAGCGTCGAGGTTTGGATGTTTTGGGGACTGGATGACTCGGGAAACGGGGGGGCGAGACAAAGGAAGGTCGTATCGGTACAGACGGAAACGCGCGATGCGTCGGAACCGAGTCTCAAAAGAATTCACGCGACCACGAAAATTACGGTGACTCGCGAAAACCTAGCCTCGGCTACAGTTCATTTAACAAACAGAAGCGTACCCCCCATATACGACGCACTCAAAAGAGCGGGAAACGTCCGGGTGGACGAAATTTCAAACGTGGTGCTGGTGGGAGGGAGTTCCAGACTAGTTTCGGTGCGACAACGCTTAGTCGAGATTTTCGGAACCTCCAAAGTTTTAACCGACGCAAACGGAAACGGAATTGATCCGGAAACCGCCGTCGCGCTCGGCGCCGCGCGGAGCCACGCGTGTTGAGTTTCCGGGTTTAGGGTGTTTAATTTAAGGGAATTAGGGTATTTAGGTATTTTATTTTGAGTCACGGTTTAGAGTGGTTCTGTGGTGCTTCGTGGTGAATAGCGCTACAATTTTTTAGCGTCATCGTCTACGAGTGCGTCTACGAGTGTGTCTTACGAGAGTCGTTCAAGAGAAACACAAAGTCAAAGTCAATCTAGGTACCCCAGCGCCTTCGTTTTATTCGGTTTCGGTTTCGGCGGACGCTTTGCGCTGGCGCCCTGCCCCGGGTAGATTCCGACCTGCGCCGCGCCCGTGGCGGCGAACTCCAGTTCCGCCGCAGACGCGGTGAGGGCGATGCCGTTGGGGCCGCCTTGTTTAAAGTACCCCGCGGAGAAGGAGGCGATTCCAACGTGTTCGGTGATTCGTCCGGCGTCCGCGGTTCCTTTTTCGGGAACACCCTGATACGATAAAAATGAAAGTTTCAGTCTCGTATGGGCAATCAGGGAGGCGGATTGTGGTGATTGGTAAAGGCCCTTACCAGACCACTGCCTAACAGTTGCGTGAACTGTTTCAAGTTCACAAGCGTCGCGCCTTTCAACCGCGCTTGTTCAACCTTCCTGTACCCGGGCGCGACGCCGGTGAGCAGAAAGTCGGTCTTCCCGGAAACCGAACCGGTCACGCGGCCTGAGATTGTAAAAAAGAAAGTGTCAGTCTTGTATGGGCAATCAGTCGCGTCGGCGGAACGTGTTCAGTGGGAAAACCCCGCACCTCCGAACGACACCACGAGCGCGCGCGCTTCATCCTTGCCTTGGTTCAAACCGTAACCGCCGCCCAGTTCGGGAAACAAGCCGGTCAACACCACGGTCTTTCCTAACAAAGCGCTGGGTACCGCGAGGCCGACACCGGGCCTTGGCATGACCATGGCAGTGCTTTCTTTTTTGGGCCCCACCGGCTTTGACGCCGCGGCGAGGGGCTGCGGTACGGGCGACCCTAGGTCGCCGAGCGTGCCAAACTCGGGCTGGTTCGCCTTGATACCTTTTGTTTTCTTTCCGACAACCGAGACCACGTTTGTGTTGCCCATGCGCGCGATGGGAACGTCGTCTTCGTCCATGTCATTGTCGGACGTAGCGTCGATGAGGTCGATCGCGTTTGTCGCGGTCGCCGCAGCGTTGGTACCGTTGTTGGTCTTGGCGCGCTTCGCGGCGGGCGCCGGTACGGGCGCCGGCGGTAACCGCCCCATTTTCGCTTTCGCGCCTTTCGCGGCTTTACCGGCGATCGGTTCCGCGGCGGCGGCACCCGGCGGTAACAGATCTTCTTTCCGCTGAGATAAATAAAAGAAAGTGTCAATCTTGTATGGGCAAACAGTCGTCTTTGGATTTGGGAAATGCAATACGTACCTTCGGGGTCCAGTGTTTCTTGTCCATCACGTGTCGCGCCATCGCGTCCAGGTCGCGTTCCGGAAGCGAAATCTGGATTGTTAACGAAAAGTGTCAGTAACTCGTACGCGCAAACATTCACCGAGTTGGGAACTAATCAATGCACCTGTTACGGCCGTAGTGCACTCGACCAGCGGCATCAAACAGGGAGGTGGGATTTGGAAAACGCGCAATACATACCATTCCCTTCAACAGCACCTCGTCCATCGCGAGCAGCGCTTGTTTGAACGCGTCCAGCGAGAACTGTGTTTGTAAACAAAAGTGTCAGTCTTGTGTTGGCAAACAGTCGTCCGGGATTTGGTGAAATACAATACGTACCTCCTTGTCCGGGTCGGGTAGCCCGCTGTGCACCTTGGACGGCACGCGCCAACATGCCAGGTGCACGTACCGCGCGTACGACCCGCTGACTAAATCCAGGCTCCCGACCCTGACTTCGCCTTTGGGAATGAAACACGGACACTTCTTGCGTTCGTCAACCGTGGATTGGTCGTATGTCTTGGCGCTCGTCCACAGCGGACACTTTGTGGTCCCGACCCGTTTCCGCTGCTCGCACCCGCTCCTCCCCGTTTTCGCCAGCTCAACGGTGTAAATAGGAAACCCCTCGGTTGAGGCGCCGAAGTAGTGTTCCCAGGAGGGCGTCGTGGTGGGTCGGTGTTTACTCGCCTCCGTGAATTCTTTCTGCGCGGATTTTTGCGTTGTCTTGGCATCCGCGAACGACCCTGAGCGATGAAAAAGAAAGCGTCAATCTCTCGTGATGTGTATATCCGGGATTGGGAAGGGTATCGTAGTGGTGTGCCTTTCTGACTGTACTACTAGTAACACAGTAACAGGTAATAAAACAGTCAAGTAGTACAGCAGCGTGTCCATTAGGGGCGGTGAACGTTCGTCTTAACGCGGTAAATGGGAACGTGAAACACGCACCGATCTTCCCCTCCGTTATCATCAATCGTAACGTCTGGAACGCATCTTGCACCAACTCGAACGTCTCGCGGTCACCGCCTTTGTCCGGGTGCGCCTGCAACACCGTCGTGTGCCAGCGTTTCTTGACAACCTTGAACTCGTCCGCGAGGGTGGCGCAGTCGGCGAACGCGCTTGCCGGATCGGCAATCCCAACCTGAGATTGTAAAAATAAATGTCAGTCTCGTATGGGCAACCAGTCGGAGGAATGTGGTTAATGAGAAATACTTACCGCGGCGAGGCAGGAGCCTACTGTGGATCTGGACAAGCGCGTCGCGGGCGGGGGCTTCTTTTTCTGTTTCGGGGGCATTTTTGGTGGACGCGAATGAGTTGGGAACGGTGCGTCGTGTGCGGCGACCGGGGGGGGGGGTTGCGCGATGCGCCGCGCGGCGTCTCCGAGGCGGAGAGGTGCGCGCGAACTTTTGAGAAAGAACAACGACAAGAGTTTTGGAAGCCGTACAATAAATCGTCGGAAACGCCGTTTTGCCGCGAAAAATGGCGCCGAGGGCAGAGGTGGGTAGAGGGGCGACAATGAGGATCTTAAGTACTGGGGTGCAGTCAGTAAGTAAGTAAGTACCTGTGCTCTAAAAAGCTCTTTCGCTGCGCCACGTGGTCGTCGTGTCCGCCAATCGTGGGGTGCCATGTGGTCGAAAATGACCTCAAAAAGGGAAAGGCGTGTGCCCGCTTCTGCCCCCCGCTGATAGCGTTTCGAACATGACGTAACAAGACCACTCCACCATGCGCGCGTCGTGTGCGCCCACCGCGCCTGTGGCGCGGCAGGCTCCCGCGAATGCGCTTCGGTCCAAGGCTCGACGATTGGCACGCACACGCGCCCCTGCGACCTCCCCCCGCGCGCAAGCCGCGTCCTGGGGCGGCGACGAGGGAAACAAAGACGAGTGGCGCAGCGCGGGTAAGCAGATCGTGGAGGCGTTGACACGCGGCAGCTCCTTGGCCAGGGCGGCGAGCGTTTGGTTCGTGGACCGGCGTTCGGACAGCGACGGCGCGAGCACCAGTGCCTTCGCGAGGAGTGCCACCGCGTCGACCGCGGCGTTTACCACGCCTTCGTCCATCGAGCGGTTCTACGCCACACGAAACGAAAAAAAAATCCAAGTCGACGCGCGCAGAGAGTCCCTTCCGCGACGCGCGTTGGCGCACCCCGAAAGCAAGGAAAACGAAGAGGTGCGACGGGCGCTTGAGTCGCACCTACACGCAGGCGGCGCCACGGTGTTGTTGGCGCCGATCGTGGACCCGTTGATCGTGGACCTCAGCGCTGACGCGGAGAGAGACGCGCGCGCTACGTTCGATGAGGATACTGGGTCTTTTTCGGCGTTTGCGACGTTTTTGTCGCAAAAGATGCCCAAGCCCGAGACGAACGACCAAACGCCTTCCGTGTTCGTGGAAGGCACCGCGTGCGCGTGTGACCCGCACGACCCCGGGGATTGCTGCGCGCGGGGGCTGAGTGAGTACTGCGTGAGCTGTCCCACTTTGGTGAGCTGCGACGAGAGTCTGGACGGTTTGGGAAGCGACGGACTGCAGGTCGGGTCTTCCGTGGATCACGGCGCCGGCGAGGCGCACTTTTCACGGACGAACCCATCGCCGCTTCGATCCACGGACGCGCTTGAGTCCTTGGAAATTCTGCACGCCGCGTGCGCGGTGGCGACGAAAAAAGGCGACTGCGCGTTTTCCAAAGCCATTAAAAAAGACGCCGTCGTCAAAACGAGCAACGAACGCGGCCGCACCTACTACGCCGCCGTGGTCAAGACGGGGGTTGGGAATGAAACCAAGCCCAATGAGGGAGGTGCCTTGAGTAATAACTCAAGAGAAAACAACATCGACACGACGACTTCCTCGTCTGACATCCAGCTCGCCGGGTACGAGCTGTTCCTGGTGTACCGCCCGAACGGCGACCAGTGGCTGGCGGGGGTGGTGCCGCCGCCGACCACGGTGCGGCGAGCGCGGTTCGGGCCGAAACTAACGCGCGAGCTGTTCAGCCTTGCGAGGCGGGGTGAGGTTTGAAGGCTTCATCATTGATGAAGGGGCTTTTTCGAAAAGACCTACGGTCTACTAGGGAGACGTACGATCGATACACGACACGGACGCGTGTTACTTTAGCACATCATTGTGATATTACTCGAGGTTTATGACCTACGTGTACTTTTTGTGCTTTACCGTTTGCCCAGACTATTCTAGTTCAGATCTTCCTCTGTTAAACGTTCGTCTCCTCCTGCTCTTCCCGCCTCGCCTCGTCCGTCAGCTCCAAAAGCCCTTTGTCGATCTTCGGGGGCAAAATACGGTACTCCAGAAGGCGGCAATCCACGCCGCCAATGCCTAACACGCGCTTTCGCCGCGCGCGCATTCGCAACGCCCGCGTGGCGCCCGCGTCGCCCGACAGCAGGTGCGCCGTCGCGCCAGCGCACTCTCGGCGGAAGAAAACCCCTAGGGAGTGCCACGCGCTTTCAATCGAGTCGTCGTTTTCCTCGCCGAAGGAATCGAGGGAATCAGAGCCGGTTTCAGTCGTGGTTTTCGTTTCCTTCTGAGTTCTCGCAGCCGCGTCGTCGTCGTCGTCGTAGCCACCGTCGTACCCTTCCCCGTCTCCGTCTCCGTCGCCGTCGTACCCGTCCCCGCTCCGGTTGGGCGATCCCCAGCTCTTAGCGCTTCTCCGTTGGCCATCCCGGTCCCGCCCCCCACCAACGTCAAGGCGTTTCCCCCACGGTGGGTTCGACACCACCAACACCCCGCCGCCGCCGTCGCGCGTGGTGACCGGCCCGAGGTCGTCCAAATTAACGAACCCGTCGCCGTACTTCGCGCCGTGATCGTAGCTCCTTCCGACTGTTTTCCCATACGAGTTGCTGTTTCCAAACTGCATGGCACCATCGTTAGTGACATCATCTCCATTGAATCCCTCTCCACCTTTCGCGCGGAACCTTTCCTGTTCAGCAACCTTCGCCGCGTCCAGCGCCGGGTGCGTGATATCGCGCGCGTCGCCTTGCGTGAAGGTGATCAGGTTGTCCACACCCGCCGCGACGGCGGCGCGTCGCGCCAAGGAAAGCGCACCGCCGTGCGCGTCGTTGCCAATCAAAACGGGCTTCTGCTGGTGCTTGCGAGCCTCAGCGCCGATTTGTTCCGCTTCTTGTAAAACCTCGTCAAGCAAATCTCCATCGAAATCCGGCCACCGCTCAAACGCGTACGCGGTTTCTTTCGAGGTTACTTTTTTGGGTAACCGAAAAAGGTCAGTCTTGAGTCTTGTATGGGCAAATAGTCAGGGAGGGATTTGGGAAACGCGCAATTTCGTAGCACTACGGCCGTAACATTTACCAGTACTGGCGACGTACCTTTTGAAAAGCCACCGCCCGACCCGTCGTCCACAAACTCGTCCCCCGCGAACCCCGACCGCGCGTTTTTCCGATTCGCGGCGTCCTAGTTGTAAAAAAAGAAATGTCAGTCCCGTATGGGCAATCAGTCGGAGGAATGTGGTGATTGGGAAATACTTACCATCCGGACCAACCCGGGGGCGACCATCCCGGCGACTAGCGCGGCTTCCACCAGTAACGTCCCGCTGCCGCACATCGGGTCCACCAAAATTGGGAGCTTGTGTTTGTGACCCCCCAGAGACCGGGCCTTTTCACACGCCTCGACCCACCCAGAGATGTGCAGAATACCCGCCGCCGCGCTTTCGTTCAGCGCGGCTTTGTGAATCGCGGCGTCCTGCGATTGTTTTGGAAAAGTGGTTAACGTCTTGTGCATCGCGAATGTGTGGAAACACAGTCACCAGCGTTAGAGGTAAAACGTGGAGGCGGGGTTTGGGAAATGCAAACACGTACCCGGTAGCCTCGTCGGTGAAGCGAGTCTCCACTCATGTCCCGATAAAGCGTGGCTTCGTCTCGGTACAGGGACAGAAACAACGGGCAGTCCGCGCTTGAGTGGCCGTTCAAGGGCGGCGGCGGCCTCCATCCGTTGACGTCGACCAGGGCGTCGCAAACGGCGTCTTTCGCCCGGGTCACCGCCAACCGCGTGCTCGTCACGTCCGTACAGCTCCACACCCGCGATTCAAACGAAAACGTGCTTCCGTTTTTCTCGGGAACAACCTCGTGCCACGGCACCGCGAACCGCACGAAGTCGTACACGGACTCGCCCCCCGGTTTGGTGGAATCGAGCCAGCCGTGCCGGAGTTCGCACAAAACGCGAATCGCGCTTGCGATGGGTAAAAGAAAACGTCAGTCCCGAGTCTTACTGTATTGGGCGATGTATGGACAAACAGTCACCGGCTGAGAGATAAAACAGTGCGTTTGTGCTGTATTTGTAACAGCCGCGAGTACGCCAGTAAACGTCACTAGTAGTGTGAAGCACTTCCGTTGAATGAAACGGGCGTGGACGTCACGAACGGGGCGGCAGAAACGTTGTGCCGCCTGATTTGGGAAACCCCCTACGGCCGTACCTTCGCAGCCAGACGTTCGCCAACACTCCGGTTCGCGTGGTGCCGACGAAATACACCCCCGACGCGCCCGCGGTGACGTCGCTCGCGTTGATAGGGTACGACGACAACTCGGCCGCGACAGCGCTTTCCAACCCGGGGTGGCACGTCACGTAAAACCGCGAGTACCCGGGTGCTAAGGGTTTTCTTCGCTCATCCGAAGACCGCGACTGGGTTTGCGAAAATTTCGACTCCCGCCGTCCCACGTCCCACTTGTCCCCCCTGCTCTCGCCGAAATCGCTGTTACATCGGTCTCCCTGTCCTCCCCTGCCTCCCCGGTAATTCTTAGTATCGAACTGCCGCTCGTTCTGTCCATCTCGATCGCGGCTTCTATCGAACCGCCGGTCATCCCGTCCATCAATCCGCCGGTCATCCCGTCCATCAATCCGCCGATCGTCCCTGTCGTTAACGACGCCCTCGTCAGGTGCCACCCCGCGGTACGCCTGTTCCGACGAGTCGTGACTCCCGTTCCCCCCATTTCGTTTTTCGGGAAAATTGTCAAAGTTGATCGGCCCGCGGCCGACCCGCGACCCGCTCGCGTCGCCTTTTTGGGCGCCGCACTTGAAGCAGCTCCCCCGGCGCGCGAAGTTCAAACCGCCACACCCCAAACACGTCCAGTCGTTTTGACCGGTATCGTTGCGTTTCAAAGGGTCCGAGTTGCGGAACGAGCTGGCGGTTGGGGTTGGCGTTTCTTTGAGAGCTGCGCTGGGACGCCCGAACGCGTCGTCGCCGTCGAATTCCGTCGCGGCGCGCTTGCCGCCGTAAAAGGAATCGGAGTCGTTCCCTCTCTCTCGAGGACTCTGGTAATCCCTCCCGTTTTGCCTGGTGTCAAACTGATCCGGAGGAAACGCGCCTCGGTTGGAGTCGGTTCGCCCAAAACCGCCGTTTCCTGATGAGGATCTGCCTCCTCGACCTCCTCGACCTCCGCGGGCACCTCCGCTTCTTTTTGCGTCGCGTCCGAAATCGTCCCGGAACTCCCGTGCGCCCTCGTCTCGTCCACGACCCCGACCTCCTCCGCGGCCTCCACGCCTGGCCGCCCCTGGTGAGCCGTACTCGTCGCCCCTTTGCTCGCCCTCGTATCCCCGGGAAGCAGGGCGCGCTGACCGGCCGCCGGCGGTCCGGTCCCGTGACCCTGCCCGGTCCCGAGACGGACCGTCGTCGTTTTCATCACCGCGTCCGCCGCCGCCATTGCCGCCGCTCAAGTCGTCCGAGATTCGCCACCCGCCCGCGGCGTAGGCGCGGACTAAACGCGGACGCGCGTTCGCCAAAGGGTGCGTCCAAGAAGTGCGACTCGCATTGGCTTTCGAGGCCCTACACGCGACTCTTCGCGTCGCGGTGACCGCGGCGGCGGGAAGCCAGCGCGCGAGCATGGGGCCTTGCGTGCGAAAAGTGAACGCCACGAAACGCGAAACGCCCCTGCTCGTCGTCTCCACTTTTCTGAGTAGAAAAAGGTGCTTTGAGGTTTTTCTTTCATTCTTCACTGCCACGTGTTCGCCACACCGCACCGCGTGTGTACCGCGACATGACAAGCGCATGGAGTGCACCTGCGGTAATGGTGTCGCGTGTCGCGTCACGCGTGTCGCGTGTGTGTGTGGCGAAATCGCGCGTGCCCCCGACCTTCGGCGTACCTCCCTCCCGACGGCTCCGAAACACGTGTCGACACGTCATCAGTTGGCACCCTTCTCATTATCCGCGAGCCTCACACACGCAAACGAACGCGGTAGAGGGGACGTCCAGTAGTTCGGGTGATCGTTCTTCGGGTGACACGTCTGTGCCTGCTGTGTTTCCTGAAACCACGTCACCGTCTCCGAGCGTCGACACTGCATCAGAAGCAGAGGACCTTGACGACGACAACGAGCCCGTGTTATCGGAAGCGGCGCAAAAGGCAAACCGTGAAGTCGACGCGTACGTGAAAACAAGCTCGGAACAATCAACCGAGCTGTGCAAACCAACCGCCCCGAACCAGTACCTGCCACGACGAAGCGGCCAATTCACGTTACCAAACCCTCCCGAACCCGTACGGTTCCCGCGGACGAAGTTGAACTTAAAACTCGCCGTGCTTCTTCTGCGGTCGGGTACGGCCTCGCGCGTTTCCCAAATCCCGCCTCCCTGTTTCAAGCCCGTCTGTGATGACTGTTTCACGTCTACGTAGTCATCCAAAAGGAAGTATACCCATACATCACAAGTGAACTGTTTGCCCGTACTCAAGACGGAAGGGACTGACACTTTTCGTTCACAATCGCAGGGTACGAAACAATAGACGCGATGGATATTCTCCCCATGGATCAGTTCCAAATAAAGTTTTGGAAAAGCAGACAGGCGGAGTGGGAGCCGGTACGTGACGATTCTTTTGTGATGATTGTTTTTCTTGGAGTACCTTGGTGAGGTGACAGGCGTACTGGTAACGTGGCGACACAGTACTTTGACACAGTCACACTACGGTACCTGTTACTAAGTCACACCCCGGTACCCTGTCCAATCCCGGCAACACTGACCCCATGTTTGTTTTTTCTCCAAAAAACAGTACAAGTTCCAATACGCGCCGTTAACAATAGAACAAGGCGCACTGGAGGACCCGCTGTATTTCGACTTCATCAGCTACGTCCAGTTCAACGTCGTTTCCCGTGAGATTCCGAAAAGTGCGAGCGTGTTTGAAGAAAGAAGCGGGGCGGAGGGTACTGTTAAAGTCATCCGGCGAGATCCCGCGCTGAGCGACAACGCTATTCTTCCCGCGATTTTAGCGCAACGCTTGGGCGACACCATCTACGCGCGCTTGCGTTACGGGTTCGAGGATACCGAATTTCACGCCCCCGCGCCCGCGGTTTTGTCGAACAAAAGCGACGCCACCGCTGTTGAGGAAGATTTCGAACTCGTTAAAAACGGTTTGACTAATTTGACCAAGGCGATGGTCCGAAAAGGGTACGGGTTGCGCAGTGACGTTTCCGTGGTTGAAACGGATTTTTCAAAAAAGAAACAAAAACTGAAAATAGCAGTCGCGGGCGCGGCGAACCTTTGGGGCGCGCAGGCGTTAGCGGCGAAGGGCGTGTCACCCACGAACGAGTATCTGGGGTTCGTGCTGACCGCGTATTGCAGGGCAACAGGGGTGGGTTCGTATTACGTAACAAGAGCGAGCGACGTATCCACGGAGATTGAATTCACGGTTTTGTTGCCGTGAGGCGCGGGGATTTCTTTGAAAAGAAAAGTATTTCTTGATTCTTTTCGCGCGCTACACATTAAACCCTTTGGCTATTTACCATTCACTCTCCCGTGTTGCCCATGTCCACGTCCCTCACCCTCTTTTTGGTCCCCGGGGACTTTCCGGATCTGGACGATTTGTGTGACTTGGACTTGGACCCCGAGTCCGAGCCGGTCGGTTTTGTGCTCGTCGCCTGTTTTACTTTCTTCTCAGCCTCGTCTTTTTCGCGTCGCGCCGCGGCTCTTTGCGCCGCCCTCAACTCCGCCCCCCGCCGTTTTTCTCGTGAACACGCCATCTCCCTCAACACGTCATCGCAAACCCCAACCCGCTGGTCTTTCACGACGTCAGGCGTGTAGTCGTACAAGTCCTCGGAATCGGAAGATTCTTCACTCGACGACGACGATGAGGACGACGAGGTCTTTTCCCCGCAGCTTTCGTTTCCCCGTCGCGGTTCCCCGTCCGCGACGCGCGCCAAATCCGGCCGTTTCAACCGCAACTTCTCGAGCCACTGCTTCGCCATCTTCGGCCTTCCCCGTTTCGTCATGCGCCACACCTTCCCGAACCGGTTACTGTTCACCACGTTCTTACGATAGGTAAAAGAAAGTGTCAGTCTTGTATTGGCAAACAGTGTTGGTTGGGATTTTGGGAAATGCTTAAGGCCGTACCTGCGTCACCGCGACGGTGTGGGTTAGGTTCAGCACTGCGTGCCACCACCCGTCCGGAACGTACATGATTTCCCCCGCGTTTTGCACCACGTCCAGGGGGGGCGGTTTCTTTTGTACGGAGCGCCATTCGAACGTCTTCGTCTTTGGGTACATCTTTTGGAACCACGTAACGGATTCTCCATCAAGACCGATACCCTTGGGTTTCAAGTCGGATTTCACGAGGCCGGACAATTCCGTGGGGGGAAACAGCGCCCACCGCTTTTTACCGCTCACCAGCGCGTTCCAAGCGGACGTCGCGAGCGGATCGACGTGTACTGCGATTGGGAACGAAAAGTGGTCAACGTCTTGTATATCGCGATGTATGGACAAACAGTCACCAGCTGAGAGATAAAACATTGTGTATGGATTTTGGAAACGCGCAATACGTACCTGAAGACCCCGACCGCGGCGGCCCTATGACGACCCAGCGGTACGGCGGCCGTCGTTTCTCACCCGCTGCGCCGAACAAGTCTTCTTTGAAATAAACCGGTACGTCGTAATCGTCCAGAAGCGGCTTGCTTCCGTCCTTGTCCCCGAAACCGCCGTCGAAGATGTACAGCGGGGAGTCGTCACTTGAGGCGGTTAACCGTTGATTCGTGGATGGGGGATGGGTGCCAGCAGCAGCACCTGTTGTTTGATTAGACGGAGTAACCGCAGCATTAGTGCCATCAGCGATACCCGCATTAGTACCCTTATCAGCAGTACCATTAGCACCATCGGCGGCGCCCATGACGGTATCAACACCCTTTCCATCGTTACCGTCCTTCACAGTAACCATATCAGCACCCTTTCCATCGTCACTACCGTCCTTACCAAACATGCTCCCAGTGCAGTAGTGGTGGATGTGCGAGAACTTCAACCGCACGGCGTACCCGTCGTCGTCTGCGCCGACCTTGAACTTGTGGTCGCCGAAGTTTTGTAAAAACCCGTCGTAGGTCCATTTGGAATTCGCGGGCCAGTGGTCCATGGCGTGTTGAATAATACAAGGCGTCCGCGTGTTGATGAACTTTTCCGTGAACTCGGCGATTGTTACGGTCTTGGCGCTTATCCGCTGCACGTCATCCCCCAAGTTCGCGGCGCTGAGCACGTCCCCGTTGCGGTGGTACCCATTTTTACTCCACTCGCCTCCAGAAACCGAAAGCTCCGAACGCGTGGCGCGTTTCGCGGCGCGAATGCGTTTCTCGCATCGTTGTAAGAGGGTGAGTTTTTGGTCCCCCGAGGCTTTGTCCGTATCAATTTCCTTGTCCTCCTCACCACTCTTGTGCTGTTGCTTGGACTTCTTGCCGTGCTTCGCGTCGTGCTCGGATTTGTCACGCGCGGCGGTGACGGAATCGGGGACCAGGGAATCATTCAGATTCGTGACAGTCGCCGCCGACTTTTCGGTGGCGTGACTCGTCATGGGGACGTCGTTTGGCGCGGACACCGCGGATGCGGTCATGATTCGCGTGGGTAAGTAGTCTAACAGTAATGCGTTTTCGTGGACCACCAGAAGCACGTACGTCAACTCGTAATGAACACACAGGGCGGCCGGCGCACACGCGCCGCCGACAGATCTGGCCGACTCGATTCATCCCAACTTCGTTTTCCGAGTTTTCGGCAGCGTCGATCGTCATTTCTTGCTCGCGAGGTCCGAGAAACACGACGAAGCAACTCGAAAAGCAACGACGAACTACGAACCACCCAAGCCACGACTCCGGCGCGCGCGGTGTCATCACTGGCACGACTCACGCCCGCGCACGACACCTCGTTTCTTTCTGCTTGACCATGACCGACGAAAGTCCCAACCACGATGCGCCGCGTTTCCCCGAACCTCCCGCGTTGCAACCCACGCCGGAGCCGCACCGGAGCTACTCCCCGGGGGCGGTTTCCGGTGGTGCTGGCGGAAAAGAACCTCAAGTCGTTCCCTCCCCTCACGCCCCGAAGGGCGACCCTGGCTTGTTCAAACCCACGCGCGCGCTTCTGAGGTCCGTGACCCTCGGTGCGTACTTGGATGCGCGGAAGCAAAGGAAACAAACACACGACGAACGAGACGCGCGTCACCTCGCCACCAACGTTTCCGTTTCTATCCTCGGAAACGGCGAAAACAGCGTTGGAAAAAAGCTCCAACAAAACGCGCGGCGTCGCGCGGTTCGCGACTCCCCGCCCGCAGTGCTCACCCTGGATGTCGAGACACACACGGGCGACGCGCTCCGGCGACTCGCGCGTGCCAACGCGCACAGCGCGCCTCTGATTGATCAAAATAACAAAAACTTTTTAGGGTTCGTGGATGTCGACGACTTGCTCAACGGGTTTTTCGCGTGTCTCGCGAACGAAGTACCTCCGCCCGCTATGCCCGGAAACGTCGCTGTCGCGGCGGAGCACGCTTTTCAACGGCTGGGCATCGCCGATGACATGGCAAACCTATCCCCGAGTGATCAAGAACAGTTCGTGCGCGACGAAGGTACGTATTGGACCTTTCCCAAATCATAGACGACTGTTCGCCCATACACGAAGACTGACACTTTGTTTTATTTATCTCAGGGTGTCGCCGTTGGATCGCCGGCGTAGACAAAGAATCGCTCGCGATCGCGTGCGAAACGTTTCTCGACGAGGTACGTGTTTTCCAATCATCACGTTCCGCCTCCCTGATCGGCCCGATTACCACGATTGTCCGGCTCGATTACAGGCGACTGTTTACGTAATACAAGTTACGAACATTACGACGGACTGACCCTTTCGGCTTTTATCTCGCAAAGAGCCTCGCTCAGCTTCGCGAATCTTCCTCCGGCGCGGAAGACGGCCGGATGCTTTACCGAGGCGCCAGGGACAAGTCGTTGCTCGAAATCGTCCGGAGCGGGTTTTTAGGCCCAGTTCCTAACGGTGTTGCTTCCTCAACCTCAAAAGAAGAAAACGTTCAGGACAAGAAAACCGTGGCGGACGTACCGCCATACGCGTCTACGTGTCACCGCATCGCGACGTACGAACTTCGCGCCGAGGATACGCACGAACGCGACCAAATGCTGGTTGACCAGGTCGTCTCGCAGTGGGATATTGTCGAGTTTTTGAGTCAACAGGTCGAGAACGGAAAGAACAACTCTGACGAATCTTTAAGCGTGTTTTCAAAATCCCTGCGCGCGCTCGGTTTAGCCGGAAGCAAGGAACACCCCCGAGAAGAAGCGGAGATGAACGATACGCGCGACGGCTCTGAAAAGAGCACTTCGCACCACGCGCGTCGTCAAACCACCCCCGCGCCGCCCGTCACCGTGCTCGAAACGAACTCCACGCTCGCCGCGTTCGCCCTACTTCGCGGCGCGAACGTGTCGTGCGTAGGTACGCGTCGGGCGTTTCCCAAATCCGCCACACACCGTGTCCGGCCCGATTACGGGTGACTGAATGCCCACGCCACATGGCCTTACAAGACTGACCAAACCGTTTACACATAAAGGCGTGGTGCACGAGCTCGGCGGCCCGGTCGTTGGAATTTTGACGAACAAAGATTTCGCCGCCGCGTTCGTCGGGCCGGGCGACGCGAAGCGCACCCCGAGTTGGATCGCGTCCGAGCTTCTCGGTACCGTGGACCTGTTCCTGTACGTGTGTGTTGGCTTTCCCGAATCCCGCCTCCCTTCCCGTGTTCCCATACTCGTCCTGCGAAGGGACGGTTATTACCTTTGCCGATTGGGGAGCCCGTAATTACGTAATACACGTGGCCTTACAAGACTGACACTTTCTTTTCTTCATCGCAAGACACCGCGTTCGTTTGGTTCGCGTTTTTTGGGAACGCCGAGTTCACGAAGTTCGCGAAGGCGAGCAAACGTGCGTGTTGCGCCTTGGAACCCAAATCCCGCCTCCACGTTTTCACATAACTTCGTACTACACACCTTCGAAGGTCAAGACTGACACTTTCGTTTTACAAAAACAGCTCCCCCTCCGCGACCCCCGCGCTTACTTTCTTGCGCACGGTACGTATTCCACGTACCACGTTCCGCCTCTGCGATTGCCCATACGAGACTGACACTTTCTTTTGTATCGTGCCAGGTGACTCCCGAAAACACGCTCGGCGACGTTTTAAGACTGATGACCAGCGACAAGACGCACCACATTTTCGTGGTTTCCGCATCATCCGGCGTTTTACAGAGAGTCATCACCCCCGCGGATGTGTTACGAACGGTCGCGACGCCGTCCTTCGGGTCGGTGGGGTGGCGGTACCGAGAAGAAACCGCGCGACTCGAGACCGAGAAAAAAGAAATCGGAAAAAAGAAACAGAAAGTCTTCGACGACGGCGCGCGGGACGGGTCGGTTTCTCGACTCGAACCTGGTGGAAACCAAACCTCCGATTTGGGGTTCGCGGGGAGGTTCGACGACGAAGCGTGAACAGAAACCGGGTGAGGGATACAGACGAGATACGTAGGACTTGTGGAAGGACACTTGTGAAGACAAAAGACGACTTTTTTGCAAACTTTTCATTTTTCGTGGTGAAAATTCGCGAGAGTTCTGTTCTGTGCTTCTGTCTTCACGAATCACATCTCGCGTGCGCATCGGACGGCGCACGATGGCGTGCGTAAGCGTGGCGAGCATGAACGCGGTGGCGCGGATGCCCCTGAGAACCGCCCGCAGCCGGCGGCCGTTCCAAACGACGCGCGTTTCCCTCGACAACGCACGACGCGAACCCGCCGCGCTCGCCGGATTCGTTTCACGTCGTGTCAAACCGCACGCGCTTCGGCACACCGAGCAGTCCATCTGGATCGACCAAACACGCAGGCATGGGCGTGCTCTTGGCGACATGCGGACGTCCAGGCGTTGGGAGATGGTACCGAGCAACGAATATATACCTTCGGAAGGCGAAGCCGCTCGCAAAGCATATGTTCCCCAGAGGTGCGTGCTTTCCTCGTACTCGCTTGTTTACGATTTCTACTGCCAACTGCCAAAGCGGCGTCACTGACAAAACTCGTTTCGCTCTTGGCGATGCAAACTTAAATAACACAGTCAGTCTCCGAAGGTCTATGGAGCCGAACGATGGATAAACATGGTGCACACTCCGCATTGATGTGAGATGTCCAGGACCAATTCGCCTGCGCCGTTCTCGTTGCTCGCTAACGGCGTGTAAAACTCACCCTCGAACTTTCATTCCTCTGCAGGGCGTCGCGCTGGTCTGCTCCGAGTGCGAAACCAAGGAGACGAGTAAGTGGTACGGCAACATGGACGATGCGGGCAAACCAGT
>Ga0302138_10000033_pt1 | contig 94776 bp, 73 predicted proteins | sample CBN3_321_MG_FD_203110 | JGI IMG/M metagenome (GOLD analysis project Ga0302138, IMG submission 203110) | Marine microbial communities from Western Arctic Ocean, Canada - CBN3_surface | ecosystem: Environmental > Aquatic > Marine > Oceanic | place: Canada: Western Arctic Ocean | collected 2017-09-15 | reverse complement strand
CAGCACCGGTGGAGCCGAAAGTGGAACCTAAAGTAGAGCCGACAGTAGTAATTGTGGAACCGGTGGTGGAGTCTCGCGAGTCCGTGTTCTCGCGGTTGGGTTCGCCGGGAATGCAACCGAAAGCGGAGCCGAAAGTAGAGGAACCGAAAGCGGAGGCGAAAGTAGAGGAACCGGTGGTGGAGCCTCGCGAGTCCGTGTTCTCGCGATTGGGTTCGCCTGGAATGGAACCGAAAGCGGAACCGACGACGGAACCGAAAGCGGAGCCGAAAGTAGAGGAACCGGCGGAAAACCAACCGACGAAAAAGAAAAAGAAGAACCGAAAAAAGAAGTAAACCGCCGAGACGCGTGGGGAAAGGGTACGGTACAGGGTATAGCCCCATACACTTGTAGAGTTATCTATGTAGAGTATTTATTACGTATCGAGTTTTTTCGTATGTCACAATCGTCGTTCTATTCGTCTCCCTGGTTCGTCTCCCTTGCTAGCTTCCCACCCCCCATTCTCAATCTTCGTACTCGCTCAGGTCGAAAGTCAGGACTTTGGAACAAGCGCCTTCCACGTCCCTGCTCACGCCGACCAGGGAATCGGCTTTGTCGAAGAAGTAGTCCTTTAGGGAGATAACAATGGACTGGCACGGGTGGCCTTCCGATGCCGCCCCCGTGCCGTGGCTTCTGTTTTTAATGAACGCCGCCATCTTTTCCACGTTGGTTTTGTCCAGCGCGGCGTCGATCTCGTCCAGCACGAAAAACGGCGACGAGCGGTAGCTGAGATAAATAAAAGAAAGTAAGTGTCAGTCGTGTCTTGGGCGTGTATTGGACGATGTATGGACAACAGTCACCGTAATCGGGCCTCCACAGTCACCAGCGTTAGAGGTAAAACGGGCGGTGTGGCGGATTTGGGAAAGCCTGGCCCACACGCACCTGTGAATCGCGAAAAGCAGCGCCAGCGCGGCCATGGTTTTCTCGCCCCCCGAAAGCTGCTCCATATCCCGGAACCGCTTGGTGGGCGGCATCGCGGTGAACTTCACGCCGTGGTTGTACGGTTCTTCCGGTGATTCGAGTGAGAGGTACGCGGTACCCCCGAGGGGGTGGGATTCGGACTGCGTCAGCTCTTTGTACACCCGGTCAATCGCACTGGCGATGTGTTCAAACGCGGCCATGAAGGTTTCGGTGCGTGTTGTTTTCAGCGACTCGAACGCCTCTTGCGCGTGCTTGGTCAAACTGCGCTTCAGTTCCAGGTCCTCCGCCTGCGCCAGCTCGCGCTCCTTGACGCTTTCGTACTGATCAATGGCTTTCATGTTGGGTTCCAGCTTAGCGAGCGCGGCGAGTTTGGCCTCGGTTTCAACACGGAGCTCGTCGTCCAACCGCTCGCGGTCGCTCGGCCGCGGCGCTTGCTTCAACCGCTGCGGCAAGTCGTCGTAGTCAAGCACGGCTTTGAACGCGGCGGCGCGCCAGGCGCTGCCTGTTTCTTTTTCGGCTTCGGTGCCATCCTCGGTATTCATGGCGTCGTCGTCGTCGTCGTTGTCCTTCTCGGGGGCGGGCAAGGCCAGGGTTTCCTCGTCCGCGTCCCCATCCGCGCGTGGGAGCGATAGACGCTCCATCCTCGACGCCGCGATGATATCTGCTCGCTGCTCGCGCAACGCCTCAGCGGCGGCTGTTTTGTTGGCGATGACGCGCTGGGTTTTGCTCCCTTCCGTGTTCAGGGTACCGTGTCTTTCCCGCAGGTCCCTGATTTCCGCATCCACGGTGTTCGCTTCGGTTCGGGCGGTGGACGCGTCCCTCTCCCAGCCTTCCACAAGAGCCTTGGCCTTTTCGGTGGTCGCCTTCGCGGTTTCGGCGGCGGCGGTTAACCGCGCCAGCTCCGCGGTGGTTTTCGCAATCTCAGCCTCCGCCCTGCGCTGCGGGCCGACCACGTCACGCGACCGCTCGAAGTTCAGCTGCTCCGTGAGCTTGGCGCGCTGCTGCGTGAACCTCGACCGTTCCTCCGCCGAGCGCTCCTGCGTGTCCAGGTTGTGCGCTTCGTACTCGCGGATGTTCGCCACGCCGACGGATTTCGAAAAAGACGCGTACACGGCGTCCTCCACCGCGTGTACTTTTTGGTCAACCGCGCTTAGGGCGGCGCGCGAAACGGCGCACGCCCGTTTCGCAGCCTGCAGCTCGGGAAGCGCTTTGGCGAGCGCGTTGTCGATGTTGGAAAGCTCCTTTGCCAGCTTGTCAACCTTTTCGCCAGCCATTTTAATGTCCACCGCGTAGTACTGCGCGTCTCTTTCCAAGCGCGCCAGCCGCGCCGCGGCGGCGCGCTCCTCGTCCACCAACGCGGCGACCGGTCGCAGTTTCGCGAGCCCGTCCTCCGCGGCTTGTCGGTCCGCGCGAAGCTGATACGATAAAAAAGAAAGTGTCAGTCTCGTATGGGCAATCAGGGAGGCGGAACGTGGTGATTGGGAAATACTTACCTGCTCCACCTCCTCCGCGTCGAACCGCGAGGCTTTCTGTTCCAAACTCCCGCTGCTGCCGCCCGTCATCTCCCCACTTTTCTTGATCATCGTGCCGTCCACGGATACGATCTTGAACCGGCGGTCGCCGCCGAAGGTGATTTTCTTCGCCTCCTGGTGCGTGTCGCACACCATGGTGTCGTTGCCGAGGGCGTAAATCATGGCGCGGCCGACCGTGGCGTCGAAGTGCACCACGTCCAGCACCAGCTTCGCGGTGCCTCCCAGACGCCTCAGCGCCTCGTCCGGTTCGTGCACCTTGATTTCCTTTAACGGCAGGAACGTCATTGGTGAAACGCGCTGTTCTTTCAAGTACTGCACGCACTCCTTCGCGGTTTTTGAGTCATCAACAACCACCGCGTCCGCTTCTTTTCCAAGCACCGTGATCACGGCGAGGTTGTACTTCTTCTGGGATACTTTCATCAAATCCGTGACCCGGCCGTGAACCCCGGGAAGCAGCCGCTTCATCGCGGTGATAGCCTCGAGCGCGCGCGTTTCCCGCTCAGTCTCCTTCCGGTCCGCTTTCGCGGACCGAAGCTTCCCGCTGAGCTCTTCGATTTTGTTGTTGAAGTGTTCCTGCTTCGCGCGGGATTTCCGCTTTTCGTTCTCCAGCGCCTTCTCCGTCTCCTTGGAAGACGCCATCTCCCGGCGAGCCTCAAGCGCGGTCGATTCGAGCGTCGCGAGTCGTGATACCTCGTCATCCCGCGCCGCCCCCAGCGCCGTGGACCTCGACTCCAGCTCCGTAACCGTCGAACCCAACCTTGACTCGGTTTCGCCATCCGCTTGCAGGGCGTTGACCAGCCCTTCCCGTTCCTGTCTCAGCTTGAACGTCTTCGCGCCGGCTTCTTCTTTTTTCTTGTTGTACTCCGCCATCTGGGCCTCGCCGAGATCGAGCACAGCTTTTTTGCCCTTCTTCTCCAAGTCCTTCTCGAAAACCTGCTCCGCGGCTTGCGTGTTGCGCAAATCCTTCTCCAGCCGCGCGATGTCCACCAAACTCTGCGTGACGTCCGAATTGTACTTCTCCAGCTGTTTCGTCGCGAGCTCGAGTTTCTTGTGGCCTCGCGAAATCTCCTCGCGCGTCCTCACCGCGCCCGAACTCCCCCCATCCACCTCGGACTTGTGCGTGGCGATTTTCCTCTCCAGCACCAAAACTTCCTTTTGCCGCGCCGCTTTCAAGGCGCGCTTCTCCTCCATCTCCGAAAGCGCCGCCGCGACTTTGGCGTCGTGCGCCGCCAACGCGCGCTCCGCCGTCTCAATCTCATCCGCGTGCCGCTTCACGTCGAAGTCGATGTGGAACAGCTTGAACAGCACGTGCTCCACCCTCAACTTGTTCAGCTCTTCCGTCATGCGCGCGTGCCTCTCCGCCTCCTCCTTCTGCTCCTTCATCTGCTTGCGCTGCGCGGCGAGGGTTTTGCGCTTGGTGAACGCCGCGTGCTGGTCCTCCTCCGCTTTGGTGCGCGACTTCATCGCGTCTTCGTAGTCCTTCTTGATATCTTCCGACCCGCTGATTTGTTCAATAAGAACGGTCAGGTCTTTCGGGGACTTGCTCGCCACGGACTCGATGTCGCCCTGGAACACCAGGAAGTTCCGCGCCTTGACCAAAATGCCGTGGCTTTTCAGCCGGTCGTTGTACGCCTCGGCGGGACACGCTTTGCCGTCGACTTTGTACTCGCCCGTACCGGCGGCGGTGATGTGTCGCGAAAACACAGTCTCCACGCCGTCCTCGGCTTCGTACACCAGCTTCACGTACGCGGTGCGTCGCGTTTCCTTGTCCGCCAAGTCGAAGGAATACACCAAATCCCTCAGCGCCGCGCCCCTGAGCTGCGCGGATTGCACGCCAAGCACGAACGATATCGCGTCCATCAGGTTACTCTTGCCGCTGCCGTTGGGGCCGATGATGGACGTGAACTGCTTGAACGGGCCGATCACCTGGTGGCCTTTGTACGACCTGGGAGGGAAGGCAGGAAACGGGGGTCAGCGGTGAGAGGACGCGGGCGGGGTGGTCCCAGGGAAAGCCAGATCTGGCGACAAGGTGGAAAGAAAGGTGGGGAACGCGCGGGGAGCGCCGCGGGTGAGGGGCGTGAGAGGGTGGCGTGGGACGTATCGGGTACGCACTTGAAGTTTTCGCACTCCAGGCGGGAGATCATCCCTTTCCTGACCGTCATCGCGCCCTCGTCAGCAGAGGCGGCGACCATCGCGGCGTGTGGAACGCGTGGGGGTGCCAACACGGAAAATCACACGGGTCGTTGCTTTTTCGCCCGGCCGCGCGAACCCGAACCGTGTCCGCGGCAGGGAAGGGGCGACGCGGCGGTGACGCGCGGCGCCGGTCCCGCGGTAAGCGCAGGCGCGTGCGCGAGAGACGGACGGAGGTCGGTCCCTTCGCTGCGCGTGCGCGTATGTGAGGATGCGGGATGAAGCTGGGCACCTCTCGAGGAATTCAAAAAATTGGAGCGTTCAAAGAAATCGGTGGCCGACTTCACTCGTATTTATCGAAAAACTGATGGGTGTTCGACAGTTCTTTCCGCGCGTCTGAAGTGGCATGTTTCGAACCGACGAGAGCTCGGGGCTTCTCGACGCCAACCGACGTCGAGGTGTCGGCGGGGTCCCTCTGGCTCTGCAAGCGGCCATGGCCTTGGCCGTGGGTCTCGCCATAGCCTTTCTAATTTATCACATCGTTTCGCTGCCCAGTGAATTGATGGATGTTTCGACTCGGTGACACTCTGACTGAAGTGTCTACAGGGCACAAAACACTCGGCTAGGGCCGTATAGCAGGAAACGCGCACGAACGCGTGTGTCGTGAGACTAGTTTAGCTTGTAATTATATCCCAAAACACACGCAGAGTAGTTCAACTGAGGCTTGATGGGGGACGACGGAACCGAATTCAGGCCATGATTTGGCTGTTTCCCGCCCATGATCTGTTGACGCAATAAATCGCCAGTCTGTGCACACACACGCGACTTCGAAGTTGTCCTCGGGAGGGCCGGCCGATCTGCCCGCACTGTTTCGGACGCACGCGCGTCGCGCCATCCAAAGGACCCACCATGGCGTCCAAAACCAAGGGGCTCAACTTAAAGCACATGGCTGGTAACCTGGACTCGAAGTGCGTGTCCTGACACCGCGCGCGCGCGGGCATCATCCATCATTGATCGCCGCCTACACTGAAAGCGACTTTTTCGAACGGCACGGAGTTTGTTCCGCCCGTGGTTGCTTGTGTCGTCGCCGCACCACCTTCACGCCGCCTCATCCCCGAATCGTTCTCGACCTCACACACTGACCCGACCGTGTGAAACCTCCTCTCCCACCCACCTCACGTCCCCACAACACTCCCCACAACAGAGACACCGGTGCCGCCACCAAGGATTACGAAGATTACTTCAAAGAAGAGGACGACTCAAAGCGCACTGGGAACTACGCGGATGTGGTGAACAAGTACTACGACCTGGCGACTTCGTTTTACGAGTACGGCTGGGGCGAGAGTTTCCACTTCGCGCACCGGTACAAGTGGGAGACGTTACGGGAGAGCATCGTGAGGCACGAGCACTTCCTCGCGAGCAAACTGAACGTGAAGCCCGGGGACAAAGGTACGTACTTGCATTTCCCAAATCCCAATTGCATTTCCCAGATCCAACGACTGTTTGCCCATACACGACTGACACTTTTCTTTTACAATCAAAGTCCTGGACGTTGGGTGCGGCGTGGGCGGGCCGCTGCGGGAGATCGCCGCGTTCACGGGCGCCTCGGTAACGGGGTTGAACAACAACGCGTTCCAAATCAAGCGCGGTGAGGAGATGAACAAAGCCACGGGACGACACGACGACTGCGATTTCATCAAGGCGGACTTCATGAACATCCCCATGCCGGACAACTCGTACGACGCGGTGTACCAGGTACGTGTTGGGGCTTTCCAAATCCAGGCACACTGTTTACCGCCCCTCTTTGAGTGCACTACTCGTGACGTACGGGCGCAGTTGCTAGTGCACTACGACCGTACCGTTTACCAGGGCCCTGTGGTAAATTGACACAGCACTCGTGAAGTGACACAGTACTGTGACACAGTCCTACTATGGTAACTGTTACGAACCCACACTCAAGACTGCCCGACTGACCCTTTTCTTTCCCACTCGCAGATCGAAGCGACGTGCCACGCCCCCGACGCCGTCGCGTGTTACGGCGAGATTTTCCGCGTCCTGAAACCAGGAGGCGTCTTCGCGTCGTACGAGTGGTGTTTGACGGCCAAGTACGACCCGTCGAACTCTACACACCGAAAAATCCGGCAGGAAATTCTAGTGGGGAACGGCCTGCCCACCGCTCGCACGTGCGACGACGTCCTGGCGGCGATGAAAAAAGCGGGGTTTCAAATTCTCGAGGAGATCGATTTGGTGAAAACCGCCGACGTCGCGTGGTACGAACCCATCGACAAGGACCGGTCGTGGCGGCCTTGGCGGGATTTCTGGAGTTTCAAAACCACGAATTGGGGCAGAGCGGTGACGCACTACCTCGTGTTCGTATTGGAAGCCGTGGGGATCGCGCCGAAGGGGTCCATGGGCGTCTCGGGGTTCCTAAAGAAGGGCGCCGACGGCCTCGTCGCGGGCGGCAAGGCGGGCATATACACCGTCATGTACTTCACCGCGGCGAGGAAACCGCTTTGATTGGGTTTCGGCTTCTTCTTTGAGGCGACGAACAGGTTTATGATTCAGGACGAGGCTGGGTTCCGCTTACTTCGTGCGACAGGCGTGGAGTAACTCCAGGGGGTTGTTTCGCTTTTCAATAAAAATACAGCTGAGTAATACACATCCGTCGGGTTCTTTTCCACTACGTAATCACACCGGCGCGCCGTACTCGGGCGCTTTCCGAACCGCCCCAGCTTGTTTCGGTCCGCATGCCGCCGCCGCCAATGGAACCGCCACCAAGCCACCCACGATCACCAAAACGAAGTGCCACCCGACCGGGTACGCGTGCCAACGATCGCCGAACGCGGCGGACGCCTGCATGGATGGGGGGAAAACAGTTAGTTTTTTTTGTGTCAGATGTTTTTTGGAGGTTACACAAATGACCTGGGATGCCGGTGTGCTTGTGGACGCCCGGCGGCCGGCTCCCGGGTTCAAGTCGCGAGACGTGGACGTGAGAGACAAAGACACGGTTGTGTTTTGTGCGTACCGTGTCGTCGCCGTAGTCCGGAATCGCGTCGGGAATCGTGTCGTTGCCCCTGAGGATGTCGTTGCCCACAGAAATCACGCCCTTTTCCTCGGGCGTGAGATACACCGCAGCGTCCCTCACAGCTTGCGCATCGACGTCGAAACCCTCGGGTTCGCCCGCGGTGTCCTGGCTCGCGGTCGAAGCCAGGAGTGCGAGCGTCACCGCGAGGAGCACGAAAAACCGTGTCGCGCGCATCGTGTGGCGCGCGGAGGCGAGTGACGGAGATTGGAAGCCACAAACACCTAAAGTACTCAAAAGCATCCTTGAGTTTCGGCTGCAGCAAACTGCAAAAGTTCGTCACTCCCGCAGGCGCCGCGGAGCCATGGGTGACTGCCCGGAGACGCGGCTTCCAACGCCGACGTACGTCCCACCGACGCCACCGCCACGACTAACGCTCGTGAACGTGTGGGTCGCTGAGGTGGATAAGCGCCAGTGCAACCAAGTGGTACGTCGCGTTCCCCACGAAAAGCGCCGACTTGGACGCGCCGAGATGTGCCTCCGCCGACACCCCGCCGAAGCACCCCCCGTTTATCTGCACCGACCCTGACACCCGACCCCGATAATTGATTCGCATCCAACAGCTCAAGGACGTATCCGCCACGCTCCCTCTGCCGGATATGCCGCACGTGAAGCGTGTGCGCCGCGTGGCGCCCGGTGACGCAACCTCGGAGTCGCTGAAGATGGTGCTGTGCGTTGCGAGTGTTTCGGTTCTTCGCGACGAAAAAGGAGCGGGAGCGGCGGGGTCGGTGGACACGTGGCCCGCGGCCGCGGACGCGCTCATCAAACGGCACGGGCTTTGTCCAACGCGCGCGCAAGTTCCAGGCCTCGCGCCGGGAACGCGCGAGCAGTGGGAGGCGTGGAACGAGGTGTGGCCCGTGGCGTGGCAGAAACCCAACCGGCATCTGTCGGTGACCGCCGAGGACGAAAGCGTCGGCGCAACCGACGCGGCGGAGATGCGCCGGTGGATGTCAAACACGCTTCTGTTGGCGTCCACCCGCGGTACGGGGGACCAAGGTGGTGAACCCGAAAAGAAAAATACCTGCGTGGGAAATGCCGTGATTCTGGTGAACCCGGCGACGCGGACGATCGTGGCGGTTGGCGTGGACGCGACGAACGGCTGGCGAAGCCGCGCGGGGACGACGACGACGACGAAGGATGACCACCAGTTATTAGACCGTGAAACACAAGGCAACACGACGACGACGACGCACCCGCTGCGACACGCCGCGCTCGTCGCCGTCGACGCCGCGTCTGTGGCGGATATCCAAACGCACGGTCTGGATCACGACCCGCGCACTCTGTGTGCGGCGGATGCGGGGTTTGGCACGGATCGCGACGGCTGGCGAGGGGCGGAGGAAACGGAAACAGAAACGGTTGGCGCGAAACGCAAGCAAACGCAAAAAACGACCCGAGACCCTCGGCCGAAACGTCTTGGCGAACACCTCACCGCGTCTCTCGGCAGGCCGTATTTGTGCACCGGGTACGACGCGTACTGCGCGAGGGAGCCTTGCGTGATGTGCGCGATGGCGCTGGTGCACTCGCGAGTGCGGAGGGTGGTGTACGGCGCGCCGAACACAGCGGCCGGCGCGCTGGGCGGACACTGCGCGCCTCCGCTTCACGGCGAGCGGACTTTGAACCACAGGTACGACGTGTTTTCGTTCGGGTTGACCGAGGACAGCTTGCAACTGGCGGTGAACGCGGCGGCGGTGAACGACGCCGCGGCGACGAAAAGACGCGTTTGACGTTTACGGAGTACGTAATACGATTCTTTTTATTGAAACGCGGCTTGGGTGGGAAAAACGCAACACCGCTCTCGTCGCGAACGGCTCCACATCACTGCTCGTTTGGGCTCGCCGCCGCCTTCTTTTTCCTCCGGTTCGTGTTGTAGCAACTCATGCAAAATTTAGTTCCGGGCTTATCTTTGCAGCCGTACCACTGACTGGTCGTATCCGTCCCGCACTTCACGCACGTCGTACCCGCGGCCGCGGCGACGTCCAACCGATTCTTCTGGTAGCAAATCATGCAAAATTTAGTTCCGGGCTTGTCTTTGCAGTTGATCCACTTAATGGTCATATCCGTCCCGCACTTCACGCAAGTCGTCCCCGCGGCCGCGGCGACGTCCAACTGGTTCTTCTGGTAGCAAGACACGCAAAATTTAGTTCCAGGCTTATCTTTGCAGTTGACCCACTGAATGGTCGTATCCGTCCCGCACTTCACGCACGTCGTCCCCGCGGCCACGGCAACGTCCAGCTTGTTCTTGTCGTAGCAATCCGTGCATATTTTAGTTCCGGGCTTATCTTTGCAGTTGAACCACCTAATGGCAGTATCCGTCCCGCACTTCACGCACGTCGTCCCCGCGGCCGCGGCGACGTCCAACCGGTTCTTGTCGTAGCAAGACGTGCACAATTTAGTTCCCGTATCTTTGCAGTTGATCCACTTACTGGTCGTATCCGTCCCGCACTCCCCGCACGTCGTCCCTGCGGCGATTTCGATGGCCAGTTTCTGCGAAAAATATGGAACTCGAACGACGTAAGTCGAGATGAAACAGCTTGTGACGGAAGTCATCATGCCTATGAATGTCGCTAGGGCAAGGAGAGAGAAAGTATGAAGAATCCTGATATGCGCACCTCTCGCACGGAACACGGCATGCAGTACCACTCGTCCTTCTTGAGCTTGGACTTAATCAATTGGCTTGTATTTGCCCCATCCTTACCGCAACCAGAGCACTTGCCACGGCTGACAGCGAGCTGTGAAAAAGAGCACCGCGGGTGTTGGGGTCAGGTTGTGACGACACAAAGATTATGAAATATTGACGCGTGGGATCGACGCGCGTGACGTACCTGTCGCATGTAGCAAACGTAGCAGACCGGTTTGCCTTTATCATCCTTGTTGGCGTACCACTGACTCGTCTCCGTGGTTTCGCACTCGGAGCAGACCAGCGCGACGCCCTGCGGAGGAATGAAAGTTCGAGGGTGAGTTTTACACGCCGTTGACGGGCAACGAGAACGGTGCAGGCGAATGGGTCTTTGAGGCCTCGCATTAATGCGGAGTGCGCACCTTTTTCGTCCATCGTTCGGCTCCCTTTACTTCGGAGACTCACTGTGTTTTTCAAGTTTGCGTCGAAGAGCGAAAAGAGTTTTGTCAGCAGACGGCGCTTTGGCAGGAGAAATCGTAAACAAGGGAAGCACGCACCTGCGGGGAACATATTCACGGCGAAAAGCTTCGCCTTCCGCAGGTATAGACTCGTTGCTCGGTGCCATCGCCCAACGTCTGGGCGATCGCGTGTCGCCAAGAGCACGCCCGTGCCTTCGTGCCTGGTCCATCCAGATGGAGTGCTCGGTGTGCCGAAGCGCGTGCGGTTTGACACGACGTGACACGAATCCGGCGAGCGCGGAAGGTTCGCGTGCGTTGTCTAGGGAAACGCGCGTCGTTTCGAACGGCCGGCGGCTGCGGGCGGTACTCGTGGGCATCCGCACCACCGCGTGCAGCCCCGACATGCTGAAGCACGCCATCGTGCGAGTCAAGAGGCGCACGCGAGATCTGATTGTTCAAACACATCGTCGTAGGCTAAAAAACGTGACAGCCTTCGCGAAAATAACAATGTATGTGCTTCACGCCTACAGATATCACGCTCTCCCTCATACATTACGTGTTTCTTTCCTTACAGGTCGGTGATGCACCCCTGGCTCGCCGAGGCGACGAGCTTGATGTACTTGTACAGCGTTCCTGATGTGGCTTCCAGGGGCGGCGCTTTCCAAGCCGCTTTGCGCTTGGCCCACGTCTCGTCGCTAATGTCGAGGGCGTTCATGCTTCTCTTTTCCGCGTCGATTTCGATGATATCTCCATCCTCCACTAAACCGATTCTGCCCCCCTCCTGCGCTTCAGGCGTGACGTGTCCGATAACGAATCCGTGCGAGCCACCTGAAAAGCGCCCATCCGTGATGAGCGCGCACTCCTGGCCCAGTCCGGCGCCCATGATCGCGGACGTCGGGGTGAGCATCTCGGGCATCCCGGGACCGCCTTTCGGGCCTTCGTAGCGAATCACGATGACGGAACCCTTGAAGGACTCGGAATCCGCGGCGAGGGCTTCGAGCATTTCCTCCTCACTGTCGTAGCATTTCGCGAAGCCTTTGAAGTACAGACCCTCTTTGCCCGTGATTTTAGCCACGCTGCCCTCCGTCGCAATGTTCCCGAAAAGGCACTGCAGATGGCCGGTTGCTTTGATCGGCTTCTCCAGGGGAAGAATCACTTGCTGGCCGTCGGAAAGGTCGGGGCAAGAAGCCAGGTTCTCCGCCAACGTCTTGCCAGTGCACGTCATGCATGTGCCGTCGATCAAACCGTTTTTCATCAAGTACTGCGGGGGGGATGTGGGTTGGGACAAAGACGTGAGCGCAGGGATGGATGGAAAAAGAAAAAACGTCGACACCGCCGGCGCGGAAAAAAATACAATAAAACGGCCACCAACCGTTCGGGTTCAAGCGCGAAACGTCCAAAGGAAAGATCAGGACTGTTATACGGATTTATCGGCATCGCCCTGGGGGAATCGTCCGGGTTCCCGGAGATTCCCCGCGGTGGGCTATTGAAGGGGAATCCAATAGTTTCATCGTTTCCTTCCTTTGTTTTGTTTCGCGACGTTTGCGCGAGACGAAGCGCGGTTCCTCAAAAAAAATCAACGGGGACGGGGTGAAACAAAAAGAAACGAAAACGTCTTCGCACCTTGAGCACCCCCGGCGTCCCTCCGACTTTGTGCAGGTCCTCCATGACGTACTTCCCTGAAGGTTTCAGGTCCGCGATGAAGGGGGTTTTGTCGGACACGGCCTGGAAGTCGTCCAGGGTAAGGGTGATGCCCACGGAGTGCGCCATGGCGATCAAGTGCAGCACGGCGTTTGTGCTTCCGCCGAGGGCGATGATGGTGACCATGGCGTTTTCAAACGCCGCGCGCGTCATGATATCCCGCGGCTTCAAGTCGATCTCCAGCAGGTGCCGAATCGCCTTGCCTGCCATGAAGCACTCGTCCATTTTCAACGGGTCCTCCGCGGGAATGCTTGAGGAGTACGGCAGGGACATCCCGAGCGCCTCGATGCACGACGCCATGGTGTTCGCCGTGTACATCCCGCCGCACGCCCCAGCGCCGGGGCAGGATTTCCGGACGATTTCCGACCTTTCCTGTTCGTCAATCGCGCCGGTGACGAACTGCCCGTAGGATTGGAACGCGGAGACGATATCAAGGGGCTCGCCGTTGCTCGCCATCCCGGGCTTGATCGTCCCGCCGTACACCATCAAGCTCGGGCGGTTCAAACGCCCCATGGCAATGATACACCCCGGCATGTTCTTGTCGCACCCAGGTAACGAAACGTTCGCGTCGTACCACTGGCCCGCCATCACGGTTTCGATGGAGTCCGCGATTAAGTCTCGGGACTGCAGGGACATGGACATACCAGGTGTGCCCATGGAGATCCCATCGGAAACCCCGATCGTGTTGAACCGGAAACCAACCATGTCCTCCGCGTACACGCCCTCCTTCACTCGCGCCGCCAAATCCATCAAGTGCTTGTTGCACGGGTTGCCTTCCCACCAAACGCTGGAAATCCCAATCTGGGGCTTGTTCATGTCCTCGGGCTCCATGCCGACGCCGTAAAGCATGGCCTGGTGGGGGAACGGGAGAAGGCGGGTCGGGGTCGGGTCAGGGAAAAGTCGTGCGTTGGAATTGCGAGTAGGTTTTCGCCGGTGTGCCAGGGATTAGGGATTTGGTTTTCGGTCGGATCGCCACCCGGTGGTCGCGTCCGGGGTCACGGAAAAGCGCGATCGAATCGGCACGATCGAAACGAACGTAAACGTCACGTGGACCGCGAAGCCACGCACCTGGGACGCGCCCTGGGACTTGGGCTGGGTTATTTTGCGGCTCCACTTGTTCAGGTCATCGACGGGGCCTTCGGGCATGTTAATACCCGGCCTGTACGCCTCGGCGCGCACGACGGTTCCGACCTTTCCCGCGCGCTGAGCGCCAGCACGGCGCAGGCGGGAGCCGCCGATGTGCGGGCACGCGGAAAGGGCACCGACGGAGGCCATGTTGGATCCTGGCAGAAAACAAGTGCAGCGTCGAAGTGCAGATCGATTTGCGATCGACGTGATCGATGTGTCGGCGGCGCTGAAAGCGCAGACGAGACGAAAACGATTTTGCGCAAAACGGTTTCTTGTCTTTGTTTCATCCTTTCTCCCCCCTCGCTAATAAGGTCGCCGCGATCGCCGCCCCCGCCTTGTTCCCCGAGACCCACGCGTTTTCCACCCCCGGCCCCAGCGCAAAGTCCCCGCAGGCTCCGAAATAACAAACCGGGTCCCACGCGAAGCTTTTCGTGTCCCCACCACCGTTCCCCCAGCCGGCGTCGGGAAATGCGTGGCCCCAGCGTTGCGTCCGCGCGTGTGTCACTCGCGCGGGTTTCATTTTCGAAAGCGACGCGTCGGTCAGAACGCGGATGGTTTCCTTTTCCATCACTGGCGTGACGTTCGCCAGGTACGCCTCGGTCTGGGGGTTGTACGCCCCGTCTACGCTCAGGGGCAATTCCGCGACCACGGATGCGGCGTATTGTTTCGTGGAAACCGCCGTCCACAGCGTGCCGCGCGCGTCGTCGCCTGCGAAGTACCCCTCCCGGCCCGGTTTCCCCGAGTCTCGCACCAGGAGCTGGATGATTTCCGACCCGGTGACGACGACGGCATCGAAAGGGATGTCATCTGGGCTGTCAATCGCCAGCATCAGCGAGAAAAGGGAAGAAGGAGCCACCGCGGCCATCGCTCGCCACGTGGATTTGACGTTCGCGAACTCGCCGCAAAAAGCGTCGCCGTCGCGCTCGGCGCCCTCCGCCTCATCGCCCAAATCGCCCATGATTGAACACGACCCCGGGGTTCCCGTTTTCGCGAGCATCACGTCCGTCGCGACCACCGCGTTGAACTCGCCCAACACCCTCTCCGTGGACCCGACGTGGTTTTCGTCAAGGCGCCGGCCGTCCACGCCCGTCGCGAGCCACCGCGCGGGCGGTTCGCGTCGGTGCGTCGCCGTATTTGGCGTCGTGTTTTCCGGGTGTTTCTTGTTCGCGTCCGGGTCTCCCTGAAATCTCGCAAGTTTCGTCACCGCGCACTGGGGCATATCCACCACTGTTTCGTCGCGAATCAGGGTTCGTAGCCCGTCGCACAAACCGCGCATAGTAGGCACGCCCACGTACACCTCGTCCGAGGCGAGGAGGCCAAAAAAGTCGACGTTGCCGTCGCGCGTGTTGTTACTTTTTTCACGCAGGGTCCCGGTACTCGCGTCGAACGAACCGAAGCGTCCGTGCCATCTCGCGATGTGTCCTGACCGCTCCAGCTTCGCGCACGTTTCGCGGAACTCGGGGGACTCCGCGGTGAAGAACTGGCACCCGTGGTCGAACACCATGGCCGGGTCACGCGTCGTGGTCGTGGTGGGGCGAGACGACGAAGCCCTTCCTCCTCGTCCCCTAGATCCTTGGTCGATGAGGTGCACCACGGGACAATCCGCCGCGTTGGCGATCACGGCCGCGCAACTCAAACCCGCGACCCCCGCCCCGATGATCGCCACGGGCAAACGACCGTCGTGCGACATCGACTCCCAGCACAAAGTGACCACGCCAGTGCCGCGCGATGTGAAGATTTAAGTCGTGGAAATATTCTCACAAAAAGGAGGTTCAATACCAGGTGCAACGGGTGGTAAAATACACGTATGAGCTTTACATACCCTAAGTGCACGAGCGCGCGACGACGTACCTACATAGCAGGTATTGCACATTTCGCGCGCGGGGCTGTTGGAAGCGCTGATGAATTATAAATAGACTAGTACGTACGTAACACCCGCTCATGGCTCGCTTTCCGGGTCGCTCCAGGGAAACACGTTTGGCGACGTTTCCGTGCGCGCCGTGAGAAGCTCGACGCCGGCGGCCGTGACCGCCATGGTGTGTTCGTACTGCGCGCTCCTGCTTCCGTCTTTCGTCACCGCGGTCCACCCATCAGGCCAGGTTTCGTCCCGAAAATCCCCAGCGTTGATCATGGGCTCTATGGTGAACACGTGCCCACGTTTCATGGTCCCCACCGCTTTGTTCCGGGCGTAGTGCGGGATGTTCGGCGCGCAGTGAAACAGCGTACCGATGCCGTGTCCGCAGTACGACTTCACAACCGATGCGTTCCTCGCGTGCGCCACCTTCGTCACCTCCTCGCCTATATCCCGGTATCGCGCCCCCGGTTTCACCGTCGCGATTCCCGTCTGCAAGCACTTGTACGCGGTCATCATCAGCCTCAACGAGTTCGCATCACAACGTCCCACCGGCACGGTTTCGTTCAAATCGCCGTGGTACCCCTTGTAGAACGCGGTGACGTCGACGTTGAGAATGTCGCCGTCCACCAGCAACCGGCCATCCGGGACGCCGTGGCAGATCACTTCGTTGACCGAAGTGCAGCACGATTTCGGGAAGTTGTAGTAGTTCAACGGGGACGGGTACCCGCCGTGCGCGGTGATGAACTTGTGGCAGATCAAATCGAGCGCCTCTGTTGTTACGCCGGGGCGCACCGCACGTACGGTCGCGTCAAGCGCCCCCCTCGCCACCACACAACACTCCCTCAACGTCGCCAGCTGTTTCTCGTCGTATTGATAGTTTATCTGTTGCAGTTTGCTTTCGACTTCCGATACCGGGTTCGCGGTTTCCGCGTAATCGGGACGCGGAACGTGCGCCGGGACTTCCCGCAGGTGTAACTCATTTCTGGGAGTCATAATAGGCGCGGGCCGTAACTCGCCTCCCCACTCAAACGAAGGCATGGTTTCCGACCGGCTTCGGCCTCGTCGCAGGCAGAACAGCCACGGTTCGCTCGGGTTTGGATTTTCGGGGCCGTGTTTCAGCTGCATCGCCCACACGCTCGGCGCCGCCGGGTCCATGACGATTTCGGAAACGCTTATCGTGACGGTGTCGTCTATTTTGTCATACAAAGCCCCTCGCACCACGTTCGTGCCGCAGGACAGCGCGACGGACACCAGGACGGCGTATTCATTACTCGCCGGCGCGAGGTCGGCGTTTGCTAAAACCGCGAACAATGAAGTTTGCGTTTTCGGCAAACCGCACCCGATCGCACTCTCCATGTCCGCACCAGTCACAAGACGGCACTTGGGGGCAAAGGCCTTGTACCGCGCCTCCGCAGGCAAAGCCTTGGCGCGCTCCATCACCGTCGCCAAGCTCTTCACCGCCGCGAGCGGCGCTTCGAAGAACACGGCGCCAGTTGGCGCGTTAGGATCGGAGGAGGCGGCGCGAACTCTGGCGACCAAAAATTCGGGCACACCGGGATCGGCCAGGGCGGCGAGCAATGCCGCCGCCGCGGTAGTGGCCTCCGCCGCCTCTTCCGCGGGCGTCGGCATCGTCCGTATCCGGCGTATTAGGGCGAGCCCGAGACGAGGAAAGCCGGTCGGCGTCCGGCGCGTGTCGGACTGATGGAACCCTTTAGAACTGACTGAGATGACTTTCAGTTTTCGGTCGAGAGCTCGAAAACGACAACCGAACGAAACGAAGGAGGGCGCCCGGTTGCTTGAACTTCAGTCCACTCCTCAGAGGCACCCCGTCCGAATCGTCGGACGTCGTCAGCGCGTGCGACGATGTCGGCGATGACGACGTCTGCCGCCCATGCCCCATGGCGTGCTCTGCCAGGCTGCAGAACGCAAAGTCAGGGTCGGCACCGAATTCGTGCGGCGATATCCGGTGGGTCGGGCGAATCCCCGAAAAACACGAGACCGGCGGAGGTGTTCCTGGCGTGCGTCCCCCTGGTCGGCTTCGAAGCCCTGGGCGCCGTGCTCGGGGAGGCATATCCAGCGCAACTGGAGCACGTCATGGTGCTCGTGCGAACCCACGACCGCGTGGATGGTGGTGGAGACACATCCGTGGTTGTGTGTTACGACTTTTTGCCCATCGACCCTTTAGCGCCGACCACCGCGGCGGTCCTGCTCGGCGGCTACGAAGTGCCCGGTGACCTGCGCGCGAGACCACTGCGCGGTGTGCCTTCACGGCGATGCTGGAAAGTGGGGACACACGTGGTACGGGATTGTCAAGTCGCGGAAATTAAATCGGCGACGGGGACGGGGACGGGGACGCCGCAAAAAAGAAACATCGACGCGCGCGCCGATGCCGAATCGTTTCAGTCGCGATACGATTCGCGGCTGTGTTTGTTTGGGGACACGAAAAACACGTGCGTGGAGCACGCGGAGGCGCTCATAGAGCACCTAACGGGAAATGAAATAAGGTACGAAGACTTGATACGCACGCCGTGTAATGCAAATGTGAAGTGATGATGTGTAACGAAAATGCTGGTCCTGTGTAATGTAGTTGCGTGTAGAATCCCGTGCTAAACACGCAACCGCACGCTCGAGGCGTTGTCATCAAGCCGGCGGTTTCCCCACCGAGGTCAACGCTTTCCCCCACAGCGTGACGCCAGTTCCTTTCCCAATCGCGTCCCCGGATCCTATTTTCGTGAGCCCGCCTTTGAATGACTCGACCCCGCGCGGTACCTCCGGCGGCAACGCTTTCAACACGTGCGAGTCGGCGAGCAACCACTCGCACTTCTCCTCCCGCATCGCGTGCACGGTGTTCTGCGCGTTTGTTTCCGTGTCCCTGGAACTCACATCAGGCAGCACGATCGTCCCGCCAACGTGCGCTGCGGCGAGAAACCCGAACCCGAAGCCCATGGGGTGCGCCAAGGGAACCGCGACGCACGTTTTTTCGCGCCTTCGCGTGGCAAGCGCGCGCGACGCCGCCAAACCGCAACCCACCAAAGCGCCTTCCCTCGCCGCTCGCGATGTGGAGAAGTAGTACGAGGTTTCCTGTTGCGTCATGACAGGCGCCTCCTTGCCCCGAAACGCCTCCAGCAGAATGTCGTAATGAACCACCGGGTCTTTCAGCGCGCCGCCGCCCACCGCGATCGGTTCGTGCTCGCCAATCATGGCGCCCGCGACTTGCGCGTCTTCGTGATGCACGATCGTGCCCCGGCAGGAGACCTGTGACAACAACTCCGCGGTCTTCGCGGTCTCGACGTCAGCCCCCACCAGCGCGGCCCCCAGCAGCGCCACAAGAAGCTGCTCGGAGTTCTCCAGCCTCGCCCCTAGTCGTTGCCCGGGGGCGTATCCCATCTCGTGTAACCCCGCGGCGAACCAGCGCGCGCGATCCACGAGCTCGCCGTACGTCCACCTGGTGTCCGACGAGGGAACCACGAGCGCGGTGGTTTCGGGGGAATCGCCGAAACGCGCGTTGACCAAGTCCGCTACGCGCGAAGCAGGCACGGCGCTGGACCCCAGGTGGCGTCGCGCCACCGCCAGGGCGGCCGAGCGACACAGCATCGCGCGGACGTGCCTGTGACTGATTCGGTCGGCGGTGTCGCCGGGCTTTTTCGTTTTGGCGCGAAACCGAAACCTTTGGCCACATCTCAATCACAAGTGCGCGCACCCGGGGCCGTCGCGCGATGCCTCCCAACCGAATTCGGCGGGGAAGGAACCCGCCCTCCCTGTAGTTGACTTGACGAATGATGACGACGACGTTGACGTCGGCGCTAAGCCTCTTTCCTTGCCCGCGGGTTCGGCCACACCCGCGGTAGATTTGTCGCAGCAGATCAGCTCTCGCAACGAGAAACACGCGGCGATCTACCAGGCTCGTGTCAACCCCGACGCCGATTGCCTGGTGGTGGGCGAGTCCGCCGGTAAATCCCTGGCTCCCGTGCCTCGCAACAACATGTCCTCCGCCCTGGAGCGCGTGGCGTTTTGGCAAGGCCGCTCGCAGGATCGCGTGGCTTGGCATGGCCGGTCCCAGCGTTTGGACGAGGAGCTTGAACCGACGAAAGAGGAGGACGACGAGTCAAACGTGGTGTGTTTCGGGAACGTGGAACTCAAGGTGGTTGGCATTCAGCAATACGACGGCGTTGTGAGCAAGCGTGAGCAGTTACGGCTGGTGCGTGAGCCCCTGAACCCGTACGACCGAAACGCGATCCGCGTGGATAACCAGTCGCGCGAGCAAGTCGGGCACGTGTCCCGGCAGCAAGCATCGGTGCTGGCGCCGTTGCTCGACCGCGGGTTTTGAAAAAAGTCGTTGGCGTGTCAGTGTCCGGTGTCGTGAACAAGTTCCAGCAGCAAATCAACGTGTTCTGCTTCGGGCTTGCCGAACAGAGGCAAGACGCGACGCGCAGGTTGCAGCTCAACAAACGCGATTTCGCGAGCGCCGGGTTGCAGTGGCCGGACCGCGCGACGTGCGAAGCCGCGAACGTTGAGTACGGGCATGCGGATGTTCCAAAACTACCTGCCGGCGCGGCGGGGGGGTCACCCGGATTCAGCGAAGGTGCGGCAGGCCCGGGTGTTATGAACCAAGACCCGGGTGGCATCGACGAAGACGCGATTGCAAAACTCAGCGAGAACGACCGCGACGACGCGCTTTCGTCTTTGTTCGACCGCCTGGAGGCTGAGAAGAGTATATATGTATCTTTAATATCATCAACTATGTGCTTATACAGTCGATACACACGCGGTCTATTGCGCGCCGCACGCACGCAGGGTCGCAATTCGCGAGTCGGTTTCCACGCGTTTCGCTTTCATCAACTGTAAACCGGGCATCTGCGCTAAACTCTTTTCAGAGTCGTGCCCTGGAAGTACAAGGCCTCCACGCGCGTCTCCCGCGATTTCCTCAGCCTCGCCTTCGCGCGCTTCCCGGTAGGTCCCGCACCGTGGTACCCCGCGGTCCCACACCCCCTCGTACGCCCGTTTCTTGTTTTTAAACAAGTGCACGCCGGTGCCGTGCTTTTCGTCGTCCAGCCACCCCCCAAAAAAGACGTCGCCGTTCGCGAATCGCATCACCCCCCGGCCCGTCATCGCGTTCTCCACCCAGTCCCCTTCGTACACGTCCACGCCGGGGTGCTTTGAATGACTCGATTCAGCTTGGCCACTGTTCGCGTGTCTTACCTGATAGTCCTCATCCCTTGCATCCGCAAGTTTGGTCTGGCGTCCGCGGCCGTGTCGCTTCGAGTTCGCGAAGTCGCCCTCGAACCGCTGGCCTAAAGAGTCGTGGAAAACGCCAAACCCGCTTCGTTTCCCGTCGCGCCACTCCCCCACGTACTCCGCCCGGTGCCTGCCGTACTCCAGGCGCCAAAACGTACCATGGCCATGCCGGGTGTTTGCCACCCAGTCGCCCTCGTACACGTCACCGTTGACGTAAACCATCTCGCCGCGGCCTGCGGGGATTACATGTACAGAAATGGAGGTGCCAATGCAACGCAGGGGAACACAGGTCAGCGCTTGTTTGGTGTGAGCTTCGTGGGCGCGCATAACCAGGGTCTCTCTGGGTTTGTCAGCGACACAAAAACACAACACGCACCGTGCATTTTGTTTCCCGACCACTCTCCTTTGTACTTCTTCCCAGAAGGGAGGTGGATCGTGGGGCGGTGGCCTTGCTTGTCCGCGGGATCCGCGTCACGCGTCATGGAGCCGGATTAGGCACTGAGATGATGACACGACCGGTAGGGCAACTCCGAGGCGAACGAACGGAGTGTTCCGAAACCGAAACACGCGCGTGCGCGCACGTCGCACAGAAAGGGTCTCCGGACGCGAACGCGTCGGGGCGCGGCCGAGAGTGACAGCTCCGGGCTCGTAGTTGTCCAGGTTGGGTCGAATCAGACGCCGAAAAACGAAACCGAAAACAGCTTCCGAGAATTTCGGGACGCCCGAGAAAACTCGTGGCTCTTGTGGCTCGTGGCTCGACAAAGCCACGACTCCGACCACACGACGACACGCGCACGTCGTGTGTTGAGGCAGAGGTAAAGCCGCGATCGCGCATGCGACGACCGGCAACTCGACGTCCCGAACCCTCCGCCATGACCGACAACGAGCCCGCTGACCCCGACGCGATACTGAAAGGCACGCACAGGTGGGTGATACCGAACTGGAGGAAGGTCGAGCAAAGGAAACTTGTCTCCGAGAACTTCTTCGCAGGTGGGTCGGCGTGGCAAATGAAGGTGTATCCCCGCGGGTACAAAGATACTCATAAGCACGTTTGGGTGTACCTTTTTGTGATAGATACGGATACCTTACCCGACGGCTGGGAGCGGCTTGCGAGTTTCGGCTTTACAGTGGAAGGCGCCGCGAAGAGCGACGACGAGGACGAAGCCACTATAAAAGCTTGATCCGTTCGCACGGGATCCGTCAGTGATTATGAGGCCACGTTCAACGCGAAACTTAACAATTGGGGTTATTATAACCTCGTATCTCAAGCAGACATGAATGATCCGACTAAAGGCTTGGTGTCACGCGACGATACCGTGGTGATCACCACAGAGGTAATGGTACGGAAAAAGAGTATAGAGGTGACGTGCACGGAGGCGGCGGCGGACGGGGACCTCGGGGCGCTGAAATGGTTGCGAGCGAAGGGCGCGGCATGGGATGAGAAGACGTGCTCGGTGGCAGCTTCGGGCGGGCACCTCGAGGTTTTAAAGTGGGCGCGCGAGCACGACTGTCCCTGGGATGCGACGACATGCAAGAGTGCGGCTCATGGTGGACACCTCGAGGTGTTAACGTGGGCGCGCGACAACGGCTGCCAATGGGGCTCGTGGGCGTGCCCATGGAAGCCCGGGCCGGAGCATCTGAAGGTACTGGAGTATTACGTCGAGGAGCAGAACCGCACTCCCGAAGCCATCCCGGGCATTCCCCTCGAAGTCGTTATCACGCACGTCCTCATGTCGGAAAATCTGGAACAAACGGATCTCACCCGGCTTAAAGCAGTGAGTCCTGCGATGCGCCACGCGGTTGCGGCTACGGGGCGGAAGGTGGGACCTCCAGAAGACCCCGAGTAGGAGACGTCTTCAGGGAAAAAAAGAGACGAAATGGGAGGGAGAAAGATGACAGCACACGCGGGTACGCGACCATCTGGGATAGACAAACGCGGTTTCGGGTTGATAGTGAACGTGCAAAGAGACGCGACGACGAACAGGGATAGACAACCGCGCCCGGAAGGCAAAGACAAAAACGTTTTCGTTTTAAAAAGTACATCTTCGTTTCGTGATGTATATGGCTACTTTATGTATACTCTCCCTCCGCTAAAACTGTCCTCATTTATGCAGGCTTGAGGACCAGAACCCGTGCAGGCCCGGGGGCAGGTGGTCTTCCATCGTGACTGAGGCGACCGGCCCGTCTTCAATTTTCTTCGCGTCAAACACGTGCAGCACGGAGGTGTCGTCACCGGCGTCGTTAACCACCACGGTGACCCACCCGTCATCTTCATCCACCCCCCCCGGCTTGGGACAGAAAATAGGTTCCTGCATAAACGCCCTTTCGCCGAAATACCACACGTACTCTTTGGATTTAGCCCCGACGGCACTTGACGTCTCGAACTTCACCAAGCACTGATTGGGACCCCAAAGCACGTCATCCTTCACCGCCGCCGCCGCCGCGTACGTGAATTTGTATTCCTTCCCGGTGAACTTGTGGTTCATGTGGGGAAATTCCATGACTCGGTTCGAAAGCGACGCCTGCGCGCTCTTTTCGTTCCGCACGTCGATTTCGAAGCGCGTATACTCCACCCTCGTGCCGCCGTTGTAAAATGCGGGGGTCACGGAATCGAGATTGATGCCGAAATCCATAAACGTCCACGGCGCCGAGTCAAACACGACTTTCGAGGCGTCGTCGCCTTGTTCAAACGCGTTGACGTGATGAAAGAAAAACTGGTTATCCACGGGGATTGCTTTTTGGCCGATAGCGCGGGCCTTTTCAGTTCGCGGGAGCATGTGACATATCGCGGGTTTCCCTTCCTGGTACCCGATTACCTGCGCCAGCGCGCACTTCGCGAACATGTACTCGGTGAGCAGTTTCGGAAGATCAAGTGCGGTTGGGTTTTGAATCAGCATGTACCAGTTTTCCGTGACCAAACAGTCGTGGAACATCCCGAACGTGGCGTTCTGGACGCCGAAGGGCGCGCGCGCCACGGGCTTACCCGTCGCATCCCACTCGTAGAAGCAGCACTTGTTCGGCTGCAACGGCTGGTTCTGCGCTTCGATTGAAAACGCGATGAGGCGTTTCTTCGCGGGGTCATCCGCGTCCGTGATCCGGTAGTGCGCCGCCATCTGCGGGACCTCCAGGGCGTGGCCCAACACGCTGTCGGCTTCGCCTTCCGTTCGTAACGTTTTCGGGTCCATTTTGTGCGGCTTGCCTCCTTCCCAAAGCGCGTAAAGCTCCCCGCCCCAATCCACGACTCCCGTGTTTGCTACGTTTTTCACGTCAAAATCGAACGGGTTGTAAAACGAATCCCCCTTCGGGTTTCCAATCGCGAACGCGCCTTTGTAAAGCATGCGCTGCGCTGCTTGTTCGTCCGTGAACCCTTTGGTGCCGACGAAGTTGTGTTTGAACGTCAGCTCGCCGTTTTCGAACGCGACAGAGTACACCAACCCGTCGCCGTCGAAAAACTGGTTCAGTTTCTTGCCGAAAATCTCAAGCAAACCTGGAGAGATAAAAAAGAAAGTGTCAGTCTTGCAAGAGTGCCAAAGCAATCTTGGACACCGGTCTCCGAGACGAGAGACACCACCACGTATAGTAGAAGTATTCGTGACACAACAGTCGGCGAAATATGGTGATTGGGAAATACTTACCAGGTCCGTTTCGGAACAGCGTCCCGGTCAGTACGGTCGGGATGGTACCGGTGATGTTGGCTTTGGCAATCGTCCTCGGCGCGCTTCCATCCGTAGTGCTCAAAGTGGTGTTCCGGTAAATAGAACGCCAGTCGTTGATGGTCTGGTTACTGGGGCCCCACGACCCATGGGCAGGCGGCGCCCCCGGCGCCAAAGGCTCGCGAGGTAAATCCCACGCGGGTGCGTAGGATTTTTTTGATTGTTCGGTGGCGGAAGTGGGGGGTTCGCTGACCGCGGCTCTGACCACTGAACTGCGAACGCGTCGCGCGCGCGCGGCGGTGGAGCGAGGGCGGCGGGAAAAGGAAACACGCGCCCCGAAAGCGGCCGCGGGGGGCATGATCGACGTCATCTGCGTGCGAGGAAATGGCAAGTGTCGACGTCGACACATCCAATATTTGTCCGTCCAACGAAAGTGTAACTTACGCGTTCAACTCAAAATTCGACAGGCAAACAGTCTGCGAAAACCGTTTTGGCGTATGCTTTCGATTTCCTCTTGCCGCGAAAAAGACGGCACTCGGTGGAAAGAGAGACAGCGCAGCCGCCCTCAGTTCCGCTCGCGCGGCTCTCCGGAGCGATGGGGCGGGTCAAGGCTTCCGCACCCGCTCTCGGTGCGGGTGCGTTGAGGGCAAGCTCGAAGGGTTCGCGTCGCGGCGCGACAGCCTCGACCGCGACCGCCGACGATTCTCTGGCGCCTACTTTGAAGGTGGCGCGCAAAAAAAGCCTGAAGTTGCAGCGCGTTGGTACCGACGCGTGGGTGGTGCGAGGCTTGTGTGACTCCCGAGAGTGCGCCTCGATTCGCGACGCCGCGGATGCGCGCGGATACGAGCGCGCCACGAGCCGCGGTCCTAAATTTGGCGAGGCGAACCGAAACCACGGAAGGGCTAGGTACCACGACGAAATCCTGGCGCACCGATTGTGGAAGGACACGGGGTTGGCGGATTTGCTCACCGCGGAGTTACCGGCGGTGCACGAAGGCCCGTGTGTTGGGCTAAACCCCGCGCTGCGGGTGTATCGATACGCCCTGGATGAAGTGTTCGGCGCGCACTACGATGACTTCGCGGTGGTGGACACCGGGGTTACCGCGTTTACGTTCCTGTTGTACCTGACGGGCGAGGACGGGGAGCAGGAACACGTAGTTGGCGGAGAAACGGCGTTTTTTGCATCGTCAGCGGACGGCGCCAACGAACTGTTCCGAGTCCCACCGGACCAAGGCGTCGCGCTGATATTCAGACACGGCGCGACGTGCCAGCCACACGCATCGCTGCCAGTGCGAAGAGGCGTGAAAACCGTGTTGAGGTCGGACGTCGTGTGTCGGAAATGAACAAGCTGCGAAGAGCGGAAGGTATGTTTTTTCTCCGAGTGTAATTTTAAGAGTCTACGTTTACCAACTTTTTCTTAAAATGTGTCGACGTACGTCACACCGCGACGTCTTCCGACGCGTCGTCCCCCCCCCAAAACGTCGTCCCTGCCACTTCTAGCGCCTTTTCCGTGTTCGCCAATGCCTCCGCGATGCCCGTATCCCCCGCGCCCCCGCCCCCGCCCCACCGGCGCAGCAGCTCCGCCGCGTCCGCCGAGTCGCCCAAATCAAACGCGTCCTTCGCGGCGCGGAGTACGGTTTGTTTTTCCGGCGCGCCGAGCGCGCCTGATTGGAAAAGAATAAATGTCAGTCGTGTATGGGCAATCAGTCGGCGAAATGTGGTAATGGGAAATACTTGCCCATCACGAGGGCGATCTCCGCTGCTGCCCTCGCGCCTCCCTGCCCGGGCCTGGTGAGCGCGCGCACCGCGGCGCTGACTCTTCCTGAGGCGAGGTGCGCCTTCGCGGCGGCTTCCGCCCCTCCTCGCGTTTCCTCCGCCGCCGCGAGCGCGCGGCGGGTTTCCACCAAAGCGGGGTCGTGTGGTAACAACCGCGCCGCGGCGAGCGCCGCGGCGTCGCGTTCAAGGCCTCCCCGTCTGAGGGATGCGATGGCGCCTCGGACGTCGTGCAGGGATAGCCGTAAAATTGCAGCACGTTGGTGTTCCCCTTTCGTCTCCAAACGGTCGGCTTGTTTCGTGGCCGCGTCTTTGTACAGAAAGAGGCCGCCGCCCACCAGTGCGGCGAGGAAATCGGCCGGAATCGGTCCGTCGATTGCGGCGAACAGGGTATCAGCCGCTGTGGCGAAGTCGCCTCGGAACAGCGCAGCAGCGGCGGCGCGCTCGGGAGGCCGGAAAGCCGCCTGGTGTCCGGAAACGTGGTCTGAAGCGCTGGTGCTCTCGGAGGTTTGGTATCGCCGCGCGACGTGAGGGTCGTTTGGTGCGTTGTTATCGGCGTTACCGCAAACGTCCGCCCGCGCCTCCGACTCGCCGCCGCCCGAGAAACGTTCCTCGAGCCTCAACAAACGCATAGCCGCCTCCTGCCCGAGGTACAAACCCAAGCCGTGAGGGCCGTACCCGGCGCTTTGGTCGTCGATGAGCTCGTCGTCACTGGCGTCGTCGTCAATGAGCTCATCAGTGACATCGGATGGAACACCCGATTTGCTTTTTTGACGCGACAACATCCGCGCTAAACGCACCGCCGCGACACGACCCGCCGCGATACCGTCGGGCGTGCTTTCCCACGCCGGCGGCTTGATGATACCTCGGCCACCCGTGCCCTTGCGTTTCTTCTTGCCTCCCCCTGCGCCCGCGGTTGTTGAGGTAAAAATAACGTTCGTCGGGTTGGACGACCCGGCCGTGGCGTGCAAGGACGCCGTATCTTGTCGTGTTTCGTCATGTTCGCCGCACGCGGAGTCGTCGCCCTGCGCCCCCGAGGCGCTCTTTTCCTCCGCGGGGAAACTCCCCGCCCCCGTACTCTCGCGTTCCCGCGCCAGTTTCCTCAGCTCCTTCTCCTGCTTCGCCCTCCAGGTCGCCGCCGCCTCCGCGGCAGGGGAGTGAGTTTCGTGGTCCACCGTCCAGGACCGGACGGTCTGGTCGTCCGACCCGGTGACCAGGCTGGCGGTGGGCCTTCCTTTGTTCCGCCGCCCAAAACTCGCTCCCGCCCACAACGCGAAAAGCGCGCGCCCCTCGTGCCCGCGCATCGTGGCGTACGCCACGGGGGCGCCGCCCACATTCCACGCCCTGGCGATGCCGTCGGCTCCGGTGGTCACCGCGATGGCGTCGGCGGTATCGACGGATGTGTCTCTGTCGCTGTCGCTGTCTTGTTGTGTCCGCGGCGACGCGAAAAGACGTGGGCGCCATGCCACGTCCAACAACGCGCGGCGCGACGGCGGCGCGGACCACGCGACCGACCCGGCGATGCCGTCCCACACCAGGAACGAACCGTCCCCTGCGACGCTGGCGAGCCAATTGTGTCGTGTTGAGTCACGAAATCCCGCGCTCGGGTGCCAGCGCACCGCGGATACCGGCTTGGAGTGCTCCGTAACACGCCAACTCGTTCGGAATGCGAAGTCGTGGGTTGGAACCGAAACGTCCCTGACGTGCGCGCTGACACTCCCGTCGCTCCACCCGACCGCGACCGAGGGAAACGCGTCAGCTGTAGAAACATCGCTGCCGCTATCTCCAGGCGCGATATCCAGAAACGCAAACGATGTGATCACCGCGGCTGCGGCGGAGGCGTCCGTCGACGCCTTACCCAGGCTCGCCGCGTCGTGAAACCGCATGGTGACGTCCACGAACGCGCCGCCGCCGCCGCCGCCGCGCTTGCGTCTTCCCTCGGGCGCGGCGAGGGACACCCACCGCCACAAACGACCCTCCCCCAACGTTATGAGTTCCCTTTTCCCAGACGAACATACACGAACCCACTGCGCCCCGGTAACAGCACCCGCGTGGCAATCCCGCTGCGTGGCGTGCCGCCCCCCCCCCGCCGCGTCCACGGTCACCACGCGCCCGTCCTCCAGACCAACCGCCAGGCTGGCGAAGGACTCGCCTTGCGCGTCGTCGCCGTTCGTTTCAGACGCAGCGAAGTCGTCCACAGGACACCACGCCAACCGTGTTGCTTTCGTTTGAGGCAAACCGCGCCACAACACGGACGAGTTGCTAACGTTGGTACCGCTTGTCGAGCTCGGCAAAGCCGTGCACGTCACGTTCGCGTCGTCACCGCCGCCGCCGCCACCGTCGGGCTCGGCCAGGTTCAAAACCCGAACGCTTCCGTCGCCGCACGCCACCGCGACTCTTCGTGGGTCTTCCGGGTCCAGCGCGCCGTGGTACGCGAACCCGCCCAGACCTGTGACTTGCCACATCTTTCCACGCGTCTTCACGTTCCAACATGAAATCGTGCGATCCAAGGAAATGGTCACCGCGACCCCGCGACGCGACACGCTTATTCCGAAAACGGTCTTCGAGTGCCCGTCGCCCGCGAACGCGCCGGGCGCTTGTTGCGTGGCGGGTTTGTTTCCGAAGTCTGACACACCAGGGCAATTAGTCCGGGGATTCAGTTCACCACCTCCCCGCTCACCTCCTGTTGCCACCCCGAACAAGTCGTCATCAAGGGAAACGTCCCAGCAAAGCAACTCACCGCCGTGGCTCGCCACGACGAGCCGCGCGACGTCGGCGGTATTTTCGGTTTCGGTGTCGTCGAGAGTTCGAGCCCCGTCGATTTCGTCACCCTCGCCCCCCGCGCACCACGCCAGCGCTACCCACAGCCGGCCGCGCTGCTGTTCGGAAACGTGCCCGCCGCATTTGGGAAGCACAAAAGTGCGACGCAAACTCGTGCGCTCGCCGTCCCAGGTCCACAGCGTGACGCACTTGTCCCGGGACCCCACGGCTAAAACGCAAACGCCGCGCCGGTGTTTATTCGAAACGATTCGGGTACCGAAAGACGCTGCGGTCGCGCCGTCGGTCCTTTCGTCGGTCCTTTCCTGTGTCTGCGTCCCATCCTCGTTTGTGTCATCCTCATTTGTGTCTTCGGAACCTGCATTCATTGTATGTACCACGGGCAGCCACACAAGGCACTGCACCTCCGCGGGTCGCGCGGGGAGCCTTTTTGGCGGCGCGCTCGCCTCGACGTCCGCCACGGCGAGGGCGCCGGATTGGTGGCCAATCGCGACGTCATTCGGCGCCGTCGCGTTTGGACTCATCGCCACCGTCAACACAGGAGAGTTATCAAGGGAATGCAGCGCACGGATTGGCCTTTGTTGCGTTTCTTTCGCATCATTGCCTGTGCCTGTGCCTGTGCCGCCCCCGCTGTTCGTGGTCGCCGCCCCGAACCTCCACACCAAACACTTTCCGCCCCGGTCCCCCGAGACGCACAAATCGGGCACGATCGGGGATATGGACAACGCACTGACCTCGGTGCAGTGCCCTCGTAACACTCTCAGACACCGCAACGAGTCTGTGTCCCACAAACGCAGGTTGGTGTCCGCGGAGCCGGACACGAGCAAGTGCGCCACCCCGCGCTGGCGACCGAAGCCCAATGCGGTGACCCGGTTGGTGTGGCCCACCAGGGTTCCCACAAACCGTCGGCACGCGCCATGTGTTTCCTCGGGCCGCACGATGACCACCGCGTTGCGCGCGGCGTACGCGTACAGAGTACCGTCAGCACCTCCCCAGTCCCCGAGCGCGGACCCGTACCAGTTCGGGGCGGGGGGGATCGCAATCGAGGACTCACGTCCGGTCGCCATCGGGACCGGACCGCCGCCGCCCGCGCGTGCCTCCACTGGCGAGTGATGAAAACTTCGTTGAAGCTTTGTGAGTTTTCCGAGACAAAAACGAGCGGCGGCGGTGCGCCCTGGGGAGAGTCGGGAATACCACAACGCGAACAAGGGTTTAGCGGGAACAGGGTGTTTAACGGTACGCGATATTTCATATAGTGATACGCGCGGTAGGCTATGTCTAAGTCACCGGACGGTGGAACCGAGGGCGACGCATGGACAGGCGGTTCGTCGGGGCGCCTCCTGGAAAAGCCGGCAAAAGCATTTTGTCCCTCCTCCGTCACCCCTCTCTCCACTGGTTCGCACACGAGCAGCACTTGTAAAAGTTAGTCATGGGCTCGTCCGCGGACCGAATCTGAATCTGCATGAAGTACGCCTGTCCGTGGTCGCACTTGGGACACGTCGCGGACGTTTTGTCCACGTTCTTCCACGCCTCGTCGCCCCCGAGCACGTCGTCCACTTCCTTCGTCTCGCAATGCACCGCGCTTCGCACGGTGGTCGTGATGTCGTACGCGTACGGGCACGTCTGGCAGTACAGCTTCAGCCCGCCCCCGTACGGCGAGTGGTCCACCAACAGCATGTTCGCGCACGTCGGGCAGAACGTGAGCATCGCGCCCACCGCCCGACCGCGCGGCACTCACTGATTGGAGGCGAGGAGGCGACCAATAACTCCCAAAATATGTTTTTACCGAACGTGGGCCTTCACTGCTTCTTCGACAGTCCAACGCAATCTCACCAATCACTGCGACTCGCGCGGCTTGCCCGCACACGCACCACCTCGTCCAGCATGGCGGACCCCACGGAGGAACAAGAGGAAGACGGCGAGGTGCGTGTTGACCTGCTTTCCGGTCCCCCGTGGCGCGCGTCCCCGTCGTTTGCCCGAATCTGGCGTGTCGATCGCTACACAAAACCCTAAGCCTAATTCCACCTCTGACCCCCACGTCCATCCCACTCTTTCCAGGATTACGAGGAGGTGACCGACGACGAGGAGGACTACGAGGACGACGACGAGGAGGAACAGGCGGGCGAAGAGGGCCCTCCCCCCGTGATACAAACGCCCGCCGCAGCGGCCGCGGCTGCTGCGGCTTCCGCGCTAGGCCCGAAGGATTGGGTGGGTTTGCAGTCCATGCCCGCGCAGACGCAACAAAGCTTGATGGAGGCGCTTAGCGTGTTACGTGCACAGAACCAGACCGAGATGACGGTTGTTTTCGTTGGGAAACAAGGTGCGGGTAAATCGTCCACCCTGAACAGTGTGCTAAACGAGCGAGTGGCGCAGAGCGCGCCGTTCCAGCCGGAGTCGCTGCGGCCGCTCCTCGCGTCGCGACAAGCCGCCGGGTTCACCGTGTCTTTTTTAGACACCCCGGGTTTAATCGAAGGCGACCAGGTATCACAGCGAGGCCTCGCTTCCGTGAAGCTCGCCATGAAGGACAGGGAGGTGCACGCGGTGGTGTACATGGACCGCCTCGACGGGTGGCGCGTGGATAACGCGGATCGCGCGGTTTTCAAGGCGCTTGACGAACACTTTGGCCGCGAAATATGGAAACGCACGATTCTCGGGTTCTCGCACGGCCAGCTGTCCCCGCCGAACAGCATGAACTACGAAGCTTATGTCACCGGGCGCGCGGACACGGTGCGCCAGGCGGTCCGTGACACTCTTGGTGACGCCTCCCTGGTCCTGCCGCACTGCGTGGTGGAGAACGGCAGCAGATGCGCCACGAACGCGGCTGGCGAAAAAGTCCTGCCCGACGCGGCGCGCACGCCCTGGCTCACCCAGTTCGTCAAGACGCTAGTGGACGTGAGTAAAAAAGGAAACCCCCTGAAGTTCGACCCGGAGAAGAACTACGCGAGTTCGAACGACCCGAACAAAAAGAAAAGGCTGCTGGTGTTGCCCCTGCTCTTGCTGCAAACGTTGGTGCTGCGACCGCTGCTTGTGCGGCAGATCCGCGCGGATGCCAAGTAATCGAGAGATGCGATGTAAAAGGAGGGAGGGAGGGATGATGTTGCGGAGGATATCAGGAAGCAAAGCGAGTGGTGCGACGGCGTATTAGGCGTCGCTTACGCGCATACGAAAGAAAAGGAAGAGGAGTAGGTTCACGTGTAAACAGAACACGACGATGTACGTCACATAATGTCATGGCCCTTTTTCGACCTGACAAAGTCTTGTCACACTCTTTTGTCTCCCGCCAAAACTCTCGGATTGGTCACTCTGCGCGCGCGCGGTGCGGTGCCGACCGCGGCACCGCAGTCACTGCGCGATGCGGGAGGGGGCGCAGTTCGACGACGAGGGGCTTCCCGTCGGGGTCGCGCCCAAGGGCGGCTCGACGGACGTAGCGACACGCCCGCTGGGCGCTCCATTTGCGTGCACGTTCCAGGTCGCGGAGGCCAATGGGGTGGGCGGCGTCGGGTCGCGACCTCCACGAGACGTGGTGCCGATGCCGTGGGAGTATCGCAGGCAACGCCCGTTGACGTACACGCAGAACACGTTGTACGACGCGGCGTCGTCCTGGGCGTGGGACGCGTTTACGTACGCCAAAACGCAGGAGTACCCGCTCGCGACGCTGGCGCGATTCTTACTCGTGGAACACAGCGGCATCGCGGAGCGACTCGGCTTGGACCTTCCCAGGCTGGACAAGTTCCTGCTCGCCGTGGACTGCGCGTACGCGTCACCCAGCGTGAACCCTTCCGTGGAAATCGGGGTGCCGAGGAAAGTGCTGCCCAGAGGCGCCGCCGGGACGGGCGGCGAGCTCGGCGCCGGGTGCGGATTCGTGGGGTACCACAACGTGGTGCACGCGTGCGACGTGTTGCAAAGCGCTTACGCTTTTTTGATGCTGGGAGGCCTCACGTCATGCTTGGGTGATCACGACCAACTAGCGCTGTTGGTCGCGGCGATCAGTCACGACGTGGCGCACCCCGGCGTGGATAACGATTTCTTGCAAAAAACGGAAAGCGAGTTGGCGCACCGGTACCACGGCGAGTCGCCGTTGGAAAGGCACCACGCCGCGGTTACCCACGGTTTGATGCGGCGCCCGGAACTGAGGTTTCACGGGAACATGAGTGAAACCGACGCGGACGCGCTGGAACTGACCGTTCGCGTTTTGGTGCTCGGGACGGATATGAGACAGCACTTTGCGCTCATCGACCGGCTGAAGGAGTTCGTAAACGCCACGAAGCCGCCGCCAACCCCGCCGCCCACGCCGCCGCCAGAAATCCCGAGCGACGAGGAGTCTTCGGACGACTCGGAGTCGGAGGTGGAGGAGGCGCCGAAAAAAAAAGGGCAAAGCGCCATGGCCGCGGCGATGGGCATCCCCGACCCCGACGCGGAGGAGGTTGTTTGGTGGACCTGCGCGACGCCTGGGCCGCACTTAGCGGCGAGCGCCGCGGCGACCGGCGATGTTGATTCTGCCGATTCGGCCGATTCGTGCGCCACCACAGCATCATACAGGCTTCTTCTCATGACCGCCTGTTTGAAAGCCGCCGACCTCGGCCACCTCGCGCGCCCCCCCGAAATCCACCGCGTCTGGACAGAGGCGCTCCGGGACGAGTTTTTCGCGCAAGGCGACCGCGAGCGCCGGTGTTTCGGTTTCGTCAAGGCGCCAAACACGCACGACCGGTACTTCGGCGGCGGCGGCTGTGACTCGGATTCGGATACGCTCCGGAATATCTCGATTGAAAAAGCCACCTTGGCGTTTTGCAACGACTATGGCGTGCCTCTTTTCGAAGCCCTCGCGTGCGCGGCGCCGCTGGCGGAGCACCTGGCGGAGCGCGCGCGTCAGAACCGGGATTCGTGGTCGCCGGAAATCATGCAGGCGAAGCGAGTAGCGGCGGGTAAAGCGGAGGCGGCGCGGCTGGAGCAGGAACGGGTGGATTTGATGTTCGCGGATGACGAGGCAGAGGCAGACGACCTGGAGGAGACAACCATGGAGGCAGAGGGCGGTAGCCGGTAGTATTTTTGGTATTTTTGGAAACGCGAGACGAGCGCTCTTTGCGGTCCGCGCGCGATTTTTTCGTGCATCATCACCATTGAAATGTGGGCACCGAAGTAGCGCTATTCGACACGTCGCTCTTCCGCACCTTCACCTCACTCTCGCCGACGCGTCTTGGAAGGCACTCTCGCCCTCCCGGTAGTCGGGATGGAGGACACACCCATGACGGAGGTATCCGATGCACGGTGGCGTGATACGCGATGGGTTTGTACCGAGTCGCTTGAGCCTGCGACTGCGTCCTTGATAGCCTCGGATGAGCCCGAGCGGTTTCGCCGGGCGGTGATCGAGGTGGAGCGGGCGCTGGCACGGGCGCGCGAGAACGGCGATTTCAGCCCCCTACACGCTCGATATTCCGGAGTCATGACGTTTTTCTCAGGGAGAGCGCAACTCGCCCCTGATGACCTGCGAAGGTGCGCGCACGTGTCTCTTGACGCGCTGCACGCGTGCAGTGGCGACGTCAGCGCACAGGCGCGGTGGGGCGGCATGGCGACGCGTATTTTGGAGACGTACGGAGACTCGCTCGCGCTGCGCATCGAGTGGCGTCCTTTGTACGACATACTCGCCACGTACTTGGGTGGTGCAACCGAGGCGTACAACGGCGCGATTCCAACCGCGGTGCACATCGCCGTGGTTTCGCGTTTGGCGCAGAAAGCCAGACGGCACTTCGCCCCGGATGCGCCTGCCCAGATCTGGCGACTCTTGAAACCTAAAATCCGCGCGCTGGACGAGAGCGCGTGCTTCGAAGGCCTGGGTTTGCTTCACCTGCTGATGCCGTGTTCCCGTGTGGGGAAGGAGACTTCGAGTGGAAGACAGGGGGACGGCGGTAACACCGAAGACTCCAATCAATGGCAGCTCTGGTTCGACGAGTGGTTAGAGATGCTTTCATGGATGCCCACGAACCGGTTCTGGCAGTGCGCGTGGTTTGCAATTTTCGCGCAGCTCGCGAAACACGACGTGGACTCACGGCTTGACTGGGGCAAACACAGCGGCACTCTGCACACCGTGGCGCTGTGGTTCATGGAAGTGCCAGTCGCGGGGGGGGAAGGCGGGTGTCCGTTCGGTCGGAGGACCTCGAGCAGGGCGGCGTATTTATTTTCGCGGTCGGTGAACGACACGGAACAACGGGCGAAGTTCGCGGCGAAGGTTTTGGTGTACCGCCTGGCCACCGATTTCGAGACTGAAAACAACCCATTGGAGGCTGAAAAAGCAACCGCCGCGATAGAGGCGATCATGGACGTGCTTGAAACGTACGCGCACCCGTCAAACGCGGGGCGCTGGACGAACACCGTGGCGACGTTTACGTCGCACGCTGTGAAGTACGCGCGCAAACGAATTGCGGGCGCAAAGGCCGCGGCTGCGGCGGAGGGCGATGACGCAAACTCAAAGCCAACGCGCGCCGCGCCACACGCCTCCGCGCGTACGCGCTTCGCAATCGCGACGACTCGTTTGATCGACAAAGGCATGTACAGCAAGGTAGCCGCCATGCGTTACGCGAGCGCCAGCGCGACGCGAGACCTGGCGTATATCGAGCCCGAAATCGTGCTCCCGCTTGTCATGTCCCGCTTCGCGCTGGCCGTCCAACACGGCACGGCGACGCACCAGCTCACCGCGGCGTTGAGCGTGTTGACCTCCGCGCTGCGCCCCATGCTGGTGGCGCCTCCTGATTTATTCGCGTCTGAAACGTTCGCGGCGGTGGGCGTGTTTGGGGTTGGACAGTTCCTGGAGTTCGTGATGCACGCCACGTTGCCTGGGATCGACGCGAACGACCCGTCGAAAACGTTGGGAGTGGTTCGCTTGTACGCCGCGGTGGTTTCTAACATGAGCGTCCTGGCGGACCCCGGCGCGTTTCCCGGGAACGAACAAGCGGATGAGGTTTTCCCGTTCGCGTGGAGCGACTGGATCAACGCCTTGTTGGATAGATTTTTCGTATTTTTCGAAAACGTGGACCCCGGAAACGCAGGCAAAGCGGACGGTGCTGATAAGCACCGCGGTGGGGCCGGTGCTGACGGAGGCGCGTCGTTTCTGATGGGGAGCTCGTCGATGTACTCGCCGCTCGTGCGTTTGGTGTTCGCGAGGGTGGATCCTAAATTGCGCGAACGTTTGGTCAAGCGAGTCGCGCGCTTCGTCCTGACAAGCACGCACAGCGGCTTGACCCACGAAGTGGGCCAGATGGTGATGGCCGCGGCGACACAGGCGCCTGAAGAGACGTCCCACTTCCTCACGAAGCCGTTACTGCAGTCGCTCACGGCGGAGGTGAACGACGTCGCCGCGCTCGCGGCGGAGAAACGGAAGGCGGAGATCGACAAAAACAACCCCGACGATCCCGTCGCGTTCGCAACCGCTCTCGGTTCCGGGTACGAAATCTTATCCCCCACCAAGGAGGCGAAGTTACGGTGGCAAACGGGTTTGCTAGGCGCGGCGCTACACTACGGCGGGCCGTTCGTTTTGGCGCTGCGAAACGACATCGTCCATGTTTGCGACGCGTTGTTCAACCTAAGCGCCTCCACAAACGCCACGCGGCTCGGGGAAATGGCCGCGCACGTCACGTCGCTGCTGTGCGGCGCGCTCACCGGGACGTACATCACGGATTTGTTCACCGCGGATTGCGATTTGAGGAGTGAAATTCCGTTCCCCGCCAAGTGGTGCGTTTCGAAAACGGTGGGGAAGGAGATGAAGGAGCAACACACGTTCACTCCACGAACCTTCACCTGGCGCGCGCCCGGACCCGACGAGCTTGCCGCGGCGCGGGAAATCGCGCAAACGGAAATCCACGCGCCGTGCAGGTTACTCATGGAAGATCCATCTTCCCTGTCCAAGTCTTTGGTCAGGTCTTTGCTCGCGCGCATCGGGGGTACCGCGAGCGGGTTCCGGCTGCGCATGGGGGACTTCGATTCTGTGGTTTGTGCTGATACGCAAGGTGGTGATTCCCAAGAGTACCCGCCGCGCGTGATCGGCGGTACGGACGCGGCGGGTCCCCCCGTGCCGAAAGAAACACGCGAGGTCGCCGCGCACGCGATCGCGTCGGTGTTGGCCAACGCCTCCGTGGACGACACGGAAACCATCGGGCTGGCGCTAGCCGTGGCGGAGGATATCCTGGTGCCGAGCAACAGGGATTACCGCGGGTGTAAAGCCGCGTTGCGGACCTGGCGCGCGGACGCCGTCGCATTGACCGAACCGGGGTTTGGCGCTCACGACGCGCCGTTTTCGAAAACCAGGCCGCGGTGGTTACTCGGCGAGTACACTTTTTTGCGGTTCCTGTGGAGAACCTCACAGTCGGCGTACCACAGGGGGGGGCCGCTTTCGGAACCAAGTGAACACCCAGCGTACCAAGCATTGCTCGGGGAAGTGAAAAGGCTCACCGCGCACAAGTACGCGTCGGTGCGACATCACGCGCGGGTTTTAGTGGAGCAGAAGTGTAAACGATTCCCCGCCGCGACCGCGGCGCTGGTTGCGCCCGCGCGCCTTGCGCTGGCGCAAACCCCCGGGGACGAAGACCGCGCGGTCGCGTCCTGCGCGTTGCTGAAGTGTACCCCCTCCGTGAACCGCATGCGGTGCGACGCGGTGCGTGTTGCGCGTTTCCCAAATCAGGCGGCACACTGTTTACCGCTCCGTGCGTGCACTGATATTTACCAGTACTGGCAACTACTGCATACATCACAGGTGCACTGTTTTATCTCTCAGCTGGTGACTGTTTGTCCATATATCGCTCAATATAGAGCACCCACACTCGCCGACTCGGGACTGACACTTTCTTGTGAAATCTCAGGCGCATTTCCGCGCCACGGTTTCCGCGTTGCTGTCGTCGTCGCACCACGACGCGGAGAAGGCGCAGACGGCGATCAACGAGGTTTTCCTTTCCGTGGCGATTCGCTTTTCGCGAAACGGAACGCGCGGAGGTCCCGGCGGCAGACTTCTGGAGTCACCGTACCAACAGTCGAGACGCGACGACTTGGACGCGACGCGCGATTTGCTGTACTCGCTGATGGCGCCCGCTTCCACGGATCAGGTCTCATCGCCTTCGGTACCGGCCCCGGGCGCGGGGTTGCACTGGAGCTACGCGCTGATGGCAAACGCGTTGCTTTTGATGCTAGCGCACCCCGAGAGTTTCGCCAGCGCCGACGCCGAAATCGCAAGACTAACGACTTACTGCATGGCTTGCGTTTTAGGCCCAACGAAAACCTTAAGGCTCCCCGCGGTGTGCGCGCTGCTGATGGTGTCGCGGTACTCCGCGTTCGAGCGCAAAGGCGGGGGGGTGGAAACCCTGCGCGCCGTGCTTTCCCAGCCCGGCACGCTCGCCAAGATTGTTGCCAACCTCGGTTTGTGTCACCACATCGAGCCGTCCGTCTCTGGTGGCGGCGCGCGAACCTCACGCGCGGACGCGCTGTTACAAGCCGCGGAGAGCATGTACGGAGCGGGGGGGGACATGGCGGGATCGCCTTGGCCGGTGCAAAAGGGTGGCGCCGTGGACCACGCCGGGACCAACGAAGGCGCGCACTTCACAGTGGCGTGCGCGCGGTTGTGGAAGCTCTTCGCGCGCGTCGCGCCTGAGCACGTCGGGGCTGGTTTGGAAGCCCCGCTTTTGTTCGCAGCCTCCGCGCCTGGCGACCGAGGTGCCCGAGTCGCAGCCGCGGAAGCGCTCGCAGGGGTGCTTGCGAGCCCGCACGTGCGCACTAACTGGGCGGCGCCTTTGTTGCTCAAAACCGTCGCCGCCGCCGCCGCCGAGGAGAGCGAAGAGTGGCTGCGCGCGGTGCGGTACGCGTCGCGCGGGGAGCAAATCGGGGAGGGGTGCGAGGACCTGTTGGCGGGGGTTTTGGCGGCGAAGGAAACGTCGTTTTCATCCACCACAGCTCGGGAGGCGCGTCGGCTGGAATGCGCGCTGGCGTGCGTGGCGCAGCTCACGGTTGGGGACGCGAGCGCGCTGACGCAAAGCGGCGTGGCGTTTCAGGAAGCGCTTCTCGACGAGCTCGCCGCGTTTGGCACGCCGTTAGCGCGGGACTCCCGGGCGGTACGCGAGGAAGCCGCGAAGGTAGCGGGCGCGCTGGTGGGCGCACACCTCGTGCCGAGTGGGTCGCGTCACGCGCTTGATGCGTATCAAAGCGGTGTCGGCGGTGTCGAGACGGGGTTGGTTGACCCCGCTCTACGCTCCGCGCTTGCGCGTTTGGCGGCCAAGTCCCGGGAACTTTTGCGCCTGTTCGTGGCGAGCGCGGCGGAGGCGACGACGGCGGCTCTCACCGAACACCCGGCGGAGGTTTCCCCGAATGACGGGGAGGGGAAGGACGACACGAGTAAGGAAACGCAAAAGACGACGGACGGAACCGGTGTGTATCAAAAGAACTGGCTGGAGGGTGTTTTCCTGACCACGATTCAGCTCGCGAAGCACGGAGAGGTTGCCGGTTTGGCCGTGTCGGCCTACCTGGCTGACATTTTACCAACAGTGTTGCGCGCGCAGGAAACCCCCGATCGAGATTTCTCCCTAGTCGCGAAACGGTGCTTGACGTATTTGAAGTACCACGTGTTCAGTGATTTGCGCGCGCTGGACAAAGCCGTCAGCGCGATCGTGGTTGGTTTGAGCGACGAAAACTGGCACGCCCGAGCCGCGGCGCTGAAATTAACGCAAGCGTTTGCGTTTCGCCACGCGTTTGTGTTAAACGAGTCTCAAAACGCAAAGCTAAGGACCGCGGTTTGCGAAACCCTGGAGGACCCTCAAATCGAAGTCAGGCACCTTGGCCGGGACACGGTTGTTGGGTTCCTCAGGGGCACGCATCACGTCTCGGGGTCTGGGAAAAATCTGCGCTTGGCGCTTGTCAAGAAAGCGAAGGAGGCGAGGGGTGATGGGAATGGGAAACGGAAAAAAACAGAAAAAGCGCCAGGCTCGGAGTTTGAGTTGCGAAACACCCACGGCGCATCCTTGGGCCTCGCCGCCGTGGTGTTATCCAGCCCGCACGACACCCCGGAGTGGCTTCCTCCGGTTCTGGTTGACCTGGCGTGGTTCGCCACAGGGTCGTCGCACTCGCTTGTGGGTGAGACCGTGCGGCACGCGTTTGGGGAGTTCAAGAAGACGCATCAAGACACGTGGGCGGAGACGAAGGAAAAGTTTACAAACGAACAGTGGGAAGACGTCGCCGCCGGGATGGAACTGGCGCCGTCGTACATCTCGTGATTCCGGGCTTTTCGGGTGGGACGGCGTGTGCGGGGGGTAACCACCGACCCGCGCGATCCGCGGTGGGAGCTCAGACCGTGGACGGACGAATGGCGAGTCCTGAGTTGTGAATATTTAATAGAGTGCAGTCGATTTTCGCCCTCCGCATTTATCCGCGGAAGACGAATGTTGAGAGGAAAACGCGCTTGGATGCAAAAAGAAGGAAAAAATTCAACCGCGCGGATGTAAAAAAAGAAAACGCCCCAATTCTCGGATCGGAAGTTTCCACGGCGCATGTTTCGACATTAGTTTGAAAATCACCAAAAAAGAAACGTTTTGCTAAAACAGAAGTTTCTTGTCTTGTCTCTTTCCTTCTGGAGACCGTGGAAACCTTTTCGCAGAGGCGTTTCCAGAAAAAACAAGACTAAGCCTAGTTTCAACGGGGCAAGCGCGCATAGTTCGCGTCGCGCTGCTTCCCCCTTGTGAGGCATGGGGTCGCACGACTTCGCCGGCGATTACACGCAACTACCCGGCGGCGAGTTAGAAAACGTCGGTGCGTGCTTTGTTTCTGTTTCTGTTGGTATCGCGCGCGTCGACGTCCCTTTCTCGCGCTTGTGTACGGGACGGTCCGATCTCTTTCCCCCAAAATGCGATGTTTCACGTTACCTCAGAGACCTCCGCTTCCGACGCTGTCACCTTCCTCGCCCTGCTGTTGTTCTTTGTGTTTTACCGCGCCCAACTCTTTCCCACCCTTCACTCTCGGTTCCACGCGCAGCCGTGGCGCGTGCCCAGGACGGACGCGCCGGGCACTCGGATCAGGGGCGGCCCGAGCGTCTCGTAGCGATGTGTCCAAAGTGCAGCTGCCAGCTGTTAATACCGCCCGGCGTTCCCACGGTGGCGTGCGGCAGTTGCGGACAGGTGATCTCGCCGGTGGTCAACGGGAGCTACGGCGAGGCGATGGGCGCGCCCGCGCCCGCGCCCGCGCCTCCTAGCAGCGAAGGGAAAATAGTAAAGTGTCCGCTGTGCGGCGCGTTGCTGCAGGCGCCCCCCGGCGCGAGCCTCGCGATCTGCGGCGGGTGCCACCAGGTGATCGGCATGCCCGACGCGCAGGGCGACGCGCTCGCGAGGGGGCAAGACGGCGCACATGGAATGGCGCCCGACATGTCGCACCAGCGCGAGATGACGGCCATAATCTCGTGTCCGTCGTGTTCGCTGCAGTTGCAGCCGCCCCCGGGGGCGCCGCTCGTGGCGTGCGGCGGGTGCGGGCAAGTGATGCAGGTGCCAGGGGTGGCCCGTCTCGAGTGATCGTACAGAACGGCCTTTGGGACCCGTGCTGTGAATTTGGGGGCTGAACACTGAACTTCAGTTCAGTTCCCATCTTGCAAAGAAACAAGAAATACCGAACCGAAAATAGATGGCCACGGCAGTAGGAAAGACAATAGAGTGTAAAGTGTTGAAGTGTTTGAAGATGATGCCCTTGGTACTGCCGTGTGGAATATGCACGACGTGACCCCAGCTCACGAAAATCAATCAATCAATTTTAACAACACGGGTCAGCAGGGTTGCTCGAAAGATGTGTGTGTGATCTCTCCATGTTTTCCGCCGCACCGACAACGACGCGACGACGTTGCCGCATCTTATTTTCCGAGCGCGAGCGTGAGCTCCGCTTCGCACGCGAGTTCGTCTCCCACGAAGCACTGTCCCTTCATCTTGGCGATGCCGAACCTTTTGTTCATTTTCGTCAGGTCCACGCGCATCACGAGTTGGTCGCCGGGCACGACCGGTCGTCGGAACTTGACGCCGTCGATGCCGGCGAAGAAAAACTGCTGTTGCGTGCCGCCTTCGTCCGCCGCGTTGGGGTCGAGCATGATCAGCCCCCCGACTTGCGCCATGGCTTCCACCATCAACACACCGGGCATGATCGGCCTTTGGGGAAAGTGACCGGGGAAGAAGTTATCGTTGATGGTGATGTTCTTCAACCCGATGGCGTACTTGCCTTGTTCGATCTCGATCACGCGATCGACGAGAAGGAAAGGGTAGCGGTGGGGAAGGAGCTTCATGATGGCGTCGATGTCCATCTGCATGGGAAGCGCCTTGCCCAGACCCTTGGCGGCGGAGCCGACGGGGGGCTCTTCATCCTTCGCGGCGAAGCACGCGACGCCGCGGCGAGAGGAGAGCTTCGCGGAGCCGGAAACGACGGGCCCGCGAGCCACCGACACGGGGACCCCCTTCGCCTTGGAGGCTCGGGGCGCGCGCGCGGACATAACAGGTGCGGCGCGCGTGCTGGAGGCGGAGAGGGCAAACATATCTGCGTTTCGGGAGATGCACAGTGGGAACGGGATGAGTTTCACGGACGAAGCGTTGGTTGTCGGCGGGGCGAGGTTCAGGTCGAGTCGGATGGCCCGCATGGATAAAATCCGCGCGGTTTGGTTTCGTGAAACACGACGGTCGCGTTCCGAGCGCGATGCCGCGCGTTGAAGACCCGGAATCGAGAACGCGCGCGACGAGAGGTACGGACGTACCTACTGAGGGTTGGATCGACCGGGACGTGACGGGCGCGTTCGAAGTGAGAAGTTGGAAGGAATGCCGAACGCGAAAAAGCGGGAGGTTTTGGAGGTCCGAGGAGAGTCAGGAAACCGAAACATTGGACGCATCGAGATTTTGTTATATTAGTCGAATGTTTCCTACGATGCGCCATCGCAGTATCATAGTACGTGATGATAGTAGGTGACGATGAAACACAACGCTTCCCTGTGTGATGAACAACAACAACGCCCCGTTTTCATTGACTCAATACACGTACGGAATCAGCCGGTACTTGACGATCGCGCAGTACTTTTTCCAATCGTCGCCGTATTTGGCCGCGCACTGTTCGCCGTCGCGCAGATCCCGGTGGAACAGCAGCACGCCAAAGTACGCGACGTAGAAGTAGGGAATGGGCGATTTGAACCCGCATGGGAGGCACCACGCCCACGCCATTAGCCAATCGCCTAGGTAATTAATATGCCGTGCGATACCCCACCACCCGTCCACTAAAAGTTTCGTTCCGCGTTTGGTGGGTAAAAACTTCAAACGCGCGACGCTCGCGTGGCGCGGGTCGGTGCGGAACGTGTTTTTCTGCCCGTTGCTTCCCCGGAAAATGGCGTATCCCAGCCCTTTTATGGCAAGAATCACGCCAATCGCGTGTAAACTCAACCCAACCCCGTGCTCCAGGATGTACCGCGCCTGCAACGAGTACGTGAACGGCACCCAGACCAGATCGCCAAACACCAACATGAACCCGAACCCATCCGTGGTGACGTCCATCGTGGTTAAAATCGCGGGCTCGAACCACAGCGCATCTGCGACGTACAGGGCTTGGAAGAGACACACCAGGGCCATGGGGTGCGAAACTTGGCTTGTTTTCAGAAACTGCGCGTGCGCGAATCCCAAATCAAGCAACAGCCATCCGATCAACCCGGGCGTCAACTCGCAAAACACCTTCAGGTCGAACAAACCGCCCACGCGCGGGTTAAGTTCTCGGCCGATGAAAAAGTCGTACACATGGTTTCCCGTGTTGCCTCCCTTGGCTAGAAGCTTTTGGCCTCCTCCTCCTCCTCCTCGTCTCGGTGCTTTCGTTGTTTGTGCACAGAAGGAGTCGAAGTACAGCGCGAAGGACGCCGCGAAGGCGAAAAGAACCCCCGCGGTTAAAAGGGCGAGGAAATTTTTGTGCACCCAACTTAAATCCAGGGTTTCCGTGTAAACGCCAACCGCGGTGAGGCAAAGTGTCACGAGCAACACGGACATGCCATTCAGCTTGTACGTCAAGCGCGTACCGTCCGGCAAAGGCGTGCCTTGCTTCACGGTGCCGGGCAACACGAGGTGCAGCGCCACGCAGTACGCGAACCACCCCAGAAACACGAAACACGCATCCACCGAGAACAACGGCATGTTGCTGGGGGGATCGGGGAACTTCGTGGGGAGCGCGTCCAGGGACAAACACGAGTCTTCGTTGCAGAAAAACACCAGGCCGTAACACACCAACGGCAGGCCTATGACGATGCCCAACGCACCAGGAGGGCCCATGAACTCGTAGTGCGTGGTCGTGGTGCCCACAAGAGACTTGCCTTTGCCACGTGATTTGCTGGGCGAAGATGGGGACGCGGCAGACTTGGCGGTGGGGCGGAGGACCACGCCGGACTGGCGACGCGTCGTGACCATCGCGATCGAACACAGGTACGTCGGGGAAAGGAAGACGCGAGGCGCTCACCGGCGTCGCGCGCGCCGGACAGTGGCTGTGGGAGGAGCGTACCCCTCGAAGTAATCGTGGTGCTGACGTGCCGTGTTCCAAGAACGAAAACTCATTTCCGGTCGCGAGTACAACATTTGAGCGGTCGCGTTGTTACTCTCAGAACGCCGAGCGCGGGATGCTTTCCTAGTCTCACGTACCGGAACGGAACACCGTGTGCCACGTGTGAAGATCACTCCGGAGGCGGGCGACGCCGATGACACCGCCGACTTTTTCAACGAGTGATGATGCTTAAGAATTTGGAGGTTTACATCGAGGGAGAAGATGAACCTCGTAAACTCTTCAATGGGAGCCGCGGTCAAGTCGCTGGGTTTGCGGAGGTAAAGGGCTTGTTGCCAGAGCTCGAAAAGAGGCGTGCTGAACTAGCAAAAGATTTTCGCAGATGGTCAGCTGTACGTTGGTCTCTCTCGAGCGAAGAGTGTCGCCGGTCTGACGGTGTCTGGGCTCTCGTCGGCAAAGGTCATGGCAGCCACAACTGCAATATTGTTCCACGCCAAGCCTGAGGTAAATGTCGAGCAAAGATGGCGGCATCGCAAGATTGGCGTTGATGACGACAACCAGCACAAGGTGCTGAACAGCCTCATTAATCAGCGCCTGCCTCATCAAGTTGCTGAAAGAACCCTGTCAATGCACGAGCTGAAAGAGAAGTACGACGAGGAGGGCAGCGTAGCTGCTTGCGAAGTCTGCCGCTTGAAACTCCAGTGCTGCTTCGATGTCAAGGAGATGATCCGGAAACCAATCAGAAAACGGGTACGTGAGGATGCGGGTGCGAGTCCTGCAGGAGGCACGCAGCAGAGCTAATAGAATTATCGTGAGAATAGAAAAACGCACATCAGACGCACTACCCATTTGGACAGTTCGCCGCCCAGTGTCCTGAGATTGTAAAAAGAAAAGTCAGTCTTGTATGGGCAATCAGTCGGCGGAATGTGGTAAATGGGAAATACTTACCGGTTCCGTGGCATTTATAACACTCATCGCGCCCTCCCCCACCACCCCCGCGACCTCCTCGTCCACGACCTGAAGCAGCCGCGCCCCGGCCTGAAGCCGCACCACGACCTGAAGCCGCACCACGACCTGAAGCGGCCGCGCCGCGACCGCCGCGACCGCCGCGCGCGCGAACGTTTCGTTCGGGGGTGCTGTCGTCGTCGCCCTCGCGCGCGCGTGACCCGTGTGCGCCGCGCCCCGCCGGCGATGGGCGCGGCGATCGCGCCGGCGCGCCCGCGCCGCGTTCCGGGCCGGACGGCCCCCTCCCCCCCACCCCCCCTCCCGCGGTTTCTCGGGGCGCGTCTCCCAGGAACTGTATCAACTCCTGCAGCCGTTTGTCGCAAAAAACGCACCCGCTCCACTGTTGCATATCCGCCCACCGCGGCGGCAAGCGCCGGGCGCGCATACGGAGCTCGACGACGTGCGCCCTTTGTCCGTTGCGGTCGGCGCACGCGTCATTTCCGCACTCCCGCATCGCGTCCACCGCGGCTTCCACCACGGCATCGGGAAGTCGCAAACGCGAAGAGCACCCCCTTACCACACCCGCGCACGCAATATCAAACGAAGAAGAATCGCCAGCGCCGGCGCGACAAAACAGCTCCACGTGGTCACCGCACGCGCCGCACCGGCGCACTATTCCCAATGTGTCGCCGAGCCCGCCGCCACCGCCGCCGTCGTCACCGGGACCGCCGTCTCCGTGTGCGCCCCCCGGCAAGAACTCCCGCACCGCCTGTACCAGCGTCGCTTTGTTTCGCTCCAGTTCCCGGAACGCGAGAAGCATGGGCGCCGTGGTGTTTTTCTTCGCCACGTCCACGGCAAGCCGTCCCGCCGCGACTTTGGACACGTCCGCTTCCGTTTCCGCGCGCTTCGTGGGAAGCCACAGGTGGTCCAGCCCGGCTCTTGAGTATCCCGCCACCAAACCCTCCCCAAGCTCGGTGGGCTTCAACCTGTTTTCGCCAACCTTCACCGCGTACCCGCGCTCGCCCACGATCTTCTCGATGTGCGCGGCTTGCGTGGCGTCCGTGCCGATTTGGTGGTTTTCCATCTTCTGTAGGAGGTCAACCTCCGAGAGCAACGCGGGGGCGGCGGTTTGGCTTTGGTCAAGCCGTAACGTGGTCGGCGTGAACTGCTGCCCCACGTGATACGTGGGTAACGTGTTGTTCGACCAGGAGTCGTAGCTAGGGTCCAGCCGCGGGCCACCGACCGGGCCTTTTCCATACACGTCCAGGTAATTCATCTCCTTGATCATCAGCCCGGTCGCGGTGAAGGCTTCGCCGCCCATCAACACGCGCACGGTGGTTTTGTGCGCCACCGCGGGGGCGGAACAGCACGCCAGAAAGTGCCGCGCGACGAACTCGTACACCTTTACTAAGTTGGCGTTCTTCCTTCGGAAAGTTTCGTAGTCGTTGCCGGACGCGAGCTTGGTGGGGTAAATGGGAGGGTGCGCGTTGTCGTTGTTGCTCCCGGCGCGCGGGCGGTGGAACCGGCCGTTGGAAAGTGCTTGCGCGTGGAACCCGAATTGAGGATGTCCGGCCAACGCGTCGATCGTGGTTTTGAAATCAAAGTCGGTTTGGAACGAATCTGTTTCCGTTCGCGGGTACGAAATGAAACCCTGCTGATACAGCTCCTCCGCGAGGTTCATGATTTCGTTGGGCGATACCCGGATGACGCGGTTCAAGCGCTTTTGCATTTCCAGCGTGTTTAACGGCAACGGCTGCGCGCGATTGGTCGGGCGGCCGGATTCGTCCACCACGGTGGCGAACGCCGCCGACGAGACGGCACGAAACAAAAGACCCGACAAGTCCTGGTCGAACAGCCGGTCCCGGGACCAAAGGAACTCGGCGAAACTACCGTCGTGGTTCGAGTTGTTGTTTTGGCCGTGTCTGCTTCGAGTCTCACCTCCATCCGCATTAGCATTTGCATTAGCATTTGCGTTAGCGCTACCAGGCGCGTGTTTCAACACGATTTTCCAAAACCGTTCCGGCACGTGCGCGTCGATGTCCCACTTCCTCTGTACAATGAACCCTAACGTTGGAAACTGACAAGGGCCGTAGCTCACCACCGGTTGTCGGTCCACAGTACCTCCGGGCAAAGCCACACTGTTTTGAAGCAACATCGTGGTGAACCGCGTGAAGGACGCGCCTATTCGCAAATCGATCTCCTGCCGCATATCAACCGCCTTGGCTTCGTTTTCATTCGGCGCCCGCAACGTGGTCAGCGCGCGGGTCACGTCGTTCCACGACAACGCGCTGAACTGCGCGCGTTTCACCACGATGTTGGGCTTGGCTTGCCGGCACACGTCAAGCACCTCGAACGCGATGTTTTCGCCTTCGCGGTCGCAATCGAGCCACAAAATCAACCACGCGCATCGTTTCGCTTCCTTCACCAAGTTCTCCGCCACCGGCCCTTTGTCCCGCGCGACTTGCTTTATCACGGGCGCGCCTTCGATTAAGAACCCGGGGTTACACGCGTGCCACGATTTGTGCTTCGGCTCGAAGTCAACCTCCATTAAATGCCCGGTCACGCTGGTGAACACCATCACGCACGGCTTGTTCTCCACCGTGTACGGGAACTCCCAAATCGCGTTGTACGGCGACGGGCCTCTTCGCGACGGGGGGAGTTGACCGCCGTTCAGGACACGAGAAACCTCCTTCGCAACCGAAGGTTTCTCCGCCACGTTCAGGACGCGGATGGGAGGCATCGCCGCCGCCACAGGGGCGGCGATGCCAAACCAACCGTTGGAGCAACCACTCGCGCGGAGATCTGACTGGAGGGTGCCAACATCAGATTGGAAAGCACTCGTCGGCACTGCGTCAGCCATTCAGCGCCATTTTCGCGCGCGCGGCCCGAGGCGCGATGGCGTCTCCTCGCCGCACCGAGCGCTGGTTCCAGCAGCTCGTGGGGGATGGGGACATGTCACGGCGTCGGCGCGAGTACGCCGCGCTTCGCGAGAAGCACAACACGGACCCGCGAGGAGACGCCGGTGACCCGTTGATGGCCACCGAAGGCTCTTCCTGGGCGTCGTACTTCGCCACGCAAGAAGTTCGCAAGACGATCGTGCTGGACCTGGAGCGGTTACACCCCGGGGACGATTTCTTCGCCTCAGGCGACGTACAAGGTGCTCTGTTGGATATCCTCACCGTGTGGGCCCTGGAGAACCAAAGCGTGGGGTACCGGCAAGGCATGCACGAGCTCGCGTCGTTGGTGTTGAGCTCGCGCGCGACGGACGTGCTTGGCCTGGGCCACGCGTGGGGTAGCTCGTCCGCCCCCCCCAACGACCCAGTCATCGACGGCGCCCCCGAGCTCAGTGCTTCGTACGTGGAGCACGACACGTACGGCATGTTCTGCGCGATGCTGGGCAAAACGCGGGTCGCAAACCCGGACGCGCCTCAGGAAACAACCCCCATTCGCGTGGTGGCTTTTTTCGAAGACGCCCCAAACAAAGCCGGGTTTGACAAATCGGAAGTCAAACGCGCGTGCGACCGGGTGTTCCGCACGCTCGGCGCGGTGGACCCGCCGTTACAAGCGCACCTGGTGAAACTCGGCGTGGAACCGCAGCTTTTCCTGTTGAGGTGGTTCCGAGTGCTGTTCTCGCGGGAGTTCCATTTCGACGACGCGATGAAGGCGTGGAGCGCGTTCTTCGGTCAGAATGAGTTGAAACCGAAAAAGAATGACGAAAAGAAAACCGAAACCGAAACCGAACCAAGCGGGACGCCGCGCGACTTGATTGAAGCGTTCGCGGTGGCGATGGTCATTTTCCTTCGCGAGAATATCCTTGCCAGTGACGATTTCGGAACCGTGTTGCGTCGTTTGCAGAAATTCCCGCCCGTGGAAAACATCAACCACCTCATCGAACGCGCGTTGGCGATCGCGCCGGCGGTCGGCGACCCGCGCGTTTCCAACGCTTCCAACGCGCGTTTCGCTACAACCAAAAAAGTAAACGTAAACGATTCGCTGTCGCCGGAGATTCTCGGCGTGTTCGGGAGCCTAAACGTGAACGGGGTGCCTGGGGCGGGCACTGCCGCCGGGCCTCCCGAAGCAACAGCGCAAGCCGCTCGCGAAGCCGCGCGGGAGATGTTCAACAAAGCGAAGGAGACGACCTCCGCGGGGCAAAAAAGGGCGGGCGAGTTGTTCAAAGCCACCAAGGGTTTTGTCGGGAGTCTGATGAAGGACTCGAGTTCCTTCGAACACGGGTTTAGGAGACAAGTCTCGGTTACCGAGAACGGCGTGGCAGAGGGGAAACACGGCGAGGGGTTTGAGATCGGGGAGCGACGGGCCGCGCCTGATGGCCCGGGCGACACACACGGCCGTCCAATCGCCATCACAGCGTCCCCAGGGGGAGGCGGCATCGGAATAGGGTGGATCGGGGGAGGGAAGCAAACGAAAACGTCCTCTTCCGAGTTTGCGAACGTTTCTCTGGACGATCAAAGTCACTCGAGCCAAAGCCCGGGCCCCATGCGTGTGGCCCGCCGTGCGCCTTCCACGACGCGTCGCGAGAACCTGAAAGCCCTGGAGGTTTCCGTGGCGAACGTCACCGCGGTTTTGGCGTCCGGGACGGTCACCGATTCGTCGGTGGAGTCGAGCCTGCGCGACGTGCAAGCGTCATTGACGCGCGCGATCACCGCGATGAGAGAATGAATGATGAGAGACGACGAGAGAGAGCGACGAAGGTTACCTTATAAAGTACATGTAAAATCAATAATAGCACACCGCTACAGCTTGAGCCATTTGTTTCGCGCCAAGTCGCTCAGCACCTGCGCGGTGTGCGCGTGCCCCCTGCTTTCCGCGATTTGCCGCGGCAGCCGGCCTTTCAAGTCGCATTTCAAAATGTCGGCGCCGTTTTCGAAGCACCACTTCGCGGCGTTCGTCCGGCCGTGCGCGGCGCACCACAACAGGGGCGTCAAACCGTCGTTGTTCCGGATTTCCATCATGTCAAGCAAGTCGTGGTGCATGGGATAGTTTCGTAGGGCGATTTCCGCGATTTGCCCGTTGCCCACGAAACCCCCTTTCACCGCGGCGAAGAGCGCGGATTCGTTGTTAGCGTCTAATTCGGCGAGGCTCTGATGGCCGTTTTCTTGCAACGCCAAATCGAAAATGGAAAAGTTCCCGAATCTCGCCGCGAGCATCATCGGGTTGCGTCCTTTTTTATCTCTAGCTTTCCACGCTGCATCGGGGCCTCCAGGCCAGACCTTGGCTAACGCCATGAAACACCTGTACGCATTTTCGTGTGGGTTCACGGAAACCGGGCCCACCCCGGTCGCGCACGCGGCGTGCAGAAGCGCGGTCAACCCGTGTTTGTCGATCGCCGCGACGTCGGCGCAAACGTGCGCGCCTTCGCCGCTTTGCTCGAACGTTTGACCCAAACCCTGGGAAGGATTCAGCAAGAACTTCACAGCCTCGATTTGGCCTTGACACGCGGCGTGCATTAGGGGTGTCATTTGCCGCGGCCCACTGCGCTCGCCAATCGGCGCGCCGCCGGCGACGAGCGCTTTTACGCACGTCAGTTGTCCTTGGCGACACGCCAACTGCATGGCGGTGATTGTGCGCCTTTCGTCGCCGCCGTCGTCGTACGGAAGCAGCGGACACTCCGTTCCCCGGATGATTTTCAGTAACATGGTGACGAACTCATGGTGCCCACCTTTCGCAGCCGCCATCAACGGCGTCTCACCGCCGATGGTGGGCCACTTGAGCAGCGCGCCGATCGCGCCCTCCGAATCAGTCACCCGCTTTGACCGTATCAGCAACAAACCCGTGTCAATCAACCCGCGCGACGCGGCCAGGGTAAGCGCATTCGCGCCTATCTTGTCCGTCGCCAGTGCGTCTGCGTCGTTCTCAAGCAACACCCGCACCGCGTGGTTCGCACCTTTGGAGGCGGCGCAGATAAGCGGCGTCGCCCCCGACTCGGTGCGACACTCGGTGGACGCGCCTCGCGCAAGTAAATCGCGGAGCAAATCCCCGTCGTCGCGAAGCGCGGCGAGCAGGGTTTCGGGGGTCAAGGTGGGGTCGTGTCGAGGCATCAGGGGCAGCGACCGGTCGTTACCAAACGCGTCTTCGCGGTATGGGACCTTAGGTCGTACGTTTTCCCGGTTCCCCGTGCTCCAATTCGTGGGGGTCGGCCACTTCGATGCGTGGTCGAAATCGTTTCGGGGGCGGTCCCCCCCGCTTTGACGGTTGAACTGTCGGTTCGCGCGGTGCGGGACACCGCGGAACGGGTCCCCACCGCTCATCTCGCGCGCGTAGTGCCCACGACGCCGAGGTCGACGGATGGAAAAAGCGCTCCAGCCACCGCGGGAAGCGCGTCTCGATGTAAACGTGGTGGTGGGTAGACGCGGCGCTTTCCCAGGGGTCTCTCGGGAGGGACGACGGAGTGCCGACATTTTCGTCGCGAAACGCGTGATGAGATTCGTGACCTGTGACCGAACCGGTCGCTTGTCGCTTGCCGGTTGACGAAGAAATCCGCGACCGAAAAAGCTCCTCCGCCGCCGACGCGGGTCCACACCACTCGCGCGCGTCACACCGCACATCGACGACCTCGGTTTGCGTTTTCTTTTGTGCGCGGTACCTCGACGTCCTCGGCGTATGGGTGCGCGTCGCGCTCTGCCGCGCGGGCTGAGCCGCGTGGTGTGGAGGCAGGCGGCGGGTGTCGTGGCTCGGCTTCTGGATGCCGATGGGTCTCGTCGCGGGGGCGCCAGTGTCAAGACCTTGACCCTCGCGCCAGGGGTCGCGGCGAAGAAGGTAACGCACGCGGTGGTGTGCGAGACTTTGAAGCACGTCCCGTTACTGAAGCTGGTGTTGGACGACGCGGGGGTGTCACTTGTGGACGATGTGGTGCCGAACCGCCGCCGCCGCCGCGACGCGGACGACGATCGCGACGAGACGAAGGACGAGGACGAGGACGCGGAGGATGACTCGGAAACAGACCTTGAGGAAACGGACGAGCCGCCTGCCGCACCGACCGGCGTGGCTAGGTCCCTGGCGTACGTTCTGTCCTACGAAGCCCTGTTCGGGGCGGGTTTGGAACCCGACGGCGAGGCGAAACCAAGTACCAACCATCAATCCGCGGACGGGAGCGCTGAGAGAAACGAAAAGCGCGACGTCGCCGCCGTGATCGCAGCGACGCGTTTGGTGGTGGACGCAATCGGCGCTTTGCAAAAAGCCGTGAAGAAACGCTTGAAATCGGGAAACCACAAAAACGCGGAGCAGTTTATGTTGGCGCAACCCGGAGGCCAGGCCCTGGCCGCGGTTCCCACGCACTCGCGGTACGCGCGGGTGAACACTTTGAAAACGACCCTCGACGCCGTCGAGCTTTTCCTCGCGAGGGGAGGCCTGAAGCCGACACGAGACGAACACGTCCCTGATCTCCTCGCGTTCCCGCCGAACACGGATCTGCACGACCACCCCCTGGTGAAAGATGGCCGGCTGATTCTGCAAGGCAAGAGCTCGTGCTTCCCCGCGCTCGCGCTTTTGGTGCGAAAAGAAGAAGGAAAAGAAAAAGGGGCGCACGCCCTGGACGCGTGCGCCGCGCCCGGCAACAAAACCACGCACCTCGCGAGTCTTGTGGGTGCTGACGGCAAGGTGTTCGCGTTCGACGCGGATGCGCGGCGCTTGAAACGCCTCACCGCGAACTGTTTGCTCGCGGGAGCGATGGCTGGTGGAAAGCACAAGGGCGAACACGTCAACGCGGGGAAATCGATCGTGGCGGCGCTTAGGGGTGACTTTTTGCAAGTCGACCCGTTTGACCCGAAATACGCACGCGTCAAATGCGTGCTCCTGGACCCTTCCTGTTCCGGGTCGGGGACCGCGGCGACTCGGGGTGACTACTTAATAGCCGCGGCGCGAGGCGAAGCCGTTGATGTGGGCGCCGTCGCGGAGTTTGGAGGAGCGCACACGGAGGGCGGGGAACAGAAGAAGAGCAAGAAGAGCAAGAAAACGACGGAAGAAACCGCAAACCAGGACGTCCCCCCGCACGTCGCGGACGCTCGCGCGCGAGTCGCGTCTCTGGCTGCTTTCCAAACGGAAGCGCTGCGGCACGCGCTTTCCTTTCCATCCGCGGAACGCGTGAGCTACAGCACGTGTTCCGTGTACCCCGCGGAGAACGAACGCGTGGTCGCGGCGGTGCTTCCCGACGCGATGAAACTGGGGTACACTTTAGAAAAGGCGCTGCCGAGTTGGCCGCGGCGGGGCTTGGTTGGGCACGGGCTGACGGACAGAGAATCCAATGCCGTGCTCCGGGCGGACCAGTTTCTTGATGACTGCGAGGGTTTTTTCGTCGCCGTGTTTGTTCGGAAAACGCCCTTAGGAGCGAAGAAAGCCATCGCGCGGGCGGACAAACTCGCGGCGGCGGCGCTTGAGGAAATCGAGGCGAAACGATTGGCGAAGAGAATGAAACAAAACGGATCCGAAGGCGTCCGGCCCGTGTACGGTAACGGGGGAGGGAAGAAACGGAAGAAAGGAGCAGGAGGCGCGTTGTTTCGATGAAGCGGATAGAGAGTTTAAATAACAAGCCTCTCTCATCCAATTACGCTTCATCCGTCACCTCTTCGCTCCATTGGAATGCCTCTTTTAAATATTTTATCGATAGGCCCAGTGACACCAGCGCCACGGGCGCCGCGCCTGCTTGCCACGGCATGTTCTCTGAATACCCCACGCCCCGCGCCATGAGCGCGGCGGCGAGGGGAATGCTCCCGATGGCGAGAAGCTCGCCGGTGATGATTTTCTGCATGCGGTTCGCGAGTTTTTCGGAAAGCGCCGGGGTCTCGCCGTTTGTCTTGGCGATGGCCATCTGCACAATCTTCGTGGTGCAGAAAAGCGACGACGACCCCATCACCGCGAACAAGCCCATCTTGACCCAGAAAATAGGCTCGTGCGCGTAGTACTCCCACCCCTTGCCGTACTCCGTGACTCGCAAGTACCCGGTGTACAGCACCAACACGCCGGCGACGCCGTACACGGAGTCGGCGATGACCAGCTTTTGCGCGTCATCCTCGGTGAGCCCGGGCTTCACCAGGAACTTCTCCGTGGTCAAGCTCGCCACGACAAGCACCAAACTCAGATAGTGGCCGTATGCGGCGAACGCAGACGCAACGGGGTTCACCGCAGCTGACGCGGCTTCGGGAAGCGCCAGCGCGGTGAGCGCGGTGAGCGCGACGAGGCCCAGGCCCTTGGAGTCAGCCTTGGTTTCGGCCACGGACAAGGAAAAAACCGTGGATTTCGTTTTCGGTGCGACGCGCCCTTGGGTGGGACGCGACGCCGCGCGGACCGCGACGACGCGGGCGCGGCCCTTGGCGAGGGTCACGCGCGCGGGGAGAACGATAATGGGGCTGAACGCGATGGCGGCCATGGTGACTGCGACGATGAGAGTGGCGGTGACGGACTGACGTCGACGGCGATCGCTACGATATCCACTTGGCAGCAGCTGTTTGGTCAAAAAGTTTTGGACTCGACGTGAAATTGCAAATAATCGCGCCCGCCGCCGCCGCCCGTGCCACTCCCATCCTCCGCCCTCGTTCGGCCTGACATCACCATGGGTCCTTCAAAACCCGCGAAGAAGAAGAAAGCCGGCGGGGTGAAGGTTTCCTCGCAAACCCCCGTTTTCGGCAGCATCGAGGACGGAGACAAGGATGAGTTTGACGAGTGCCTTTCGCAAACCCCGGATTGCATCCACGAGACGAACAAAAACGGGTGGACGCCTTTGCACCAAGCCGCGTTCAGCGGTGAGCTCGAGATGCTGAGCGCGTTACTCGCGGCGGGGGCGAAGATCAACGAAACCGACCACGACGGCGACACCGCGGTGCACTACGCCGCGGTGCAGGGCGAGCTCGCGTGCGTCGAGGCCCTCGCGAAGGCTGGGGCCAAGCTCGAGGTTAAGGACAACGACGGGGAAACGCCGTTGCAAGTCGCGAGCAAGAGCGTGAAGAAGCGGCTGAAGGAGTTGGTGGACGCGGCAGAGGACGCGGACGACGCGTAGCCGCGGTGAAACTTTAGTAGTTATGTAGCTGCGAGTAGGTTGAAGCAACAATTGAGATACAAAAGTCTGTCGCTGACTCTCTCGGTCTTTTCACGCGGTGGCCACGGACGCGCGCGTCGGCGCTTTCGCGCCGCGCGCCTCGCCGTCTTCGCCAACAGCGTCCCCGCAGCACCCCGGGGTCCACGGCTCGCCCGCCATGGGCTCGCCCGCTACGAACCGCCGCAACATCTCCAGCGCGTTCGCGGGCTGGTCCATGGGGACCATGTGCCCGCTTTCGCTCATTTTTAAAAACGACAACGCACCAGACTCGACGACGTCGCCCGCCGTTTTCTCGTCCACCACGAACGGCACCGGGTACTGCGCGTTGAACTCGTCCTGGCCTGTCCAGGGCATCGCCTTGACCCAGCGCTTGTTCCCCAGCCAGTTGCAAATGAAATCGTCCTCCCCGGCGTACACGAGCACTCGCAATCCTGATTGTAAAAAAAGAAATGTCAGTCTCGTATGGGCAATCAGTCAGTGGAATGTGGTAAATGGGGAAATACTTACCCGCTTCCAACATGGGCGGGATAGTGGGCTCCAGGTCGCGCATCCAATCCGCCATCATGTCGGCGTGCACGCCGGGCGAGCACGCTTGCCACTCCCTGTCCCCAACCCCCAGCGCGTCACGCGTGGATTGCTTGTTCAGGAACGCGTCCACGTGCGAGAAGTCGTAGCACAGCCCCGGAACGACGCACGGCTTTCTTACGTCGTACACGTTCACGTCGCCGGCGGCGGCGAGGAGTGAGCTCGGGATGGCCTGAATGTTGAAGGTAAAATGTGTCAGTCTCGTATGGGCAATCAGGGAGGCGGAATGTGGTGATTGGAAAAGGCCCTTACCTGGCAAAAGGCAACCGCGGCGGTGCACAGCGCGGATTTCGTGTCCGATTCGGGTGACGGGCCGTCCGGCCCGGCGCCACCGCCGCACGCGCGAATCATCTTTCGGCACACGGGGTACGCCCTTTTCGCTTCCGCGGTTTGTTTTTCGGTTACTAAATCCATCCCGAGCGCGTAATCCGCGTACGCGCCGTACTGGATCTCCGGTTCCGTTAACCCGTTTCCAACCGCGAGGCCTTTTAGCTTGAAAGACGGACCTTCGCCTTTTCGTTGCGCCTCGAAAACCGCGTACGAAACCGCGGGGACGTAGTGGCCCGCGTACGATTCGCCCGTGACGTAAAAGTCCCGGCCCTTCAACTCGGGGTGCGCGTCGCTGAATTCAGTGAGGAACTGAAGCATGTCCTCCGCCACGCGCTTTTCGTCGCGCACGGCATCCGCCGGGTCCGTGCTGTACGAAAACCCCGTGCCTATTGGCTGGTCCACGTAAACAAGGTTGGAGACCTGGTCCCACCCGAACTGGTTCACGGAAAGCGTGGCGGCGTCGTCGTTCACGACGTACGGGCCGTTTTCCGCGAACAAAGCGAGCTCGGATGAACACCCGGGGCCGCCCTGTGATTGAAAAGAAAAGAGTCAGTCTTCGTGATGTGTGTGAGTCGCCAAACAGCGTGGGATTGTGGAAATGCGACGTACCGTCATCCACAGCACCACTGGATCGGTGTCCCGCGCGTGTCTCGATTGGAAGTAAAAGTAAAACATCTCAGCCGCGGATGTCCTGTTTAGTTTGAAATACCCCGAGCTTCTTTCGAAGGGCGTGGGGTCGGTGGTTAACCGCCCGCGCGGCTCACCGCGTACCAAATGCGCCACGTCGAATGCCGAAAGATCTTTCTCCACCAGCCGATCGGACAAACGACGCGCGCCATCGCCCATGCGACGAAGCGTGGCGTCGTCGGCCACGCCCAGGGGGGCGCCGTGCGCGACGGTCGCGAGCGCGAGGCTAAAAAAAACGACGAAGTTTGTACAGCGGGGAGCCATGGTGTGCGTGGCACTGACGGGGCATCCCTAATCTCGAAGCGAGTTGTTGTTGCGTGCTTTTGCGTTTTGCCGCGAAAATAGTCAACGCATTCCGAGACGCACCCATGTCGAGACAGGGCGTGCCCTCCACCTCGTTCACCTCGTCCGCCCCGGATGGCGACCCTTTGGACCTCACCGTCGGGGCGAACTACGGAGTTCCTGAAGTGGACTGGGGCGCGTTGAAGGCGGACATGATCCTCGCCGCGAACAAGCTCGGGGACCATCTGTCGGTGCTCAAGGTGCGTGCCGCAAACATGCTTTCAAAACGGAATTATTTGAAAGTCAGTCCTATCAAAAGACGTGTGTTGAACGAGTCGGCGTTTCTCGGAAGCCGCGTTCCCAAGCCCGAGCCCGAGGCGTCCCCAGCCGTGTGGCCCGCGCCACACACGCCATCTGACGAACGCCATCTAACCCCGACCATGACTTTGTTTCCCAAACATCCGCAGATCATGGACAGCACATCACCCAAGTGGCCCGGCGTGGAAGCGGGCGTACAGGTACGTCGTGGCCATCTTTTCACCTCAACTTCCCCCCGTCGCGAAACGGCTCCAGACGCGCCACGAAACCTTCCACGCGCGCTTCCGTGTGATTCAACCCGGTCGTGTCCGACCGCGGATTCAAGGCGCGCACGCGCGGCAAGCAGCGCGTCCCGAGCCACAAGCACCACCCGAATCCAGTCGCGGACGCACGTCGCCAGGCTTGGACCCCCTTCCGGCCGGATTGATTGCACCGACACGGAGTAAAATAAAATACTGACTTGGCCGCATCCACTTTTTCGCACCTGTTCGTCCGTCCCCAGTCCATTCGCAACGCCGCCGGCGCGTTGTTCGACCGCGGATTCGCGCAACGTTCCTCCATCGTCCCGTTGATCTCCCGTCTGCGCGAACGCGAACGCGAGCTCCCACAAGCGCGCGCGGCGGTTTTGCAGCTCCGGGGTTTGCGGGAGCAAGACGCGGAGACGATGGATGGTTTGCGCGAAGACGCGGCTGTTTCGAAAGCGGGTTTCGACGACGAGTTCGCGGCGCGCACGCTCGCGGAGCAAGACCGGGACGAAGCGCACCGCCAACTCGAGTTTTTGGAAGGCGAACTGGAGGGTGTGCGTACACGCGAAGTGGGTTTGATGGACACGACGAGGTAAGTATTGCGTTTCCCAAATACCAAGACTGTTTGACCATACAAGACTGACACTTTTCTGGCAAAACTCCAAGGGACCAGGCTGAGCAGATTGAAAAAGTAACCGCGCGCCGAAACGCGCTGGACGACGAAGGTACGGCCTTGGGCGTTTCCCAAATTATAGACGACTGTTTGCCTATACATGACTGACACTTTTCTGGCAAAACGCACAAGTCGCGCGGGTGAGGGATTTGAACAACGCGCTGACGATTGAAGCGTCCAGTTTGCGGAAACAACTAGGGGAGTTACGGGACAAGCACTCGCTGGCGCTTGACGACGCGCGCAGGTACCGGGCGGACTCCGAGCGGAACAGCGAGCGGGCGGGGAAACTCGCGGCGCAGACCTCGGCGGCGCTGTCGGAAGCGGACAAGCTGCGAAAGTGGCAGGACTGGGCGAAATCGTCCGAGGTGACTTCTTTGAGCGCGGAGCTCGAAACCACGAAGCAGGAGCGTGATATGCTGACCAGAGATTTGCAGAGTCGCTTAGCCGAGACGCGACGCGTGGTGGCGCAGAACGAGGAGTGGGGACGGGACGTCAAGGCGTTACGGGCGGATTTGTTCGCCAGGGAAGGAAGACTGGGGCGCGTGGAAGCGGAGCTTGGGGCGACGCAGAGGCACTGTACGAAAACGGAAACCGACCTCTCGGTGGCGAAGGAACAGATCGACCGCAGAAAGGAAGAGCTGCAAGTCGCGTCAATGGACGGCGTGCGGTTACGAGGGAAATTCGAAACCGAAAAGCTGAAACACCAGTCCTTGGTGAACAACCTACGGGCGACGCAGTACACGGAAACCGCGGAGATGAAAACGGCGCACGCGCACGAGCTGGAAGCGGCGAGACGCGACGCCGCGGCGGCGTGGAGGCTCGCCAAGGAGCTTGAAAAGAGGGTTTTGACCCAAGCCACGCTAGCGACGTCAAACAACAAGAAATTCTCGAACGCCATGGCAATTGGAAGGCGGCTCACGGGGGAGCACGACCCGAGGGGGAACGGGCCGCCGCCGAGCACGCCGCTGGATTTGACGTGACGCGACACGTTATTTTTTAAGGGTCGTTGCGATTTGCGTCTCCTCAAATTCGAAATCAAAAGTGCATCATACCTACCCGTCACACCTTCATTCGACAACATTCACTTCCCCCGCGCCGCCGCGCCTCGTCGTCGCGGCGCGGGTTTCTTCGCCGCGCCCCCGCCTGTTTCCCCCACCGTCTGCTCCGCTAAAAACATCTCCTCCGCGGTGCGCACGTCCGCGCGCTCCGCCGCGTGCGTCGCCGCGGCTGAGATAAATAAAAGAAAGGGTCAGTCGTATGGGCAAACAGTGCTGGGATTTGGGAAATACAATACGTACCTGACGCGTCTTCCCACTGCGGCAGCGCATCGTAGGCTTCGTCCGCGTACCGAATGATGTTGCGCCGGGGAGGCGCGGCGCGGGCGCCGCGGGCGCCACGTCCCGTCGTCGTCGCAGGTTCAATCCCGGGGAGACCCAGTTTTTGCTTTTTAAACTTTTTGAAGTTCACCGCGGTCGGTTCAAGCGGTTCCGGGTCATCGCGGTTTGAACCCCCAGGAGGTCCATTCCTCACTCGCGGAGGAGGCAAGCGCTCGAACACAGTGGTGGCCTTGCCCTCCGTCACGTCCGCCGTGCCAAAGTTTGTTTGCGCAGGTCGCGACACGGCGTGAAGCGCGTCCGCTTGCGCCGGGTTTGGCGTCGGCGCCGCGTTGGGCGCTTCGTTTTCGTTTTCGTTTTCGTCTTCGCGCATATCGTCCCCCGCCTCCGCCTCCGCGTCCGTCACGTCGCCATCCGTCGTCGCGTCGTCCTCCTGCTCAGCGGCACCTTCTTCTTCTTCTTCTTCGGTGAACACCAGCCGCGCGGTGTACACCACTGGTTTCACGCACCCGAACTTGACTTCGCAGCTTTTTTTCTCCCCGCGCCTTCGAAGGAACACCGCGCCGTTTGTGTCACTCGCGTCCAACCGCACCCCATCAACAAGCACGCCAAACTTTGAGCAATCGTGCACGGTGACGCCGTTTTGATCCAAGCCCACGAGGAACGTACAATGCGTGCGGCTGATGGACGCGTCGTTGGGAATGTTCGCGTCGCAGTCCTTGCGCCCGACCGTGAGCCTGCGGGGGAGATGGGCGTGCGGTCAGTCTTTTGCGGGGAACACGCGTGGAAACGCGGGTGCCAACAATCGCGGGCGCGTGCCTCGCGCGTGGAGCAACACGGGAAGAACAAAAGCGTATCGCGCGGAAACGCACTTCTTTCCAGGCACCAAGGGTTTAACCACGGTCTCGGTGTCGCCCACGGGAAGGTGGAGGTGGTACGGCATGACGCCGGCGATGCGAGATCTGACGGAACAAGGATGCGTATTATTTTACAGCAGTTCAAATGAAAAATGACATTCTTGCGTGCGCATCTTGACTCGCACGATGGCGTGCTTCAACATGGTCGGGCTGCACGCGGTGGCGCGGATACCCGCAAGTACCGCCCGCAGTCGGCGGCCGTTCGAAACGACGCGCGTTTCCCTAGACAACGCACGCGAACCTTTCGCGCTCGCCGGATTCTTTTCACGTCGTGTCAAACCGCACGCGCTTCAGCACACCGAGCACTCCATGTGGATGGACCAGACACGAAGGCACGGGCGTGCTCTCCGCGACACGCGAACGCCCAGGCGTTGGGCGACGGCACCGAGCAATGAGTCTATACCTGCGGAAGGCGAAGCCGCTCGCCATGCATATGTTCCCCGCAGGTGCGTGCCTCTCTTGTCCTCGCTTGTTTACGATTTCTCCTGCCAAAGCAGCGTCTGCTGACTCTTTTCGCTCTTCGACGCACAATCTGGCACAGTGAGTATCCGAAGGCCGTCAATGCCGAACGATGGATAAAAAAGGTGCGCTCTCCGCATTGATGCGAGGTGTCCATGACCCATTCGCCTTCACCGTTCTCGTTGCCCGTCAACGGCGTGTAAAACTCACCTCGAACTTTCATTCCTCCGCAGGGCGTTGCGCTGGTCTGCTCCGAGTGCGAAACCACGGAGACGAGTCAGTGGTACGCCAACAGGGACGATAAGGACAAACCGGTCTGCAAGGTTTGCTACATGCGACAGATATGTCACGCGCGTCGATCCCACGCGACACTATTTCATATATTTGTGTCGTCACATCCTGACCCATTACCTGTGGTGCTCCTTTTCGCAGCTCGCTGCCAGCCGTGGCAAGTGCTCCGGTTGCAGTAAGGATGGGGCAAATACAAGCGAAATGCGAAGGTCTAAGCCCAAGAAGCACACCTGGTACTGCATGCAGTGTAGCTATAAAGAGGTGAGCATTTCACGATTCTTCTTTTTTTCTCTCTGTCTGCTCAAGCGATCCCGTAGGCATGATAACTTCAGTCACAAGCTGTTTCGTCTCGACTCACGTCGTTCGAGTTCCATATTCTTCGCAGGAGCTGGACATCGAAACCGCCGCGGGGACGAAGTGCGTGGATTGCGGGACGGATGCGACCACACAGTGGTTCGACTGCAAAGATGAGTCCGGAAATAAAATGTGCAGGCCTTGCTCCAACAAGAACCGGTTGGACGTCGCTGCGGTCGCGGGGACGACGTACGTGAAGTGCGGGACGGATACGACCAGTGATTGGATCAACTGCAAAGAAACGCCCGGAACTAAAATTTGCAGGGCTTGCCACAGCAAGAACGCGAGGAACAAGAAGGCGGCGATGGCAAAGGAGAAGTGACACGCGCCCTGGGAGTGAGACGTTCGCGAGGAGACACGGGTTGCGTTTCGGGTAAATACCGACGCTACCGTCGGCTAATAGTACGGACTAATGACTACTCGCGTCCACTCAAAACCTCAACAATTCCCCACCCTCCTTCCCCTCCACGTCCACGAGCGGTTTCTCATCCGCCCCCCCCACCCCCCAGGCTTTCAACACGATCGGCGTCATCACGGCGAGCATGCCGAAACAAAACCCGCGCCACAGCCCTAACATCCCCTGGTTCGGCGGCCCCAGCGCTAAGTACGCTCCTATAGGTATGCCCAACACCCAGAAACCAATCACGTCCGACATGAGCGCGGCGCCCAACCTGCCGACGCCTCGCAAGCACCCCGCGCCCACTACTCGCAGCCCATCCGCGGCTTGGTAAAGCGCCACCACAGGCAACGCCGCGACCGCGCAGTCGTGCACGGTTTTCTCGTTCGTGAACCACCAACATATTTTGTCCCCAAAAACCAGAAACACAAACGCATTCACCGCGACGCCCACCGCTCCTCGACACATCGCCAGCCTTGCCGCGGTCCTCGCGCTGTCGCCCTTCCCCGCGCCTACGTTCTGCCCCACCTTGATCGAACCCATCGCCCCCACCCCGAGTGGGATGATGTAGGACACGTCGGTTAAGCACTGGCCCGATAAACAAGAAAGTGTCAGTCTGGTATGGGCAATCGCAGAGGCGGAACGTGGTGGGTGGGAAAACTTACCTGAATAATAGCGTGCCCCGCCGCGTGCACGACGCCGCAGCGTCCCGCCATTAGGGACATCGCCGCGAACGCCCCAAACTCCACGAACATCTGCGCCCCGATAGCCGCGCCCCTGCGCAACACATCCAGCGCGCCTACCCAGTCCTCTCTTATCTTTTTTGAAAACGGGTTCACAGTGAGCGCCAGTTTGACGCTCTGCAGCGCTTTCCTCTCCGCCAGGGGTTTCGCGGCGAACCACAGAATCAGGAAAAACAGCGTCCACCGGCTGAAAACCGTGGACCACGCCGCGCCTACCAGGCCGTACCCTTGGATTTGGAACCCGGGTAGCCCCGCGAAGGAGCCGACGGTCACGCCGTCGATGAATATTTTGTTAAGCGTCACGTTCACCACGTTTGCCGCGGTGACTGCGGCGACGAGCGCGGCGAATTTGTTCGTCCCCGCCAGGGACAAACGGAACGTCTGGAACAGCAAAATGGGTAGGATTCCCCACGCCTCAGTGTGGCAGTACTGCGACGCCGCCGCGGCGTGCGCTGCGGGCTGGCCCAGCGCCACGAAAATGGGGTGCGCGGTTTGCATCACCGCGCCGCCCAGCAGCGACAGAAACGTTGCGGCCCGCACGCCGTGTCGCAAATACGTCGCCACCGCACCGGCGTCCCCCGCGCCGTGCGCCTGTGACGTGAGGGGGTCCAAGCTCCCCACGAACCCACTGGTGGTGATTATCACCAGCCACGTGGTGATACCGCCGAGGCTCGCCGCCGCGAGCGCGGCTTCCCCGACGTGGCCCACCATCAGGGTATCCACGATACCCATGGCCATCAGCCCCAGCTCCACCGTGAACACCGCGAGCACCTCCCCAACGGATCCGCTCTCCGAAACCTCCGGCCGGCCGGCGCCGCCGTCGCTCTGCTTGTCAGGGCCGTCAGGCGCGAGGCTCGCGGCGATCGCGCGCGGAGACACCGCCCGATGCGAGTGGGTGGGACGCGCCACCACGGATGGCCTTTGCCCTAAAACCCACGCGTTGGCGCCGGACGAACTGTCCCCGCTGGCGCGACGCGGCGCCGAACCACCGCCGCGTCTGTCCATCCCGCGCGGTGCACCCATCGCACCGGTAGGCGCCAGCGCAATGCGCGCGGCGCTCATCGTGGCACCCAGGGCGACTAAGCGCGCACCGCAAGCAAGGCGGTGCGGGGCAACTGACGCGATCGATGCCCGCCTTCGAAGTCGTCTTCGAACGCGTGCCTTCTTTTTGGGACGCGTTCGAAATCCATTCACCCTTCAAAACCCCTCCCTGCACCCATGCGAGCACCGACGGAAGCGTCGCGAGTTTCTCGAGTCAACGCCGAAAGGTCCACCCCAGTCGAGATCCCTCGCCACACCCGGTCGTGGCCGGACCCGGGTAATGGGTCCGGTTCCTGGGTCGTGCGTTCATTGGATGGGCGCTGTCTCGGTGCCCGGCTCGCCGCGGCGCGTTCTGCACGATGCCGTGTCAATCTCCTCCGTGTCGGACGAGCGGCTTCGTTCCGGGGACGACGCGGCGACGAATTCGTCGGCGTCCGGGTCGTCGGGCGTGGGCGGCATCATCGGCGTGGACGCGGTGGTCGCTGCGAGTTTCTCCACCCCCCACCACCCCGCGCCGCGCCACGCGTTCCCCAACGTCGTCTCCGACGACCTTCGCGCGTTACGCGAGAAGTACTTGGTGGGCAAGGCGGTGGGGAAGGGTGGGTACTCGGTTGTGTACAAAGGGCGTCGGGTTTGCGACGGGACGGCGGTGGCGGTGAAGAGGGTTGACTTGCGGGGGATGCCTGACAAAAAAAGAGAGCGGTGTTTGCGGGAGGTGCAGTTGCTTGGGAACGTGCGGCACGGGAACGTGGTGACCATGTTGGATTCGTTTCTGGATTCCAAGTTTTTGGTGATCGTGTTTGAATGGGCGAGCGGCGGCGATCTGAAACGGTTCATCAAAAAAAGACGCGACGCGAACAAACCGCTTGACGAACCCGAAACGTGGACCGTTTTCTCGCAAATCGTGGACGCGTTGGCGCACCTGCACCGAAGAGACGTCGGTGTAGCACACCGGGACGTGAAACCCGCGAACGTGCTCGTGGTGAACGGGGTGGTGAAACTGGCGGACCTTGGGTTGGGAAAACGGATCGCGCCGAGTCGCGAGAATCTCGAAACGGATTTCGACGGAAACGGCGACGGCGACGCCAGAAACAAAACGATGCGCAGCAAAGTAGGCACGCCCTACTACGTCGCGCCCGAAATAGTCCGCGGCGATCCGTACGGCTTGGCGAGTGACGTGTGGAGCTTGGGGTGTTTGCTTTACGAACTATCAACGCTGCGGTCGCCGTTCGAAATGCTTGGGCCGGGCGCGAACGTCAAGCACGTGTTTAAACGAATTGGAACCAACCAGTACGCGCCGCTTGTGGAGAACGGAAAACTGAGCCCGGTACTGGTGGAGTTGACCAGCGCGATGCTTCAAACCGACCCTTCCAAACGACCCACCATGCAAGACATCAAACGAACCTGCGACGCCGCCGTGCGCGCCTTCGCCATGGTGGACCACGAAGGCCAGACGCGGGGCGTGTACGCCGCCGCCGAGCTGGTGTGCGACCGCCTGTGTTATCTTTCGGTGAAAACGCGCGAGTGGGATGTCAAGTCCGCGCCGAAGAATGGGACGTTGGAGTCGGCGCTGGGGCAACCCGGGGTTTTCGTGGAGCCGGCTGCTTTTGAGACGGATGCTGTCCGGTTCACCCGGCTCGCGAAACTATGCGCGTGGCTGCTACCCCTGGCACAGGGGGAAGACACGCGAGCGCAAACTTTATTGCTCGTGTCGGAGCTCGCGGCGGCGCTCGAGGCGTACGCGTGTTCTGCCGAACCGGGTGACGAGACGGTTGGTGAAACGACGAAAGAGGTCACGACGGGCGTCACCACAGCGCTGTCGTCGCTCCCGCCGACACCCCCGAAAGGCCCGCCCCCGCCCTCGCTCACCAAGTCGTCCCCGCGTCGCGCGCGCGACGCCGGCGCCAAAGAACGCGTTTCGTTCAACGGAGAGGAGAAACGCGCGAGCGTTCCTTTGCAGAGCATTTCCGTGGTTCCCGCGGCCGCGGAAACCTTTCCTGAAAAAGAAAGTGCTCCGGAATTGAAAAAAGCAACAGCGGCCCCACCGCCTCCCCTCGCCGCGCTTCGCTCCTATTCCCTGACTACGCCCACGGAAGACGAGCTTGTTTGCTTCGCGCTTGCCTCGCGGCTCGCGGACGCGGCACGCGCCTGTGTCGGCGCCGACGCAAACGTGGCGCGCAAGCTGCAGTTCGCGAGCGCCGCCGCAGTGGCGCGGGGACACGGCTGGGCCGCGGTGACCGTGCTGAGCACGCTGTGCGAGTGCGCTTTTCGGAGGGTAGGGAGCAGTACTCAAGCCGTGGGCGTCTTGGAAGTCTTGGAAAAGAACAAGCAGAGCCCGCGGAAACAGACGCCAACGAAAAAATGGTCCCCGCGGAAACCCAAACTGGAGAAGTTTCCGTCTCCCTCCCAGTCGAAGAGGTCTCCAATCGGCGCGGTCAAAAAATCCCCCGAACCAAATTTGGTGGAGGAGGAACCGCATGTCAAAACCGTTTCGCTGTCGCCTGAAGTCGGAATTGAGAACGCGGAAACGAGGTTGGTTTCGCCGGCGCCGGTTAAAAAATCGGCGTCGCGGGCGATGCGCGCGGCCGCCGCGGCGCGCGCGCGTCTCGCCGCTCGGAACTCGTGGCAACGCGTTTTCGACGCCGGACAGGTGGAGGTGAAAAAAATAGTCATTAGTTAAGTAGCTTGAAGGTATACGTTTACTTTTACAACAATACAAGACAAGACCAGGATGATACTCCATGATACTCATCTACTCATCCCACTCACGAAATCACACTCGGCCTCCTTTTTGTTTCACGATGTGCGCTCCCTTGCTCAGCGCGCCGAACAAGTCCTTCACGTCGTCCAGCAACGACCCGCTTTTCTTGGACGTGCTTGCTTTGTCCATCATGCCTCCCCTGGCCAGCGTTTCAAGTTCCTCCGCCCCCAAACTCTCCCCAGTCACGTCAACCGTGGTGTTTATCATATCCGCGAAAGCCGCTTCCGCCTGGGCTTCCGAACTCGCGAGCCCAGCCCCGGGAGACATACCCCCCGCTTCGCAATCGCGAGCCGCTTGCATGGCGACACTGATCTCGGAAGCGGAAGGACCCTCGGTTTCAGAAGCGCGAAGTGGTGCTGCGGGCATCTTGATGTGCTGATGAAGTGGTTGCGCGCGAAAGGCAGCCCAAACGATTCCCCGATTGTTCACCGAACGCGTCGCGCGAACCGAACGACGCGGCGCTCGGGGCGCCGCCGCGGCACCAGGGATGACCCACGCCGAGCATGCTGCATGCATGTTTGAGGTCGACGAGAAAATTGAACCGCGCGGCGTGCTGTGAGGGCAAGACGCTGTCCGCCTCTCGAGACAAAATTGCCAGCAAACTTTGCGAATCGCGTGAATCATGTTGACCCCCTCTCTGGGACCGACCAACGTCCCCACACCTCATCGCGCGACACCCCGACGTCCCGAAACCGACCATGTCTGCCGTCTCCGTGTTCTCCGCTGTTGCGCCCACCTCGGCCGGCCGCGTCATCCCCCGCGGCGCGTCGTCGTCCCGATCGTCCGTCTTCGTCGGGTTCGAATCCAAGCACGTCATCAAGTCTCGCGTCTGTTTTCGTGGGAAGGGTACGGTCGTCGCCGTGGCCGCGTCGCGCGCCGAATTCTCCGACCCGCGCGAGTCCCCTATTGTCCGCGCGAACAACGGCATTTCGCCCGCGCGCGAGCCCGTGGCGGTCAACAAGGTCGCCGCCTCCCTGACTCGGCTCGTGGAAGTGTTGTGGAGGTCGCGCAAAGGGTTCGCCGCGATCGCGTTCGCGTTAGCGCTGGCGTTGGTAGACCCGGGCGCCGCCGTCGCGGGAAGAGGCGGCGGGCGCTCGGGCGGGCGGATGGGCGGCAGCAGCTTCCGAAGCACGTCGAGGTCGACGGGACAAGGCTTGGGAGGCATGGGAGGGATGGGGGGCGGCTTGGGCGCGGCGGGCGCGCGAACGGGCGCCGCAGGCGCCTCGGGCGCCGGCGCCGGCGCGGCGCCGCGCATGGGCATGGGCATGCCCTCGTTGTTCTTCATGCCCTCGTTCGGGTACGGGTACGGCATGGGCGGCGGGTACATGTTAATGAAGGTGCTGGTGCAAGTTGTCATGATGTACATGATCTACACATATTTCTTCGGAGGACCGAGGGGCGGGAGGGGAAACGGCAAGGGAAACGGTGACGATTCCGCGGCGGGCGCGCAGTAATCTTTGGAACGAGTTGAGTTGGTATTCGCACACGGTAGGGAAAGGGAAAGAGACAGGGATTGAGGACTGTCCCTCTCGTGTGCGAATACTTGAGTTGGAGTTTTGAGAGTTGAGAGTTTTGCTTTTTGAATTGTTCGAGTTTACTAAAATGTACCTGTGCCAACACAACCGCGTCGCTCTTTCTATTTCCACACCTTGACCGCGGCGTCCCTGCCGCAGGTCACGAGCACGCGCGCGGTCCCCACGCCAGTGACGCACATGGCGAGCACGGAGTCGCGGTGGCAGTCGTGCCGCACCGCGGCGCTCGCCACGGTTTCCGCCACCGAGACGTCGTCGCTTTGCGTTTTTGTCTCGCGTCCCCTTCCCGACGGCTTGGCGCTCGCCGGGGTTTCGCGAAGCACGGGAATGACTCGGGTGCCAGGGGTATCATCGTGATCTGTTGTGTGCGTATCGTCGGAACGCACTCCAGCATTCACTTCCACACCAAACTCTTCGTACCGCGGCCTTTCCTGCGGCGCGAGGGGCCCGCACACCACCCGCGTTCGGCTCACATCCCCCGGCGTCCACAACCGCACGCACGCGTCGCTCCCCCCGGACAGCACCGAACCGTTGGGCAGCGAAAGCAAACACCGAGCGCCGTCCGCGGTTGGCGACGGGTCTTTGAGTTCGTGGATTTGGTACAAGGTTTCGTGGTGAACGGAACCAACGGTCCAGTCGCTTCGGCGGGTGGGACACGGCGCGGTGGCCAACCCTCCGCCCATGGAAAGCGCGGCGACGGTATCGGCAACATTTTCGCACCCGAAACCGTCCCGCCGGCGCGAGACTTTCAAAACCCGGTGACACGTCCCGCCGGCGACGTCCCAGAGCGCGATTTCGTCCTCGCCAGCGGCCGCCCACACAAGCGGGCGGCCGTGGCCGTGACCCGGGTGGGGTCCCACGAGACCGCGGGACCTCGCGACCGCGACCGCGTCCACGGGTGCGGCCGCGCCACCCGGGTGCGCCCGCGCCGAAGCGACGACCCCGAATCGCAAGTCGCACAAACCGAGCACCCCGGTTTGCGTTCCAAACGCCACCCAGGTGGCGTTTCCCGTGGACGCGTCCTCCCCGGTTGCCCCCCCGGGCCCGGGCCCCGGTCCCGCCACGGCGCAGGTCACCGCGCCTAGCCGGGGCGGTACAAAAATCCGGAACGCCTCTTTCGAGGGAGGCGCGCGTAGGTCCCAGCCGTGCACCCCGCCCCTGGCGGTGGCGAAGCAAAGCGTGTCATTCGACACGGCCAACAGCGCCGCGACGGCGCCCTCGTTTGCGCTGAGTTGTTTCGTCTCAGCGGCGCCCGTGTACCGCTCGACGCGCGGAGGCCCGCTGACTGATTGAGTAGATTGAGTAGATGATGATTCCCCGCCACCCCCTTCGCGTCGTCGCTCAACGTACTCCACCCGCCACACGTGCACGCTCCCGTCGTCCGACGCGGACGCCACCGCGTGCGCGTGCCCCGCCCCCGCCAAAAGCGCTGTGACCTTCCCCCCCTGCGACGCGTACGTCAACCGGGCGCGAAACGAAACGTCCCGCTCAAGCCGAGTGCAGTCCCACAGCTTGCACTCGCCGTCGTCGCCGCCTGACACGAAGAACAACCCATCCGCAGACGCGGCGAGCGCGCGGCAAGGTCGCCGGTGTTCCCGGAGGTGCGCCACCAGCACACCTCTTGGCGCCCAAGGGTCACCCGCGTCGCCGCTGGCGTACTCGCCGGGGGTCGAGACGCGCGAAACGCCGACGCGTGGAGGGTTGGAGTCGATACCCGTAGGGTCGCCGGCCACGGTTTTCGTCTCGCCGGTGAGCACCTTGGCCAAAACGCTCAAGGTCTTGGTGACTGTTTCGGGCGGCGGATGCGGGTCTTTCGTGGAGTCACCCGGGTTGGGTTTTTGACCAAACGCCGCCCCGGACGACGCGTCGCGCCGTACCCCCGACCCGCCCCCGTTCGCCGCCACAAACCCGAACCCGTCGGCGACGTCCAGGGAGCGTCGACGGACACCGTTCGCGTCCGAGTCCGCGCCCCGTTGGTGCGTCGCGCGTGTCGCGTTCCCTGCTTGGGTAAAGAAACCCTGCGCCTGCGTTTCGCGTCGCGACACTAACGGCGCGTGCGGGGGAACCAGGGCAGGCGCTCTCGGCGCGAAAACAAACGCCCACGCGTCGTCGTCGATTGTGATTTTGTTGAGTGGCACGGGACTCGCAGCACTGGTTGCAGGTGCAGAAAACGCGTTTGCGTTTGTTGGCGACACGTCGCTCACCCGGAGCCCGCCCCCGTTTCGCAGGCGGTCCGTTCCGAAAACCCGGTGCGGGTTTCCGAAAAGGCCGCCCCGCAGCACCGAAGTTTGCACCCGCTCCCTCTCCGCGGCAGCCGCCACGGCCGCGGCGTCCGCCTTTTTCGCCGCGACCGCCGCGGGGGTGAGGCCGCCGGCCACGAGGCTCCGTTGCGAGTTTGGGTCCCGCTCCGCGCCTGATACGATAAAAAAGAAAGTATCAGTCGGGGTATGGGCAATCGCAGAGGCGGTGTGTGGTGATTGGGAAAGGCCCTTACCTCGCCGCGCGGACGCCAACGCGTTTATGTACGCGTCCATGGCTTTGAGCGTCACTTTTTCATCCGCGGTTGCGGGTTCATCGGTACCACCCAAGTGACCCAAGTGATTTGACACCGAATCATTCGTCGTTTCAAGTGCTTGACCAGTCAGGTCCACGCTCGCGCCGCTGGCGCCTCGTCGGTGGCGGCTTCGCGGCGCCCCCCCCGCCGCGACCACGGCGGCGTCGAAGGCTTCCCGCGACGGCGGCGCTCGCGTCGCCATCGCGAGCCGGTCCACGTCCACCAACAACTCAGCAGCGACCGCGCCGAGAGACGCGAACTTCTCGGTGAGGAACGGCCGGACCAATGGCAGCAAAAGCGAAAACGCGTCCGCGGCGCCCAGGCGTTTGGCGGCGGCGACGAAGAACCGCGCCGCCGAGACCCGGACCGCGCCGGAGGGGTGACAAAGCGCGGGCGCCGCCCGAATTGCGGCGGCGAGCACGGAGCGCTTGCGAAGTGTCGCGCCAGTCGTGTGGCTGTGCGGTTCATGCTGTCCGTGTGTCATCGACGTGCGGTTGGTGTCATTTCCAACACCGCCAACGATTCCCCCAACCTTCCGTTCCTCGTCCAGATCAGCGCCGCACATATCCCCCAAGCAGTGCAGCGCGCTTGCGGCGACTTCGTCCGAGTCGTCCGCCATGCACCGCTCCACGCACGGCAGGAGGAAGGCCTCGGTGGAGGTGATTCCCACGAACCGTCCCAGTTTGGCTATTTTCGTGAAGAAAGCCGCGCGCAGTGTCCACGACCGGTCGTTGAGGCACGTGATCAGCAGGGGCACTAAATAGTCGTTCGCGTCCTGGCGGCCGAAGAAAACAGCCAAAGAGTCGGCGTTTGCCAAAACCGCCGCGCGCGTCGCCGGACCGGCGTCGCGAACGGCCCGGTTCGCGTTCGCACCGCCAGCACCAGTACCGGCGTTGAAGCTCCCTGTCAACGGCGAGCCCCCGAACGACGCGTGCCCCGCCCCCCCCGGGGATTGCTCGGAAAACACGAAATCTTTAGGTAACCGCGTGGGAACGGGCGGCGTCGACGGCGGCGGTCCAAACAAATTCGCGCCGTTCAACGAGGTATTAACTCGCCTCGCCCCGTCCGCCCCGACCGCGTTCGCCCCCGCGCCAGGTTCCAAAACATTGGAGTCAGCATCTCCCGTGGCGGAATCAGACATCACGGAATTCTCCGCGATGCCCCCCGCGGCGACCACGGCTCGTGACAAATCCGCGGCGCCGCGCACGAACGCGGGCGACGGGAACACGCCGCGGTTTCCGTTTCCGTCCGCCGTTTCAGGCGAGTGACCCCCGCCCGCCCCGCCCCCGCCCGTCGCCCCCGGGGTGAGGTAGTCCAACACCACGCCTTTCACAACCGCGCGAAGCGAGCTGAGGTCGTGTTCGTACAAACGCATGGACAGGGCGTTGGCGGTTATGGTTTCAGAAGTGTCCTCCACGTTTTCGTTCGCGCGTTGCAGAAACCGCGCGCTCGCGCCGGCGAGCGACGCGAGCGAAGCCGCGTACGCCACGCGCACGCTCTCCTCGCGGTCCCTCGCCAGGTTCATGAGCGAGGGCCAGACGAACTCGGGAAACACCTTGGCGTCTGACGCGGGAAAGATCTCGACGCGCGCAGTCGTGGACGCGAGCGCCCTGACCGCGGCCGCGCGCACGGCGGCGGCGCCGTCCGCCGCGCTCGCCACGCAAAACGGGACGATGAGTTGCAGCCGGGTGTCGTCGTCGGCGACGGCGGCGATTTGCGACAGCAACCCGAGCGCATCGCGACGCAACGAAGGCCTGACCGCACCTCGCACGCAGGAGCAGATCACGGAGGCGACTAAAACTGCGCCGGGAAGGGTAACCCCCCCGTCCACACAGGCTTGAATCAACCGCGTGTCTTCGGGTGAAGAGGCGCGAATCGGAACCGCAATCGGCGAGCGCTGCTTTGCGGAATCTGTTGAGCGCGCGGGGAACGCTCCCGGGGTTTCCACGAAATCGCCCACGAAATCGGCGCCAACGCAATCGGTTGGCAAATCGTCGGCGCCATCGCCACCGCCGTCGCCACCGCCATCACCGAGAAGGGACCCGATGTCAGCCATCATCAGGTCTATGTCCCGCATCATGTGTTCCGTTTTTTTTGAATCGGTGTCTGCTCTCGGTGGCGCCGATTGCGACGCCGGCGGTTTTTCCCCAACCGCTTCTTCGCCCTTCTCCCCGGTTTCCCCAAACCCCATAAACCCGCCTTCCTCCCTCGCGATGTCCGCGAGCAGTGGCTCGAACGCCTGCGTAATCGCGGATGCGGTCTGGTCCGCATCGAGGGTCATGAGCGCGCCTCCGAAATCGTGCAGTCGGTCAAAGTATTTCGGGAAAAAAGGCGTTTTGCTTGTTTCTATTCCCCTCGTGGAGAGAGTCTCACCAGAGTTTAGGGTTACCGCTTGCTTCCACCGCTCCAAGTGCGCCCTCGCAGTGGGCCTTCGTTTTGGGTCCAGGTGTATCATGGACATCACCAGCGCGCGCGCGTTTTGATCCCCCACCTTCTCGAGCGCGGCGCTCGGGTCGAACCCCCCGGCGCGGTACGCCAAGAGCTGCGAGAGGTCAAACAGGGCGTACCCGTCCAGGAACAGCTCGCCTAGGGCGCACCCCAGGGAGAACACATCAGCGGCGAAGGGGTCGTAAGGAAGGGGTTCTTCAGGCGACGAATTATGCTTAGGCTCAGGCTCAGGGTGTGTTTCACCCGTTCCATCCGAAGACGTTGAAGTTTCGTTTGTTTTTTCGCCGAGCGTCGCTTCGCGCTTCGGCGCAGGCCCCGCGTCTTTGAACCGCTCCGGCGCGACGTAGCACCGCCTTCGTCCTCCAGTGTCGAAGAAAAACGAGTAATCGGATGGGTTGTCCGCGGGTAACGTTTTGGGTTTGAACGTCGCGAAATCCGTGAGGAACGCCCATCCCCAGCTCGTGACCAGCACGTTTTCGGTTTTTATGTCGCCGTGCGCCACGTTCCGGTCGTGGCAATCCGCCAGGCCGTGTAGTAATTGAAACGCGAGCCACTTTTTTTCGATCAGCGTCAGAAACGGACGCGTACTAACTCGGTCGTACAAAGTGCTGTGCGCGTACTGCCGTATTAAATACACCGCCCGGTCCGTTTCCAGCTCACGCTGGAAAGGCCAGGCGTGCAGATGTTTGGGGGGTGGCGTCAGGAGTTTTCGGCGAACGTGTTGGAGCTCGCGTTCGTGTTCCATTACCGTGTTTGGATCCAACCCCCCACCCGTACCCGGCGCGCCCCGTTTCAGGTACACCTTCACAACCACGAGCCCGCCCCGGCTGCCCTCCTCGTGACGCGTCAAGAACGTCTTCAAGAAACGACCGCCCCCGAGGCTGTCCTTGTACACCAGATGGGGAACGTCGGACGCGAGGAGCTCGCCGGGCTGCACACGCGCGGGGGCCGCGAGCTGGTTTCCCATCCCTGCGCCGGGGAAGGCAAGGGGGGAAGCACGTGTCGCCGCGCCCACCGTCGCCGCGCGGCGCGCCTATCAATGTGCCGCCGCGACCTGCGAGCACACGGGAGACAACAACAACGTCGTCAAAAAGTTGGTCGCGCCAAAAAACCAAAAAAAGTTGAAAAAGTCGACTCGACATCGAAATCAAAAAGTCCTTTTTTTTCTGATCTAAACAGACCGTCAGTGCCTCGCGTAGGGGCATTTGGCCTCCCCTCTGCGACTTCTGCGCGATCTCAAAACCGCGCGCGACGCTCACGGGCGCGCCACTCCTTCACCGCGGACGCAGGCGCACAGAAGAGACGCGACCGTCACCATGTCGGACGGAGAGGTGCGTGTTCCGATCGCGCGAACCCGTGATCTCCCTGTTCTGAACGGGCTGTGCGTCTCCGCACAGACAAGATGCCATCGGCTCGCGCGGCGGCGCAGGGTTTGAGTTTAGTGTCTCTCGATGTGTCGTCGCCATTCTTCAACACCAGCACGCTGACCCCCCCCCGCCTAACAACAAACCCGCAGGTGGATTTCGATCCCACGTTAAAGAAGAAGAAGAAGAAGAAGGTGGTGCTTGATGTCGATTCCGACGGCGAAGCGGTGGAGGCGGTGACTGGCGAGATGGATGATTTGGGCGTCGTTTCCGAGGATTTCGGCAAGAAGAAGAAGAAAACCAAAGATGGCGACGGCGACGCGGGCGACGAGATGGATTTCGGAAAGAAGAAGAAGAAGAAGAAGAAGGATGAGGGTGATGACGATGGTGATGACGATGACGAAAACGAGACGGGAGGCGGTGCGGCGACTGGCAGCGGTTTGCCTTGGGACGGCACGAGTAGGGATTACCACTACGACGAGATGCTGGGTCGTGTTTTCGGTATTTTGCGCGAGAAAAACCCGGCGCTTTCGGAGAAAACCAAAACCATCATCAAGCCGCCGCAGGTTTTACGGGAAGGCACGAAGAAAACGGTGTTTTCCAACTTGATGGAGATCTGCAACGCCATGCACCGGAACCACGACCACGTGATTTCGTACATGATGGCCGAGCTCGGTACGAGCGGTACCCTGGACGGCCAACAACGGCTGATCATCAAAGGCCGGTTCCTCCCCAAAGTGTTCGAAGGCGTGCTGAGGCACTACTTCATCGAGTACGTGATTTGCCAGATGTGCAAGAGTTCGGACACGCAGCTGGTGAAGGACACGAAAACGCGGTTGTCGAACTGCGTGTGCCAAGCCTGCGGGGCGTCGCGCTCGGTAAGCGCGATTCAAAAAGGATTCATGGCCGTGGGCCGCGGGGACCGGCGGAAAGCGCGAAACGCGTCGTGAGGCGGGTATTGGCGGCGTGCTACGACGAGACGTTTTTTTTTGGGGGGGCAAACGATTCGCAAAAGGGGAGTGCGGTGTACCTGCTGTTCTATTCAAGGTATTATTACTCCATCTCTGCCATCACACTCTCGTCACCCCCGCCCTACTCTCTACTACCCGCACTAGTTAGCTCGATGTTCGAAAGAAAAAAAAACTCCATCTCTGCCATCACACTCTCGTCACCCCCGCCCTACTCTCTATGTCTACTCTCTATCTCAACTCCTCATACTTCTATTTCCCTTGCCTCAAGTTCGCGACGCTCGCGGCCGCCGAGCCGAGCGCGACGAGCCCGATCCCGACCGCCTCCGCTGCGCCTGGTGTTTCCCCGAAAACACAGGCGCCCCACAGCACCGCCCAGAGCACTCCGGTGTAGTGCACGGGCATCACCGCGCTGGCGCTGGCACGACCCAGCGCGTTGGTGATGCACAGCTGCGCGCCGAACCCGGAAAAAGTGGACAGCGTCAGCAACGCGGCGACTTGGCGGAGCGTGTTTGCGTGCTCCGCTTTGTTCGGCGCCTCACTCGGTAACAGTCCCCCGTTTCGTGCCGCGACCAAGAAACCAATCGCAACTAAAACCATGGAAACCACCGAGCAACAGTTGACGTACAGCATCAAAACAAGCGGGTGTTCCTTTTTAACGTACGACACGCCGTCGCCCGCGATGCCTCCGGATAACAAACGCACGAGCAGTTTCGAGACCCCGCCGAAAAACGTCTGCGCCACGGCGGCGACCACGCCCAATTTGGTCACCTTTGACTGGTCATTCCCGGTACCGTCCCCGTCCCCACCCGGTCGCAGCACCATTGATGCGCCCACGACGCACACTGGGAACGCGACGTACACCGCCCAGTGCGGTTTCTCGCGCAGCCACACCGCGGCGCCCAGGGTGGTGACCAGCGGCGCTACCAGCGCCGGCACGGCGGCGTCGGCGAGGGGAAGGTTCGCCGCGGTGAGGAAAAACGAAAACACCGCGCACGTACCGACGACACCACGCAGCAGCAACGCGGTGCGTCTGGTGCCGAACGGTGACTCGACGGTGCCTGTGAGCCAAGACACAACAAGCGCGACGCACACCAAGAGCAAACCACAACTGGCTCTGCCGAGCACGATGAAGTGCACCGGCATTGCGTACCGCCGGTGAAGAAGTCGCGCGGTAAGCGCGGTGACGGAGCTGAAAGTAACCCCCAACGCGTATAAAACCATGCCCCTTCCGTTCTCAGCCATCGTCGGAAGCGCGCGCGTGCGCCGAGCCCCGTGCACTACGTTCGTCTCAACACAACGCTCGGCAAACGACGTTGACAACGACGTAGATGCGACGAGAGGCTCGTTTTCCTCATCGCCCGACACGACCCGGTCGTCGTCGTCGTCGTCGTCGTGCCCCTTGACCCCCATGCACCCCATCTCGATGATCACAGAGGACGTCGCGTCGCCCTCCGCCATCGTAAAACGGAGCCTCCTCGGCGCACCTCGGGCGCGCCGCCCGGTGTCTGGGCGGAGTGAAAAGTTCGTCATCATTAGTCTCGATGCGTGATTCAGACGACTTATTTTTCCTTCAATCACTTCGCGCGTCGTGTCGATCGTCGTCGGGTGTTCACTTGTTCTATACAGGTTTTATATATGTACATCGTGCTGTGTCTTTTTCTCTACCGGCACACAACCCCAAGTTTCACTTCCCATCCCCGTCCCACGCCTCCTCCGGGACGTCACACGACTTGAACTCCGCGTTTGGGTTTTGCGCGCACGCCCATTTATCGTTTTCCCCCAGGGCTTGCGTGACGGATTTCGGCACCACGCGCCACTTCCCGCACGCGTCGCACGCGATCCACGTATCCTTCTCTGTCAAGCTTGAGCTGGAGGTTTTCACAGAGGGCTGCGCATCACCTTTCGCGGCTGTAACACCTGACCCTCTGGCCGGCGCACCGGCCCCGGCACCGCCGCGCGCCCCCGCTCCTTTTTTCTTGCTCTTGCTTCCCGGCGGGTTCGCCAGGGCGTACGCGGCGGCTTCCTTCTCCACCTTCTCCCTGGCCCCCGGTTTCGGCAGCGGCCCCCACCGCACCGTTTGCATGCTGAGCTGCAGCGTTTCTTTCCCCCCGTCGTCGTAAAACAGCTCGTGCTCGCCCGTCTCCGCCTTGTACGCCGCGATCGTCCCGCCGTAAAACGCGGAGTCGCCCGCCCAGAAAATCTCCACGTGCCGCCCCACCGAGTCGTCCCCCGTCTGATGGTAAAAAAAGAAATGTCAGTCCCGTATGGGCAATCAGGGAGGCGGAATGTGGTGGGTGGGAAAGGCCCTTACCTGCGCGCCGTAGGTACGGAACCACTTGCCCATTGTTTCCGCGACTCTGTGCGTTCCTGGAGCTACTAGACGTAAGGACTGCCTCCACTTCTTCGCCGTGCCTTTCCCACCAAGTCGCTCGAACTCGGTAGCGGGGACCACGAACTCGGCTAGCACCCCGGGCGTCGCCGCCGCTCTCGGCGCCGCGTACCGCACGAGCTCCTCGCCTCTTTTCCCACCGGGCAAAAGGCACCCGCGCATCCCCCCGCACGCGACCGGGATGGGCGGCGAGGCGATTGCGATGCCCCCGTTTGGAGGTACCAGCGGGACGCACCGCACCGGGTCGTACTGCTGTAACAGCCACCGCATGGTCTGCAGAAACAGGAAACAGGTGGTTTCCGTTCCGTCGGCAAACGCGATTTCGTGCGTCCCGGTGTCCGGGTCGTACCCCACGACCTCGCCGGGGCGCCACGAACACGTGCTGCCCTGCGTTTGCGGCGCGTGTTTTGAAACGCACAAAGTCCTCTGCGAGTCCGTCTGAAGCACCTCCAGCCGGTTGCCCACGCACTGTTTGCCCCACTGCGCGCCTTTCCGTTTGGCCCAGCCCCCGAAAGGGCTCCCCTCGCCGCCCGAATCGTCGCCCGCGAACAAAAGAGCGGAGGGCCAGTTTTTTAAACACGACGCGTCCGCCCCGGCGAGGGAAAGGAACCGGGAAAGAGAAATGGTTTCCGTGGCGGGCGAGGGCGTGACCGTGACCGCGTTTTCCGCGGCCGACTTTGCACCTGTTTCCGGCGTAATCTCCTTCGTATCCCCCGCATCTGCCATCTCCGCGTCACGTTTCACCCCCGCATCAACCTCCACCTCCACGGTGATCATTTCCTGCCCCACACTCGACCCTGGCGCGAAGACGCCTTTGCTTTTCCCGTAAAACACGGGAACGAGGGCGGCGCGAAGCACGCACGTCGCCGCGACCTCCCCCGAAACGTCCTCCTCGGGAATCTCAAACGCTTTCGGTTTTGAACCCGGTTTTGGTTTCTTCTTGCGTTTCTTGGAAGCCGGCGCGTCGCCGTCGCCGTCGTTATCTTCGCCCGCTTCTTTCGCGTCTTCCGAAGGCCCGTCGTCGTCGCGCTCGCGCTTGGCGCCAGTTTCCGTCGTCGCGAAGACGTCCACGTTGGAAACCTCAGGCGTCTCTTTTGTTTGGCCGTCTTTTTCCTTTTCCTTGGCCAAACCCTCCGCCGCCAGCAAATCAGGCATCGCCCCGCGCACCGCGGTTTGCGGAACCTGCTCTTTGATCTCAGCCGCGAATCGCGCGCCCGGAGTTTCCATGAACCCGCCGCCGTCGCCTTTTCGCGCTGGACCTGTTGCCGACGACCCCGACGACCCGGACGACGACGGCGGGCCGATCCACAGCCCCGTGTCCGCCAAAAGCGGCGTGCTTTTCGTGAGTCCTGGCAGAACCCCGCGGTTCCACGCCAGAACGTCGCGGAAATCTATACTCAAATTCGCGGAAGCGCCGTACACGGTTTCACCGTCCACCGTGTAGTACGCCTTGCGTCCGCTTTGCGAAACCGTGGTTCCACCTGGCGGACCAGACGCGGCCGTCACCGCCGGCGCCTCCGGCCGCGCCATCTGCGCCGGGTCGAAGCGCCCGCCGCGCGACCCGCTTTTGCCGCCGCCGCTTTGGCGCGACCGATTCGGTTTGTTGGCATCGCCGCCGCCTGCGTCGTTTTGTGTGGACTGCGTAACCACCGGAGCTTGGTTGGCAGGAACCCCGTCCGGCCACCGCGTGGTTTGCAGAAACAAATACAGCCAATCCCGCGTGCCGTCGCCGGACATGACTTCGTGTTCGCCGCTTTCGGGCTTGAACCCGACGATTTCGTGAGCCGCGAACTTTTCGCAGTCGCCGTTGTCCTGAATCTCCACGGCCCGCCCCACAATCGCGTCCCGCCAACACGAACCTTTCTCCTTAAGAAACCGCCCCACCGTGGTGACCGTGTCGCCCGTGTCATCCACGTGCCGCAGCGATTGCCGCCACTTCCGCGTGGACCCTCGGCCACCCAAACGCTCGAACTCCGTCGCGGGTACGACCTTCTCGTCGCCGCCCTCCAAAGGTACGTACGCCACGCTCTCCTCGCCCCTCTTGCCTCCGGGAGTCAGCCTGCCAACCACGTCGCCGCACTGCACGCGGACCAGGGCGGCGGGCAGGACGCCTCGGGTGGACGCGCCAACGTCTTCGTCTCCGTCTCCCGTTTTCAAGGAATGGTTTTGAGTTATTAGTTCGTCGTCTCCGGACACTTCCACGTTTTCGGCGAGGCGCACTTGCGCCAAATCCACGGCGCTCGGGTACTTGTCGTGTCTTTTCATTTCGATTTTTTTTGCCCGGTCCAAACCGCAAAGCACCAGCACGAACCCCACCGCTTCGCCCAACTCAGGGTGGTCCCATCTCGTGCGGAACTTTGACACGGCACCCGGGTCAAGAAACCGCGCCAGACGCACTTTCACATCGCTCGCGCTGAGCCACGCGCCGTCCGGCGCGACGGCGCCTGACCGTTTCAGAACCGCGATTAGCTTTCGGCACAAATCGGACATCAACCCCGCAGTCATCTCCCCGCCGTGTTCCGCGTGCGTCGTGGGCGCTCTTCCCAGCTTGAAATCGTCGGAACTGGAGACCTGCCTGAAATTGCTTGCGGTGGCGGAAAGAAGGTGCACCGGGATACCCTCGGCTCGCCTGGACTGCCGCTCGGCGCGAATAAACTCGTTTCGCCGCTTCTCGTCGTCCTCGCGCCTGTCAACCGCGAGCTGCTCCGCCTCCGCTTCAATCGCTTGTGTAATAGACCGCTCCAGAAACGGCCGCGCGCGTTTGAACATCTCGGTCATGATGGCCTCCCTCTCCGTGGGGTCGATGTCTTTCTGCCGTAAGCCTTTTAAACCCCGGCCCAATACGGAGGGCTCGTCCCGGAACTCGTCCGCGCCGGCGTCGCCCGCGTTTCCCACGCGGGTCTTCGCCGCGGCGATGCCCGCGCGTTGCGCCGCCGCCGCGGCGGCGGCGATTTCCTCCTCCTCCCTTAAACGCTGCGCGACCGGGTCGTTCGTTTCGGTACCACCGTCATTCATTTCATCGCAATCGTCGTCATCACCAGATGGTTTCTCCAAAAGAAGCCCCTCCTTTTTCCGCCGCGCCGCGCTCGCCGCCTTGGCGCTTCCCGCGCCGCCCGCGCCTCCCGGGCGCTTCGGGGCCGCCTCCACTCGCAGCAGAAAGTGTACCAAGTCCGTGAACGTGGCGTGCGCCAGTGGTTTCGTTCGTACGCCGGTCGGGTCGCACGGAAGCGTCAAGTCGTGGTCCCGGGGTTCGATCCAAGCATCCGTTAACGCGACTTTGTCGCCGATATGCCACCCGCCGTCGATCTCGTCGCCCTCCTCCCCGCCAGCCTCGAGGCGCTTTTCCTTAGCCCACTTGACACACTCGGCGTCGCACCGGATGAAACAGGCTTGGGCGGGGTGCCTCTGCCCTAACGCCTGGAACCGCTTGCACTCCCCGATGATCTCCGCATCTTTCGGTAAGTGGTCCTCGCAAAACGCCCGGGGACACGACTCGCACCGGAAAAGCATGCCCCCCACCGCCGCGCTCTTGCGCCCGCACTCCGCGCAGGCGTGGTGCGGACATCCCCACCGCGCGGCTTTGGCGATTTCACCCTGCGTCATCCCAACGCACTCGGCGTGCACGGAGACGGGACACAGGTCGCAGCAAACGATGTCGCCGCCGTCCCAGCAGGACTGGCACGTGTACGAGTGTCCGTAGTCCCGTCCCGCGACTTGCGCTCTGGTTTTCTTCGCCTCGGTTTTCTTCGCCTTGGTTTCACGCGCGAACACGCTGCTCTCGCCGTCCTCCAAGCTGTAGTTGTTCGCCTTCAAAACGGTGTGGCCGTCGATGATCATGGTGGTTGTTTTCCGCTCGCGCTTTCCGAGAATCTGGGAGGAAAACTCAGCCGCGATGTCCTTCACGGATATTTGCTTTTTCCCAATCTCGACGTCACCGCCCGCGATTTGCGCCGGCATGACGTACGTGCTGATCGGCGCCGCCGACGCCTTGCCGTGCGCGAAATCAGCCACCGTGTGCCTCGTTTCCGATTGAAGCGACGCCATCGCGGCGCGCCGGTCGTTCCCGTTCGGCGTGCGGTCCATTAAAATCTCCAGCTCCTCATCCGTAGGCGCCTTCCCCTCATCGTTCGCGAAAATAGCATCCACCCCGAACTTGAGTAACCCGTACACGTCCTCCTTGTCCACGCTTTCCAAGTCCTCGCTTTGCTTGGTGCTTCCCCGGCTGACCATTTGCTCTAAAAACAGTTTTTTCTCCGCGCGCTGCTGCATGCGCTCCTCAACCGTCCCGGCGGTTACTAAACGGTACACGTGCACCGGCTTGGTCTGGCCGATGCGGTGCACCCGGGCCATAGCCTGCGTGTCAACCTGCGGGTTCCAGTCGCTGTCAAACAGAATGCAGGTATCCGCGGTTTGCAGGTTAACCCCCAGCCCGCCGGCTCGCGTGCTGAGCAGAAACGCGAACAACGGCGAGTTCGGGCGGTTAAACGCGGCGATGTCCACGCTGCGCTGCACCCGGTTCGTGCTCCCGTCCAAACGCGCGTAGCCGTACCCTTTCAGTGATAGGTAGTCCTGCAGGATGTCAAGCATTGAGGTGAACTGCGAGAACAGCACCACCCTGTGGCCGTCTTTCTTGAGCTTTTGCAAAATGCGATCCAGCACGGCGAGCTTACCGCTGGCTTCCACCAGCTCCTCGACTGGGACGCCCTCGTCCGGGACGTCGGTACCGGCGAACAAATACGGGTGGTTGCAGCACTTGCGAAGCTGCATGAGCAACGACTGGAGCTTGCGTGAGTCTCCCGGGTTTTGTGTCGTGTCACCGCCCGTGTTCGTTTTGTCGTTAGTTTTGTCGTTAGTTTGGTCCCTCCCCCCCCCCCCCGAGTGTTTCCGCATCTCCGCCTGTTCCACCGCGGTCAAGACTTGGTTTTCGCGCTGTAACAGCCGGCGGTACCAAAACGTCTGCGCATTCGACAAGGGACACATTATTTTGGTTTCCGTTTTCTCGGGAAGCGACACTTCGACCTCCCCCTTGACGCGTCGCAGCACGAACGGCTTCATCAGGTAGTGCGCCGCGTCTAGGGTTTTGGAATCCACTTTGTGTTCGTTCGAGCTCAAATCAAACGCGTCATCGAACGCGCTCGAGTTTGAAAAAACATCCGGGTGCAGAAACGCCAAAATCGCGAACAACTCGTGGAGGTTGTTCTGCACCGGCGTGCCCGTTAAAAGCACGGTGTGCTGCCGGTGCACGCGGGACAAAACAGAGTGCGCGGCGGTGTCTTCGTTCTTCACCTTGTGCCCCTCGTCCAGAATCATCGTGCGCCAATATACTTTTTGCGATAGCGTCAAGTTGAACGTCGGGTTGCACGCCATCTCGTACGTGGTGACGGCGACGTCGTAGCTCCCCACGTTCATCACCACTTCTTTTCGCAACCGCTGGCGCTCGGTTTCGTCCGTGCTGTGCAGCCGCACGACCTTGAACGACGGGCACCACTTCTGCAGCTCGTCCATCCACGAGGATAACACGGAAAGGGGGCAAATCACGAGGTGCGGCCCCTTTACGTTGCGCATCTCGTGCAGCGTCGCGAGAAACGCGATGGATTGTAATGTCTTGCCCAGCCCCATTTCGTCCGCCAAAATACACGAACACCCGTCGTCGTACATGCGTGTCATCCACCGGATTCCCTCCAGCTGGTACTCCCGAAGCACGGCTTTTATGGAGGCCGGCTGGTTATCCACCGGGGATAGGATCTTTTCGGATGGCACGAAAACGTCTGCTTCGCTTTTGATCCTTTCCACCACCTTCGCATCCACGAAAGGCGACAACGCGGCGATGTGTCGCGACAGGTAAGCGCTTCGCTTCAGCTTTGCATCGTCGATCGCGGTCGCAATTTCCCGGTTGTGTTTGCCAGTCGCGTTTTCCTCGTCCGTCTTCACGCGCTTTTTATAAGGCGCCCGCGGCTTGCCGCTCTTGTTGTACTTGCGCTTTTCGGGTTCAAAGCAGTACGAAGTTCGGTGGGAAGGCTCTTCCTCGTCGCCATCCTCATTCCTCAGCTCGCTGTCAAACACGGAAGGCTCGCCTTCGTTCAGGGAGTAGTTGTTTGATCTCAAAACGGGTTCGCCGTCGATCATCACCACGCGCGCTTTTGTTTTCCTGCCGCTGCGCCGGCCGCCTTGTTGCCCGAGCGCTTCCGCCAACACATCGGGGGGGATTTCGGCAGCGGTTTCAGCATCAACGCCAGCCGGCCACTCCGCCGGCGCTTTCAAGGCAGGCCTCGAGGGTTCCGGTTCTGATTTAGGCTTGGTGGCGGGGATACCGTGGGATATCGCCTGTGTGGCAGGCGCGGGCGTTTGGGTAGGGGCCGCCACAGGGACGGGCGCGACAGTCGCGCCGGGGAAACCGGCAAACGGTGCCTGAAGCGACTGGAAACCAGTAGCGGGCATCCCACCGAACGTGGCGGCGCCCTGCGCGGCCGCCATCGCCTGCATGGCCTGCAGCATCACGGGGTTTCCCGCGAAAGCGGCGGCCATCGCCGCCGGATTCGCCATCGCCGCCTGCAGGGCGGGTGCCATCGCCGCCTGCATAGCAGCCTGCTGCTGGAGCATAGCTCGATGCTGTAGCGCGACGAGCGCCTGCGCCTGCGCGCCGGGCGCGGCTGACGCGGGCGCGGTCACCTGCGCGGGCGCGGACCCGGGAGGCGCGGTTGTGTCGCTCCCGGGAACATCGCTGGGGGCTCCCGTGGGTGGGCCTTGCCCCCCCGCACCCCCGTCAGCGCCGGTTCCCGTCATGTCGGCACGCAAGCTCACTTACGATGGACGACCTTCCTGGCTCACACTGAGAAGCTGCCGCGGGAAAAGCCAAGTCGGTCGCTGTACGACACCAGCCGGATCGGTTCGGTTCCGAAGCCCGGACGCGCGTTCGCCACACGCGCCGGACAAGTTTTCGTCCGTCAACGTGCGCGAACGCTGCGAGGAATGAAGGTCGCACGCCAAGTTTGCGCGTCCCGCGTCCCGCGTCGCGTATCCCGCGCTGTTATTCGCCCGCAACCCTTGGACGCAAATATTTTGGCGCCAGGCACATCTCTTGGACGAGTGCTTTTGTCACTTTCAAAAGGTGACCCACGTCGCTATCAACAGTATCAGTACAACAGTATCAACAGTATCAACAGTGCCAGAAGCGTGCCAGTAGCGACCCACATCACAGCCCTGGGATTCGGCAGATTTTATGTGGCTCTCAGTTGCGATTGTGGAGTGCCCCTCGGGTCGTTCTGCCCGCCACATCGACCGGCGTCCGCGAGGTTTCGCGCGCCACCCACGGTACCGAGGTACGTCCGGTGCCTTCCCTGCGACCGCACGGGGGTTTGGTGCCCGTGTGTTCGCCAGACGCGTGCTCGCGCCAAGATCGCGTGGCGCGGAAATTTCACGCGGCTAAAACTTAGTCTCAAGGCGTGAATCTTTACTCCCCTCCGGATACGGCGTCCGCCCAGGGGCACGGAGACCCCCACGCCCGTCGCTGACCCCCCCCCCCCTCCCCACCACAGGGCATCTCGGCAAAGCGGTCTCGTTACGAGAAGGAAATCCTCACGACAGGATCATGGTGCGTCGCGTTCCTCTTAAACAGGCTCCCCACCCCCGACGCATCACCAAACGCGACGATTATTCCTTCGCCTCTTCGTCCCGACGCGTGGCTGACAAATCTCTTCCCATTTTCTTCCGTATCGAACCAGTCTTGGGCGGATGAACCCGACGGGGCGCTGCCTCGCATTCCGCACGCGTTCGGCGCGTTCGGGTCGGTGGGCCAGCCCACGAACGGCGGGCGGGCGAACGGGTTCGGCCCGCCAGGCGGGTTCGCCGGCGCCGCCGCGGGCCCGCCTGGGATCTTCACGAGCGGAAACCATCAAATGAATCAAATGGGCGCGCCGCAAAGCGCCGGGTTGAGTTTCGGCACGGGAATCGGCACCCACCACCCGGGAAGTGTTTCCCAAGAAAGGGAACCTCCCAACTACGCGTTCGGGTCACCTGGCGGGCAGCAGCACCCGGGGAACGGCGGCGGCGGCAGCTGGGGCGCGCCAGGGCACGGGCTGGGGATGGCGGGGCAAACAGTCTCGCGCGGACCGGCGGGGTTTGGCGCGCCGGGCGGGCCGGTCGGCGCGCGGCCCGTAGTGGGCGTCGGCGCGCCCTTCGGCGCCGTGGGCGCGCCCATCAACGGCAACCACCCGAACTTCGGGTCTGCTACCCCGAACTTCGGGTCTCCCCCTGGTGGCTTCGCCAACCAGGGAAACCACCCCGAGCACCCGCCGGCCGGGCACTTCGGGTCCCCCCCGGGGTACCAGGACCGCGCGCAGCCCCCGCGCCCCACCCTCCCGATGCCCACGGCCCCCCCGTTCACCGCGTTCGTGGGGAACTTCCCGTACGAGTGCTCCCAGGACGAAGTGGTTGGGCTTTTCGCCGCGAACGCGTGCGCCATCGCGGACGTGCGCATGGTGCGGAACCGGGACACGGACCGGCCGCGCGGGTATTTCCTGGAGTTTGAGGACCTTCCCTCGCTGCAACGCGCGTTGTGTTTTGACGGGCACGCCCTGGGGGGACGACCGTTGAGGGTGAACGTCGCGGAGGGCCGGCCCGAGCGCCGGGACCGGAACGGCAACGGGTTCGGGGGGGGGGGGGGGTTCGCGGAGCGGTACAACAACGACCGGGGGAGGGGTCCCGGGTTCCCCGGAGGCGGTTTTGGAAACAACAACGCGGCGGACATTGGACACGGCGGCCCCGGCGGCGGCCCGGGCGGTTTCGGGGGCGCGCCGATGGGGATGGGGGGCGAGTTTGTCGGCGGTGCGCCGGGGGCTTCCTTTGGGAGAAGAGAAGGCGGGGGCGGGTACCAGGAAGCGCGCGAGGGACGGGGGGGGCGGCAAATGCGCGACGGCCCGATTGGCGGCGATGCGCCACCGCGACGACGGAGCTTCGACAGGCCCGCGGACAGGGTGTTACCCAGCGACTTGCCGGCACCGGAGGGGCGCAAGAAACTGGTGCTCGCGGCGCGCTCGGTGCCGGCGAGCGACGCCGGCGGCGACGCCGTGTCGGACGCCAACTCTGGGGATCCCAAACAACCGTCGACAAAGCCCAACCCTTTCGGAGGTGCGCGGCCAGTGGACTCAACCGCGAAGATCGCGGAAACGGAGCGGAAGATCAAAGACGAACGGGACAAGGCGCACGCCCTGCTCGCGGCGAAAAGTGGACCCGACCCCACGCCGGTACCGGCGCCGAAGCCGCACCAAGCGGGAACCGGCGCGGTGCCTCCGCTTTCGAAATCCGCGGTGCAGCCGCCCGCGACCGGCCGGCGAGGCCCGCTGATCATGGCCCCAAAGCAAGAGCCCGTGATCAAGGCGCAAAACGCGTTCGCCATGCTGGCCATGGACGACGACGACGACGACGAGGAGGAGGACGAGGACGAGGAGTGAGAGGACGGTTACTACGTAAGAGGAGCGCTAGGGGGAGAACGAGTTTGGGATTCTTTTCAAAAAAAAAAGACGAGATGAGATTTTGATTGGTGGATTTGGGAATGTTGGTGTGAGGTTTGTGGGGGTATAGGCTGTACAGAAGAAGCTTCGTGAGAGAGACGACCGGACGCGAGTGCGCGGTGGAGGGACAAGAAAAGAAACGTTTGTGATTGATCCGATTGATCGTTCCGCGTGCGCCTCGAACCCGCGAACTTCTCTACTTTTGTTCCCGATTCTGGGACGTGACGAGCGTTTCAGTTGCTTCGATCTCATATCTGACACTCATAACGTGGCGCACCGCAGCACGTCGTGTTGCGCATCCTACGAAACGACCTTTGAACATGGCCTCCGACGGGCCGTCGATTACCATAGAGCCACGCTTCCCAAGTTCCTTGAAGTTTGAGGCGTGTGGTGATGTTCCTTGCTCCGACTTGCCCGCGTTGAAGAAAGCGATTTCCGGCTTCCAGAGATCTGAGGATGGACAGAAGGTGTCGCACTGGTTCTTCGAGACGCAAAGTTGTGTCAAGATATCTCCCGACAGGATGCAACGCAACGTTGGAACATTCTCTCACTTGAGGAGCGTCCCGGGACAACAGGCACCCGTTTACCCATCCCTTACCTTCGTTGCGGTGCCCCGGACTCCAGAAAAATACCCAGAGGGGGTTGACCTCGCTCGCGCTGACTCATTTGACCTCTTCGAGCTGGACGCCCAGACTCCAGCTCGTTCCATATACATGGTCGATGCTTTTGACGACATCCTAAATGACGAATCCGGCGAAGCGGCACAGCGCCTGAAACAGGAACTCCTCGTCGCACACCATGCCTCTAAGCCCGTGACACCAAGCGGAACATACACGCCGCGCAGACGTGAACCGCGGCCGGGAGACCGAGATGGAAATCTTCGTGAAAACGCTGACAGAAAAACGCTGACACTGAGGATGTATCCGAGCAGCATGGTGCTTGACGTGAAGATGCTCATTCAAGATAAGGAGGGAATACCTCCAGACCTGGTGAGGCTCATTTTTGTTGGAAGGCTGATGGAAGAAGATCGTACCCTCGCAGAGTACAATATACAAGAGGAGAGCATTTTGCATCTCATTTTGCGGCTCCGGGGTGGAATGTACGATGAGACTTCCGGACGCATCGAACACGCGGAATACGACAGCGGCAAAATTGTCCACCGCGAAATTGAGTTGACTATTTTGTCGGCCTGAAATAAACGCATTTCGCACAAGGTCGTAGCCTTCGTGAAGCTTTCCGCGCTGCTGCCGTCGGCAAGCGCAGACTCCGATAGCGACTCTCCCTCGGATGCAGACCCGGACGACAATGTCGAGACGCAGTTGCAACAGGCGGAAGCCCTCGCGGAAGAGCTTAAGCGGAAGAAGGCGCGCCTGACATCGGCGCGTCGCCAGTGAACGGAATCCGTCCCTGGCGGCGACCAGGACACAAGCGCGTCAAATCGACCCGGGGATCCCGGCGAGGCGATTCTTCGTTTGATGCTAACGCGAGAAAACGCGTTGCGCCTGGCGCCGGAGACGCAACGGGCGTACGAAAAGGCGGAGGCCGGGTCCCTGCGGGTTACGGACGAGGTACTCGGCGACGACGATGCTTTCGCTCGGTGCAAAGATTGGCTCGAGGTGACTGACGAATTACAGCGACGAGTGGTTCGCGAGTTTGCGTCGCGCGGCGACTTTGGAGACGCGGAGCCGGGTTTCCGTGAAGAACGCGCTCTCCGCGCGCTTCGCAGCGCGACAAACTGGTATCCGTCGTTGCGTTGCATTCCCCTTTACGTCCGGTTCAACCGCGCGCGGACGGGTGCGCTCCAGGTTGGTTCGGTCCTTCCCAACCCACACGTGCTCGGTCTGGACGGTGTGCCTTTTGAGCTGCGCTCGATGCTGGCGACGCGAGGCAAACGCCGCACCCTGCTCGTCGCCGGGAGCGTTTCGTGACCCCCCATACGCGGCGTCATTCCTTTGTTGCGGTCGCTGCGGAACGAGACGATTTTGAGTGGCCGGGAGGTTGACTTTGTGTTTGAGTACGTGAAAGAGGCGCACGCGCATGACGAGTGGCCGATTTCCAGCGGAAGGTTCAACCACGGTAACGGTCCGGTTCGCGTGGACCAACCCACCACAAACACGCACCGCTTAACCCTCGCCCGCCGGTTCCAAAACGAACACGACCCTAACCGCGACGCCTTCGACGTAGCTTTGGCGGACGATTTCGAACGAGGCGACCAGTTCGAGTTGGAGTTCGCGCCCTGGCCGTTTCGGTTCTTCGGCGTCGGGAGCGGGAACGGCGATTGCGGCGAAACGCAAACAAAACGCCTGGAGTTCGTGTCGCATCCAAAAAACGCGACCTACGACTTGGTCGCGGTTCGGAACTGGGTTCTCGGTTTGGAAGACTTTGCGAGCCAAGCGGGTGAGTGAGTGAGCCCTGTCCACGCACGCACGCGACTTTCGTGTGACGTCCTGATTCTACACTCCGCTTGCGGGGCGAATCACGAAAGACTGATGATACGAGTCGCGCGCGACGCGCCGACGCCGGCTATAGATTTAGATTTAGAGACGATTTCGCGAGACGAAACGAACGATTGCCTGTGTGTTGGTTGTTGACACCGCGTGCCACCACGGAGTACGTTTCTTACCAGAGATGATCGGGAGCGCGACCGGTGGAGTGACACACAAGAAACTGGTGTTGGGTCGTGATTGACCCGATGCTGTTCCGTGCAAACCGCAAACCTCACCAGCCTCTGGGGCCTTGTTGCCTCCTTCTTCTTTCGATCGTGACACCAGTCCGACACCCATCCGCATCGTGCCATCGGTTTTTACAAATCCGACCAAACCTCCCTCGCCCCTCTCAACCGGTTCGTCCTCAGCGCTCGTCCACCTTCACGCGCCTCGGTGGCTCACACCGCAGCCGGTTCGTGTTTCCTGGCCGTTGTTAGCGCACAAAGCGCAGGGCTCGCGAAGTCACCAACGGACTTCGACTGCGGACACCGAGCGTTTCGCCGATGTCACCGAGGAGAAATCATCGTCGTCGGGCACACACGAACAGTCTTCGTTTTTGTTTTTTTTTCGGAGGCAACAAGTCGTTTTGTCGTCACGGCTTGCGAATTATTAATTCGCAAGCTTTTTCTTTTGACGACACAGACAGTACTTTAGACGACACCTCGTTTCGGCAAGCTTCGCAATCGGGCACTCGCAGTAGGCAATTAGTCCGAGAGTGTGGTCAGCTTTTCGGTGAAATTATTTTCGAGGTCGTAAAAAGCGGATGTGTTTCCTGATTGCCACACTTCCCTTCGCGCAGCCCGGCAAAGCCGTCCGCCACGCACTTCCGACTTCCCCCTCCCCAGGTCTCCGTGCTTCCCGCACCGACTCCTGCCTCCGCACACCACCACTTCCTCCTCCTCCCGCTTCTCGCCACGCGCGAGTAGCCCTCCTTCGCTTCGTCTCGTCCCGCGAATCGAAAAACGGCCATGCCCAGACTCGCCGGCGTCGCCTTCGCGCTCGCGTCCTTCGCCTCCGCGGCGTCCGCGTCGGCGCTGCCGCCCGTGTACGACGCGTGGGCAACCGACGGACACGTCGCAAGCAACGTGGATCCCACGGTGGACGACGCCAACCGGGTACGTCCGCCCTTCCTTTTTCTCGGACCGGCACTATTTTACCGTCGGACACGCCGAAGCGATGACGAAAAGAATGATAATAATCGAACGGCACGACCTTCGTTGTTGCCTTTGTTTTTCGCGACAGTTTTTTTTTGCCTGCTCTCTCGCCGCCTCGCTGACCTCCCCACCTCCCCACCCAAACCCCCTCTTTCACACCAACAGTGGGTGGTAAAGTTCAAAGCCACCCCTTCCGACCACGACGTCACCGCGCGGTCCAAAATCGACGCCATGTGCGCGGAAGCCGCGGGCGAGCCGGGCTCCCAAATCAACCGCCGGTTCAAAGGCCGGTGCGTGAACCGGCGGTCGATGACGGTACGGCCGTAGGGGCTTTCCCAAATCCAGGCACTGTTTACAGCCCCTCTTTGACTACACTAGTCATTAAAAGGAAGTACACTACATACATCGCAAGTGCACTGTTTTACCGAAGCTGGTGACTGTTTGTCCATACATCGCCCAATACAGTACACCCGTACTCGAGACTCAAGACTGACACTTTTCGTTTACAATCGCAGTCGCGCGTTGTGGTGTTGCGCCCGGACGCGTCGCACGACTTGAACGACATGCTTGCCGCGCTTGCGGAGGACGTGGAGTACGTCGAGCGAGACGTGCGTTTGCACGCGTTCCCGGTGGAGAACACCGTTTTCGGAGCGCACGACGTGATTGCAAACGCGGCTGCTTTTTCATCCGCGACCACGACGACCCCGGCCGTCGCCGTCGCCGCCTCCACCGTCGGGCCCGCCCCCTCGCTAACGCCAGCCTTTCTGGAGCCCGGCTTGTGGGGCCTGGACCGCGTGGGCCAAAGAGCGTTGCCCCTGGACGGAGCGTACGTCCCCCGCCCGGGCAACGACGGCGCTGGGGTACACGTGGTACGTATTGGGCCTTTCCCAAATCCTGACACACTGTTTACTGGCCCTGGTCGAGTGCACTACTAGTAACATTTACCAGTACTGGCAACTGTTACAAACCCATACTCAAGACTCAAGACTGACCCTTTTCTTTCCCACTCACCCAGTACGTCATCGATACCGGCATCAACGCCAACCACACGCAGTTCACCGGACGTGTCGGCGCGGGTTTCGACTTCGTGGACAACGACACTGATCCGGACGACTGCAACGGCCACGGAACGCACTGCGCCGGAACCGTGCTCGGCTCGGACTACGGCGTCGCGCCGCGCGCCACCCTGCACGGCGTGCGCGTGCTGAACTGCGCTGGGTCGGGTTTCCTCTCCGACGTCGCGGACGGCATGCGGTGGGCCGCTGATTTCCACGCCGCCGCGCACCCGCACGCACCGGGGGTCGCGTCCATGTCCCTGGGCGGGGGAAACTCCCCGTCCCTCGTCGAAGCCGCTGCGTACATGCACAGCAAGAACATGACCGTCGTCGTGGCCGCCGGTAACGCCAACGCGGACGCGTGCGGGTACTCCCCCGCCAACGCCCCCACCGCGATCACCGTGGGGTCGACCGTGGTGAACGACCAGCGATCTAGTTTCAGCAACTACGGCGAGTGCGTGGATATCTTCGCACCAGGCTCAGACGTAAAGTCAGCCTGGATCGGCGAAGACGACGCGACGCGAACCATCAGCGGCACCTCAATGGCGTGCCCGCACGTCGCGGGCGCGGCGGCGGCGTACCTATCGTCCGCGGTTGCGGACGCAGCAGGCTTTGGTAGCTCAATCTGGGGTGAGGTTTCGATTGCCGCGGTTTCCGCGACGAACGCAACGCACCCAATGCCCACCCCAGACCAAGTCACCACAGCGCTGCTTGAAGCCGCCACCAAAGGCGCGGTGCAAAACCCGGGTGACAGCTCACCGAACGAGCTGCTGTACGTGCACCACCAAGACGAGAACAACACCACCAACCCGCTACCGCCCCCCCCCGCGCCTCCGTACCCGGACGAGAACTGCGTCACCCTCACCGTGAACATGACCGCGGACGAGTACCCGTGGGAAATCGCGTGGTCTGTGGTGTCCCCGAGCGGCGCGGAGATTCCGGGCGGCGAAGGCGGCGCCGCCAGCGCCTCCGTCGCGATTTGCGAACCCGGGACGCACCAGTTTGTGATTTCCGATTCCGCGAACGACGGCATTTGCTGCGGGTACGGCCGGGGTTTTTACTCCCTGAGCCTTGACGGAGTGATGATCCACGACTCGAACGGCGAGTACGGCGCGGGCGAAACGGTGGATTTCGACGTCGACATCTGCACCGGCTCCGACTGCGCCGTCGACTGCGCCGTGGGCGACTGGAGCGACTGGAGTGAATGCGAAGCCACGGAAGACACCTTTCCGGTTTGTGCCCCTGGAAGCAACGTGACGAGCGTCAACACCCCCGCCAACACCCCCGCGAACGTCGCCATCACGCAGAACTTCCCGCCGCACATCCTGCCCACGTTCCCGTACTCGGGCGAAGTCGCGGGGAAAATCGTGGGCGGCGGCGAAGTGGTCCCCGCGTTCCGGTACCCGTGGATGGTTTCGCTGCAGAGCGAAAACGGCTTCCACACCTGCGGCGGCGTTTTGATCGCTAACGACAAGGTGTTGACCGCGGCGCACTGCGTGGCGAACGACCGGCGGTACGTCGCGCACGTGGGGAGGCACGACCTGGCGAGTGACGAAATGGCGGTTGGCGCCGAGGCGATTGCGCAGAACGGCGCAGCGCGCGTGCACCCGTTTTGGAACGACGCGAGCTACGCCTTCGACCTGGCCGTGATCACTCTTGTGGTGCCGTCCACGGCGACCCCGGTAACGATCGATTTCGACGACCTCACCGTGGGCGAGCCCCCACTCGACGGTGCGGTTGAAACCACCCTGCTCACCACGATGGGCTGGGGCGCTTTGTTCGAGGGCGGCGCGTCCCCCGAAACGCTAAACTCGGTGGTCGTGCCGGCGGTTCCGCACGCCGTCTGCGCCGCCGCGTATCCGGGCGCCGTCGACGAAGTCTCGATGCTGTGCGCCGGCGAGGCAGCTGGCGGTCAAGACTCGTGCCAGGGCGACAGCGGCGGGCCTTTGATCCGGGAAGACGGCTCAGACAAGCTGGTCGGGATCGTTTCCTGGGGCGCGGGGTGCGCGCGCCCGAACGCCCCAGGCGTGTACGCGCGAGTCGCCGCAGCCAAAGCGTGGCTTTTGCCGTTCACCGAAAACCCGGTGCCCGAACGCGTGGGTGAGCAAACCTCATCAAGGAACGTGGTCACGCCGCCAATGAATGGAGGCGATGTGTGTCCTGCGCTGACCAGAACAAGGACTTGCACGCTCCCGCAATGCTCCGTACCGCCCGCGCCGCCCGCGCCGGAACCCACGCCGGTGCCGACGCCCGAGCCTCCCGCTCCCGAGCCGACGCCCGAGCCGACGCCCGAGCCTCCCGCTCCCACGCCTGAGCCTACGCCCGCTCCCGCTCCCGAGCCTGAGCCGACACCCGAGCCCACACCTGCGCCGACGCCCGAGCCCCCGGCCCCCGAGCCGACGCCCGCGCCAACGCCCGCGCCTCCCGTCGGCCCGCCGCCGTCCCCGCCGCCGACGCCTCCCGAGTTTCCTCCCGAAGACGCCGATGAAGCGGTGACGGTTT
>Ga0302138_10000031_pt1 | contig 97315 bp, 86 predicted proteins | sample CBN3_321_MG_FD_203110 | JGI IMG/M metagenome (GOLD analysis project Ga0302138, IMG submission 203110) | Marine microbial communities from Western Arctic Ocean, Canada - CBN3_surface | ecosystem: Environmental > Aquatic > Marine > Oceanic | place: Canada: Western Arctic Ocean | collected 2017-09-15 | reverse complement strand
GTGGGAATGCGGCGTCCCCGCGGATGACTCCGAATCAGGTTGCACGGCGCTATTGGGGTTCGGGTCGACCTGAGCATCGGGTCGGAGTGTCTCCAGCAGCATCTCCGCGGAAGACTCCGAATCAGGTTGCACGGCGCTATCTGGGATCGGGTCGACCTGAGCATCGGGTCGGAGTGTTTCCACCGGCGTCATCCACACCGGCGTCTCCACGGAGGAGCCCGAATCAGGTCCCACGGCGCTATCCGGGTTCGGGTCAACCTGAGCACCAGGTCGGCGTATCTCGGCGTTCGGGTCGACTGGAGCATCGGGTCGGACTGCTGGAGATTCGGGTCGGACTGGAGCATCGGGTCGGACTGCTGGAGCATCGGGTCGGACTGCTGGAGCATCGGGTCGGACTGCAGCATCGGGTCGGACTGCAGCATCGGGTCGTGTCTCCTGCAGCGTCCCCGCGGATGAGCCCGAATCGAGTCGCACGGCGCTCGCGGCGGTCTGGAGACGTGATTTGTGTTTAGAAAGGAATGGAAACGGCGTGGGGACGTGGGAAGGGGAGATACACGGGGGGGAGGTCAGTCGCGCAGACCTATCTCGGCGGGTGAGGCGGACGTTGCGGTTCGAAAAAGATAAAAGAACAAAACCGCGTGCCATCGCGGCGAGGCGGACGCGGCGACGGGTCGAGGAGACGGGACAGAGCGACGCACCGCGAGCATTGCGAGCATTGCGAGCGTTGGGAGGCGCATCAGAGGGCGTGGTTTCGCCATGGCATGCGGTGCGCGGGGGGTTGTGGGCAAGGGGAGGGGAGATGACGAGAACTCTTTCTGTCCGCGCGAAAAACAAGATTGGCAACAACACCCGCGTGTGCTTGTGAATCGACCCACCACAAGCTCGTCATTCACCTCCTGGCGCGTTCGTACAGCTGGTAATAACTCAAGACCTTTCCTTAAAAAAACGCCGTCGACGCTCGACTGGCGCGACTCGGTAACACGCGCTACCCAAAACAAATTGACCGAGATGGCGTGCCGATGTGTTTAAAAGCCATGAACCCCACGTTTCTCGATGCCACGCTGGCCAACGGGTTCGTTTCGCCGTCGTTCCTGGATGAACTCGCGGCGAACTCCCCCCGAAAATAGGGGGGAGGGTTTTAGGGACAACATTCTTTTGTGAATTAAGTTAGAGAGCTTCACGACTACGAACCGAAACTACGAACCGACCGTCCTTGTTTACGAGATTTTCCGAATCAGCACGTACAGGCGGTTATCGATATCCACGTCCTGCAGGTTTTTGGGATCCGCCTTGAGTTGCATGAGCAGCCCGCCGAACGAGATGGTGACGATGGATTTGCGCATCCCGCCTTCGTTTTCGTCTTGCTTCTTGAAAACCTTCCCGTACATGACGTACTCGTACGAATCCGCGAGACTCTCCTTGCCGGTCTGGTCGTACGCGGGGTCCTCGGGGGTGCCGTCCAGGGACAACGTTGGCGCGAGCGCGAGGGTGAACTTCGTGCCAATCTGCGTTGCGTTAATTTAGCAGTGGATGTGTGAGTGAGTTTGGGGTGATGGGGAGAACGAATCGAGACGAATCGGGGCGTTTCGCTGCTGCTTTTCCCGCCCACCAGGGTTCACAACAACGTACCTCCAGCTTATAGATATCGATGTTAAGATCGATTTGCAGGTCCGATTCGAACGCGGACCTGCACCGGTACCGGCTCACGTGGTCGAACTTCTTGCCATCCGGATCCTGGTCCAGAATCTCGAAGATGTCCTCGTACGCAATCACCCCACCGGCGGCCATGGCACCCTTCTTGTCGATCTCTGTGCTCCTTTCAGATCTCGACCAACCGAGAGGGTGGGAGGCGAGGCGAAGGACGCGAAGGACGCGGCGAGGACAGTGAGGACACGGCCGGAGGGTGCGCCCGTGTTTAGAAAAACCCGGCGCGGAGTCGGCGGCGAAAATTCTAGGACGCATCGAGAACTCATTCTGTCCCCACTGCGACAACGTTTGGCGGCTTTTCGCCTCCCTTTCCCTTCCCTTCCCTTCGTTTCTTTTCGAAAGCGAAAGAAAACTTGTGCGTTTCTTAGCGATCTACTTGGCACTTCACGGCGCGTGTCCCACGAACCCGTCCGACACCCCACCTGTCACCATGGCGGAGGAAACCGAGACATTCGCCTTCCAGGCTGAGATCAACCAGCTGCTTTCGCTGATCATCAACGTACGTCACGACTCGCGCGCTTCCTGCCGCGCGTTTCCGGATGCGCGACAAGACGGCGACACGATCCAGCCGTCAACTCGGTCGGCACTGTCGGCGAACCTCCGGTGCCGGCTTTCCTGCCCTTCCCCACCGTAACTGACCTCCACGACCCCTTCAACCAACGCAGACTTTCTACTCCAACAAGGAAATCTTCCTTCGCGAGCTTATCAGGTACGTTTCTGCCTCGCCACGGCGCGATCGCCACGACGCGTCACGTCAATTTTGGCGCGGTAATTCGGCGCCGGCGCTCCGTTGTCGCACATCTTTTCCCGATCGCGCGCCCACGGATCTCGCGCCGTGAACGCGACTGACCTCACAAACCTCCCAAAAACCCACAGCAACTCTTCCGATGCGCTTGACAAGATCCGCTTCGAGGGCCTCACGGACAAGTCCAAGCTCGAGGGCCAGGTACGACCCGCACACCACACACGTTTCGCGAACCGACATCCTTCGCTTCGACACCTTTCCAAAACACACCACGACGAAAAAGACGTGACTTGTGAAAAGCCTCTCGGAAGACTCCTCCGAGAGAACGCCAACGCCGCAACCTTCTGACACCCTCCATCCTTTTCAAACTTCTTCCCCCTTGTACAGCCCGAACTGTTCATCCACGTCATCCCCGACAAGACCAACAACACCCTGACGATCATCGATTCCGGCATCGGCATGAGCAAGGCTGACCTGGTGAACAACCTCGGCACGATCGCGCGCTCCGGTACGAAATCCTTCATGGAAGCGCTCACCGCGGGCGCGGACATTTCCATGATTGGTCAGTTCGGCGTGGGTTTCTACTCCGCGTACCTCGTCGCGGAGCGGGTCACCGTGTTCACCAAGCACAACGACGACGAGCAGTACCGCTGGGAGTCCCAGGCCGGGGGTAGCTTCACGGTCACCAAGGACGCCGCGGAGCCCATGGGCCGCGGCACGAAGATGGTGCTCCACCTGAAGGACGACCAGCTCGAGTACCTGGAAGAACGACGCCTGAAGGATCTGGTGAAGAAGCACTCCGAGTTCATCTCGTACCCGATCTCGCTGTGGACGGAAAAGACCACGGAGAAGGAGGTTGACGACGACGACGACGAGGAAACCGCCGCGGGGGACGACGAGGAGGGCAAAATCACGGAGATCACGGATGAGGACGAAAAGAAGGAGAAGAAGACCAAAAAGATCAAGGAAGTTTCGCACGAGTGGGCTATTATGAACAAGCAAAAGCCGATTTGGATGCGCGCACCGGAGGAAATCTCCAAGGATGAGTACAGCGCGTTCTACAAGTCCCTCACCAACGACTGGGAAGAACAGCTTGCGGTGAAGCACTTCGCGGTTGAAGGGCAGCTCGAGTTCAAATCCGTGTTGTTTGTCCCCAAGCGCGCCGCGTTTGACATGTTCGACGGCAAGAAGAAAGCCAACAACATCAAGCTCTATGTGCGTCGCGTGTTCATCATGGACAACTGCGAGGACATCATCCCTGAGTACCTCTCCTTTGTCAGAGGCATCGTCGACTCCGAAGACCTTCCCCTGAACATCTCGCGCGAGATGCTGCAGCAAAACAAAATCCTCAAGGTGATCAAGAAGAACATCGTGAAGAAGTGCTTGGAGATGATGAACGAAATCGCGGAGAACAAGGATGACTACACCAAGTTCTACGAATCCTTCGGCAAGAACATCAAGCTCGGGATCCACGAGGATTCCCAAAACAGGGCCAAGCTCGCCGAGCTCCTCAGGTACCACTCCACCAAGTCGGGCGAAGAGATGACGTCGCTCAAGGATTACGTCACGCGCATGAAGGAGAACCAGAAGGACATCTACTACATCACCGGCGAATCCCGCAAGGCGGTGGAGAACTCGCCTTTCATCGAAAAGCTCAAGAAGCGCGGCCTCGAAGTGCTGTTCATGGTCGACCCCATCGACGAGTACGCTGTGCAGCAGCTCAAGGAGTACGACGGCAAGAAGCTGATGTGCTGCACCAAGGAAGGCCTGCAGCTCGAGGAAACCGAAGAGGAAAAGGCGAAGAAGGAAGAGGTCAAGTCGCAGTTCGAAGGCCTGTGCCGCCTCATGAAGGACATCCTCGGCGACAAGGTGGAGAAGGTCATCGTGTCCGACCGCGTCGTGGATTCACCGTGCGTGCTCGTCACGGGCGAGTACGGCTGGAGCGCGAACATGGAGCGCATCATGAAGGCGCAGGCGCTTCGGGATAGCAGCATGTCGGGCTACATGGCGTCCAAGAAAACGCTGGAGATCAACCCCGACAACGTCATCATGGGCGAGCTGCGCAAGCGCGCGGACGCGGACAAGAGCGACAAGACCGTGAAGGACCTCGTGCTCCTTCTCTTCGAGACCTCGCTGCTTACCTCCGGGTTCAACCTGGAGGAACCGAACACCTTCGGCGGGCGCATCCACCGCATGGTCAAGCTCGGGCTTTCCATCGAAGAGGACGTCGGCGGCGACGACGAGGACGACCTTCCTCCGCTTGAAGAGGACGTCGGGGACCAGTCCCGCATGGAGGAAGTCGATTAAGTCGCGCCTCGACGAACCCGCGCGTCGGCGAAAGAAACCCGGAGAGAGACGACGAGGAGAGCGAGCGAGACGCGGGGAAGATTGAAACACAAACGCTCACGGCGTCCACGTCGCTCCCCAGTCCCGAAACTTCCCCACAAGCGTGTTTTCGTCGAGTGCTTTTGGAGTTGGTATTTTCTTGAAACTCGCTTTCCAAACTCGTCAAAAACTCTTGCTCGAGCGGGGCATTGTTTGGGCAAAATGTCTTTTTGGGCGATGTTGAACGCGTAGCCTGACGGTGTGTGTTGCACGTTTTTGGAAAACGGGAAACGTTTTTCGTGGGTATCATAGAAAGGAACAACGACACGCGCGCCCCTGAGGCGCACGTTTCGAGACGTCACGATGGACGTCGAGACACCGAACGTCTCCGTGACGACGAACGATGAGCGCACGTCGCTCATCACGCCTCGCGCTCGAGTAACGAAGCCTGCCGCTTGGGTCTGGGCGGTAGTGATGGTTACCTGTTTGGCGGGTGTTATTTTCTTGGGCGTGTCCGGGAACTTGCACCAAAACATGGGCGTGTCCGGGAACCTCGAAGATGCGGCCGCAGTACACCGGGTGACTCCATCGGCCGCAGTACACCGGGTGACTCCATCCACCTCGGGGGGTGGAGAAGTGCATGGAACAGAGTAACAGAGACGGTTTCCAACGTCGTGCAGTTTGATTGGGAAGGCACAGCCAACAAATTTGAGAAAGCGATGAATGACGCCAAGGCGGACGCCACCAGCAAGGCGAACGAGATCGTCCAACTCAAACACCAGATCACCGACCTCACGGGCGTCATAAACGCCGTGAAGAACATGCACAAGCTTTCTGATTTGCAAAACAACGCGATTATCCCGCCCGATATCAAAAACGCGGTTTCAACGGTGGTGGACTCCATACACGGCGTGAAACGCGACGTGGTTTCGTTGTTTACAGAAATAGGAACTACGACACAGCTCGTCGCCGACGCCGTGGTTGGATCTACTTTGTTAGTCGACGCCGTCACCAAGGCGCCTGATAAATTATTCACCGCCTTGCTGGACAAGGTGATTCCCACAAACGCGTATAACTTGGTCACCATGCTGAAGGTTCCTGATTTGAACGCCGCGAGCGCGGGCGACGCGGCCGCACTTGGAGCGAGCGCGCCCGCGATCCTTCACCCAGACAACACACAAGCGCTACGCCTTTTGATTCGTGAAGCGCTCGGTGTGGAGACTGAAAACGTTACCGAGGTTTACGGCCTCGAGTCCGTATCGGAACACCAAGCGCGTTTGGCAACCGAGATGGAAGCGGCGTTGGGGGGTGACAATGACCAAGGCTCGTGCTTCCCCATGGACATTCCCATCTTCGACGAGTATTTGTCCACAAAGGAGTACGAGATGCCGTGGCCGGAGAAGCTGGGGAACGACGTGCACGCCCCTGAAGCGTTTGAAATTCGTTTGCCAAAATTCACAGTCTCCACGTGTATCAAATCTGAGTTCCAGCTCCCGTTGCACGCGGGTGATGTTTTGGTGAAGGCATTCATAGACAGCTTCGCCGGTGTGATCCGCAACTGCATAAACGCAGGGTTCGACGCGGTGAACAAAGTGAAGCCCGAGCACATCAAAGCAGCTTCAGAAATGGCGCAGGCGAAACTCCAGTGTATTTCTGGCGTAGTAAACCACTTGAGTGGCTTGATGGATAAAGCGCAGGGGGTGTTCGGCAGACGGTTGTTGGAGCATGATTTAGAGAAGCTCGGGATGAATTCCGAGGATCGCCAAAAGATTGGTGAAAAACACGGTCGAGAGGGGTTCAACTCTGGTCAAGAGGGTTTCCATCAATCCAAGGGGTACACCGAAGAAGAGGTGATGAAGCTGTACTCGTGCGTCGCCGATGGCGTTCCCGGTGTCAAGGCTGCGGAAAGCACGCTGACGCGCTCGTCCAGCGCGTCGGCTCACCTCGGCGTCGCGCACGAAGACATCACCCCCGACGCGCTGCAAGATCCAGGCTCGAAGCTCAGTATGCACCTGCACCGCGTGCACGACGAGGCTCGCTGCGAAGTGGAGCAGGCTGCGGCTTTGCAACAGCAGTACCTCGCTCAGGTCGAGGAGACCATTTTGAACTCGGTGGGAATGTTGCAACACGTGTTTTCGCGAAGCGACTTTGGCGCGATTAACGCGGACGGTACCCCGGTGGATCATCTCGGGCACCGCGTCGCGGCTAACCTCGGGTTCGTGATGGGCGACGCTCAGGAAACATTTCGAAAAGCCTTGCAGGAGATGGACAAGGTCAATTTTGGCGTGACAATGACGCGCACTATGAGCTTCGAAGCCGGCGTGAAAGTGAGCAACGGTTTGTTCCGGCACGGTGACTTGATGGACATGATCGATCCCTCCGGGAAGATGAAAAGGGGTTTCGAAGCCATGACCGAGATTGGTATCCCGAGCGTTCCCATCGTCTCCGTGTTCGCCGGTATCGACATTGGGTACGAGCTGCCGTACTTTTTCCGCGCCGACGCCAAAGGTGAGTACGCGTTCAAGGTTGAGGTCGAGATCAAGGCATTCTTTGGCATCCTGGATGGCAAAGCGGGGTCGAAGATGTACAAGCCCGTGATCACGGTCAACAACGAAATAAGCGGCTCCGTCGCGGCGAGCTTACAAGTGGGCGCCATCGCTGACCTCCGAGAGTTCACCACCGGCATATGCGTGCTGTTTGTGTGCACCGGCCCTCGTCTGAGTGTTCGGCAGGATGTGTACGTTGGCTTTGATGTCCTCGCCGGCGCCGCGCTGAACAAGGATTGCGTCGAGGGCCCTACGCAGCTTGCGACGACGTTCACGGACTGGGACTACCACCAGGTGGACAAGGACCGCTGCCAGCTCAAAAAAGACGGGTCTTTCCTCTTCGGAGGGCACATGCAGATACCTCGTTTGGCAGTGAGTTTGGTGATGACCACGAGTCTGGGTGTTGATGGTGAGGGCGCGGATGCACCGTGGAAGGACTTCGAGATTGAGAAGATGATGTACGGCGAGGACGGCGACCCCTACGTGTTCCTGGGCGCGTTGTTCGACCCGATTTGTGAAGGCGGTTCATCAGCGGTTTTAACAACCTGCGAAGCGGAGGACGAAGAATCCGCGCTTGGCCTCGGCGGTTCTCCGCAATGCATCTCGGATTCCAAGATGCGCGTCGCGAAGAACATCCCCGCGCTACACGACACGAGCTTGGCCGGTGCATTCGGCGACTTTACAAAGGTCATTGGACCCGGTCCTGCGTTGCCCCCGGCGCCGCCGCTGCCGTCGCCGCCGCCACCGCTGCCGGGGTGCCCAAGAATCGTGACCGCAAAACGTATAGATACACCGCATCCATGGGGTATGAATCTCCAGTTCACGTGTGGTGAACAGGTTGTAGAGATTGGAAATAGTCTTAGTGGTGCGAGAACCGAAAAGAAGAGTGGTGCGATTCCTCTCGCGTCTGATGCCTGTCCGGCAACAGTCGATCGCAGTAATTGGTTAGGTGGCCATACGTACGGTGATAAGTTTGCAATTTCTGTTAGTGAATGTCAATGATGAAGTAACCAACTTTAAACGTTACAGTGGTACAAAATCGAACACGTGCAGGGTGACCCAGCCATTGTGCGTTTTGAAGGTGGTGCCTGTTCTCACATTTACAATATCACGCTTTGTGCCCAAATCCGAGTGCTGTCTCCTCCTACCAACACTTCCGTGCGCGCGGCACCGCGACGCGTATCGTCACCTTCGCGAGCGTTCGCACGTCTACGCGATAATGGCGGTCGCGGTCTCGCCCTCGTTCCGTGTCGCTTCAGTGCCTCGGGATCGGTCCAAGCGCGTTTCGCGATCGAACCGTGTCGTCAAACACGTCACCCTGGCCACGGCTCCGGATGGGGACACCGCGCCTCCCGGGTGCAGCCGCTACGAGGTCTGCATCAAGAAACCACTCGGGCTGGTGCTAGAGGAGGACAAGGCGGGCAAAATCTTCGTCGTGGAAATCATCGGTGCGCGTCCACAGGACGCTCTGCCTCTTACACACGCACCACATCTCGATGAGGCCAACTCTCGGCGTAAAAATAAACAAGATGACTGACACTCGTTACTTTCCCTTCCACGCACAGAGGACAGCAACGCAGCGAAGGCTGGTTTGATTTCCGTGGGTGACCAGCTTCTAGCGACCAGTGCGATGGTGTTCAACTCCACGGAGGAGTACGGCGGTGTGAGCGTGAGGAAAGGCGAAGAGACTATAATGTTTCAAGTCCTCGGTGAAGACTTTAAAACGGTGATGGCGGCGATTGGCACGGTGCCTTCGCAGCGGTTAGTGACGCTGAAATTTCAAAAGTGTATTTAATTAACGTAACCTTAACGCGGTGCGCGGCAACTGAGTCTTTCTGTTCAGTCTTACTGTTGTCGAAACGCGGGCGGAACGTAACTGTTGCTGCCGAACGTGGGAGGCGCCGCAAGCGGAGCCTCGGCGGCGGGCGCTTCGAATCCAGGCGGCGCGGTCGCTCCAAAACCAGGCGGAGCGCTTCCCGCGAATCCAGGCGGAGGACCCCATTGTTCGCCAGCGCGAGCCTTGCGCGAAGCAGGTTTCCGACCATTGGAATCTGTCTCATTAACAGCACCCGGAGCACTTCGCCAGTTCTCCTTACGCATTCCCGCGTTGCGATGCGCGGAAGCCTGCGCGGAAGCCGCGGCAGCCGCCGCGTGCGCCGCCGCCATTTGCGCCTGATTGGCAATACGCACCGCCTCCTCTTGCCCCTGAAGCGCCGCCGCGAGCTGACGCTGCATGTCAGCCATCTGTGCGCTTTGCGCCTCGAGGACTTGTTGCTGCTGGGAAGCGATTCCAGGAGACGACCAGTCCTGAAGAAATTGCCGGTCTTGCACCTGCTGCTGCTGCCGCGCGAGCATTTGTTGTTGCTGATGATGATGATGATGATACGCATGCACCTGCTTCTGTGTGAACGTCTGCGTGGGCTGCTGCGCGTACTGCTGCTCGCGCGCCGGCGCGGGTGCTTCGTACGGCGCCCGCGCGAACAGGGTATGCAGAATGCGCGCGGCGTTGGCGTCGTCTTCATCCAAAGTCTTGGGCAATACCAGCCCGTTCATGGACACAGTTTCATTCTCATCGCCCTCCCCGTCCTCCTCGCCCTTCCCCTTTTTCTTCTTCGGCTTGTTCGGCTTGTTCGCCTTCTCCGCTTTCCGCGCCTCCCGCTGCCGCCGCCGAAACTCCTCCACCACTTCCCTTTTCTCTTCCTTTTCAAGCACAGGCGCGGGCGCGGTGCCTTTGATTTTCCGCATGCGAGGCACCGCCGCGGTTATCGGCACGGGGTCGGAGTCGAACCCACTGGCGCTGGTAACAATAGCGCACCACGCGCGCGCGCCGGTGTCTTGGAAGGCGTGATAAAACGGAGCGGACACGGCGTACGAATCCATGTCAACCGCGTTTTCGTTCGCGGCGTCGTCCCCGTCCCTCGCGTCGTCGTTCCGTTCCTCGAATTTACGCAACACCGCGAACGCGGGATACACGGCTGTGGAGTTGGACGTTCCGCTCGACACGCGTTTCTTCGCCGCGCTCTTCGCAACGCCCGCGCCTTTTTCCACGCGCGACCATTCCTCCGGTCGCGGCGGGCGGTCTTCGGGTAACGGTTCCATCAAACGGCGCATGCGTTCCGCGAGCGCGGCGTCATTCCCAACACCGCCGCCTCCTCCACCTTTCTTGCTCTTCTTCTTCGAGGATGCGCCGCCTGGGGGTTTGGGAAGGGTTACGTGTTGGGTTAGGTATGGTCGGTAACGGCGAGTCGGGGAAGGGTTACGTGTTTGGTTAGGTATTGTCGGTAACGTCGCGTCCGACAACGCGATGCGATTACGTCAGATCCGACGACGCGATGCGATTACGCAGATTAACGACGTCGACGCCATTCTCGAGTCACCGCTGACAGTCGGTTCACGGAGATGACGAACACCGAGACCGCGTTCGAGCGCGAGCGTTTGTTTCGTGTATGGCGTGCACCCCGAACCATCACGTGCGCTTGGACGTTCGGTGAAAGAGCGGTCTTGCTCGGAGGGATGCCAGATCTCGGTTTTACCCACCTTGCGAAACGACTGGCGGCTGCACGGCGACCGGGCGACCGCGAGTTTTATCACCGCTGTTGTCGAGCTGGCTAAGCGCCGCAAACATGGACATCGCGACTGACGTGCACACGAGAGCTTTCGCCGCTGACGAGTCCGTGAACGCTCGAAGGCGCTCAAGAGATGCGCGGCGCTGCTTTGACCACGCGGAAGAAGGGAATGCGCTTTCGTTCTGTTCTTTTCGCAGAAGCAGTCGCCCGCCAGTCGCCAGTGAAAACTTTTCTCGAATGAGGCGAAATTTTGTCGCCTTCTTTTTTCACCTTGGCTTCGTCCGCCGCTCCAGAGCGCACACGCATCTGTTTGCGCCGCAGACGCTTGGGGATCCTGATATGAGTGCAGCGTCCATGTCAGCGTTTTTGGGCGCTACTGTGCATGCGGGAAGCCGCTTGCATGTCGTCGAGCGGCACCGACCCCCTTGAAAACTGAGCGTTTTCGGCGGTATGGGCAAATGACTGAGAATGGGCCGATGATGGATTATCTGGCACAAGCGAACGGCGCGGAACGACCTATTACATGTACATAATCGATGGAATACAAACGCCCGACTAGGAAATTTCCCACGTGCCCTCCGCCTCGAGCCCTATCGGCCTTCCTTTTTTCACCCAATGCGTGACGTCCCGCATCACGCGTCCCAAACGAACGCGGTCGATGGGCTTACCTGTTTTTGTAAAAAGGGTGTGGAGTATTGGGTGGGAGCCGTGGAAAGTCAGTCGCGGCGGTACCAAGGGTATGATATGTGGCGGTACGGGTGGGTAACCACGTAGGAACGACGCGAAGGTCGTGGCAGTGCGGGTGTGAGGTACGACTTAATAACAGTTACCATAGTAACAGTTACCAGTACTATGTCAATTTACCACAGTACTATGTCTTGTGACACAGTATCCGTAAACAGTACTCGGACAATCCGGCAAAGTAATCCGAGTCTTGAAAACAAAAACAAAAAAACGTACCCAGAAACCCGTGCATCCCGGCGGCGCGGCACTCTTGAATCACGGAAGCCGCGACGTCCGCGGTGAGCGCGACGATTCGCGGCGCCGCGACCGCGACCGCCGGGGCTCGACCCTGAATGGCGTTTCCGTTACCGTTCGCCTCGCCCCCCGCTCCGACGATCGCGCGCGCCGCTTCCAACCCGTCCATCAAAGGCATCTGCAGATCCATCAACACCACGTCGAAGGGTTCGCCGTTCGCGGCGGCGGCGTGGAATTCAGAAACCGCCTTTTCCCCGTCGCTCGCCACAGTCACGAAGAAACCCATTGAGCGCAACATCATCGTCGCCACTTTCTGGTTCACCACGTTATCCTCCGCGAGTAAAACGCGGACGCGTTTTTTTAAATCCGGGTCCAGGTCGGCGATCTCCGTCGCGTCGTCGCGAGGTAAGGACAACGACAGGTTCACCCAAGACCGTCGGCGTTGACCCAGGGACCCGTATCCGTTGTGACAGGACGCGGGCGTTTGATCGAGCGCACCGCGGAAGCACGAATCCGTTCCAACGAATTCGGAACCCGCTGAATCCATCCGCCGAACGTGTATCGCGTCCCACCGTTCGTTCGCCGAGACGTTTGACTCGTCGCCGCTGTGCCGCAGCGCCAGATCCGCGACCCACCGCCGGAACTTCCCGTGCACCAACGGTTTAGGGCAAATGCGCGCCCCCGGGGTCAAACCGCCCTCTACGGCGTGGAAGGTCATGACCAGCACGTCGGGGGGAGACGACGTGGCGTCCGCCTTGGAACGTTCCAAAGCGGCGCTCAGGCTCCCGATGAACTCGTCACACGCGTCTAGAAACCGCGAACCCGCTTCGTGCGCGTTGGCGTGCGATTCCAGGCCCTGTCGCAAAGCGTCTCCCAGCGCTGCGCGCGGTATGAACTCGCGGTCCACGAGAAACGCGACGGGGTCGTCGTTCCCCTTTGGGTTTCGGCTTTTTTCCTCCACCAGCGCAGCAACCGCGGCGGCGGTTAGGAAATTCGCCTCCAGCCCCAAACTTTGGATGAAAGAATGCGCGGAAACGTGAAACGATTCGCACGTGGAGATGACGTCTATTCTGCGTCCGCGAAGACAACCGGAGGATGGCGCGAATTGACTTTCCACGCGTTTGCGTCCCTCGAATGATGCTTTTTTGCCGAGACACTGCGCCTCGCGCTCCGCTGCGTCGTCCGGTCTTCCAAGAGTAACGCAAAACGCGAACCGCGAGCCTTTTCCTCGTCCGTCGCTTGTAACCGTCATATCACCCCCCATCAACCGAACGATGCGCATGCTGATCGCCAGCCCGAGCCCGGTACCGCCTTCCTGTCGCGTGCGTTTTTTGTTCACCTGCTCGAACTCCGTGAACAGCAACGCGCGATCGCGTTCGGAAAGACCTATTCCGTTGTCGATGATCTCGAAGAGCAAACGCGTGGTGTTTTCCCGGGACCCGTCATCCACGTTTGGCGCGGCGCACGAATCTTCGGGAACGTCGTACTCTCCGTGTGACTCTGTGGCCTTTTTAGATTTCGTCAAACGCACGTCGTCGTCGTGACATTCCAAGTCGCTGGTTCGTCCTCTTTTCAAAGTAAAGCTAGCGTCGGCGCCGTATCCGTACAGCGCGTCTCCTAAAGTTTCACCGTCCAAAAGCGCGCGTACTCGTAGTACCACGCTCCCGTTGGTAGGCGTGAACTTCACGGCGTTGCTGATAAGGTTCGTCACGACCTGTCGCAAACGCGCCGCGTCTCCCACCAAAGTCCACGGCACCGAGTCGTCGATGGAGTACGTAAAAACCAGGGACTTGGCGTTCGCCTTGATGCCTTGCATCTCGAAACTCAAGTCAATGCAGTTCTCCAAAACGAAAGGTGCGACGTCCAGGGTTAGTTTGTCAGCCTCAAGCTTGGAAAAATCGAGCACGTCGTTGACAATCGAAAGCAGCGATTTGCCCGCTCGCGTGACCATGTCGATGAGCTCGATTTGATCGCCGCTGAAACCGGACGTGATGTCACCTAAAAGTTCGCTCCCGGCGATGATTGCGTTCAGGGGCGTGCGTATTTCGTGGCTCGTGTTGGCGAGAAAACTGGACTTTGCCGCCACCGCCGCGTCCGCCGCGGCTTTCGCGCGTATAAGCGCGCGTTTGGCTTCATGCGTCTCCGTTACGTCCCGCGCGTGCACCAAAGTCGCGGGGCACCCTATCGCGTCCATGGGGACGTTCGTGAACGAAAGCTCGATGCGCCGGCGGCTGTCCCGAAAATCCGCGTCAATCTCGAGCGTGGGTACCACCGCCACGCCGCGGTTCATCCACCGTTCCTCCCACTCCTCTTCCTCGTGGTCTTGCGCGCCGTCCGCACCGCGCGGGGCGTCCAGCGCGGTGGATTCGAACGAAGCTAGTGTTTGGAACGACGGATAACGAGCAAGATCAATCCTTGGTTGCGTGTCGTCGCAGCCCGTCAGCGCGTTTGCGCGTCGGACACGACGTCGAGACGCGTCATCCGCCAAAATTTTCGAAACGCGCTTGAGTTTCGCGAGCGTTTCGGGAGGTCCCGGAAACGCGGCGATCAAATCACACCCGACATCCGCTTCCGCCTGTATTCTGCCGGTATTCAACGAGCTCTCCGTGGCGGCTCTTCGAGAGAACCGCGAGCGTAGCATACGTTTCGCCGCGGTGTTGGCGAAAACAACGCGTTCCGTGGATCGACGAGGTTCCGTTTGCGTTTGCGTTTGCGTTTGCGTTTGCGTCGCGCCGTCGTCGTCGTTCGCGGGCGTGGAACGCGCGCCGTCCCCGTCCCTGTCCCCGAAAACGCCGACCAGGGAGTGTTCCAAAAGAAGCACACCCTCGCGCACGGTGTCCACCGCGGCGCCCAGCCACTTCTTGTAGGACGGCTTTTGCAGGTGGGAAGAAACGACCCGGGCGATGGCGCGAAGCCTCGCCGCGGCGGCTTCGTCGAAGAACGCAGGCGCGTCGTGTTTTTCATAATCGATGAGACAAATAGACCCAAACACGACGTCGTCCACCACCAGGGGCGCGCCCGCGTAGAACCGGATCTTCGGGCCATCCGTCACTAGCGGGTTGTCTTTGAACATCGCGTCCGTCGTCGCGTCCCGGACCACTAACACCTTTCGGTCGTCACACAGCATCGTCCACGCGCAGAAACTCTCTGCGCGGCCGGTGGCGTTTGCCTCGAAGTTGTGCTTCGCTTTGAACCACTGCCGGTGCTGATCCACCAGGGAAACGAGCGCCACGGGGACGTGGAAAATCTCCGCGCACATCACCATCAGCGCGTCCAGGGTCACGTCGGGTGCGGTGTCTAACACGAACTTCGAACGAAGCATCGCGAGCCGCGCGTCTTCGTCCACGGGCTGTGGACACAGAGGCAGACGAAAGGAGTTAAAATGCGAGTGCGGGGCGGAACGCGTGGGGATGGAACGCAGGGCGTCGGCATCGGCGGGAGAGTCGTGGGGAGGGGCACGGTCAGAAGGTGAGAACCATCAAAATGGAACGGGAGCGGATTCGGGGGGTGGAAGCCGCCCGTGCGCGCGATGCGTTGATGTGCGGTCCGACGCCCTTCGGGGGTGAATGAAAAGTTGGAGCATCCCGTGCGCGGGTAACGCGACACGCACCAAAGGCGCGCCGACGTATCGTCCGGCAGCGTCGAAGGGGTCGACCCCATAACCGCTTCGCCTGATGTCCTCGTCGGCGAGGATGATTCTCGAATCCGACATCGCTCTCCGGCCCCGCGGCCCTCGCTCGTGGAAGTGCGGGGCGGTACGACACAATCGCTTGGAAAAGCTTAACGAACTGACCAATTACTGACCATAAACGCCTTTCTGGACGATCGACGTAATCTTTAGAAGTTGGAACGGACGCAGCGAGGCCGCGCGTTTGACACCTGTTCTGACCGGAACGTGTTCATCGTCGTCATTCGTTGAGTTTCACGTCTACATACGAATTTTGCTTTCAACGTTCATATCTGCCTTCAACCTGCGCTCGCCGATTAATTCCAGCAGAAGCAAATGGAGTGTATCACAACACCCCGCGCTCGCGGGGTTGGGTGGGCCAAAATGCGACCTGCGCGTCCCCTTCCCGCGGACCAGACGTCCGTCCTGGATGCTGTGGGCGTGGAGATCGTGGCCATCGTCTCGCCGGTGTCGATATGCATGTTCTTGTGCGTTGTTCTCGTGCGTCTTCTCCGCGTGGATGGCGACGACGCAACTGCGAACATCCAGGGCGGCATCGCGAGCGCGGCGTACAACGAGGAGGCCGGCGATTCCACGGCCACGAAAGCCAGTGGTGCGCTGCTCAACTCACTCGTCTTCGTCGCGTTCATCACGTGCGCCACGTTCGGGATTTTTTTTCTGTTCAAGCACAACTGCACCAAGTTGATTTGGGGGTACTTGGGCTTTAGTGGGTTGTTGATTTTCGGCGTGTTAGGCGCTGTGATCGGGATGGAGGTGCTTCAAAAGTTAAACATCGCGCTTGATATGATCACCTTTACGTTATGGGTGTGGAACTTCTCCGTAGTCGGTGTGTTAGTGACGTTCTTCTGGCCAGCGCCGCTGGTGATGAAACAAGGGTACCTCATCACAATCGGCACGATCGTCGCGTTTTACTTCACGCGCATTCCCGAATGGACCACGTGGACGTTACTCGTCGCCATGGCGCTGTACGACGTCGTCGCGGTGCTCGCACCAGGCGGACCGCTGCGCGTTCTGGTGGAGCTCGCGCAGGAGCGCAACGAGGACATTCCAGCGCTGGTGTACGAAGCACGGCCAGTGACGCGGGAAACGCGGAGAGGAATGGGGGGAGGGATTTTGGAATCCGTCATGGCGAGCGCGAGCGTCGGCGGTATCGACCAATCGAAATCGACCGGCGGCGGCTCCTATGGAAGCCTAAATGTTGACATGCACGGTGTCGGGGTTGGGGGCGGTGAACATTCGCCTTTGATGCGGGAGAATATCGTGTCGGGAAACGAATCGTCAGGTCGCGCCGTGAACCCCGACTATCCTTTTTCCGACGAGCGCGCATTCGCGCTTCCCAACGCCATCAAGCTCGGCCTGGGCGATTTCATCTTCTACAGCGTCCTCGTGGGCCGCGCCGCGCTGTACACCTTGTTCACCTCGATCGCGTGTTACTTCGCGATTATCCAGGGTTTGATGGGGACGCTTTTGTTGTTGGGATTTGCGAAAAAAACGTTACCCGCGCTGCCGATATCAATCGCGCTCGGCGTGGTGACTTACGTCGCGTGTCGCTTCGCCCTGGAGCCGGTGGTGCAGCAAATGGCGACGAGAGGCTTGGTCTTTTAGGGTTTAGGTTTAGGGATTAATGTAGGGTTTAGGGAATAGAGTGTGTGATAAATACATCGTGTTCCAGGGAAACCGCGGGGGCGAAGAAAAACAAAAGAAAAAAAGCAGGTTGACGACGACACGCAAACTTTTGTACCTTCTTTCGGTACCTAACACACACTAATACACTGTATTGCCGCCGTCGTGCCTCCCCCCCCGCCGTCCTCCTCTCTGCACCCCCCACACCCCCGCGCCTATGTTCATTTCGATCTCGCTGGCGAACATCTTCCGCGACCGGATCTCCAACGCTGCCGCGAGCAACGTGGGGAACACGACCCCGCACCCAAAGCGAATGGCGTGCGAGTACCAGGACACGGTTCGGAAGCAGTGCATCGCGGTTGAGTACAGGGTCCAGCCCGCGATTCGCGAGTGTACCACCTCCCCAAGCGGCGGCCGCCATCCCGCGACTATCAAATTAACCACGAAAAAAGCGATGACCTGCTCCGCCAAAACGCCGCCGCCGTGCGTCAACACGCAGTCGTTGGCGTGCCGCGCTATGGCGCCCAAGTAAAGGGCCACGAAAAGAAGTTGCCACCAAATCGTGCTCGGGGGTGTGGTGTGCCCGGTTCTCGGGTTTTCGTGGAAGCCGTGTAACGAGCAGTGCGCGCACATCGCCATCAAACACACGTTTTCGGTGACGTGCACGAGCTGGCACACCAACGACAACGACGTGAACGTCAACGTCACGAACACCTCGTTTTCCTCCACGGTGACGTACCGCTTTACCATCGGCGCCGCCAGCCGGACAGTCGCGGAAGCCAGGCCGAACTTTAAAAACTGTGCAATCGTCGGGGCTTGCAAGTTGCCGTCGAAACGACGGAACTCGTGTTCGCACTCCACCCGCGCGGTCTCACGCACGGCATCGTCCCCATCCGCGAACGGATTGTCCAGCATGTAACTAGACACCGGATACGGCCCGACGTGGTTACTCCACGGCGTGTCCACCACCGCGTCCGGGGCATTCTCGAAGCGGCCGTCGCCGGCGGACCGAGGAGGGTCGTCGCCGGCTTGCCGGCCCCGGCGCCGCATGTAGGGACCGTCAAACCACCTGGGGCGCCGCCCAGTGTGTCCCGGTTGTTGAACAAACCTACGCTTGTAAAAGACGTTCTCACAAGTATTTTAGACATTTCTCTATTAATATCCACGTTTGGAAGGAAGTTCCTTCCATTCGTGAAGGCATTGTCGTGTCGTCTGCAACCTCGAAAAACGTTTCGCGCCGCCCGCTGCGTATGGGCTCCATCGTCAACACTGGTGCAAAAGCTCGAAACTGCAAAAGCACGAAAGCCACCAGCTCCACTGCCTCTCTCGTACTGGGTCAGAACATCGTTATCTTAGGAAGACCTGATGGTAAAGATTGCTCGCCATGGTGCGTAGAACATGCTCACGTCATAAAAACGTAGCACTTGACGTCAAGGTTTGGGAGTCGATGGTCGACGACCTGGGTGGCAAATGGGGCTTTTGCAGTTTCGAGCTTTTGCATTTTTTTGCTCGATATTTTTCACCTCGTCCAAAAGACAGTTTCTGAAAGAACATCCCTCATGGTGCTGCAAGCGCATGACACGTCGGATCCTTGCAAGAAAGTGACATGTTTTGACAGTGGATATCACTGTTTTACATCACAAGGAACACTTCCTTCCGTGAAGTCGTCCTACGATGTCCATTTTCTGAGCCAGTATGAGCGTGTTAACATCTGTTGGCTTTTGTACTGGCTTTTGCAGTTTTGACGTTGTGCACTCTGACGATGTCCCCATTTGGAGCCCCACATCAAGGCCGGCGAGCGCGCTCTGCAGACATGGTGTAATTACCGGCCACACCTGGGGTTTTTCCAGGTGCGAAGTCGCGCGCAGCTCGGTATGAGAGTCACGCGTGGTTGCTTCTGCTTGAACCAGTCTGACTTCGGAAGGACTGGGGAGCTTGACAGGGTCGAGGTTGAAAGGTCTTGTGCATATCGAAATCTGGTCAAAACACATATTTCAAAGGTATTTTGACCGTTCCCAAATGTGCACGTTCCTAAATGTGCACGTGCGTAACTCCATTGATTGCCAATACTCCTTTCGGAGCTGTCATTTCAGAAGGAAGATTTCCTCGGCTGACTCACCTCTCGCGCCACTGCCGCTCGCGCCCGAGACTGGCGCCATGGCGCCCTCAGGCACTTTCGAAGATACGCCAGCCTGGGAGGCTGGCCTGCGCGTGCACGAGGCGGAAAACAAGTGGTTGCTTCGCGAGACTCTCGCCATGTTGTCGGCCTCAAAAAACTACGCAAAGTCTTTAGAGGGGCGCCCGAATGCGTTTGACTTGGGGGTGGACAGCCTCGGGGGCGTGCTCGGCGCTTTGACCAGCGCCGGTGCGGGTGCGCCTGGGTCCGCGTCAGCGGAGGCGAACTTCGCGGCTGCTTTGGAAAGAGTCGGACACCATGCGACGACACTGGATGACGAAGAGATGAGCGCGCCAATGGCCGCCTCGATTGGTGCGCCTTTACTCACCCCCATTGCGGATACCCTGCGCGCTGTGGGTATGCTTCGCGAGTCACTCGGTAGGCGCGTGCACCGTGCGTTGGTGGGAAACCTCCAAGCGTTCATAGATGAAGACCTGGGTTCCGTAGCGACCATGCGCACGCGGTACGAAGTGGAAAACAACAAGTGCGACGCCGCGCGCCGGCGGTTCCTGGCGTGCGCGAATTCTCGTCCTTCCGCGCAGGCCACGGCGGCAAAGGAGTTGGCCAGTGCGAAGGAGTCGCTTGAAGTGGCTCGCGCGCGAGTCAGTCTAGCACAAGTCGCGCTGGAAGGGCGACGGAGGTACGTGCTTCTGGAATCCGCTCGTCAAACCACGAGTGAGCTCACTCGTTTTTTCGCAGAAGCAAGCGCCGCGATGTCCGGCATCGAAACCGAGCTTCGGGACATGGAGGAATACGAGATGGCATCCAGAGCGCAGGCGGAGATGAAGATGGAAATCGCCGCACGAAGTATGCAGCAGGCTTTCGACGGTCTGGCGGATGGATCTGGAGGCGGGGACGCCGCGGACGGCGGCGACGCGAACGCGATTGACGACGAGTGGGACCAAGTGAACGGAGACTCGGCGACGCCGTCCGTGTCCGTTGGTGAGCCTGCGACGAGAAACGCGCCGGTTGGCATGAACTCGGGGCGATCCGCGGATCTTTCAATCAGGCAGTCCCTCGCGAATGGCGTGGAAGCGTTGAGGACGCTCGGGGACGGCGCGGGGTCGCTCGGCGTGGGCGTCATACGAAAAGGGTATCTCACCGAGAGAAACCCGGGAAAGTTCGGGGGATGGACGCGAAGGTATTTCGTGCTGGACGGCGCCGGTCGATTCTTCGTGCACGGACGGGGCCACACAAAGAAAACGGCGAGGAAGGTGAATACAACTTCTTCTGGGACGGAGAGTACGTCCGCCGGCGAGGCGGAAAAACAAAACTCGCTGCGTCGTATCGGAGCGGGTATAGGCGCTGCTTTTTCGTCCGTCACTCGAGCCGCGGTTCCCGACCCCCCGGGTCGTTTCGGGTACGGCAGCGCCCCACTGGAAGCTACTGATGATGCTGTGTTATGTACGGACTTGACCGTGTCATGTGTCAAGCCGGGTGCCGATCCGAACGACCGCTCCGATCGCGGGTACTGTTTCCGCGTCGTTTCCCCCGCCGGGTCGCTCACGCTGCAAGCCGAGTCGCAGCGCGAGGCAAACGAGTGGGTTAGCGATCTGCAAGGCGTCATCGCCGAACTGATAGCCATGGGACCGAGAAACCCAAGCTTCCCGCACCGAAAAAACGCCACCAGTGATGGTTCAAAGAATCGCGAAACCGACGCGACATCCGAAACCGTCACGAGTTTGGAGATTCGGCAAGCGCTGGGCGGCGTCGCCGGGAACAACGAGTGCGCGGATTGCGGCGCAAAGGATCCGGACTGGGCGAGTTTGAATTTGTGCGTGGTGGTGTGTCAGCGCTGCGCTGGTGCGCACAGACACTTGGGTGCGCACGTTTCCAAAGTTCGGTCGTTGTCCCTGGATTTAGACGCCTGGACGCCTTCCATAATCGCTCTGCTCGCGCAAACGGGAAACGGCGTCGCGAACGATTTTTGGGAAGCGTCCAGGCGCGTCGGTACCGTCGCGCCGAAAGTTTTGCGACTCGAAGCCGCGATCAAGGAAGGCAAGGACACGCGAGGTTTGTCGGGAAAGGAACCTGAACACCCCCCGCCCGTGGCGTTCGATTCAGTGTCATCAGAAGAGGTTTTGGCGGCGGTGACGCGCAAGTATAAAAACAGAACCTTCGTCAAGCGCGCGACGATCGCGACGCCGACGTTTGTGGAAGCCGCGTTTGCGCTGGATGTCGCGAAGGCGCTGGAACGTGTCGTCCGGTCAAGTCAAGACGTACTGGATGCTGATGCTACCAAAAAGGAACTGAAGGACGGGCTACGGGAAGCAGTCAGCAGAGGAGAACAGGCGGCGCCGCTAGTAGCGCTGATGCTCATGCACGGCGCTAGCGTGGCGAACGATGTGGGCGACGGAGCCGGCGGCGACGGGGACGATGGGGGCGGAGGTGGGGGCGGGGGCGAGACCGTTCTAAGGTTAGACGTGGCATGTGTAGCGCAAAAGGCTGGGTGTCCGGTGGATGGAAACGTTTTTGCGCTGCTTAGAGCAGCCGCGGAGACGCAGGGCGTGCCGTTTTAACGAAATTTCCTCATTTTCCACAATAAAAACCGAGATTCCCCGAAAGCTCACTTCTCGATGTCCGCCTTCGCGGCGGTCCGGGTGGCGCCCGCACCCGTACGGCGCCATGTGTGTTCCTCCCCACGTGCAAACGTGCGACGTGTGGCGGCGAGCGCGGCGTCAGTCCCGGCGTCGGGAGCGGAGCTCCTTAGCCGGATGGACATCGAATCTCCCGGTTGGAGCGGTGGGTACGGTACCGGAGGGAAAATTTGGTCTTCATCGCGCGTGTTGTGCGACTTCCTCGTGGACGTCGCCACTGGACTCGAGGACTGCGGTGGTTTCGAGCTTCGCGGTGCGCGTGTGGTGGAGCTTGGCTCGGGAACAGGCGTGGTGGGTATCGCGTGCGCCGCCCTCGGTGCAGGGCAGGTCGTACTAACAGATGGCGGGTCGAAATCGTTGCTCAAGCTCGCGGAGGAAAACGCGGCGAGGAACGTGCGCGCAAAGACAATCGACCCTGACACGACCACCATGCGCGTGTGCGGGTACAAATGGGGATCGCGGCTGCCGGAGAAACTGACGAAAAACGCACCGTTCGACTTGATAATAGGAAGCGACTGCACGTATGCAGTGGGGGGGCACGGCGGTTTGTGCGACGCCATTTTGGATTTGGCAAAGTGCGCCGGCAACGCCGATACAAACGAAAAAAGGGAACCGACCGTGATCCTCGCGCACCAGCACAGAACGCTCGCGGCGGCTCTGGCCGGCAGAGGCAGCTCTGGGTGGGGCCGGGACCCAAACCTTGAGATGTTCATCGAAACCGCGAACAAACGAGGGCTGCGGGTTGAGGAAATCCGGCTCGTGAAATTAGCCTGGCACGGCTTGCGAAACATAAGCGTGCTGCGCGTCGCGCGGTGGGCGGCGGAAACAATAAGCTGGGAACGGCCAGGCTGATCATCCACGATTCACATGAAGTGCGCGTAGTCATACCCGTTAGTAGAAGTGTGTGCAGTCATGATTAGTCATACAACTATTAGTTTTCTATCCCACCGCTGTATTCGGATCTCTCAGTACGAGTACTACTCTCCCGCATCGTCGCCGCGCAGCGTAAAGTCCACCGCCTTTCCCGCGCGCAGGTCGAAAACCTCCAGCGCGGCGCCGGCCCCCCCCCCGGCGTGTTTCGCCGCCACCGCGGTTCGCACATCGTCCAGTGAGACGAACAGCGAGGACGCAGGTGGAGGTCTGGTTGTCTCCAAACTCATTGCTCGAGCGGAGTTTGAAAAGGTTTCCATCCGCGCAACCGCGGAGACGCGCGCGTCCCGAATTTCCTCCGTCACGCCTGCGCCCAACCCGGCGGTGGCCCTGAGCCACCCAATCGGGCGAAGCGTGCTCGCGGCTATTGAGTTTCGAGGCGCCCCAACCGCTTCCGCATCTTCGCCCTCAAGCCACGTCGCCAAATCCACGGCCAGGCCCTGCCACGGCTGCAGGAACGCGACGGTCGCGACCCACGCGTTTGGCGCGTCAAGTGATAAGTCGCGTCTCCACGACCACCCGCCGAACAGGATCCCAAGCGTCGGCTCGCGTTTTGCGCCCGGCGCGAGCCCCCCCCTGATGCTTCGCACGAACTGCCCTAGCGCGCCAGGTGGAAACACCACGAGCGCGGGGACGGAGTGATTAACCGCTGTTCCCGGGGAAGCCGCGTTCGCGGCGGCGGCTTCGGCTTCCACCCGAAGCGCGCGCGCGACGGCAGCTGTTTCGTTTAGGAACTCGGGTTCCCGAAACCGGGACGACTCTTTTTCGGTGTCGCAGTGACCACGTCGATTATCGAACGCATCCGCTACGTCTTTGCGTCGCGACACAGATTCAAGGTCGTTCGGTGCCCATAGCGACCACTTGGACGTGTTCACCCGAAGCACAGCGGAAGTTGCCGCTCGAGCAGCCTCCATCTCAGCAGCGTGACGCGCCGCCCGCACCGCCGCCGCCGAAGCCTCCGCGGGCGCCGCCGACGCGCCGGCGGGGGAAAGCGCTGGTAGTTTACTTTCTTTTCCCAACTTTGCGACGCGTTGAGGACAACCTGAACTCGTAGAAGTCGTTTGTTTCGAGGCCTGATTTGTTTCGGGTGGCACTCCGCGCATCTCAACTATAGCCTGGCCGCCCGCTGCAGCCCGAGCGCCGCTCACTTTGGGGGACCACGCCGGATCGGACCGGAACCCGGGCGGCGGCGCGTCGCAGTTTGCGTTTTGTTTTTTGAGCTCGCCCGCGGAGTACGAACGCACGCGGCGCGCCTCTGGTTTCGGCGCAGGGGCGGAGGCTGGGGCTGGGGCGGGAGTATGGGGCGTGATGGTTATATCCTTTGCGATATCTGCGCGGCTTCCCGTGCTGGTCCCCGAGTTTTGGAGGCCACCAAGTCCCGCCCCGCTCGCGGCGCGTGCGTTCAGTTCCCCCAGTTTTCGTTCCAAAGTCGCCTGCACCGATTGTTTCTTTCGGTCCAACAGCTGGTCACCCGCGTTGGCGTCGGGTACGTCGTGCGCGACTTTCGCAACAGGCTCGACTTTCACGGAAGTTTCACTCGCGTCCGCTTCATTTGTGTAGGGCTCCTGCGACTCGTCCACTTCACACCACGTCGTTTCGTGCGTCGTGTCAAGTTGCGTAGCGTGAGGTTCGCCAAGCGCGCGTGTCGAGCGAACCGGGTGGGTTCCACTGTAATCCACCCTCTCTGGTGGTTCCGACGTGTCGTGCGTCACGTGCGAATGCGTGTACTCGTCCCGACCCGCTTCCACAGGCACCGTCGGCTCCACGTGGTCCACTGGGAAAGGCACGCTCCACCCGGGGGGGGGGCGTGGAAGGTTGCCCCACGCACGTCGCCTCCCGACATCGCCGAACCGGCGCTCTGGCTGGAGATCCCAACCCAAACGGGGTGGGGGAGCAGGGTGCAGCCACTCACCGCCGTCGCCATGACCCCATCGTTCCCACAGCCGAAGGAAAGGATGCGGTTGTGTGACGTCCAGGTGACGGAGCACCACGTTGGGCTCCTTCATGCGCCCCGCCGACTGCCATTTCTCGTGACTGACAATTCGTTTTGGCATTTCACCGACAAGTCATAGCTTTTTGGCAACCGTCTCGTCCCTGCTTTGTTAGGTGCACGTGGCGTTTGCCACGATGCTGCCGCCCTTCGACTTCGCGGGCGACCTCGTCACCGAGCCCTTCGTGTTCGAGAAGGAGATCTCCAGCGATGAGTCCTTTGCCCTGTCTGACGTTCGAGCGCTGAGCACTAAACGCCGGACGCTGTGCGCGTTCAAAGGCGATGGCAATCCAACAGACGCGGCCGCGCGTTCGCACGCGGCTGACGAGTACGTCCCGCACCTCGAGGCGCTTGTGGGGAAGATCGGCGAGCTTGGTGTCACCGCGGACCGCCAACAGCGGTTCAGCTTCCAGTGGAACAGCCCTCTGGAAGGCCTCGGTAACACATTCAAGCTGAGTGACATAAAACAGGAGTTGGGCATGGCGTGGATGATGCGCGCGGCGTGTAAGCGCCAAGAAGCCGTGGTGGCGGTGGACGAACGACCACGGGCTGTCGTTGGGCCGGCGAGACACGAAACCGATGACGACCGGTTAGTCGTCATAGGAGGCTCTGTGCTGGACACGCCTCCTCCTGGAGCTGGAAAACAAACCGGCGCCGAAAAATCGCCAAAGTCGCCGGGACCGGTGCTGGGCGAATCCGCGCCGGCAATCGCCACCGCGCTGCGCGTAGCGGCTGGCCTGTACAAACACGCCGCTCTAAACATCCTTCCCCAGCTGAAAGATGACCTGCCAGGCGAGCGTCCCAATGAGCTGCTGGCGTCGATGGCGGAAACCATGCGGCTGGTGTGCTTAGCGGAGGCGCAGGCGGCGACGGTGCGGCGGGCGGAGGAAAAAGCAACCGCGAATAAACTGCTCGCGAAACTGCACCTCGGCGTGTGCGATTTGTACGCGGCGGCGGATAAATCTTTAAACGACCACGTTTCCGATTTCAACCGTATTTCTCGCAAACTGCAGGCGTGTATTTTGCTCGGCATCTCATTGCACCGAGCGCGCGCGTACCGGTGCGCGGCGGAGGACGCGTTTGTAACGGATGAGGTTGGCGAAGCCGTTTGTCTTTCTGACGCCGGAATCAAACATTTGCAAAAATGCGTTGTCGCGGCGGGTGAACAACCGAGGTGGAAAGCCGCGATTTCCGAAGAGATGGACGCCCTGGTGTCCTCCCGAAACGTGTACGCCAAGGAAAACGAAGTGGTGTACTTCCAAAAGGTACCGGACAAACCAAAGTGGCGCCTACCGGAGGGGAAGGTGATCGTGACGGAAATCAAACACAAGGAGGACAAAGACGTGAATTCGCTTTTCACGGATTTGACGATTTGAGGAAGATAGACCGCGGAATAGACCGCACACGACTACTACGGTGTCGTGTCATAGTAATACACAGTAATAATACACGAACAAGATAAATAACACCGGTAAATATACACTAACAACACACCCAGTGCTTGTTTTCCCAAATCGTTTCCTTTTTGCTCCACACCCGCAGTTCGCGTAACGACCGCACGTGGTACTTCGCGGGCGGCGGCAAACAGCAAAGCTCTTTCAAGTTCTGCGTCGGGCCTTTATCGAACGCGTGTGTGTTGCGAGGTACGTTCTTTAGGTAGGAAATTTTATCCTTCGACGCGATTTCCCACGTCGTCTGCGCGGTCAACGCGCAGTACACGTGGAACCCGCACAAGCCGCCGACGAACAAAATGAAAATGAAGAGAAAAAAACTCATGATCACCGGTCCCGCGTTTTTGTGAAAGATCTCATCCCACGTGTCGTACCATCGAACGCCCGTGTTTGATACGTGGAACGCCCACAAAATACCCGCAGTTTCCGTACACAGGTACGTCGTGAACCTCGCGTGGTTCTTTTCCCCCACGCACGTGCCGACCCAGAAACAATGATGGTCGAATTTACGAACGCACCGCCCGCAGTCGTGACAGTGTTTCGTACGCAAGCCCTGCCACGCGTCGCAGTGCTTACATATTTGGCCAATCGGAATTTGTGTGTCTTCGTCGTGTTCGTTGAGCTCACCGGTACCAACAGAAGTGCTGCTTGAGCTCGGCAACCCCAGCAACTCCACGTTTGCGCCGCGCTCGTCTTCGTCCGCGTCGATGTTGACATCTTCGATCACAGCACTTAACACAACAGGGGATTTCCCGGTGTCCCGTGCCGCGTTGTTTCGGGGGTTGTTTCTTTCCGTGCCGTCATCAACAGCACCCGTACCATCACCAACACCCGTCTCGAATGCCACACCACCTTCCTCCGCGACTAAGGCTCGGTCACCCGGGTCCACCTCGTCTACGTATCCCGGATTGCTGTTCGCCGCGCACGCGAACGCGAAGCAGTTTGCAAACACCGCGAACCAAAACATCGTCTTGTACCCCGCGCCGCCCAAAGTAAGGTCGTTTTCCATGCTCAGCAGCATGGCGATTATCAGGACGTGGAGCCCGAGCCATGCGATCTTCGGACCCGCGGGGGTCGCGCCTTGTGGAGAAGAACGGGGGTGGTGTCAGACACCAAATGAAAAGAGAGAGAGCAACGGTGGGCGTGCGGAAGGAAGGATGCGAGGCCGAGGCTCACCTTGCTTGCGACGGACTGTTTCGCGCCAACACAATATCCCCGCGCCCGTCGTACGCAAGGGAAGCGCTCGTTTAGCGGCCTTGGACATCATCCTGCCTCTTCGACGCCCTCACTGCGCGTCGACAGAGTTACCCGTTCTCACACGGTCACAGCAGAGATAATAATTGCCAGCTGGTGAATTTCTTTTCTCTTTTCACGATTTGACCGTCGCCTTTTCGGTCAACCGCGTTCTTTCATCGCATTGTCGCTTCCCTCACCCACTCCTGCCCAAACCAACCCTTTTCAATGGCAGCTCCTGAATCGTGCTATAAGAACGCGCGAAGGAAAAAGATCGCTTTTTGCCTGTTGAACACACAAGTGATCTACACTTTCGTTTGTCATACATACCTTCTGGTTACTTTGGATTTTAGCCATTGGTCAACCGTGCTTTTCAAGCAATGGGTGAGTGCCACGCGTAAAAACGCGTTCTTATTTGAGGTTACCAGATTAAAAACGCGTCCTATTTTTCGGCTCTTATTTCTTATTTCTTTTTTCGGCGTTCGACAAATTCTTTGTTCAACACATCGCCGCCGTCACTTGCAAAGCGGCGGCGGGCAGTTCGACTCCCAGCTTGTTTTTGCATTGTGAGCTTGTTGAGATCGCCGCCTTGACACGCAAAATGCATCGCCGGTGCGATGGGCACCCTAATGATGATGTTGACTTTTTCGACGAGAACGACATCGCACGCTTCGTTCGTCCCCGCGATTTACTCGCCCTGGACGTCGGGAAGTTCAAGCTGCTCCCGATCGACGTACGTCTGTTTTCTTCCCGTACCTCGCAATCCCAAAGAACGCGTATACTCGATTATTTCGCGTACGGTTGCGGTGTACAAATCCGCTCGCACGTCCCTCCACGCCTCGCATCCCGACCTAGGGAACGAGCGGGGAAAAAAAAAACGACGTCGCCGCGAATCGTCACATCCCGTACTCGCCCGGTCAACGACCCCCAGCAGCGCGATCACGACCCTAACCAAACACCCCTCTTCTTCCTCCAGAAAAATGCAGCAGATGGTCCCCATCGGCCTCGCCATCGCGCTATTCTGGGGCTTCGTCATCGCGGCTCTGAACGACGACCCCGTCAGCATCGACAAGAAACAAATCGCTGTGAAGACACTCGCGTCGGAGGTCGAAGCCGCGCGCGCCGAAGTCATTAAGCAGCGCGAGGCGGCTGCGGCGTACGCGGCGACACTACACGCGGCGCACGCCGTCCTCAACGAAAGCAGATGGGAGGATGCCGCTGCGGCGGAGAAACGCTTCGCGGAGGCGGACGAGGCGCACGCCGCGGAAGTCGATTTGATTCGCACGCGCGCGTCGCGCGAGAAGCGTCGTCTGTCGTGGGCCTTTAGCGCATCTAAAGCGCTGCTTGCTGAGAACAACGCCGCGATTCAAGCGGACCACGCGAGGATGAAAAAGAGGTTCGACAATCGAGACAGCCGCGACGACGACGTCGAGAAACTTGCGGAATTAACCGCCGAAGTGCGCGCGCTTGACCGCGTGAACGCGCATCTTCGCGGGGAGACGGAAGCGTTCTCCCGCGAGCTCGACAACCGCGACCAGAATGACAGCATTTTCGGAGGCTGCGGGAGCATGAGATCCTCGCCGGGTCAGGGTGCGCGAAAAACGACCGGCGGGCGTAGCCCGATGCGGTCGACCGGTGGAAGAACGCCCCCGTCTGGCGTTTCGTCACCCCTCTCGACGACGAGCCTGAGCCTGGAACGCGCAAAGAGTTTTCCATAAAAATCCACGACGCGATGAACAAGGCCCAACTTTTTCCGTCTGGCTGCCCGACCCGCGCCACTTGTTCAAGGACAACCTGCGCGATATGCTCGACCGAATGGACGAGCTCGGGAAGGACCTGCAAGAGCTCACAGCAGTGAGTAAGCTGTTGTAAGACGGAGAAAACCGGGACTGTCGTCGATCAACATTTTGAGCAGTACGAGCTCGAGCCAAACGATCAAAACGGTTTACTGTAGCCAAAACTCCTCATCACGTTTTTATACGAACTTGATGCAAACACTGCTTGTACTCTAAACATCTAACGCAGAACATTCTTTGTCAACGGCGTTCCCGAGACGGAATCCAGAGAGTGCAAAGTCTTCACCGCGGGCGGCGTATTTTCGTTTTGCGGCGACATCGAGCGCGTCCCCGTCAACCGCGACTTGACGTCTGAAAATTCAATCCGTCCCTGGAACCGAGGCTCGCGAGCTACTCTCTGCAACGTCGCCGCCGCGAGTCCCCGACTTTTTTGCCCAGAAGGCTCCGGCGTGGATCGAGAACTTTCCAGTGCCTCGGCGACGTCGCGGATGCTTTCCAGCGCCGCTCGTGCTTGCGCGCGCGCTTTCTCCACCGCGGGCGACGTGGCGCTGAACGGCTGGCGCAGCGAGACCACCGCCGGTGACGGCGTTTCATCGCTCGCGCGCTTCACCGCCGCGGCGCCGGCGACTCGCTTGTGAATCTTTGAAACGATGGAGGCTTGGCGCGCCTGCGCTTCACGCCACCTCGTTTCCCGGTCCGTACTTGTGACCGGTTGATCCGTCTCAGAACCGCTCGAGGCTGATACCGAGCCGGGCCTTTTGTTCTCAGCCGCGCGTCGCATTTGGCCGAGCTCCGCCTCCGCCGATGCCGCCCTGTTCGCGGATTCCGCAAACGCGTCTTGCAAGCGTTTGATTCGCGACTGCGCGTGACGAAGCGCGTCGTTGTTTTGATCAAGACTCGCCTCCGCGTGCGCGCGCGCCTTGTCCGCTTCCCTGCGAAGTGTTTGCGCCTCGATCACAGACTCACGCAAAAGCCGCGCCTTGTCCTCCGCGTCGTGGCGCGCGACCTGTGCTAGGGCAGAGGCCTCTGCGCTCGCCTGCGCGGCGGCTTCCGCCGCTCTCGCGCGCGACGACGCGGCACTGGCTTTTTCCCTCGTCGCATGCAGGTCACTCACCGCTTGCGCCGCGCGTTCGCTTGCCTTTCGCTGCTCATCTCGTTTCGCCGCGTCCACCCTAGCGGTAACGTTATCGGTATCAGCGTTCGTCAACGTCTCGAGCCTGGACTCAGCGTCCTCGTGCGCGGCGTACGCGGCGGCGACCCTCGCTTCGAGAAGCGCAATCGTCTCCGCGTTTGCTTCCAACTTGGTCTCCGCTTCGCGATACCACCGCGTCGCCGCCTCAGCGCGCGTCTCCGCATCATCCACAGCATCAGCGGCTTCGCGCCGCATCGCATCCATATCAGCAGTCGCCCTTTCCACAGCCTGACTAACCTCACTCTTGACGGTCTCGTACGCGCGCCTCACGGACCGCTCTGCTTCCAACGACGCCTCCTTCGCCTTGGACTGCAACTCCGCCTTCGCCGCGGCGATCGTCGCCGTCTCCTCAGCCCGCGACGCGCGAGCCTCTTCCTTCGCACGAGCAATCTCACGTGCTGTTGCGGTTTCAGCCTCAACGATGCGTGTCTCCGCCACCGCGAGCTTCTCCATAGAAGCGCGCTCCACCTCAGCCACGCGCGCCTCCGCCTCAGCGACCGCGGTCTCGGCGGCGAGCACGCGCGCGGCGGTTTGTCCCGACTCGACGGCGCGCTTCACCGCCGCGTCTTGCTCTGCAGCCGCCGCGACGGCTGCGGTCTCGGCAACCTCAGCGCGTGCCTTGGCAGCTTCGGCTTCACGAGCCGCTTCTTGTGCGAGCGCACGCGCCTTGGCTTCACGTTCAGCCGCGCGTTCGCTGGCTTCTTTCGCAGCCGTGGCTTTTGTGGTTTCCGCAACCGCTCGGCGCTCGGCGTCCTTGAAGCACGCCCAGTTTTCATCCGCCGCGGTTTTAGCGTCTTGTTCCGCTAGTTTTGCCAGTTGCAACTCGGCGGCCATCAGTTTTTTGACCTCCGCGACTTCAGCAACCGCCTTGGCCTCCGCTTCAATCGCTCGCGCTTCGGAAGCAGCGGTAGCCTCGGCGATGGTCGTCGCGGTTTTCTCAAGCGCCGCGCGCTCGGCTTCCACCGCTCTTTTCTCGGCGGCGGCGGCGGAGGCGGTGGCTTTCGCGGACGCCGCGTCTGCGGCGTCCGCGCGCGCGCGCGCTTCCTTGACGACTTTAGCAGCCGCAGCCATCGCTTTCGCGCCTTTATCTCCCGATGGCACGCCAAGCGCCGTCGCGGCGCGCGCTTCAGCTTCCATCGCGGTCTCCGCCGCGTCCGCGCGCGTTTGAGACAATTCAGCCTCGCTCCGCGCGTGTCGCGCCGCTGCTTTGGCGTCTTTGGCGTCGCGTCGCGCGGCGTCGGCGGTTTCCTCCGCCTTCGCGGTTCGGGACTCCGCCGTCTCAGCACGCGCCGTGGCCTCACGAGCCGCCTGCGTTGCAGAGGCAACATCAGCCGTGGCGTTCGCCGTGGTCGTCGCCGCCAAAGCTTCAACCTCCGCGAGCTGTTCAAGTAACGCCTGCGCTGTTTTCTCCGCCGCCTCGCGCGTCGCGTTCGCGTCCTCGAAGCACGCCCAATTTTCATCCGCCGCGGTTTCAGCCCGCGCCGCGGCGTGCATCGCATTTGTAGCTCTTGTTTCCAACACCGCGATCAAAGACTCAGCCTTCCCCGCACGTCCTTCCGCGCCGCAGAGCCTCGCTTTCACGGCTTCAATCTCCGCCTCCGCGGTGGCTCGGTCGTAATCCGCCGCGTGCGCCCTAGCCTCCGCCGCGCGAGCTTTCGATTCCGCCGCAGCTTTGGCGATTTCAGCCTCACCCTTGCGCTCGGCGCTTCGCTTCGCAGCAGCCTTCACCGCGGCTGTTTCTTCCTCCATCGCCGCTCGCGCAGCCGTGATGTTAACCTCCACCTCGGTGCGAGACGCCTCAACCGACGCCGCAACCGTGGCCTCCGCCTCCAGTCTCGCGTTTTCGCCGCGCGCTGCCGCCGCCGCCGTCGCGGATTCCGCTTTCGCAATCGCCTCGCTCGCCGCGTTTGAAGCCGCGTCCAGACGAACCATGAACGTCGCGGCTTCCTTCACGGCTTCAACATCCACGAACTGGTCAACACGCGCTGCGAAATATGCACCTGCGTCATTCCATCGCGACGTCGCCGCGATAACACGCGCTTCGGCATCCGACAAACGGCGTTCCAGTCGCGCGCCGCGCCGCGACGCGCGCGCCTCCGCGGCGGCTACCCTTCGGTCCGCGCGTTCGGTCCACCTCGTGCGCTCAGCAGCGTGCCGCGACACGAGCTTCGCGGTTTTGCCGCGAAGCTTGCTCACTACTTGACGCACGCCGTGCGTCGCGAGCATCGCGCGCTTGGGCGCCAATGGCGTGCGCGACCTCGATTTTGGTGACCGCGAGTTGGGCGTGGAGACGGGCGAGCTTGTCGAAATCTTCGAGCGCCGCGGCGTGGACACCGGCGTGTCCATCTCCTCCCGCCCCGCGTTGGGCGTGGGTTCGTTCCCGGAAGGCGAGTGACACCTTTGCTGTGCCAACGGCGTGGACGAAGGCCCTTGCGTGACGTTAGAGTCGCTTCGCGTATCATGCATAGCCACGGCGATTTGTCCCCACGCCGTACTGCACGCGGCGGCGACGATGAGCGCGGCGGTTCGCGTAGCCGCTTCGCCTTGGTCGACGATTCGACGATTCATCGTCTCCTCCAGACTAAGCGCTCTACTTTGGTGTGTCGAAATCTGCGCACGCATGGATTCCATCGCAACCTGCATGGTGTTGCTTTTCTGCTCGTGTTGGCTCGACGTTATTTCCCACTGCGCGCGTTCGGTTTCCAAAGATCGCACCGCGTCCACGGTGAGCTGTTCGGCGTGCGCGTAGTCGCTCTCGGCGACGGCGAGTTTTTCGACGACAATCGTTCGTTCCTTTTCCGCCGTTTCCGCCTTTTGTGTCAACTCCACCAACGTTTCATCCGTTTCCTCCTTCTGAGCCGTGTATCGGTGCAGCGCTGTGTGCGCCGCAGTCGTGGCGGCCTTTGTCGCCTCGAGCTCCGTCAAAAACTCGGCTCGCGCTTCTCTCGCTCTTTTTTCCAAACAGGCGAGGGAAACGGTCAAAGTTTCAACCTCAATCTGCGCGTCGTGCGTCGTCGCGCGCAAGGACGGCATCTCAGCCAACGCCTGGTCCGCGCTGGCGAGTTTTGCGGTAAGTGTCGCGATGGCGCAGGCGTCCTCGTCACGCTGCGCGCTCGCGTCTCTCGCGGACGCGTCCGCCACCAGAGCCAGGGTGCGTGCGCGCGTGAGCTCTGAATCGAAAGACGCAGCTCGCCCGCGACACGCCTCCGCCTCCGCCAGAGCTTGGTGTCTTTCCCTCATCGCGGTTTCCGCCTGCGACAGAGCTTGGTGTCTTTCCCTCATCGCGTGTGCACGTCCGCGCTCCGCGGTTTCAAGAGCGGCGGCGTAATCCTCGCCGAGAGTACTCGCGGAGGCTTGCGTGACTCGAAGGGCTTCTTCAACCTGCGCCACGCGCGTTTGCAGGCTCGCCTCCGATGTTTCCCGGCGCTGGACGCGCTCGCGCAAGGTCGCCACCTCCACGGCCTGCATCTTGACCAGTCGCTTGGCTCTGCGATACTTGGTCTCGAATTCCGTGGTGGAATCATCCACGACGCCGGGGCAGCTTTCCCCCACGCCCTCGTCCTCATCCCGCGTTCGCTGCGTCTCATCCCCGGGCCCCGTCCCCGGCTGTCGTTGCAGCGTCCGAATCTGAGACTGCAGTCCCTCTATGGTGTCGCACTGCGCAGAGAGAAGACGCGTCGTTTCGTCATACTTTCTCCGAAGTTCCGCGATACGCGGGTCCACGGTGTTGTCCGCCTCCATGGCGACGCACGTGTCCAACCGAGGCGCGACGGTTGTCTGGTCTTGCGTCGGTCCCCTCTCTCGGAGAAAACGAAACGAAACGTAAAACTCACGGCACGGTGGATAAATTTTATCAACGGTCTTCTCCAAATTGCTTTTCATCGGTCAAAATTGACGATAAAAAAACAGAAAACCGATCAAACCAGTTTCGTTCAGCGAGAGGGTTTGCTTTCAATCTTCGAGTTTCTCCTGCCTCGTCACAGCGATCGACTCCACTGCTTGTGGCAACTATTTTTAGAAGCATCCTAGCGGTTCGAACGTTCGGCAGATCCGACCGCTCCCTCGGGACGGCAGCGGACCACGGCTAACACCTCGCTGCTCGCACCTGAGCATCGCGTGGGGAAGGCGAGGGAAACCTCTCTCCCATCTTTTTGGACGGAGAGGGCGGGATGGCACCCTCTACCAGGGATACCGGGATGCGGTGTGCTGAGTTTCACATCGACCCGAGGGACGACGATCCCGGACCCAGGTGTGGGCACACCTTGACCTGCGTCCCCGTGGAGGGGGGGGGGGAGCGCTTGATCGTCTTCGGAGGGGCCACGGCGCTGGAAGGAGATGGGCCCAACGGCAGCAGCAGCGGCATACGTACGTCATCCTCCCCGTCAACCCGGCTACTCGTCATATTTTTTTCCCGCTCTACGCGCACCTTGCGTTCCTGTTCCGGTCGTTGACATCCCTCCCCTCTCTTCGACACTCTCCAGGCCTCGCGGGCGCCACCTCTGATGCGCACAGCTTCGACGTGCGCAGCGGCGTGTGGAGCAAGCTGGATGCGTCCGGCGAGGGTCCGTCTCCCCGAGCCGCGCACTCCGCCGCGGCGGTGGGGAACATGGTGGTCGTGCAAGGCGGCATCGGGCCGGCGGGTTTGGCGAGTGAGGATCTGCACGTTTTGGATTTGCAGGGAACGCCGCGGTGGCACCGCGTGGTGGTGAGGGGCCCGGGCCCCGGGCAGCGGTACGCGCACGTCATTTCTTTCGTCGCGCAGCGGTTCCTTGTGGTGCACGGCGGGAACGACGGCACCAAGCCGCTTGGCGACTCGTGGTGTTTGGACACCACGAACAAGCCGTACGAGTGGGTCGCGATGAACCCGAGCGGCGACGTCCCGCCGCCGCGCATGTACGCCGCCGCGGCACCCCGGGCGGACGGTTTGCTTCTTCTGTGCGGGGGCAGGGGCGTGGACTCCACGCCGCTGAGCGACGCGTTCGGACTCGCCAGGCACCGAGACGGACGGTGGGAGTGGGCGGCGGCGCCCGGCGAAGCGCCGACGGCACGGTATCAACACGCGGTGTCCTTCGTGGGCACCCGGTTACACGTCAGCGGCGGCGCGCTTGGCGGCGGGAGCATGGTGGACGACGCCCTATCCCTGGCCGTGCTGAACACCTCGGCAGGGCAAAACGCAGGGTGGTCCGTCACGGACACGCGGTCCACGGGGAGCGCGAAGGACGCGGCGGCGTCCGCCAGCCGGCGGTGCCGGCACACCACGGCGGGGGTCGGCCCGCTGGTGTTTGTGTGCGGAGGTTTGCGCGGCGGAATTTTGCTCGGGGATATGTTCGTGTCGGAGGAGTCCCCCACGGAGGCTGGGATGACCCGCGCGGAGGCGACGATCGCGCTGGGTGAGGTGATCGACCTCGCCGCTCCTGCGTGGCAGCGGTGGCTGCGGGACGCGGGGCTCGCGGAGGAAGCGAGCAAAGCGTTGAGGGATTTGCCGGCGACGCGTTTGGAGGCGGACGAGTCCGACGGCGTGAACGCGAACGCGTCGTCTGTACGGAGTGGGGGTGTCAAAACGCGCGGCGCGGCGGTGGGTGGTGCGTTTGGGACGCCGCAAGGCGGGTCGTTCGCGGTTGGAACCCCGGGTTCGTCTGACGGTTCGCCGGACAACAACCTCAACCAGCTGTCGAAACTTTCCAGCGCGGAGGCGCAAGCCGCGGTTGCGCTGGCGCACCGCTCCAACGTCGATATCGACTCCTCCCCCGACTCCTCGCAGGGAGGCAGCGCGAAGAAATACGTCACGCCCTCTCCGGGAAGCGGCGCGGGCAGGCGGAAAAGCGTACCCGGCTCCGCGCGGCCGCCGCCGTCGTCGGACGTGCGGTTGCATCACCGCGCCGTGGTGGTGGCGGCGGGTTTGGACGGACACGCCACCGGGCTAGGGTCCTTAGTTCGGCAGCTCTCCATCGACCAGTTTGAATCGGAAAGCAAGCGCATCGGCGCGCCTGGTGAGCTGGGCACCCCCGCGCGCATGGGCGGCGGCGACCCCGGGTTGATGACCCCCAACGCGCGCGCGCCGGGGGGTTACTCGGCGTACGACCCGAGTTTGGATCGCGACGCCGTTCACAAGAAAGTCATAAACCTGCTTCTTCTGCCGCGTACGTGGGAACCCCCCATTGACCGGGGCTTCATTTTGAACGCGCCTGAAATAGACGAGCTGTGCGCCGCGGCGGAGGCGAAGTTCAAGCAGGAAAGCACGGTTTTGAAAATCCGAGCGCCGGTGAAAATATTCGGCGACCTGCACGGGCAATTCGGCGACTTAATGCGTCTGTTCGCCGAGTACGGCTCGCCTTCGACGGTGGGCGACATAGCGTACATCGATTACCTGTTTCTCGGGGACTACGTGGATCGCGGTGCGTTTTCCCTGGAAACCATCTCCCTGCTTCTCGCGCTGAAGGTAGAGTACCCCGATTCCGTACACCTTTTGCGGGGGAACCACGAAGAGGCGGACATAAACGCGCTGTTCGGGTTCCGCACGGAGTGCATCGACCGCCTCGGCGAGACGGCGGGAATAACCGCGTGGCAGAGGTTCAACGATATGTTCCAGTGGCTCCCGCTCGCGGCGGTGATTGAGGACCGGGTGGCTTGCATGCACGGCGGTATCGGGCGGAGCGTGACGCACATTTCGCAGATAGAAGAGCTGGAACGACCGCTCACGATGGAAAGCGGGGGGATGCTTTTGATGGACGTGCTTTGGTCGGATCCCACGGAGAGCGACAAGGTTGAGGGTTTACGGCCAAACGCGCGCGGCCCGGGGCTGGTCACCTTCGGCCCCGATCGCGTGCGCAAGTTTTGCGAAGACAACGACTTGCAGATGATCATCCGCGCGCACGAGTGTGTCATGGACGGTTTCGAGCGCTTCGCGCAAGGGCAATTAATCACCGTGTTCAGCGCGACGAACTACTGCGGCACGGCGAACAACGCGGGGGCGATTCTGGTGCTCGGCCGTGACCTCACCTTGTACCCGAAGCTGATCCACCCGCTGCCGCCCTCGGCGCTGTACGGCAGCGCGGGCTCAATCGACGAGGACATGGACGGGCCGTGGCAGATGGGGTTAAACAAAGAGCGGCCGCCCACGCCGCCGCGGGGACGGGGGGACGGACGGGGAAGGCCCACGGGGGCGGTGGCGTAGTGCGGAAGATTGGTAGATGTGTGATAAATGCTACCCGATCACTTCCCGTGTATATAGACTACTAATCACTTCCGTCTTGACCACTTATGATAGCGGTACCGAAGAGAAGAGAGGACTAATTCAGAAACTTCTTTGCAAGCCAAAAGCGAAAACTCAAACGTGTCTGTCAAAAATTCCGACTCCTCTTTCATAATCATCCATCTCGTCCGACATGCCGCTCGTGCCCTCCATGGTGTCGACGCCCGAGAGCGATCGACACCGCGGGCTCCATCGCCGCGCGAAAGCCAGGCGGCCCAGCGATGACGCGCCGGCGGAGCGCGATTTAATCGTCGCCGATGACGAAAATGTGTTTGCGAACAAAAAACGCGGATCAAACTTTCGTTTTAGAGTATATAGTGACCCCGAAGACTCCGTCTTCGAGACTCTCAGACACCAGCTGTACCAAATGTACTGCTGGCTAAACGGCTGAGACGCAGTCGTGGAGGTGGCGATTGAACGACGAAGGAAGGTGGGTGTCTTTGCATTTATTATTGCAAGTATTGTACACGGTTACCTCCAGCCGAGAAGCTACTGGAACGTGGGCATTTGACCCTACGGTACCGATGGTTCGTAACCCGTCTGTCACGCACTCTCGTGTCTCTCACCAGTCTCACGCGTTTTGGTGTCTGTGCGGTGCCCGTCGACCGAAATCTCTTGTATGAGCAAACAGTCTAGTCTAACGAGGTGCTTTCGTCTCTCGCGTCGTCATCCGTCTACGCGGCGGCGTCAGTCATACCCGCCGCACAAGTGCGCCATGACCCAAAGGTTCGGGCAGTTGGCAAAGCCTTCCGAGCTGGGCACGACGATTGTCGATTCGACAATCGAATCGAGCCCTTGTTTGAAAGCGAACTTGCCCAGGGCGACGGAGGGGTTCCCGTTGTTGTTAGCGTACACATCAAGCTCTGTGGAGCCACAGCCGAGGTGCAAAGTCCAACCGCTGGTGGGTACATCCCAAACGGCTACGACGTCGGTACCGTACTGAAAGACATAAAGCTGACCATTCGGGAATCCCTTCACCAAAAAATCGCAATCAGCGGCGCCGCAGCTGATGTCAAGTTCAAGTGGGTCATCCACAGTGTAATTGGCAATAGCGTACGGTCCGCTGGTCCAGCCCCATCTGTTGATTGCTGGGTCCGTCACAACTCCACCGCATTCATTGTCGAGGAAGCAGCACCGACCCGGGCGATCCGGATCGAGGGTAACGTTCGAAACAGCATGGGCATCGTCGCGAAGCACGTGGTACCGCAACACTCGGCGTCCTCGATGTCGCCCGGTACTTTGCATGTAAGAGTATCGTCCACGTCCGATACTAAAGCAGCAAAAGAAGCCGTCGCAGCACGGAAACTCTTCGCTGCATGGGTCTGGTTGGACGCACTCGTTGCAGTCTTTCGGCGCCTCGCACTCGGGGAAGCAATCTTCGAGGCAGATCTTGTGCTTCAGCAGACACGGAAGCGGCGTCGAGGACGTCGACATAACCGCGGGGTCATCAACGAGACATGAGTGTTCATCGAACCCCGATGAAGCTTTTATGTATGAACCGCGTTCGAATGAGTATTCAAAACAGCTCGGTGTACTCCGCGCGCTTGCCGAAGCTAACCCTCCCTCTCCCTATCCTCGCGCCCGCCGCTTCACAGAACCTCCACCCGTGGCCACGTCCCGCACGACGCCGACGACCGACGGCGCTGGCGCCGCTCGCGTCGGCGGCACCGGCGGCGACACCCGCACCCGCACCAGCACCAGCACCGGTACCACTTCCGCCAGAGGTGGTGGCCAAGGCAAGCCCGACTGTGGCACTTCCGACACCATCTCTGAGAACTATCTCGCGTGCTGTTTGAGAACGTGCCGAAAAAAACTCTTTGCATGCGTCGTGGGCGACCCCGAAGCCTGTCCCTCCGTAGGGGACGGCGACTTGGGGCTTTCGCCGATCCAGTGCCTCAACGCATACAAGTGTTGCATCGAGACCGAGTGTCCCTTTCTGGACTGCAGGCCTAGCGACTGCGATTGCGTACCCCCAGACATTGGAGAGGTCTGCAACGATGACGACGTAGATTGCTGCGGCGTCAACCCCTTTTGCTGCCCCAACGACGGTCTCTGCGCTCTTGACCTCAACGACTGTTGCGAAGACCCAGTGAATTGCGATGGTAACGATGACGCGTGCTGCGGCACCAACAACGTTTGCTGCGGCGACGGCAAATGCGCCGGTGGCATCGAAGATTGCTGCGTGCCGGATACCAAAGCTTGCGAAGAAAGCGGAGATTGCTGCGTATCAGGCTCACTGTGCTGCCTCGAAACCTGCGTTAGATGCCTGCTGCACGATTGAAGATGATACTGGTTGTGGTGTTGGTGTTCTTCCTTGCTGCACCGGCTTGCAGTGCTGCGCTGACATGTGCGTCCCCGAAGGTGACTGCTGTGTTGATGGTGATTGCCCCTCTGAAGACAACACGATTCAGAAATGCTGCCAAGGCTCGTGCATCCCTGATGACGACTGCTGCGTTGATGACGACTGCGACGCTGAAAAGAACGAGAACTGCTGCTCTGGGACGTGTCAAAAAGACGCGTGCTGCGCGGTTGACTCCGATTGCGGTGACGGTGAGTTTTGCTGCGACGCGAAGTGCTCGGACTGCGCTTGCGGTTCAGATACGTGTTTCGCGAAAGACACGGATGATTCAGATTGCTGTTTCATCACCAACACTTGCGGGACCGTAACGGGCAAGAAGTTCAACCGTTTGGGCTGCACCAACGGACCGTACGCTCTTCCTACGGATCATTTAACAATCGAACTTGAAGTTTGGTGCGGCGCCGGCCAGCGCGTTACCGGCAGTGGATTCCTAAGAGGCACATTCACCATCGTTTGGGACCCCCCGGATGTTCTCTCCGCTACATGGTCTGAAGGTACTTCTGGCTGGACGTTGCACCTCGGCTGTGGCGGTCTTGAGCCGTACCCTTCCTTTACAGCCGGACAGAACACGAAATACACCGTCGCCCCCGGGAAGTACGAATTCGACGGCAGTGGCACCACGCCGTTAGTGTTGACCGCCAACGAGTGGCCAGAAGTGACCACCTGCGTTGGACTTTACGTCATCGCGCACTTTTGCAGCGTGGAATGATTCTGACGCCACGCCCTGAGAACTATGATTTCCGCGTGAAGTAGTTCCTCGACGACGCCGCGCGGATTATCGTTTTTCCAAAACCGACGCGCTTCCCGACGAGCGCGAAAACGACGAAACCGACGACGGCGAAAAAGACGATTCCGACGAATCGGAAAAAGACAACCGCCGCGACAGACAAAATTCGACGCGTGATTCATGAAAGACACCGAACGGTGACCAAAAGACGGCTTATAGACCACTTTTCGACGGCGATAGGGTTAGATGCCCACGTCCCGGCAGATTCGCGATAGGTTTAGACGCCCACGTCCCGGCAGATTCCCGGCCGGGCGCCGCCGTGTACCAACATTGTAATGAAAAAAATTCTGTTCCCCAAACGTAATCCGCTCCTGAGGAGTCGTTCTCCCATTCCTTGCAAAAGGCTTTTTCAGCGAAGCGATTAATGAATCGCCGAGGATGAGAGCGGTATTGCTCGGCCGCGAGGGCTCACGCGGCGATGGAGCGCGCGGTGTCGATCGCCTAGGGCGTCCACACCGCGGAGGGCATGAGCGGCATGTCGGACGAGATGGATGATTATGAAAGAGTAGTCGGAATTTTTGACAGACACGTTTGAGTTTTCGCTTTTGGCTCGCAAAGAAGTTTCTCAAGCCTTGACGTACGCTGCTAACTTCTTCCTTCCTTTTTCTTCAAACCCTCCTTCTCTTCCTCCTTCTTCTTGGTTCTTTCCTCGTCGTACAGCCCCGACCCTCGACGCAGACTACTAATTCACTTCCCGTGCAACATTCCCAACCTTCTCTCTTTGTCGTCTCACAACCTGTATGTTTATATTCGTTTCATCTGCAGCAGCAGACTCGGGTTTTTGATTTTCACCAGCGCGTTGATATCCGCCAGCCTTCCCTGCATGGCGTGCAGCTTGCCCTTGATTGCGTTGTACCTGAACGCGATTTGGTTGCGCACGACGTTTTCGGCCGCCGCCGCGAAGTTCAGCGACAGGAGCTCGACGAATTTGTACTCCATGTTCTGCACAAAGTCCAGGCGTCCTTTCCCGTCCGCGGTCATGACGAACACGGCGAGGTACGCGTGCGGTTCCTTGATGCACAGGTTCAGGTTCCGGACGATAACCGCCGGGTACTCGGTGAACTCCACCATCAAACGCTGTTGTTCCTGAAGCGCCGCGAACTTGTTCGCGTCGAGTTCGTGCTCGTAGAGGAAAAACAAGTTGTTCTCCGAAGTGAGCTCCACCCGCAAACCTGAATACGCGCCTTCCGGGCCAACGGCGAGAATGCGAACCTTAATCGCCTCCAGCGCGCCCACCTCCTGCGGTTCCTCGGTGCCATCCGCGGTGCGCAACTCGAACGGAACTTCGCGTTCGTAGAAAACACGGTGGCCGTTCGCCAGGCTCGGGTCATCGCCAGCCGAGAAATCCATCGACGTCTCCAGCGCAGACGGCACGTCCCCGTTGGGCGACCTGGAGAGACGAAACGAGATGGGGGGTTTAAGGGGAGAGCACGGTCAGCGGACCGGCACGCGACGGGGGGTAGCGGTCGGGAGAGGTGCGCGGTACCGCGGGTGGGAAAACTCGGGACGATTGATCCATGCCGAGAGCCCACAACACGTCCGTGAAATTCAGGATTTCGATTCGCATCACCGGCGTTCAAGGGAGCACGCGAAAGGTGACCATCGCTCCGGGGGACCAGGGAATGGAGACGTACATGATGTAATCGCCGCGCGAGCGCCGTGCGCGACAGGATGTGCGCGAAGGTGCGGGTGAAACGACGCTGGCCAACAGCGCCCGAAACCCGAATTCTCCAAAATGCAAAATCGTCCCAAATCGCGGAACGGCACAAACTGGCAGACTGGACTGGGCCTTGACACGTCGAAAAAAGACCTTAGCCACGTCCATAGCTTCGGGCGCGATGGCGCTGGCGGGGCCGTCCCTGTGGAGGGAGGCAGCCCTGCCGAGGCATGGAGTCCGCTGGAACACGTCGGTGACGGCACAATGGCGTGGTGTCAAGACTGGGCTGTCGCAACGCTCGTGGTGGCCTAACCATGGCAATGTCTCGACGTGGACATCGTCATTCCGCTCGTCGAGCCACGACGCACACAGCGCTGGAGACGAGGAATCGAGCGCGCGACGTGGCATGGCCGACGAATATGGGAGCGACAACGTAGCACGACGACCACCCACACCTACGCCTGTGTTTCGTCGTCGTCCGAAACGCGGCAAGGGACGCGCGCGGTTGATGGATTTACCTTTACCGCCACGCCCCTCGCCGACACCCATGGACCAATCCGCGTTTTCCTTACAAGCGGCGCGTCAGGAAAACTCGCTGTTCAAGGGAATCGCTCGGCAAATAACGGACCTTTCCGCGCTTGGTTTACCCAGCTCTCAGGCGCTTCAAATGTGGCGAAGCAGCATCGAGCGTGACCACGAACAAAACAAGCCCGGGCGGAAGCACGGCGGGTCGTCTGGTTCGAAAACCGCCGTGTCCGTCGCGCAGAAAACGCGGAACCCGCGCAAAAGGCGGTGCGGGGTTTGCGGCGCGGAGGGACACAACGCGCGGACGTGTGCGTTGTCGGTACGAAAATCGTCGGAAAACTTGGTGAGGTATTACGAGTCGAAATACGGTGGTGACGTGGGTGACGTGGCGGGGACAACAACGCGTGGGGAGGGCGAAGACGCGTACGACCGCGCATCACAAAACGCGCGCGCGATCACTCCCAATAAAGTGGGCCGACCGAGTTTTTCGAAAACCATTCTCGTGCGATGCAGCGTTTGTGGCGGGTTAGGGCACAACAAGCGCTCGCACGGTGAGAAAACTAGCCACACGCAAAGAAGGCCGGGGCCTCAAAACGCGTGTGTTTGTTCGTCGTGCGGCGAGCAAGGACACAACTCGCGCGGGTGCCCTTTGCGGCGCGGCAAAGTTTCCGGGTACGGGTTTCAATACGGGTTCGCGTTTGGGCGTTCGTTCGGGTTCAAATACGGCCACGCCAACGGCGGGGGCGCGTGGGTACCCACCGCGATGCCGTACGACCTGACAAGCGAGGACACAAAGCGACACAAAGTTCTGGAAACGCGAGCGGCGCTTTTGTGGTTGCGCTCCGCGAATCGCAGTTCCCGTACCGGGACAGAAACCGAAACCGACAAAAAAGCGCTCACCGTTCCCGACGCCTGCGTTTTAGTCGGCGTGCACAAGCGATTCAAGCAAAACGTGTGGAACGCGACGAAGACGATGCAGAAAAATGGATGGGAGGACGATGGCGAGGTGGATGAATTTTTAGAAGTAAACGAAAACCAAAACGGAGTGGAGGTGGAGGTGGCGTGACAGGATTAGGGAGACGTGCGGATTATTAGTCTAGAAGTAAGAGGGGCGCTCGACTGTTCCGCCATCCTTCCCTCCAGAAGCAGCCTCCCTTTTACAAATTCTACTTTCGAAGTCTTTCGAGAATAAGTCCCTCGCGTGCCGTTTCACCCCACGACGCTCCGCGCGCCGCGCCCACGCCCGCGCCCGCGTCCTCCCAGAGGAGGTCGCCCAGGGCCACGTCGAGGCCTGTTTTCTTCGGTGACTAATTGCTCACTCACGTTCCCGCCCGCGCCCGCGTCGTCGTCGTCGTCGCGCCTCGCACGTTTTCCCAACCGCAAACCGCTCCTCGCGCTCGCGCCGGCTTCGTTTCCAACCGTCGTCGCGCGCGGGATTCGAACCCGCGCGCTTCCGCTCCCCAAGCCGACGCTCTCCCGTTCTGCCTCCGTGTCTTCCGGAACAGCGAGGTGCACCACTTCTTTCCACAGCCGCGTCGTAGGCTCCACGTCCCCGTCTTCATACTTCACGCCGTGCGTCAGGGACTCCGGGTCGAAGGAGAAAACGGTCCCAACAAAACAAACCCGCTCGTTCGCCCAGTAGATTTTTACCCGCTTTATTGTAAAAGAAAAGTGTCAGTCTTGTATGGGCAAACAGGGAGGCGGGATTTGGGAAAGCACCAATTACTTACCGTGCCGATTGCGTTTTCCCTAAGTAAACTCAAGGACGACCCGACGTGGCCTTTCCGGGCGCCCACAATCGCGGCGATCTGGGGACAAGCAGCGAAAGGGGTACCTGTTGTGTTTTTCGTCTCACCCACGCCTTTGCACTGTCCTTTGTAGGTCACACTCGCGGCGGCGGCGCGCGGTTTGTGGCGGTCGCTTCTTGGGATTTGCGTCTGCTTCTGCGTTTCTGTTTTGGCGACGCAATTCCTGCAAACGCCGCACGACGCCGGCGGCGGCAGTTCGTCGCCGTCGCCGCACTGCGCGCCCACGGCTCGTCTCAGGTCGTTCTCGGCGCGTTGTCGTGCGTGCTGTTGTGCAATTACCGCTGGTGTGAGCCCCCGGGTAACTTGATCGGCGTGCCACGCCCTGGCTTGTTCCAGGCCGTTTTGAAACCGTTTTTGATTCACAACCGCGGGTTGGTTTTGCGACAACGCAAGTTGGTGTTCCGAGTAGTTCAGCAGCGCATCTTTTGGACACCACTCGTACGTTTTGTCCCCGAAATACACCACTAGCACGTGCGTATCGGGGGTCTCGGTGGGTTTCATGACATCAAACGCGGTGTCCGGAATAGCGTCGCGGTCATCGTGCGCGTGCAGGGCTAGGGACGGCCAGTACACCGCTCGCGCGGCGTCGCCCCGTCCGACTTTCGTGGGCGCCCACACCACTCTTCCCGCGGGGGGACCTTCTTCCGGAGGATCCTTTTCAGGATCTACCGTGATATCCTCACCTGCCCGACCGCCGTCACCGCCCATGCCGTTTCGCGTGATCGACGGACCTGCCCCGTTTCCTTGGTCTGTGGTAACTCCTCCCGCTCTTCCCTTCTTCGCGTTCGTCCCCTCACCTCGCGGCGGTTTCGTCTCCCCGAGCCCGTGCGCCACGAAGGGTTCGATGTAAACGTGCTCCAAACGTAACCGCTTGACGTACCCCAGGGCTTGCTCTAAAGAGCATGCCTGCGACTCACAAATTGTCCGTCTCAGGAAAACCCCGAGTGGCATGAACCCGCGAATCACGGGCGAGTCCCCGCACCCGGGAAGGCTCATTCGGTTTCGCCAAGCGTTTGAGTTGTCGCTTGAAGCGTTTGAACCGCCCGCGCCTCCCGATCCGCCGCCCTTACTCGACGTAACCGGCGTTACGTTGTACGCGGCATCGGGCCATCCAGCGAATGCGGCGCGGGCTTCGGCGAGGGCGTCGTCCATTGCTTGTGTAGGGCAGGTGTTAGGGGCGGGGGTATCGCTCGCGGGTCGGGCGCGACCCGCAGCAACAGCGGTGACGCTCGCGTGTTCCGCGGAAACGCCGTTCGCCAAAACCGGATCTGGCGAGCCGTCATCGTCAACACCACCGGCGACTCGCCGAACGACTCGACGATCCCGGGTATCCAATGTTCTTCGGTCACGCACGTCCGGCCCTCCCGGAACCGGCACCGAAAACCGCACCGCGTCCCCGGCCCTCGCGAACTTGCGATAGGTAAAACAAAGTGTCAGTCTTTCGGACCGCGTGAGTGAGTAATTACTCCGGACAATCGGCAAACGTAGGTGCCTGGATTTGGGAAAGCCCCAAGGCCGTACCTTCAAGTCGTACGGGTTCATCAACCGCTCGCCGATCCACCTGATTGTAAAGGGAAAAGTGTCAGCCTTGTATGGGCAATCAGCCATGGGATTTGGAGTTGGGAAATACTTACCGCGCTTGCGGCACCGCCACGGCTATGCCCAGCTTCTCGAACCGCTTCGCGGTGGCGAGGTTGAAGTCGTTTTGAGAAATTTGGAAATCTCGAGTTTGGTTTCGGACGGATTGCTCACTCGGGTCGTTGTCGTAATCTCCACCACCACCACCACCACCTTGTACTCCATTCCTCGTGACTAGCGACGCGTACCCGTAATCCACTGCCCGTTTCGGTTTTCCAGGCGCGCGGAGCGGATACGCCGGTTCCGTCCACTTCCCGGGCAAACCCATCAACCGCTCCGCGTCCTCCACGTGAAGCATGGCTCGTTTTCCTTTGTTTGGAAAAGAAAAGGGTCAGTCTTGAGTCTATATGGGCAAACAGTCTCCTTGTGATGTATGTAGTTGTGGAGTTGCCAGTAAATGTTACTAGCAGTGCACTCAAAGAGAGGCAGTAAACAGTGTCGGGATTTGGGAAAGGCCCGAGGCCGTACCTTTTCCGTCGCCCACGTTTTCCACGATGCACATCCGCTTGCCGTTCGCGGTGGTTAACGTGAAGAGCTCATCCAACATAGGGCCGTGTCGCTTTTCACCCAAGTCCACGGACGCCACGACCGTCACCGGTTCCACGAAAGGCGGCGTCCGGAAGCACTCGTAGCACTCCCGGGTTTTGTGGGAGCAGACGTAAGGTTTGCAAACGTTTCCTGGCAAACCGCCACCCCCGGAAGAAAGCGCGGTTTCGAACGCACCAGCTACCTGCGTAGGCGACGCGACCGCCTCAAGCGCGCACTCCACGCAAAGAGGGCCTTCCGCGACGCGGGGGGGCGATTGATCGGGCTTGTCGAAAACGTTGTCATCTTCGTCGTCGTCGTCGTCGTCGCCGTCGCCAACGTCCGCGCGTCGTCTGTGCATCTCAACGCACTGCCCTAGACACACCGCTTGAGGTGCAAGTAAAATATCCCTCGGGTCCCCGTGAATACTAGCGACGACGAAAACTCTTCGTCGTCTTTGCGGGATCCCGAACCCGGTGAGACCAACCACCCGGTGCGCCCAGCGGTAGCCGAGCTTTTCAAGCTCGGCGACGATGAGCGAAATCGCGGGCGGTTGCGGCGGGTCGTCTTTGGCGTGCCAGTGCAGCAGCCCGACCACGTTTTCAAGTAACACCCACGGGACTCGTGTTTTCGCTAACAGGCGAAACACGTGCGAACACAGCCCAGTTTGCGTGCCGTGCCGTAAACCGGGCCGGGACAGGTTACTCGAAGAGACGTCCTGGAGGGAAAAATAAAAAGCAAAGCGTGAGTTCTTTCCGTTCGCTCGTTTCGGTTTTTCTCGGCTTTTTTGTTTTTCCTCGGAGCTCCTAGAAAAGAAAACGAAAGGATAAGAAGCTACGAACGCACCGGACACGGAAACCCGGCGGCGAGGAGCTCGGTTTCGGGAGGCAGCTCGGTGAGTTCCGCGACATCGCGGCGAAGCGCTCGGCCTGGGAAGTGGTGCTGCAGCACCTGTGGGTTGGGGTCAGCGAAAACGGAAGGTGGTGGGGTCGCCTAGAAAGGTTTGTTTTTCTGGTCGGGGAACTGGTGGCGAAAAGCCACCCGAGCTCGGGAACGCGCCTGTACGCAGTGCGGGTCGCTTTCCACTTGCAGGATTATTTCGTGCCCCGCGTCCTCCAAGCCGAGGTCCAAACCGCCGATGCCCGAGAACAGGGACACCGTCTTCATGGGAGGTTTCGGGCGGGCGCGGCGCGCGACGGAGTGAGGCAAAAGAGAAAGACGAGCTTGGTCCAAGAGGAAAAACGAAAGGACGACCCCTCGGAAGGAGGACGAAATTTTTAAAAGCCGGAACAAAACCAGACTGCAGACTGTTCCGCTGATAGTACTAGTTTAAAGGTATGTCTTGACGTAAATATAAACACCGCTCCCACAGCACTCAAAACTAAGACCTCAGGAGTAGTCTATTTAGTCACCATTTACGCTTCCCTGACCCACGGCGTGTTGGCGGGTACCCAGTCCACGAGCTGGCCGGCGCCGCCGAACCACAGCGCGATTTTCGCGCTCCGCGGATTCCACGGAGTCGCCGCCGTGAATGACGTTCCTGCCGACTTCAACCGCCAGGTCCCCACGGATCGTCCCGGGCCTTCTCAGACCATGCACATCACCGGGCCGGACACGATGTACTCACGAGGTCGCCTGTGATTGTGAACGAAAAGTGTCAGTCCCGTGCTGGGCGATGTACGGGTGTACTTCGTAATGTGTATCAGCAAACAGTCGGGCGTACTCGGGCCGAACAGTGCACTTGTGCTGTATGTAGTGCACTTCCTTTCAATGACGGCCGTGTACTCGACCAGGGGCAGTACACAGTCACGTAGGGTCCGCAAACAGTGTGCATGGATTTGGGAAACGCGCAACACGTACCGAAAAAAGGCTTGGCGCTTAAATCCTCGTAGTGCTCCTCGGCGACCGCCTTGGGGCACGAAAACATCTTCATGCCTTTCAACACGAACCCCTTCTTTTCGAAACGTAGACGATGATCATCGTCTATCAAAATAGCATCTCCCTCAGCGCTTGTACCTCCTCCGGCGTGACGCTCGCGAAGTTTTTTGAAAGCGCGTGGACGTCCACGCGACCGTCATCGTACCCCAAGCACATCACGTGTTGCCCAGGCTTGCCCCAGCCCTGTTCGCCGGTCGTCGCGACTTCGAAGGCAACTATTTTTTCAGCCGTCCCGAAAGCCTCAAAGTGCACCGGCGTCTCGGGCGTCGCCGACAACAAGTCAAACGCGAACACCAAGGCGTTGGAGTCCAGGACGAAGAACATGGAAGGCCGCGCGGTGGACCACCGGACGCACACCACGTCACCGGACGTAACCGAGTCCCACACGCGAAGCGCGAGTGAGTGGGATGATTTGTAAAGCGACACCGTTCCGCCGCGCGACGCGGCGAGGAACAGGTTGAAGTTTGTTTCGTCCTTTTCGTTTGGCGCAAACAACGCGTGCGGGTTGAAATCGAGGCTCGTCGCCGCGAGGGGAAGCGGTTTTCGGTGTCCCCAGCTCCCAGGAGCTAACGCGTCGCACATAGCGAACGACCGGGGAAGGTTTGAGGTGCCGTAGCGGGCGCCTCTTTGGATTGAACCGGATTCGTCCGCGACGAAAAACTCGCACGAACCGCCGCCGCGTTGCTTGACCACGGCTAAACAGTTTGCGCTTGTTCGTGCCGTTCCGTCCCCGGTACCCATCGCTTTCGCGTCGCCGTACTTAATTCCAGAGCTGACTCTTGTGATTCGTACCCTCGACCCGAACCTCAAGCCAGCGTCTTGCAGCGCCGCATCTTCAGCTTCCCTTCGCGGAAGCTCGGAGACGAGATGCGCGTCGACGTTGCCGTCCGAGGAAAGCGCGAGAACGTGAAAGTCGCCCCAATCGTTAACGCCGCCGTTTACTTTCTCGTCGCAAACTTTTACGCTTACCACGGCGCCGCCCAAATCGTCCAAAGAAAGGCTCGACCCACGTCCAAGGAAACCAACCCCTTCCGTGGAGTACGACGGTCGCCTGAAACCGAGTACACCGTGTTTCTTGAGCAAACCCATGAGTTTCGAATCGGAGTCAGAGGAGGAGGAGGACTCGTCGTTCGAGCCGTCAATCACGTTTTCATCCCGGATAAAACTTTCCCGAAAACCACCGGCTTGGTCCGGTTCCCTCAGGTCCCATAAACACAAAGCGCCCTCCTTGGTGCCCACCAGCAAAACGTGCGGATCACCCCGTGCGCCGCCCCCTCCCCACGCCACGCACGTGGGCGATCCCTCCAACGTAAGCGCGTGCTTGACTTTCTGGTCAGCGCTGGCAAGGTCCCAGACCAAAACCAACCCGCGGCCGGCGGCGCCGTTTTCAGTTTTACTGCCATTTCCACTTCCACTCTTCGCTTCGTACGCCACGCACAGCGTTTTGGAACCCATACCGCTTGGGGCTTGGAAAGCGCACGCGGCGACGACCCGTCCGTTCGTCAGCTCGTATCCGTCAAGCGCGACGTACGCGGAGGTCAAGTTGTCGGGCTGCCCTTCCACGGCGTGCTGTTTCAACGCGTTCGTCGCTCGCGCGCGCATCAGGTCCACGAAAACCGTTTCACCCGAACCCGACCCGCCCGTTGCGACGCGCTCGCGAAGCAGCGCGTCCGCCACGGCTCCCACTCTCGCCACGAACCCTTGTAGCCTCTTTTCCTGTGCGCTGTACAAGTCGCCGCTCGCGCGTGCCCACTGCATCGCCTTTTGCGCCGCCGTCTCCCGCCTCTGCGCGGCAGATGATTTCTGCGACGACGAAACGCTCTCCGCCTCGAGCGTCTCTCTGCGCGCGCCGAGGTCATCCGGCGCCTGCGCCTTGGCGTCGCGCGTGCCCCCCCCCCCCGTTTGCGTCTCGAATTCCCGCGTATCCCAATCGCCGCCAGTCTGAGTCGTCGCGAACCGCGTACCAGAGTACGGCCCAACCCCGGCGTCGTGCATTTGCGACGGAGTCATTGGCGCGCTGGCGAACACGGAAAACGAACACGCCGCGTCGGCGTGCGTCATGCCAACCGCCGCGGCGATCAGGTTCCAGCGAGACACACGCGACTTGTGCGCGCGCCGCTGCGAGTCCGTCAACGGCTTGTTTTTCGAGCCTTTGCTGCTGGGTAGTCCTTTGACTTTGCGTGTTGGGAGTGCGGACAATCCCGACGGTACCGCGGTTTCTGAAGTCGACGCGTGCGCTGCTTTCTGTTTCAAACGCACCGCCCTCTCGTTTTCCAAACGCACCGCTTTTGCGATGTCGGATTCAAAGCCTCCAGCGGTCGACGCATGTTGTTTGGGAGTCGCAGGAGAATCGTCCTCCTCGAAATCGTCGTCACCGTAGTCATCCTCCTCCTCGTTTTCCTCTTCGAAGTCATCCTCGTACTCCTGTGGTGTGTGGTGGGCAAAGCGAATGTGGTCAGAGTCGTGGGGTGCCCATTTTGAAAATCGGGGGACGCGTGGGGAAGCACAGGCACGCGCGCACAAAAGGCAGGTAATGACGCTCCGCACCTCCTCTTCAGCCATGGCCAGGGGGTTCAGGCGGAGACAGCGTCCGTCCGCCTGAAGGCAGCCGCGCAAAGCACCGGCGCGGGCCTCCTGTGGAAACTTCGTCGTCGTTGTTTCCCTTGAAGAAGAGCAAAATCGTTTTGCAAATCGTTGCTTTTTCTGTCTGCAGATTCGCCACTTGGCTCTACAATTGTAGAATGGAGAATTGCATGCAGACAAGACGTCAAACCGAGACGTCGCGTCTGGTGGTCGACGCGGTTGGGAGTGCGGATTCCTGGTGGTCGGGTAGGATGCCGGCCTCCGAGACTGACGCCGCCGTTTCAGGTGGCGATGACGCTCTGAATGCGGACCTGATAGGAAGTCTACGAGACACGGTACGGCAAACGAATTTTCTCCGCGACGCGATGTCGATGGTCCCGGCATTTCTCGGTGAGACGTTCCGGACGACCTCGTCCACCCGCGATGCGACCGGTACCGACACGAGCTGACATTCCCGACCTTTTCCACGCACTCAGGGCATGTACAATTTCGCATCCGAGTTTGATATTATCCAGGAGCACACGGGTTTGCCGGAAGACGACGCAGGTGCGTTACGGAACACGAGACGCTGCTTTTGCGACCTTTCGCTACGACACACGACGCCGGGCGCCCCGATCGACGTCCCGAGCGCGTGTTTTGTTATCCCCGCGGGCCATGGCGACGATGAGAACCGCAATCAATCGCTATCGACGGGTTCTGCGTTTCATGTTTCAACATTCAACCCGTGTCTGTTCCGGGGACCCTCCCCTGACCGCCCCTCCATCTCCCTCGATTTCTGAATACTCAAGGTCCCTCTGGGTACGGGGGTGACAATGGATTAGGCTCCACCGGGGACTTGCCCTCGCTGGCGGTGAAGGGTGAGCAAATAGCGCCGTTCCGGAGCGATGTACGCGGCGATGGTGACCTAGTAGGCACGAGCGCGGTGACCGCAGCGCAGATGGCGGTCCAGCAGAACCTGGCGCGAATGGAAAAGGTGCGCGACCGACACCCACGATCTGTCGGGACAGATATTTTGCCGTCACCTCACCGAATCAAGAGCGAACAAAAAAAAAAACACCACCACCCCCGCGCCGCGCGAATGACTCTCCTTTTCCTCTCACTGACCAACACTGTCTCCCCTCCCTCCCCAGGTGTACGTCGAGGAGGCTGAAACCACGCCTTGCTTCCCCCCCGCCTCAGCGGTGAAGCGCGGCGGCAGCGGCGGCGACGGCGAGACGCCGCCGCCGCTCAGCGCGTCGGCGGCGAAGCGGCGCAAGTCAAACGCGGGCGCTGGGATCGTCTCTCCTGGCTCCGCGGTGACCACCCCTAGCGGGTCTGGTTTTGTTTCTCCCGGTGCAGATGGCGGCACACCTGCTGAGAAGAGCAGCAAGGGCTTGCGTCATTTCTCCATGAAAGTGTGCGAGAAGGTTGAATCGAAACAAACCACCACGTACAACGAAGTCGCGGACGAGTTGGTCGCGGAGTTTAGTAAACCGGATGACCCGAAATTCTGCGCCGACCAGGCGTACGACGAGAAGAACATCCGCCGCAGGGTGTACGACGCCCTGAACGTCCTAATGGCCATGGAGATAATCACCAAGCAGAAAAAGGAAATCATGTGGAAGGGGCTTCCCGCGACGAGCGGGGGGGACGTCGCGGCGCTGCGGGCGGAGAAAAAACGCGCGCGCGCCGAGATTGAAAAGAAAAACGCCTACCTCCAGGAACTCGTGGAGCAGTACAACTCGTACCAGGCCTTGCTGCAGAGGAACGCGGCGCGGACGGCGGCGGGGCTCGCGCCGAGTGGCATTTCCCTGCCCTTCATCTTGGTGCAAACCAAACCAAGCGCCACCGTGGAGGTTGAGATCTCCGAGGACCAGCAAGTCGTGCACTTTGACTTCAACGCCTCGCCGTTTCAGATCCACGACGGGAACTTTGTTTTGGCGAACATGAACCTGTGCATGGAGAACTTGGCGCTGAGGGGGGAGGGCAACGACGGGAACGGCGACGACGTGGGAGGGGAGGGGATGGTGCGGGACGCGCTGGTTTTGGACGCGAGCGCGTCGGCGTCTCCGGCGAAGAACACGAGCGCGCGCGGGAAGAAAAAGGAGGAGAAAAAGGGCGACGAAAAAAAGAGCGCGCCCGCCGCGAAGAAAGCCCCCGTGACGGCGGCGCGGACGACGCGGGGAGTCAAGGGGAAACGATGACGGACGTTTTTTCCCTGTGTTTTTTAAGTTTAGGAAGGAGCGTGATGGAAAAAATTGCCGACAAATCCTGGGTGTCAAAAATTACATTTACTGTACCCTAAACGCTCATTCTGTCGCATCACAGTCTGTCGATGATTTCCTTGATGTCGTCCTTTGTATACACCTTGTACGTGGGGGATACGCTGGCCATGTCCACGTTGATTGTGCTCACTTTTTCCTCCATCACCGCCTTGAGCGTGGACAACGCCAGCGTCTCCGCTTCTTTCAGCGTCATGTCTTTTCGGTACTCCTCCTGTAACGACGTCTGCGCGCCTTCGCTTCCCGACCCAATCGCCTTGGCCTGGTAGCTCGTGAAGGTTCCGCTCGGGTCGGTGTGGTACAGCTGGTACCCGTCGTCGTCGTCGTGGCCGGCGACTAGCAGCGCCACCCCAAACGGGCGGCTCATGCTGCCCTCTTCGTCCGTTCCGAAGTTCGCAGAAAGCGCGCACAGGCTTTGCGTCAACGACTGCACCGGCATCTGCTCGTTGTACGTGAAGTAGTGGTTCTGCGCCTGCACGCGGCCGTGCTCCACCATGGACTGCGCATCCGCCGTGAGTCCGCTCACCGCGCACCCGATGTGAGAGTCGATCTCGGCGATCTTGTCCATGCTCGACGGTTCCATCAAAGAACTGGTGATCCGCTTTTCCACGGCCAAAACAATACCCTCCTCCGTCCGGATCGCAATAGCGGTGGAACCCAGCTTGATCGCCTCGATGGCGTACTCCACCTGGAACAAACGCCCTTCCGGGGAAAACGTGTTCACCCCGCGGTCGTACTCGCTGCGTGTCATAAACATCGTGACAGCTCGTTATCTCTCGACGCCACGCGCAGGTCTAATGGCAGATCTGAGAAACGCGCCCTTTTGAAATATTGCTTTGAGTAAGCGAAGTATTTCCAAGCGGCTCGTCAGATCTGGTCGGCACAGGAAGGCGACGGGTAGCTACTTAGGAGATTTAGCCCCCCCCCGCTCCCACCATGGCCGCGACGGAGGGAGTGGCTTGGGGTATGGAGGGGATGTTGTTCAACGCTAAGGATGGGTTCAACGAGGGTATCGTCCGCGGGTTGAAATCTGGTCTGCTCACCTCTTCGGATTACGCCAATTTGGCCCAGTGCGAAACCCTTGATGACGTGAAGCTTCACCTTTGTTCCACGGATTACGTCGGGGTGATTCAAAACGAACCCTCGCCGTTACACCCGAGCACGATCGTGGCGCGGTGCACGCAGAAAGTCGTGGAGGACTTCGAGATGGTGCGGTGCTCCGCGTCGGAACCGCTCTCCACGTTTCTGGATTTCTTAACGTACGGACACATGATCGACAACGTCGTGCTCATCGTGACCGGGACGCTTCACGAGCGGGATATGCAGGAGCTTCTTGATAAGTGCCACCCCCTCGGGATGTTTGACTCAATCGCCACGCTAGCCGTGGCGAGCAACATGCGCGAGCTTTACCGGTTAGTGCTGGTGGACACGCCGCTCGCGCCGTACTTCAGCGAAACGATTTCGAGCGAAGATCTGGACGAGATGAACGTGGAGATCATGCGCAACGTGCTGTACAAGGCGTACCTCGCGGATTTCCTGAAGTTCTGCGAGCAAATGGGAGGCGCTACTGGGAACTTGATGCGGGAGATTCTTCACTTCGAAGCCGACCGACGCGCGGTGAACATCACGATCAACTCGCTGGACACGGAGCTGTCGCGGGACGATCGAAGAAGACTCTTCTCCGACTTCGGCGCGCTGTACCCGGTCGGGCACGCGGACCTCGTGGCGTGCGACGACTTCGAGCAGGTAAAGGCGGTGATGGACAACACCCCCGGACTGTACGCGGTGACGTCGAAAATCCAACCAGGGAACAACGACACGCTCCTGGAAAAACACTTTTACCAACACGAACAGAAACTGTGCGCCGCGACATTTCTGGAGCAGTTCAACTACGCCGTTTTTTACGCCATCCTCCGGATGCGGGAACAGGAAATTCGGAACATCATGTGGATCGCGGAGTGCGTGGCGCAGGACTGCAGGAACAGAGTCACGGACGGCTTAGTCAGCGTGGGATTAGAAAACTTGTAAGATCATCGAACCAGCTCGTACGGCAACGATTGGCGTCGTGCCCTTTTTTCAGCAGCCACTAAAGTTTCGTCGGGTGGTTCGACCGAAACCGTCTTCGTCTGTTTCATTCGGATCCGGGCGGAACACCACCGCGTTGACGAACGACGATTGCCTTTGGGTTGCCGCGAACCCGAGGGACGGCCAGTAAAACGATACTTCCGTTCTCGTCACGGAATGCGGACCGAGGGCACGGAAGTTTATGGCAGACGAAGAACCCCTCGGTCGATTCTGTGCGTTCGTTTCGCCGTTTTCGGCGTCGGTGTGATACTCCGCGTGTACCTCCGGACGATTTGTATCCTCTGCTTCTCCTCGCCAATACAGCTCGTCCCGTACGGTATCACTCGCCGCGTTCGCGAGGTCACCGAGAATTGCGGTGAGCTCGTTCGCGGAACGCGCCACCGCCACGGCGCTCTGCACCGCGTCCCGCGCGTCCCGCGGAAGGCCCGCGGTCAGGGAAAGTATCCGGGCAAGAATATCCGTGTTGGCGTCCCTTACTCGAGGCGTGGGTCGCGTCCGGACATCACGCGTAGTACCCCAGTCCACGTTTTGAAGGGTATCGTACGTATCATCAACGCTCACGCGTGTGCTATCCACGTTCGTGCTATCCAACTTCGTGCTCTCCACGCCCAAGTGTTGCCCGCGACCGCCTTGTGCTGTGTTTTGTAAATAAATGCTGCGTTTGAAGCTGGCAAATAAAAATTCGTACATACAACACCCAACTCACAAACCGATCTACACGTTGAACCCGAACCTGGCTCTTCTCTCGGTGCAACTCTCCGCGCACGTGGACGGGAGGTACGTCGCGACGAGCTCGTCCCGAACCGTTTCCACGTCTGTGTCGGACAAAAGATCGGCGTACCACCGAAACTCCGCGATGTCCCCTTTGAAGAAACGTGAAGAGCCGTACCTCTTCGCCTCTGTGCCCAGCGTAAGCTGTTCTCCATACGGGTAATATTTTATGGTATCTGGCGTGAACCCCGTCACGCCGTGCGTCACCTTGGGAACCATATCTCCTACGGTCACGTCCCCGTCCTGGGACGTCACCGACTGATATCCGGTCCCGCCGGAACCGAACGCGACCCTAACCGCCGCGACGTATGCCTTTTGTTCGGGAACAAAAGTCGAGTTAGACACTATGCCACCATACAACCACGGGGTGTGCAGCCGCACTTCAGAATCTACAGCGCACGTGAGCCCAAAAGCTTCGCCCGCAAACGAACCCCAGTCGAAAACGAGGTTGTATTCTGTCGCCGGGGTGTGGGCCATGGGGCGAAACACGACAAAAACAGTCACGCCGGCTTGCGTTGGATGGCTGTGGAAAACGGTTTGGGACCCAGTCGGGGCCACCAGCCCGGTCAGACCGGTAAGGCCACTTTCTGTGAAGTCCCCGAACCCGAACCGCATCGCCTTGTGTCCATTAAACGCGTTGTTCACCAGGGTTGGCGCGAAGCTAAGCGCGTTGCCAGAGCAAAAATGGCAGTCTTCCAAGCCCAGCGGGGTGAACGATAACGTTTCAACTCTGTCGTCCCACGACCCGTACGCGTTGTCCGCCACGTCGTCCGCCACGAGGTGTACTCTGATAGCTTCGAGACCGGTAGAATAAATACACTGGGTGTCCGGACCTGGAACCGCATCGCCCGCATCGGCGGAACCCCCGTGGCCGCACGCCGTGCACACGTTATAAACGACGGAAGTATTCGTCGAGCAGCCGCAAGTAGTGTCCGCCCCGCCCGGATTGTCCCCCGCTGGGTTTGTCGAACCTCCGACGCACGCCGTGCACACGTTAGATGCCACGTGCTCGTTGATGTCGCATGTGGGGGGAGGACAATCGTAAAACGCCGCTGAATGGAAAGTACCGGTAAAATCAGGATCAGGTGAGCCGTTGTGACCGTCATACCCCACGGAGAGCGGCCCGTCGTTGATAAAGAGCGTGGCAACGGCACCCCCGGCTTATGTCACCTCTACGGTCTCGCCGAGCGTTTCATTCCCACCACACGACCCCATGCACGTTTTATACATCCGCGCGTTCGAGGTTTGTGAATCGTAGTAATTCAACTCGAGAGCGTACTCGAGGATGTACCGCCCGCCTGCGTTGAGGTAAGGGTCAAATTCCACCCTGATTGAGCCTCCGTTGTTACACGTCACGTCCATGAACATGATGTGCGTCGATAAAAACCCACCACGCCACGCGCCCCACGCGCCGCACGAGTAAACACCACTCCCGCCCCAAACGAACAAGGATGACGTATCTGTACCGGTGGCGTAATACGTAATATCCAACCGCGCGTACAGAACGTTGTTCGCGGTGAACGCGTGGGTTCCCGGTAAAACATTAGCCTTCACGACGTCGGTAGAGGAGCTGTACGACGCAGCGCACGTGGGTTCGTACCCGTAGACTCGAGGACAATCGTAAAACGCCGCTGAATAGTGAGTACCGGTGAAATCAGTATCAGGTGAATCGTTGTGACGGCCGTAACCCACGGAGAGCTCCCCGTCGGTGATAAACAGGTTGACAACGGCACCCCCGGCTGGTGTCACCTCTACGGTCGTGTTGAACGTTTCATTCGCATCACACGACCCCATGCACGTTTTATACATCCGCGCGTTTCGGGCTTGTGAATCGTAGTAATACTCGAGAACGTACCGCCCGCCTGCGTTGAGGTATGGGTCAAATTCCACTGAAAAATCTGAGCCTCCGGCGTTACACTGTACGCCCATGAACATCATGTGATTCGGTTTAAACCCACCTTGCCACGCGCCGCATGAGGAAGTACTAGGGTCGCCCCCCCAAACGAACAAGGGTGCCCATCCTGTACCGGTGGCGTTAAGGTTATACGCAATATCCAACCGCGCGTACAGAACGTTGTTCGCGGTGAACGCGTGGGTTCCTTGTAAAACGTTCGCCTTCACGACGTCGGTAGAGGAGCTGTACGCCGCAGCGCACGCGGGTTCGTACCCGTAGGCTCGCGCGGTCGACGCACCCAACAAAATCGCGACGACCACCAGAAAAACGTGTTGAAGTGCACTCAGGGCTCGTACGCCGCGCTCGCGCCGGCCTGACGACATCTTCCGATCTTCGTCGGAAAAGAATGGCTTCTTTTTTTTCGCCAAATCTGAAATCGCGCGGTTTTAGGATGATTAACTCCCGGTACGTGCGCGCGGAAAAGAACGTCGGACGCACGAGCGAGTCCACCGAGAGACCTCGAGCGTTTGACCTCGACGAAATGTTACGTACGTTTCGCGGTCCACCGTAGAGCGTGCGAAACCTCACGAGACGTGCACCCCGGGGATGACAAAGAGTTCGTGACCGGCTGATCTAACAAATCTAGATGCGGGTCTCGGCGGGAAGTATCGCGGGTCTCGCGAGTATCACTTTGCACGCGTGACAAACACAACTAGACAGCTCAGGTGGTGCAGTCCCGGGGGGTTCTGTGGGGCGTGTCTGTGGTGTGCACACGCTGTGTGTTTGTGCGCCGCCCTTCTGGCGCCGCCCTGCTGAGAAACGAATTGTTGAAATGGCATCACATGTGAGCCGCAAACGTGTCCAAAGTGTCTCCAACAAAGTCTCCAAGAACTCCGAAACGTCGCGTCTGGATCGCCGTAGAAAAATCGAAACGATAAGGTTACGGTGTGACGATTTGACGCAACTTAAGGTAATCGAAAGGTAGCCCTATTACCTAACAGCACAAAAGTAGAGGCTTCAGACTCCCTACAAGTAGTAGCGATGGCCAGACTTGATGTTTTTGAAGGTGCTCTCTGTCATTGTCCTCCTCCTCCTCCTCCTCCTCCTCCTCTTCCTATTCTCCTAATCCATTCTCCACGCCACAAAGATTCTCGAGTCCCGAACCAAGCACCTGACGCAGGAAGGAGGGAGCCCCGTAACCGATTATTCCCGTCGTTTCGAAAAATCGATACGACGCAGGACGATAAGATGACGTGTCTGACAGTCTGCAGTGGTGTCTACGTTCGACTGGAAAGATCTTTTCACTGTTTGCTACGACACCGACTGTGCCAGTCATTCGCGGACACGCACGCCTGTACGCGTGCAGCCGCCTGAAACATCGAAACCCGCTCACAGCGTGACCCCGAACCCTTTTCACGCCGCGCGGCGAAGGTTTAGGGTCAAACTCTGGTGGGATATCGTGGCGGATCGTGGCAGATCTCGATTTCGCGGTCCCCTCATCGCCGCGGGAGCACACACGGGGTCGCGCTCGGAGGTTTTCTCGCGACGTCGCCCACGCGTAGGTACGTATTCCCCACTCTCTGACTTTTTACTGCTCTGTATGGCTAGTAACATTTACCAGTACTGGTGAGTGTTACGAAGTCGCAAAGTACTACCCTGGTTGCTGCCCCGTGTGGAGAGTGCTACATGTCGCATGTCCCTGTTTGCTCCCGCAAGTTACGACTCAAGACTGACATTTTTCTTCACACTCACAGCTACTCCGGGTCCGCGCACGGCGACGGGATGGGCCGGAACAGCGGGGATATCGCGTACTCCGGTATGAACACGTCGAGTTTGAATCGAACCACGAGTGCGCCAAAGAGCGGGGATATCGCGTACCTCGGTATGAACACGTTGAGTTTGAATCGAACCACGAGTTTGCAGTCACCACCCGGGACGCCGAACAAGTTTCTAAACGAAACGACGTCGCGTCGCAAAAGGGGATCGGAAGACAGCCCCCCCGAGCTACGTGGGTACGCGTTCGATCGCCATAACTCAAACCTGTCCACTACTGATGAGGACGGTAACCGAGACGGCGGCGACGAGTGGGAAGTCCTGGCGTGCGACATTCGGGTGGAGAAGAAAGTCGGCGAAGGCGCGTTTGGGGAGATTCGCAAAGCCACGTGGAAGGGGTGCGAAGTCGCGGTCAAGACGCTGAAAGCAGACTGCCAGAACGATGTGATCGCGTTGAAGGACTTCAACCGCGAGATGAGCATTTGGAGCCGGTTGGTGCACCCCAACGTCGTGCAGTTTTTGGGGGTGGGGTATAAAAGAAACGTTCCCCGGATCATGATTTGCGAGTTCATGGAAGGCGGGTCGTTACAGCAAAAGCTCATGAGCATGCACCACAGCGGCAAGAAGATGCTGCTCGACCAGGGTTTCGGTTTGCTGAAAGGAATCGCTTCCGCGATGACGTACATGCACAGCCGACGGCCGTTCGCGGTGATTCACCGCGATTTGAAACCCGCGAACATCTTGCTCACGGCGGCGGGCGAGGCCAAGTTGGCGGACTTCGGGCTTTCCAAGATGCTCGACATCGAAACACCGAGGGCGCCCCGGTTGTCCACCGCGAGCGCGTCCCCGTCGAGTTATAACTCAACCGAGGATCTGGACGTCGACGTTACCGACGTGATTGGGGGGGCGTTTCCAGAAACTTCCAAAAACGTTCTGCCCAGCCCGAGCGTGTTCGGAAAAGCTTTCTCGTTCCTGACCCCCATTAACAACGAAACGGGCGTCAAACCGACGGAGGCGGAACTCGTGGAGGCTGACCAGCTCGAGTCGAGGAGAAACAACTACGGCGAGAAGCTGTACTCGACGCTTTACGACCACTCGATCCTGATGACGGGCGAAACCGGGGCGTACAAGTACATGGCGCCTGAAGTTTTCAAGAACGAAGCGTACGGGCTGAAGGTACTTATTTCCCATCCCGCGGTGTGGAGTACAGTCGGAAATTACTACCCCCTCCTATTCCCTCTCTACGACTGACCCCTTTTTTTCATCTCTCAGTGCGACGTGTATTCCTTCGGGGTTATCGCGTACGAGATTTTCGAGGGGCTGATGTTGCTGCAGGATCCACTTTCGTGGGCGCGCACCGCGGCCGGGACGGACCAGGTCCGGCCGGCGTGGATGTTCCTTCCCGCGTACGACACCCGGCGCACGGCGGAGACGACCGAAATGATAGAGCAGTGCTGGCACGACGACCCGAACAAGCGGCCTACTTTTATGAAAATAGGAAGCGAGTTGCGGCGCATTGGGCGGATTTTGCGAGCGGAACGCCCGACGCCGCAGTGCGGGTGCGTGGTGATGTAGGAATATATTTGCGGTTGGTATCTGGGAAGAAGAAGCGTTCTCGAAATAAGTTACGTCAGGGTCCCCAATCTCAAACTGTTTAAAGACTAAAAGAGAGAGGAGGCGGATGAAGTCGGCGCTCCAAGCGACCAGGATCAAAGGAGCGGTAAGGTGCTCAAGTGCGCCGATCCAGGCAGAGTAAGAGGAAATTCAATTAACGTTGTGTAATGAACATTGGAGGAAGGTTATTCAAAATGAAAGTCAATCTGCACTGGCTTCACGTCAAAAAAAGGTACCCGTTTATGTCAAGAATCCGTCGTGTGTGGCGTTGTTACTCGCGAGTAGGGTACTCGCGAAGGTGATGGGACTGCTCAAACAATATGTTTTTTCGATTTGAAAGCGATTTTGGAAATCTTTAAACTGATAGTCTTTCAACACAAAACCTTTCGAAATCGCATTTTGATAGATAGGCACGCTACCTATCACCAAATCCCCCTCAACGGAATTCGATTATTAAATCGCCCTCTCGCTCACGCCGGGTTCAGTCCCCTGCGTGCCGGCGTTGGCACGACGAGTGGTTTGACCAAACAGGTTCGTGTGTACCAAAGCTCGGGTGGGCACCTGTTGATGCACCGCCCTAGGGTTAGGGTTCCCTCTCGACGCTTATGCCCGGAGATCGTTGGTTTGAACTACCCTGCGCGTGATGGACGGCACGCCGCACGGTAACCCGGGTCCCTCGAGGGGCGTTGGAAGGCCCGACGGAAGGCCTGACGCCGCTGGCGGACCGCCGCGATTCACCGGAAACGCGGGAGACGCGCGTAAAGGCCGGGGACGTCGGGGTAAGGCCAAGCCACCGAGTAACCCCGGGCAGGTCCCTAAACCGCTTGAAAACGCTGGTGCCGCGGTTGGGGATGTTGAGGATGACGAGGAGGAGGATGGGGAGGTATATGAAGAAGACGGGTTTACCGCAGACCTTCCCGAGGTGGCGGTCGTACACCCTCCCGGCACGACGCACATCACCGGCACGTGCGTGTTGATGTGTCCCCCGTCCGAGCGGGATTTCCGGTCCCGCAAGAACGACATCGAGTTGTTCGAGCGACCAGTCGGCGGCGAACGCAACGCGTCCGACGAAACCCTGGCGGTGAAGAAGTACACGCGGATCGTGGACAACGTCACGCCGGACATGGTACGCACGAAACCGGCGCTCGCGATGACTGCTTCTTACCTGTACGGCCTTCTTGACCAAAGACCCGAGGTGCACTTCATGATCAAGTCGAAGTTCCTGTGGGACCGGCTGCGATCGGTGCGGCAGGATCTCTCCCTGCAAGCCATCACGGACGGGTTCGCGGAGGGCTTGTTGGAGCAAATGGTGCGGTTCGCCGTGCTATCCGAGCACGAGCTGTGCGAAGAAGCCGCGACGGTGAACAATCCGGACGGACACAACAGCCATTTGAACGTGGAACAGCTGGCGAAAACCCTGACGTCGCTGCGGCACATGTACGACGACCGCGCGGCTCGGGGAATCGGCACGGAGCGCCCGCGCGCCGAAGCGGAGATGTTTTCGTTTCAGCTGCTGCTGCGCATCGACTCGCACGGCAGGTACAACGTCAACAGGAGCGAGATGCTGAATGATTTACGGTCCGCGCGACCCGCGGTTTTGCTATCGCACTCGGTACAACTCGCGCTCGCGGCGAACCGCGCGTACCACGCGAATAACATCTTCGAGTTTTTCCGCGTCGTCCAGCAATCGTCGTTTCTGCAGGCGTGCGTGTTGCATAAGTACTTTGCGAAGATCCGAGGCAGGGCGCTTGAGATGATCAACGCGACGTACGGCAAGCAAGCCATGCCGCTTGTGGAGGTGGCTCGGTTGCTGCACTGCAGCGCGGAGGAAGCGGAGGCGCTGGCGGCGCACCACGGGTTGACGGTGCAGAAGCGGCACGGGCGGGGGGGCGGGGCAAACGCCAACGCCAACGCGTCGGACCTTCCCGCGCGCGGGAAGGTTCTTATGATTCGCGAAGCCGGTTTCATCGAACCCGCGGATGAGTTTCCCATTTTGCGGTCACCCATCGTGGACAACAAAAAGGCGGGCACGTACCTCGGGGAGATCGTACCGGCGTCGTCCATCGGGGGAATCGGGGGAAACAATCAAGTTTTGTATAAGCAAAAGTCCCCGCCGCCCGTGCCCGTAACGGCGGTTCCCAAGCCGTGCGTCTCTCCTTTGACGAAAACGCACAATGAGCGAGAGCTGAATGTTCCCTCGGTGTCTCCGACGCGAGACCCCTCGGTTGGACAGCAACAACTCATTGCGGAGGTCAAGGCGAAACAAACTGCGGCAGAGGTGGAGGCGGAAAAACTCCGCGCGGATATCGCGGCGCACGAGCTCGCCATTAAACGCAGAAAGGAACTGAAACGTGTGTCGGCGTATCCGAAAACGCTAATGCCGGCGGCGTTTCCTTCCAGCGCGACACCGAGTGACACCAGGGTCTCCACGCCAGTACCGTCGCCAAACGAAAAAGCAAACGCGTTCGTTTCTCCGGCGGCGCTCGACACGCGCGCGGTTCCCTTTTCGCCGGTGGCGCGCGGTGAAGAACCGCCGTCGACTTTGAGTCAAATTGGCGTTCACACAAGTCAGCCACCCGTCCCTGCGACGACGGCACCGACCCCGATTGGGTTCTCGGCGCTGTTTCCGGTCCCCCAAACCAGCCCCCGACTTGCCGCGATCGTCGTCCCCTCGACGCGAGAAGAGGTCGATAACGAAAAGCGTCGCGACGACGAAGCGGCGAGGGAAAAGCAACGGGAAGCGGTCGCGGCGGCGGCGAAGGCGGCGGAGACGGCGAGACTGGCGAAACAGCGAAACGCGGCAGAAGCAGCGAAAGTTGCTTACGCACAGAAAGCTGCGGTGGCACGGAAGGCTGCGGAAGCGGAGAAGGCTGCTCAGGCCGAGAAGGCTGCGCAGGTTGCCGCGCAAGCCGTGCGCGCGCGCCAGGCTGAGCGTTTGGCGAAGGAACGAGAAGCCAAAGGACGCGCGGAACAAGCCGCGGCGGCAGCGGCGGCGCTCGTAGCGGCTAAGCTCGCGAGACGCGCGGAGAAAACACGCACCGCTCGTGCCGCTTTTGCGATTTTCAAATGGCGACGACACGCGGCGGCTGAAATCCACGCCCGACGGGAAGCGCGCATCGCAGCGGCGAGAACCGCCGCGTCGCCAATTCCCGGAATCGGTCTCTCCGCGCTTCGCGCCGCGGTTTCCTCCGCATTTTCGAAAGCCAATCTCTCCAACGCCCTCACCGCGCTTCGCGCGCGTCTAGACGCCTCACGAAACGTCCCGTGGGGGTTCCCCGTTGACGTGCCGAGCCTCGTTCTCGACAAGAACGAGTCGGCGCACTTGTCGCACTGGAAGCTTGTGACGTGTTCGGGGTTCGATCGTGTGCACAACGACCCGGGTCGATCCGGGAAATCGATCAGCAACTGGCTACGAGCCAAGCTGTCACGCGGGCAAAGCGTGGATTCCCGCGAACAAAAAAACGCCGATGGGAAAATTCTTTCCCTGTACGCTTCAAAACCGGTTGACGAGAAAACGTTGTGGATCTGCGCGCGGGACGTTTCCAGCGCGGGCGACGGCGGTCCCAGCGCCGCCCGGCGACGCGCCTCCGCCGCTGTTTTCGTGATGGACTTTGGATTCGCGAACAAAACCCAACTCGGTTCGGGTAAACAAATTCCTCGAGTTGAAGAACAAAGGCTTTGTGCGTTCGTGCAATCCCTGGAGAGCGACGGCGAGCGTCCGTTACCGCTGCTCGTGCTGTGCGCGTGCGCTGATTCGTTAAAAAACTGGCGAGGCGTCGAAGCTTCGGTCGAGGCGATCGTGTTGTCCGCGTCCACGCGCGGTCACCGCGATATGAGTGACGTGCACTACGCCCCCGCGATCACCGTTCGCGTGTCTCGCATGTCCGCGATGCGCGACTGTGATGCGGCGACCGTCGCGGAATGGAGTGAGTGGAACGACGCGCTTACGAGCGGCTTGCGCTGGGCGGCGAGCGTCGCGCCTCCGGAGCCGTATTTTCGGTCGTCGTACCTGCGCGACGAGATGGCCGACGCGCTTTCTCGACTCAACGTGGAAAACGCAACCTCCGCGACCCCTGGCGAGTGCGTCAGGGTTTGGAACGATTGCGTCGAGGGGTTACGACTTCGTTTATCGAGCTCGAAGGAGGGACAAAAAGCGCGCGTTGCGAGTGGAGGTTTGGCGGTGGAATTCGAAAATGCGGGCACGCCGGGTTTGTTTCAAAAAAGTCACGCGACGCGAACCGAGAACGTGTTCGATTCGATTTTGGATTTCGCAAAGCTCCCCGCGTTTCCCGAACCCATGGAAAGCACCACACCCGTTGACAGGGTCACGACGTACCTCGGCACGCTGAATCACGCCGAGGCGCTAGGGCCGGGCGCGGTTTCTGTTTTTTTCAAAAAAATCGGCGTCGGCGACGATTTCTTTTCGGAAACAGAACCCCGCCGCGACGCGCGGCGTCCACTCTGGCCCGCCGTGTTTCGTGAAATTTTCGCGCAACGACTGGTGAATATCGAAACAGCTCAAAAGAGATGTGAAGCGGGCTGCGTGTATGTCTCCCCGCTGGGTGTTGGGGGCACGGCGGCGCCGTTGGTAACGCCGACAAAGGCGCCTTTGTCGGATCTCCCGGCGCAAACGCAAACGAAGGCGTCGCCGGTTTCCAAACGAAAATCCTCTCCTGAAAAATCCGAAAAGCGGAAACGTATTTCGTTCGACACCTCCATCACGGTTCCCATGCTGGACGTACCGGCGTCTCCATTCCCGCAGCTCGCGCGCGCGAGGGAAGATGCCGAAAATCTAGAGGCGTGGCTCCTGGACGCGGCGTCGCCGGCGCCGATTCGCGACGGCGACGCCGCCGCGAAGCTCCGGCGACTCGCGGGCTGGGAAATGAAGACGTTCACATAGATAGCTAAGCTAAGCTAGGCAGACATTCACACAGCTAGGTATTTACAGCCATATAATTTTAAACAAACACGTGAACGCTTGAACCAATCGGACGACGTCTTTCGTTATTACAAGTGCGTATTTCTATCGTTCAAAGCGCGAGTTTTTTCCGGGGCGTGGGTGTGTTACTGTCGTTGCCTTTCCTTCTCTTTCCCTTTCGCGCGCTTTTCGGCGATGCGAGGGTGGCGGTTTTTGGCAGGGCGGGCGAGAACGGTTCGTCGTCGTCCGATTCGTCGTCCTCCTCCTCTTCGGTGTCGTCGTCGTCCACGGCGAACTTCTTTCGCTTCTTCTTCGGCCGCCCGCGCTTGCGCGCCGCGGCGTACTCGCCGTAATCGTTCGCGTCGCTCACCATGAGCGTGGCGAACAGCTCAGCCTGCGCCGCGCAGCTCGCGAGCGTGGCTGATGCGAGCGGGTCGCACCACGACAAGTCCAGCGACGACGCTTCTTCGTCCTTTCGAAACGCCTCCCCCGATTTCAGCGGCTCCGCGGGGTTGTACGCCTGCGTTTTCGCATCCGTGATGTCAAACGTTAACTTCAGGTGTTGCTTCAGGGAAAGCATGATGGACGCGGACAACGAGAGCTCGACGTCATCCTTGAGGTCCGCGCTGAGCTCTTCGTCATTTTTAGCAGTCACGGCAGCCACGCGCTCCGTGAGCGAATCTTGAAGCGTCGACGCGCGCAGGGAGATTATTCGGTTCAAGTGGAAAATCACGAACAGCACTTCGTCGGTCATGGTGAACGGCAACGCCGCAATGGCGTTGGCGAGGAAACAGAGGTACGTAACGTCCGACCCGACGGTCTTGCCTTCGTAGCGACGCAGCAGCGCGGAGAGAAACTTGAATCGCGTCGACCGCGTGCCGTTGACGAGTTTGTAGATGTTGGTGAACCCGTCATTCACCACCTCCGCGCTCGCGACTTGCGCGTCAACCCGTTGCCCCCCCTTGCGCGCCGCTCTGCGCGCCGCGGCCTGTAGGCGCTTGCAGAACTCGAACAGCAACCCTAGCCCGGCGCCGAGCTGGTGGTCGAAGAAATCGGGGTACTTGCCGTGTTGCTGCCGTAACAACCGCATGGCGAGCTTTTTCGAGGTCAGCAGGGGATCCGCTTGCAGCGCGATGAGCGGCGGGAAACAGCTCATCGGGTGCACCAAACCTTGTCGCAGCACCACCTCCGCTAAGTGCAACGCTTTTAACCGCACCGCGGGCTCCGGGTCCACGCAAAGCTCAATCACGAAATTCCAGTACCGCTGCGCCACGCCGTTGGCGAGCGAGTTGTCGTGCTCGCCGTTGACGGTTTGGAAGCCGGCGTCTTTTTTAGGGCTGCTCAAGCCGTTGTTCGCTTCCGCTCGTTTCGCCTCCGCGAGTCGCCGGCGTTTAGCCCGCGACAACGCTCCGCCGGTGCCCGCGATCGTCGCGGCGGCGGCTTTGGAGTTGGTTCCCCCAGAACCACCGCCCTGCGCGTTCGCGTCGTCCGACATCATGATCATCGTCCTGACCTCCTCCTCGCGCAAGTACTCGTCCAGGTTCAAAAGCGCTTGTTCCTTGAGGTTTTTCTCCGCGCTCGACCCGAGCGCCGCGCGCATGATCCCGTCCATGCTGCCCTTGCCGAACCCGCCCTTGGAGCAAAGCATGAGCTGCGGCCTCGTGACAAACAGAAACCCACACGCTTGCAGGGCGCCTCGTTTCAGGTCGAACTCGTTCGCAGAGACGGTGCGCTGCAGGAAAACGCGGAACACACGTAACAAGTTCGAGGGTGACACGGCTTGTTCCCGCGAAAACTCCAACGTGTCCGCCCCGAAGCGCGCTAAGTGGCCGAGCACGAAAAGCGCGCGCGAGACGTGCGCGCGTTCCCCGACGGAGAGGGTTTCTTTTTCCGAAACCTCATCCAGGAGCTTGACGAACCGTCGGCAGATCTGAAGCGCCCCGGACGCGACGTTGTGTTCGGCGTTCGCGGCAAGGGTCTCCGCGACCGAACAAATACACCGCGACGCGTAGTACAACACGCCGTGAAAGGTGTTTCTTAGCAGCAAAAATCGTAAATCCTTCTCAATCTCAACCGCCGTGTCGCGCGATAAGCACCCGCACTCCTTGACCACCGCGTCCACGACTGAGATGCAGCACTGGAGCTGCAGCGAGTTCGCGGAGGTGTTTTCGTTGCGCTTGACGTACGGCTGTAACGACGTGGCGAAGTGGAGGGGGTTTTCATCCGCCACGCAAAGGCGCGCGTCGGTGGCGCAAAAAACGTGCAGCCCCAGGGCGTACCGTACCGCCCTGGGGAACCGGGTCATGTCCGACCCATTTGCGTTACCCGCGGTATCGCCACCAGCATCGCCGTCGTCCAACTCATCCGCCGCCTCTTCCCGTGCAAGCATCCCGTCCAGAATCGCGCCGCAGATCGCGCGCGCGGTCGTGACGGTTTCCGAGAATTCCCCCGACCTCGTTTCGTCCGAACCGCGAAGCGCGGTTTGTTCCTCCTCCGACGGGAACACGACTTTGCGCAGAACGGCGACGATGGGAAACGACGGTAACAGCGGCAGCTTGGCATACCCCACCCTTGACACCCCGCAGTACACCTCCCACGTCACCGCGACGAGCTGTTCCGCGCGTTCTGTGATTGGGTCGGGTTGATCGTCCGTTCCCTCTTTGTTGGCGTTTCGTTTCCGAACCGGCGGTTTCGAAAACCAGAGTTCCCGGAAGATTTTCACGACCAACTCCTGCACTCCGGGATCGTCGTCCAGCACGCGGAAGGCGAGGTGACGCAGGGCTTGGATGCTGTGTGCGAAATCAGGACCGCTTTTGAGGCAGTCAAACAGAATGTTTATGACCCGCTTCCGAACACTAACCCCAACGTCCGCGATGCGCTCCACGATGGCGCCGTAGTACGTCTCCGCGATCGACGGGTCGTTCACCACGTGCTTCCCGAGAAGGTCCACCACCGCCGAGCGCACCGCCGTGCCGTTGTCGGACATCCGGCGATGCACCGCTTTGTGCACTTCCGGCCATGACAGCAGGCTCGGGTCGGAATCGACCACCGAGGCCAGCGCCCTGACCGCGGCCGCGCGAACCATGATCGTGGGATCTTCCAGCGCCCCGAGAAGCCGGTCCACGAGGATGTGCGCCTGACGCGCCAAGGGAAGACGCTGCTGAAGTTGGCGACACAACCGTACGGCCGCAGGCCGGGGCAAAGACCCTGCGCCGTCGACGGAGTCAACGAATTTCGAGTCCACGTGTGCGTGAAGCACTTTCGCGAGGGATTCGTACGTCACCTTGGTTCCGCCCGGACCGACACCGCCGGATCGGAACCCGACGCCTACGCGCTCGGCTTCGCGCGAAAGTTGCGCCAAAACAAACGTAAACGCGGAACGGTCCGCGCGGCCCGGGGTTTCGTGGCGGACTTCGTTCTGAAACACGTGTCGTAGCAGCAGCGCTTCAAGCACCAGCGCATCCGTGGCACCGACGTCAGCGACTTGCGTGTTCGCGTCCGCATGTGAGGCGCGCGAGTCCGCCGCGTCTTGCTGCGCCAACTCAAACGCGGCGCGCGTGTCACTTTCGCAAAGTTGTTCGTCCTCCCCCTCCTCCGTCTCCTCGTCCCCAGAGAAAAGCGCACTCCACGTCGTGTCCTTTTCGCACAAAAGCGCGTCTTCCTTGATTCGCGCGGTGACTTGCCCTAGGAAATCCAGGGAAAGCTCCCGTACGCGGATTTCATTGGAGCTGATGCCGTGCCCGCTCAACAGCTGCGCGCACAACGACAACAACATCAAACCGGCAACCGGCCACTCCGGCATGTTCAGCGTGGTGAGTAAATCGTGGACCAGATTCTGCATCAAAGACTTGATGTCAATCTCCTGCGCCCGCGCGGATTGCCACCCCCGTAGTAGTTCTTTCCAGAAGTAGTGTGACCACTGGAACGCGGGGCCGTACCCTTCCAACGTATTTTTTTCCGACGTCGCCACAACGAGCGCCGCGCTCGCGACCGGTTCCTCAAACGTCACGCTCGCCTGCACGCACTTCAGCAGCATCGCGGACAGCACTTGGATTGAATTCGAGTCATCCTCCGGAAGCATGTACCGGCGAAGGTTCCTTCCAGAGGAAGGGAGCTTCAGCAGCGACAACAGCAAGTTATCCAGAATCAAGCTTCTGTGTTCCGGGTACTGCTTGAACGCCGCGACGACGACGTCCACGGCTTTGGCTTGAGTCAGATCCACGCCGTCCACGGTGAGCGCCGAGACCGCTAAGCTGGTGAGTTGTAACACCGTCGCGTCGGGGAGGTGAATTGTGAACAAAAGGTGCGCCAACTGCGTCAAGACGCCTGATAAAAGGTCGTTGATTCGCTTCACAGCGCGTGGGATTTGATCCACGCGCGTTTTGCCGCCCGCACCGCCGGTTGAGCCTTTCCCGCGTTTTCCCGGCGTACCCGCGCTTCTCGAGGAGGACCCTTTCTTGCCTTTCTTCACCGGCGTGTTGTTCTCGTCGCCGCCCGCGGTGTCTGGGTCAAACGTTTCCCTCTCGCCCCTGTGGATCTGGTAATACGACGCGTCGTGGAACACAAACACGTTGCGCGTGAGTTGGAACTTGACAAAACCCACAATCGCGTCGATGCTCTCTTCCCGGTACACTTCTTTGGGCATGTCTTTCGCGCAAAGAATCGTTAACGTCACGGATACCGCGTCCAGGGCTTTCAGGATGTTCAAAACGCCCGGAACGCCGTTCTCGTCGTCGTCTTCGCGAACCTCTGTGGCGTCCGCCCGTGCGGCTTGCTTTTCCAAAACGTCCAGCAGCCGCGTGATTTGTACCGACGGTACAGCACCCATCACACCCAAACGCGCAAGCTCGGTCGTTTCGCGTTGTAAATCACCCAACTCGTCCCTCGTTAACATCTCCTTGTCTTCGTACAAAATTTGCCCCCCCCGCACGTTGCTACTCACGTCCACCTTCTCGAAGATATCCTCGCACGTCTGGTGGAACTGCTCCAATAACTCGGAGGATGAGGGGCCTGCTGGGAGCTCCACGTGCCTCGACGCGTTTCCCGCGCGCACCACGCGAGGCGCTTTCACGGTCGCGACGGAAACGGTTTGGTCGGTGACCACGCCGGCGGTGCCGGGCGGCTGCGGCAGTTGCCGCGGCGGGTTCGCCTTGTGCGAAGGGCGGTCCGCGGTGACGTGGAACACATCGGGCGAACGCTTTATAAGCGCGTCCCTCAAAGCGCTTCCCTGGGGAGGGCGCTTCGCCAGGGGAAGCGTGCTCGACCTGCGGAGTGAGGTGAAAGTAAGCGGGAGGCTACGGTGAGATTTTGAACCCTGCGGTCGGCGATTGTTGGCATACCGGATCTGAGTTTTAGTGGGTGAGTACCGAGGGGTATGGATGAAATGTAAGACGCACAAGTACGCCACGCTGGTCTGCCCTAGTATCTCAGCGAGCCTGTCCAGCAGAGGGTTTGTTATCTCGGGTTCACGCGCTGCCTGCACATCCTCCACGGCCGGTTCCGCGAACCGGGGCAGACTGAGCGCGAACGTGAACTCGCACGTGCCCAAGTTGGTCAGACGCGGGTGGAAGCTCCGTTCATCAGCCACGTCCGCCATCGCGGATGGTGCTCCACCTCAGACGACTCTGAGGCGCTCCGATATAAGAGGAGTCACACCTCACGCGCCGTCGCGCAACTCGCTTTGGTCGCTCGGACTCTCTCTCGAGTCGTGACTTCATCATAATCAAGATTTAACTAGCAGCAGCAGCAGCAGCAGTTTTTGAGTTTTTCTCGCCGCCTCGTCTCGTCTCGTCTCATCACTCTGTGAGGACACGCGAAGCCTCCCAGGTCGTATCGCTCGTGTGTGTCGAGCGATAGCCACCGAGGAGCGCGGGAACAAGAAAAGAGTCCCCCCGGCCGGCGCCGCCTCAGGGCCATGGCGAACACAACGGACCCGCTTGCCCGGTCGATTCACGGCACAAATCCTCAGGTTCGTACGCGTGGACGTCCCAGAACGCGTCCTGACCGTTCTTCGGTTTCGATTCCTCGAGCGTGTCACCGCCCATTTCGCGTCACGCCTAACTCACCCAACCCACCCTAACCCACCTCACCCACCCACTCTCATCACCCCCGTGACTCGTACCACAGAACCTGGTGGAGACGATCACGCGGGCGAAAATCTACGACATGCCGTACTGGAAGGAGAAGTGTTTCGGGGTAAGCGCGGAGACGTTGGTTGATTTGGCGACGGATTTGCGGTGCTTCGGGGGCATTCACGGCGGCAACAACAAAGCGACCGATTTTCTGTGCCTCACGCTGAAGATGCTACAGATCCAGCCCGAGCGCGAGATCGTGGTTGAGTTTATTAAAAACGAAGATTACAAGTACGTCCGCGCGCTGGGCGCTTTTTACCTTCGCCTGACCTGCGCGCCGCTTGAGATTTACCAGTACCTGGAGCCGCTTCTGAACGACTACCGGAAACTGCGGTACAACTCGCCGCAGGGCAAGTTCTCGGTGCGACACGTGGACGAGTTCGTTTATGACCTGCTGAGCAAAGACTACGTGTGCGACATAGCGCTGCCTCGCATTCCGCACCGGCAGGTTCTGGAAACCGCGGGGCAGATCGAACCACGGCGCAGCTCGCTGGAAGACGAGCCCGACGCGGATACACATGTACAGGACGCGGAGCGCGACCCGGATGACGACAAAAAGCGACGAGCACGCGAAACGAGCGGTGAGCCGGGAGAGAGCCAACCGGAGAAACGACTGAAAGCGTGAGACGAATTTTATTTTTTTGGTCAAAACCACGCCGGCGCTATTTATCGTCAAGGGCTTAATAGTTATTAGAGCCCTTGTTATCGTTTCGCCTCTTTTTTCACGGGCGTTGTCGGCGCCCGCGCGGCGTGTTTCTTCCGAGGCGGCGAGGAAGGCGCGGACTGGCCTTTTTCTTTTTTGACTTCGCGCTTATGCTTCCTCGGGAATGGCGGAAACTTTTCCGCCTCACGCTGAAGGTCTTTAATCCAGAAGTACTCCGAGTTGCGCGTCTCGTCGACGGCGCCGGTAACCAGCTGATGGTGGAAGCGTTTTTTTTCTCGGCGTAACTTGGAGAAAACTTCGTGGCGCCCGTCCAGCACCTTCCCCAGCCGCGCCCCCAGTCCGCGTTCGCCCTTCCACGACTTGTTCATGGCCATTGTTTTCGTCAACACGGACTTGTGCGCGTTTTTGCACCCCCAACACGTGACCCGTTTTTCGGGGTGCGACTCGGGGTGCGACTCGTACTCGCGGTAATTCAACCCGCACTTCTTTGCGGTTTTGGCGTCTATTGGCGTGCTTTCCGTGCACGCGTGACACACATCTTCGTCCCCCGCCGTCGCCGGCGTGTCGCGGTCCATTCAGTCTTTGCCCGTGCGCTTGCCCTCCGCTCGTTTCAGTTTCCGCGTTTCTTCCGCGTCGCCGAAGTCGCGTTCAAAGGATTCGTCTTCCCGCTGGTCCCATTTCCGGAACCGGTCCCTGAACCAGTCGTACTGCCACCAGTCATGGCGCCCGTGGTACTCGTCCTGGGCGTCGTCCTCGCCGTGTGCGCTGTTCGTGTAGGTTGATTCCTCGTGGCTCTTCTCGTGGCGCGGCAAGGTCAACAGGTCGTACGCGTCTTGGACGATTCGAAATTGTGCGCTCGAACCGCCTTTGTCCGGGTGTGTCTTCCTCACCTCCCGCAGGTAAGCCCGCCGGACGGTGCCAGGGTCGTCGCTAAATTTTACGTTGAGCACGCGTAAGGCTTGTGCATGACTCGACATGGTTCCCACGCAGCGGCGCAATGTGTGGACACGATGTTCCGTGACAACGACAATTGTCTCGGACCTCGCGATATCGCGAATATCTCAATTTTGCCAATTCCGAAAACCACCGAAACGCTCAAGTTTTCGAGGGGGGGAGGTTGCACGCGTGGATCACATCGCCTTACGTGGTGGAAGTGCAGTGCACCGATGGCGCACAGAGGTCCGATTCCGAACGTGCAGTGTCCATCCAACGGTCTGCCCTAAGTGCGCGCGTGTACGCCCACGTCGAAAGCTTACTTCAAGTAACAACTTCGAAACGTGGCGTAGAAAAAACGGTGACGACAAGGGTGGTCATTTACTTCGAGAGTACGAAGATCGTGTAAAAGAAGCGCACGCCGTCACGTACTGATCCGAACACAAAGCGTGGTGGAAGTGCGAGACGTGTAAAAAACGGTGGCAAGCACCGGTTACATAACGAACACGTGCAGAGACCAAGCCGTTGGCCGTTTGCGTCGGTGAGCGATTGTTTTTACCACCTATCAACGAATCACTTTTCAAAGTAAATTCTGAAACGAACAGCGCTGAAAACGAAAAAGTTCAAGCCATTCATCAGACTGCAGTAAAAAAGGCCCCACACCAAGCGCGGAGCGAATGTAACGCAACACCCTGAGGTCAGCCCGTCCCATAAAACATTTTGTGCCATGTGGCATGTGTACATGGCTTCTGGGGTTCTCTTCGGCCACACCGAAACGCGCCCTGAGGCGCGTTTCGAGACTTCACGATGGACGTCGAGACACCGAACGTCTCCGCGATGACGAATGATGAGCGCACGCCGCTCATCGACCGCGCGCCTCGCGCTCGAGTAACGAAGCCTGCCGCTTGGGTCTGGGCGATCGTGATGGTTACCTGTTTGGCGGGTGTTATTTTCTTGGGCGTGTCCGGGAACTTGCACCAAAACATGGGCGTGTCCGGGAACGACAACGACATGGGCGTGTCCGGGAACAACCAAGATGCGGCCGCAGTACACGCCGCGGGAGACTCCAGCCACCTCGGGGTCCCTCTCCCCACGATTAACTGCCCCACGAGCTCGGTGAACTTCGCTATGAGTCTACACCAAGTTTACGGAAACTCAATCAACGTGCAACTTCCTCGGGTCGAAGCTTGTACGCCGAAGTTCGCCGGCCAACGAAAGTGCGTCGGCGTGGGCGGTAACACGGTGAGCACCGCGTTGCCAAACCCAAACGTCAACATCCAAATTGAAACCCCTCAAATCGACGGGTATTCGTTTTGCAGCGTGAAAACGCTGATAGACGAGCTCAAGAGTTCCTCAGTGACCCCAACGAAAGTCAAAACCGCGGCTTGTCAACTGGTCGGCGCGAGCAGCGACGTGTGCCGCGTGTTGACCGACGTGATCAACCACGCCGCGAACCTCGCGGACCAGATCGCCGACCTCAAGAACATGCACACGCTTTCTGATTTGCAAAACAACGCGATTATTCCGCCCGATATCAAAAACGCGGTTTCAACGGTGGTGGACTCCATAGACGGCGTGAAACGCGACGTGGTTTCGTTGATTAAAGATATAGGAACCACGACACAGCTCGTCACCGACGCCGTGGTGGGATATACTTCCTTAATCGACGCCATCTCCAAGGCGCCTGATAAATTATTTACCGCCTTGCTGGACAAGGTGATTCCCACCAACGCGTATAACTTGGTCACCATGCTGAAGGTTCCTGCTTTGAACACCGCGAGCGCGGGCGGCGCGGCCGCGCTTGGAGCGAGCGCGCCCGCGATAATTCACCCCGACAACACGCAAGCGCTGCGGCTTTTGATTCGTGAAGCGCTCGGCGTGGAGACTGAAAACGTTACCGAGGTTTACGGCCTCGAGTCCGTATCGGAACACCACGCGCGTTTGGCAACAGAGATGGAAGCGGCGTTGGGAGGTGACAAGGACGAAGGCTCGTGCTTCCCCTTGGACATCCCTATCTTCGACGAATTCATGTCCGCAACGGACTACGAGATGCTGTGGCCGGAGAAGCTGTTTGACGACGGGCACGCCCCTGACGCGTTTGAAATCCGTTTGCCAAAATTCACAGTCTCCACGTGTATCAAAGCTGAGTTCCAGCTCCCGTTGCACGCGTGTGATGTTTTGGTAATGGGGCGAAATCGGTGGGGATCCGTACTAGTGTACTCTTATTTACCCTATCCGTACGCACCAAAAGAAAAGTAAATCCTTGATTGAGGAGCGGTTGTCATCGAAAAAGGGGACGAAAAATGACGCAAGCGCGGGGGGTGGGGGGGCGACGGTGAAGCTTTAATATCGATGTTAGAGTATACACAATCGTGCGTCTGGTATTTACAAAGACAAATCCTGCATCTGGACCAACACGGCATCCCTGAGAATCTGACTAATCGCCGTGTGGCCCTTTTGAGCGGCTATGGACAGTGGCGTCCATCCGTTATCCGTCGCCTTGTCGATGTCCGCCCCCGCCTCGATCAGCGCCCGCACCAGCACCGCGTGGCCCATATGAGCGACCATGAACAGTGGCGTCGCGCCGCCATCCATCGCCTGGTTGACGTCCGCGCCCAACTCCATCAGCGTCCGCACCATCGCCTCGTGGCCCTTTTGAGCGGCCATGAGCAGCGGCGTCACGCCGTTATCCATCGCCTTGTTGACGTCCGCGCCCAACTCCATCTGCGCCCGCACTATCGCCTCGTGACCGTTTTGAGCGGCGATAAACAGCGGTGTCGCGCCATTGTCATCCCCCGCCTTGTTGACGTCCGCGCCCAACTCGATCAGCGCCCGCACTATCGCCTCGTGACCCTTTTCAGCGGCGATGAACAGCTCGTTCTCGTCACATGGGCAACCGTTCTTGCGCGCCCACAGTAGCACCTTCAGATGCCCGCCCTTCGCAGCTTTATGGCACGTGCGTATGTCCCACGGGCAGCCGTTCGCGCGTGCTCACTGCAGCACCTCGAGGTGCCCGCCTCTCGCCGCCGCCGAGCACGTGTCCCGGTCCCACGGCCAGCCGTCCGCGCGCAACACCTTCAACTCTTCGAGCTGTCCGCTCCTCGCCGTTGCCTGACAAAGGTATTCTCGACGCGACAGGCGACCTTGCCGTTGCATGCGCTGCACCGCGCTTAAACATCCGAGCTTTACGGCTGCATCTTCATCAAGCTCCTTAAGCCGAAGCCCCGTTTCTGCCACCGCGTCGCGCATCGCGCGGCTCACCGCTGGGAGCCGTGCGAGATCTGCGGGGTCGTCGTAGTACTCAGATCTGAGAACGTGCGTGACGACCAGGTGGTTGGGGAGGCGGGGGAAGGCTTCGCCCGCGTTAGCCGTGTTGGCCGTGTTAGCATCGCGGCGCTCCTTCTTTTTCTTTCGCGCGCGAGCTTTCTTACCGGACATCGCGTTGGAAGAGTGGGTGGTTTTGTGTCCGCGTCGTGCGCGTCGTTGTGCCTCGAGGCTTCCGAGAATGTGCGTGACGATAAAATTCCGCGGCGACTGTTTTTACTGGAGTCACAAAAAACAAAAGCAACTCACCCGTTACGAAGCACCATGTACATAATAAATACATCGCCCGTCCGAACGCCGATTGAGACGTAATGGGCTCGTTGGAATCGTCACGATGTCCTCTCTACGCGCATGCCAAAAAAGACAAACCAACTCCGGCGAAAGCCAAACCGTGGTGGAACGCGTTCGTGTAATAAAAAGACGAGACGATGTCTTCAACAAAAAGAGACTTTGTGTTTTTTGAATGGGCACACTCAAAAGTCGTCAGCGCGCTGGTTGTCCTCACCACTCACGGAGGCGCTCGCCTCTGGGTTACGGTTTCGGAAGTTTCGCGGGGTGTTGCACCACGCCGAGGTGTCGTGCCATTCGCTTTCGATGTGGAGGTAGGCGACGCTTGACGAGCACGTTCCGGGTGGCACCGCCGAGCTGTCGCCATGCCGATCTCGCCCCGTCCGCTCGCCGCCGTGACGCGAACGTACGCGCCTTCGTGCGTGACGCGAAACCCTAAACGGTGTGTCACACAAAGCACGCATGCTGCGCACACCACGCGTGTTCCAAAGCGCGGCGCGGGCGTTCGGTGCGGGTGTGTTCCGATTTTCGGTGGCGCGGTCGCCACGAACGCCCGTGTTCGTGATGCGAAAACAAACACTTTGTGTTCTGTGCGAAAGTCGCGCGCGCGTCGCGCGGTTTGGCAAGCGAACCGAGCCCGTGATGCGTGTCATCCCGAGGGCGACGATTGTGACGACAGCACACCACTAGTCAGTCATCCAAACACAACTACATTCACACGAACCGCAAAGGCCGTGGGTTCCGTAGGAATCCTGGCCTTCCTTTGCAAGCTAATAGGCTTGGCGCGCGAAACGTGCGTGGCGGGCGCGTTTGGCGTCGGCGCCGTCGTGGACGCGCACGCGCACGCCTCGTTGATCCCCTTGTTCGTTTTCGTCACACTCGGGGGCTTGAATGGACCGGTGCACAGCGTTTTGAGCGGGTGCTTGTTGGGGGTGAGGGCGAACAAAAACGATGAAGAAAACGATGCAAACGGGACTGAAACAAAGAACGCGCGCGCAGACGCCGAAAAAACCGCTTCGTGCGTCGTCACGGCGGTTACGTTGGCGGCTTTTTTCGCGAGCGTTTTCGCGTGCGTCTTCGCGCCATCCGTGGCGAGGGTTTTGTCCCCCGGTTTGTCCCCTGGGCTGTACGTATCCGTCACACAACAGCTGCGCATCATGTCCCCGATCATCGCGCTCGCGGCAATAAACGTGGTCGCGATGGCCAAGATGACGGCTTTGGGTAAAACAACAGCCGCCGTGGCGTCGCCCGCCGTGGCCAGCGTTTGTGTGGTGTGCGTGGTTTGCGCGCACGTCTCGGGCGTGGTTTCCGTGCGACCGGAAATCGTCATCGCTGTCGGGACCACGATCGGCGCGGTGTTGCAGTGTGCTTTTTTAAAAATCGCCGCGGGTATGGACAAAACCTTCCATCACGTCGCGTTCGAGGTATCCTCGCTGTTCGCGGTGCAATCGCGGGCGGTCAAATCCGTGGCAAGAAATCTGGGAAAGGCGTGCCTAACCTCGGGCGTGATGCAAATCGCGTCCACGTGCGATTTATTCACAGCGTCCTTCATCCCGACCGTCGCGGCTGGGCTGGGGTACGCCACGCTACTGGCGATGACCCCGCTTGGAATTTTATCCACCGCGCTGATCACGCCGCTCGCGCCTTTGTTTTCTTTAAACAAACACCCCGCGAACCGCGCGGCGCTACAAACTTTGGTCGGCGCCGCGGTCAAGGTCACGTTTACCGCGACTACGTTCGCCGCGGCGATTTTGATTCCCCTCGCGTCGCCGTTGATTTCCTTCGTGTTCCAACGCAACGCCTTCGACGCAAACGCCACCGCGCTGGTGTCCGCAATGTTCGCCGTGTTCGTCGCGGGCGGGTTTTTCTTCGTGACGCGGGAAATTCTGGTTCGCGTTTTTTACGTCCTGGAAGACGCGTCGGCGCCGTTTTGCGTCGCCGTCGTCGCCGTCGGCACGAACGCCTTGCTAAATTTTGCGTTCACCGGCGGCGGCGGCTTGTGGCAAGAACTCTCCCTCGGTGCGCCTGGCATAGCGCTCTCCACCGTGGTAACAGCGGGTGTGAGCGCGTTTCTGCTCGCGCGAGCGCTGCGCGCGACGCTGCGACTGTCAGACGAAAACGAAACGGAAACGGAAACGGAAAGCCTGAGAGAGGCGCCGCACTTCGTCAAGGCCGGCGTCGCCGGGGTCGTCGCGTTTGCCGCGACGAGCGTTTACTTCACGCTCGCGTCGAAACACGCGCCCGCGAGTGCGGCGCACGCCGCGGCGCGACTTTGCGCCGCCGCGGCGGCGGGAAGCGTTTCGTTCGTCGCCGCGGCGGCGGCGCTGCGGCTTGAGAATCCGATGACGAGCTTCGAGGAGTACGCCGTTGACGCGAGGAGAAAGGTTATTTAAAAGAGCCGACACCGAGCACGTAGTACGTAGAAAGTAGTTTGAATTGAACTAAGGAATGTTCGATTAGTCTGTTGATTTCAAAATCACGAAATTACCGCGCGGTCGCGCCCGCACGTCAACCATGGTAGCTTAGTACACGTAGTTCTTCTGGTACGTGGACTCGGACTCGGAGTCGGACACGTCACCGGCGACGAATTTGCCGAGCTGCGCCATGCCGTTCTCCTTGGCGCGGCGGACGAGGATGCCTTGCGCTTCCACAAGCTTGGCATCGTCTCCGGCCCAGGTTTTGAGAACGGTGTTCTGCAGCGCGCGGGCGTAGGAGAAGGACACGTGCCACGGGTTGGGCGACTGGTTCATGGCGTTTAGGTAAAGCGTGGAGTCCAGTTCGGAGAGACCACCGGAGAGGAACATGATGCCCGCGGTGCTGGGGGGGACGCGCGAGTTCAACATGCGCAGGGTGTAGTCCGCAACCTCTTCGGGGGTGTTGCGCACGGGGCAGTCGGCGCCGGGGCCAACCATGGAGGGCTTGAGAAGCATGCGCTCGTACGACACGTTGTTGTCCGCGAGGTACTTGAACGTTTCAGCCCACACCCAGGACGCGACTTCCATGGTCTCGTCGATGCCGTGCGTGCCGTCGAGGAGAATTTCGGGCTCGACGATGGGGACGAGGCCGGCGTTCTGGCAGATCGCGGCGTAACGGGCGAGGCCGTACGCGCAGTCCGTCACCGCGGTGCGCGTGGGGCCGTCGGGGATGGACACGACGGACCTCCACTTGCAGAAGCGCGCGCCTTGCTCGTAGTACGCCGCGGCGCGGTCGGCGAGGTCGTCGAGACCCTGGCACCAGGACTCGGAGGTGTTGGAGAGAGGGCGGAGACCCTTGTCGACCTTGATACCGGGGTAGATGCCCTGGGCGTTGAGGGCGTCCACGAATGAGGTGCCGTCGGCGCAGGACTGGTAAAGCGTTTCCTCGAAAAGAATCGCCCCACCGATGTGCTCGCCGAGGTTGGGCGCGGTGATCAGAAGCTCGCGGTACCGGCGACGGTTCTCTTCGATGTTCTCCACACCGACACCTTCAAGGCGGGAGCCGCAGGTGGCGTTGGACTCGTCCATGGCGAGGATACCCTTGCCCGGCATGGTCATCTTGGTCTGTAAATCGAGGGACAGCGTGGGGACGGGTCAGGGAACGGCGCGGTGACGGGAAAAGATCGCGCGATCGCGGAGCGCTTCCGTAAATTCGCCGGTAAGACCTAGGCGTGCAATGTGACGTACCGCGGTCTCGAGGAGCTCATCGGCGTGCTTCAGGGCAGCCTTGGTGGTCACGGACGCACGCTTTTGCGTGGGCGCCGCGCGGGAGACCACGCGCTGACCGGTGAAGGTGAGGGATTGGGTAAGAGCGGCCATCGTTCGTGGCGATTCGGATAATGAATGATCGGATAAAGTTCTCGGGAGTTTCATGGTGTCGGGAAAACCGAGGTGGACGTGGGAGGTGCCTTTGCCTCTTTTACCCCCTAACGCACCCATGCCACAAAAGTGTCCTCCAAGCAGGCTCTCGCGTCACAACCCCAGGGTGGTCAGGGTTGTCGCCCTTGTGGAACGCAAAACGAACGCAGGCGACCGCAGGACCGCGAGTTAACAATGTGAGTCTCGTCTCGGCGTTCCAACGCACTCGAAACCGGCTGCTTGTTCTCGATCCCGTGCCTGTTTCTGCCGCCGCGCTGAAAATCGCTGACCTCCCTCCCCCCTTCTCTCTCTTTCTCCCCCGCAGGCCTCGCTTCTTTTGCGACTTCTGCGACAGCGCGTTGACCCACGACAGTGAAAACGCACGCAAGCAGCACCGCGACGGGTTCAAGCACAAGGTACGCGCCGAACATCCCACGCCCTCGCGTTTCCCGTGCTCCTCCACTCGTCGTCTGACCCGCGGCCGAAAAAAATCAAAATCAAATCTCCCACGCAGGCGAACGTTCGCAACTACTACGCGCAGTTCCAGGCGCAGGTTTCGGAAAAGTCGCAAGCCGCCGCGATGATGGAAAACAGCCCCGCGGTGGCGTATCAAATGCAGGTCACTAGAGTGCTGCAGCAGCAGATGGGACCGCCGGGGGGGTACGGAGGGTACCCGGGGATGGGCGGGGGAACGGGCGGCGGTCCTCTTGGAATGCACGGCGGCCCACCCGGAATGCACGGTGGCCCACCCGGAATGTACGGTGGCCCACCGGGAATGAACCCACCTCCGAATTTGCCTCCGCCGCCTGGAAACGGGTTCGGTCGATAAAACGGGCGGTAGCGTTGGTAGCGTTGTTTTAGCGTTCCGTGTTGTGTATTAAATCGGCCGACCCATCGAACGTTCGGTATCTAAGCGTGAACCCTAATCTGGGTCACCCCCCCTAATCTAACACCGGAACGAGTCTACTATTTTCCGTAACTCCCCTTCCGCCCGTGCCCATTGTTTTTCGCTCGCCCCGATGGTCGCGATGAAGACGTAATTCTTATTTGTGGACACCACGGAAAGGCTGTGCACGCCGGCGTCCGCGAACGGAGTCAACAGTTCGTACTTGTAGTACGATTTGCCGTCGATCGCGACACTCGTCGCGGATTGCACTTCTTCTCTCTCCACCGCGACGCTTCCCGTGATCGCGGGTGATATCGCGTCCAGAATCCCGTAAATCTCCCCGACGTCTTCGATGGTGGGTTCGTTTTTCGCGATCAAAAGTTTCGTCGTCGGGATGATGATGAGTTGTAAAACGCCGCTGCCCGGGTCCGTGAACTGAACCTCCGTCGTGGCTTCGTCACACCGGGGCTGGCAATAGTTCCCACTGCGCGCGTTGCTCACGGGGGCTTCTTTCCACTGCGCGGGGATGTGCACGCGGTACGGGTTCAAAGCGCCCGCGCGTAAAGCGGGGGTGCGCGTGGAGCTCGCCACGAATGCGTAAAACCCGGGCTCGCTCGCGGCTTCGGGGAGATACGCGCCGACCATCTTAGAATCCGACACCTCACCCGCGTCCGCGGCGAATGCGGGGAGCAAGGAAGCGACCAGGGTGGTGGACAGGACGCTTCGACGGGTTAGCGATACGCGGTCATCCGCAGAGTGCGCCGCGGAGCACCTGACGGGGATGGGGATGGAAAACGCCTTGACGTGGCGACGATCGGCGGAGCGCAAGGCACGCGCGTGCGGCACGCGGGAGGTGGTGCTGGAGGGGGTGGAAACCGCGAACATCTTCTCGAACGACAAAAGACAACGTAAGGCACGCGAGGGAGAGCGCTGGGCAGCGGCGTGACGGCAGCGCGTCGCGGAGTCCTGCCACGTCGTCGCGAAAGCGGATATGGTAGACGATAAAGTTTGGACTGATTCCACAGTTTAGAAATTTTAATCGCGACGAGCGTCGCGGTGTTCGCCGCGGAGCGTTATTTGTGGTAGATACGCCAGGCAAAGAGACGGAGGGTTGGGTGCGTTGTAGTGGACTACGGTAGAATACAGTAATCTCTTAAAAAACGTCAAACGCGAGATCGACGCCGACGCTCGCGAGGTCTGCCCGGTCGTTGTCCCTCAGCGTGTGCGGAAGCGAAGCGTCGTCGCCTGATTCTCGTCGGTGATTTCTTTTTCAAATCCAAACCGCACATTCGCGGCTTTCATGCGCTTGCACTTCACCGCGATGGGCAAAATGATATCTTTGCTGTCGTGCGCCATCTCCAGCGTCGCGCACTTCGTGTTGGGTGTGGCAATCGCGCTGGCGGCGACCGTAGCCGGGTTTCTAGTAGTGTACGTGGTGATGGCGGAACCGTTGCTTTGAACGGGTTTATTTCAGATTTTTTTATCTATCAAAAAAGTAGCCTCGACTTTTCACGGCGCCAAGTGCCTGATGTCTGTCTTGTCCGCATTCATATCTAGATACAGTACATATACTGTATACGCGTGTTGCTTATACGCATTCTTCGGAGAAGGTCTACGCGTCCGTGTCCGGCGCCGGCGCTTCGTCCGCGCGCTGCGAAAACGCGTTGGAAATACCTTCCGAGCCTTCCAAGCCTCCGTCAGGGTTCGTTTCAATCGCCGTGCGTGTGTCGTTCCCCGCACCAGAAACTGGCGTGAGTAACGCGTCGAACGGCGTGTATGCCGGGTAGTCGTTCTTCGCGAACCAGCGCGCCAGGGTTACTTCCCACCGGCGGTCATCATGTGAAACGTCCCTCGTGCCTTGGTACGGGAACACACACGCCACCGCGACGAACCCTGCCACGAGAAGACAAAGGATAACCGCGGTGAAGGCTTCAACTCGCGTGGGGTGGTAGGGGGGAAAAGGCTCCTCGTCGGACTTGGACACGCGCGTGTTGGTACCCGATGGCGAGATGGCGACCACGGCGTGCCCCCCTGAAGCTGGCGTGTGTGAAGGGGGGGGTGGGGGAAAAAAGGAGCTTCCGGTAGTTTCGTTCCGAGAACCACTACCCAGGGGCCACGCCGAAGTTGTCAGGGCCTGCCTTTGCCGCTCCAGGACGTTCGGATCAGGACTCGGGGGTTGGAGTATGGGCCAAATCCCGTTCTTCCCGAGTATTTTGGGTGCTGGGGAAGGGCCAGGGGACATCTTGGCGCGTGCGAAGTGTTGCGGCGGTGGACGAGGGAGGGGGTTCTATGTGGAGTCGTTGTGTTTTTGTTATCCTTTTTCGTTTCGTCCCGTGTTATCGGACTGCAAGTCGCTTAGGGATTAGGATACGGTCAGGAGGTGTCGGAACTGCCGAGACTGCGCTGCTTGGTAGAACCAAGAAAACGGTTGTCAAAGGTACAGTCACCACGTCACCCTCACGGCACCACGGCGGCGGAAAACGCGTGATTCTCCTCGGCCGAGACGAAAGCGCGTCGCGCCGCAAACTGTATGAAATTTCAAACAAAACAAAGAGTTTAACTCCCATCCGACACCCGTTCCGTTCTCGCGCTTAGTATGCATAGCATCAGCGTCTGGTAAAGTTACCGCGATCGACCGTGTCGACTGGGCGATAAGGAGGCGCAGGTACAGCCGCAGATGCAGCCGCAGGTGCAGCCGCGGGTACATCCGCGTCGTCCTCAAAGTAAGAAGCCGCGGGCGTGTCGGCGTCCACCGACGGCGTCGGCGCGTCCGCTACGTCAAAGTCAACCGTGTCATCGCGCGTAAGGTACAGCTCGATGCCTTCCGTAGCAGGCGCTGTTGCGAACTGCGCGATGGGCTTGTACTCGGGAAGCCCCTCCGCGAGCGTCCACCGCGCGAGCGTGATTTGCCAGCGTCTGTCGTCTGCCTTTGCGTCGAGCGCGCCGACGTACGGAAACACGCAAGCGCACGCAACGATTCCGGCTGTTAACATGATTAAAATGACCGTGGTGAACGTCTCCGTCATCCGCGGTGCGTATGGCGGAATCGTGGACTTCGCGGAGGCGTGAACATGACTCGGTGGGTCCCCGACGTTGTTCAAGTCGCCGTATAGCGCTGCGCCGTTTCCGCCGTTTGAAGCGAAACCATTTCTCCCGGAAACCGCAACCACGGTGTGGTCGTTAGACGCCGTCATGATGCTCGTCCTACGCGGCGTCGCTGCGGCGTGAGCTCGCTGTAAGTCGAGGTCGAGGTCGTTGGGGTTCGGGCCCGGGCTCATTGTAATCGGTTCGGGGTCTACGACTTGTACGAAAAGCAACGCACGCGGCGTCCGGGGTATTCTGGGGACGACGCGAACGGTCAGTCGTTTTCGTCCACACGCTTTTCGTGGGAAAGACGCGCGCGGGCGTGGGGGGTGCGACGCGGAACGATGAGTCGGAGACGTGCGCGACTGGTCACGTGCGTCGGCTCGAGTTACCCTCGTGCGCTGTGATCTGAAGCCAGGGTTCGCGTGGTGACGTTGTCGCCCCTGACGCTTCGCTCTACGAAGGTCTCTAAACGAAGGGCTCTCCATACCTCTCTCCGAGGAAAACAAAGTGCGTGTGCCGAGGAGGGTACCAATGGTACCGGGGATTTTTCGCCGTTTTCGTGTTGGCCGAAAACGAGATCGGGGGGCGAAACCAACAACCAGCCGATGTGTGCTCTCTTTCCCGGAGGGGGGTGTTTCCCGGGTCACTCTGACGCGCGCGGTGGTCGAGGCGTGACCCCGTCAGATTTACGCCCCGTGGACGTTCGACTCTGTTTCCATCTTCGGTCGATACACCATGGAGACCGCTCGCGCGACGTGGGATCTCGAAAACAACATTGCAGATCTTCCGGCGGGAGATGACGATGAGATGTTCCGGTACGACGAGGCTTCCCAGAAAGCGGTTCAGCAGCAGAGACCGTGGGTGCGCAACCCGCATTATTTCAAGCACGTGCGTGTATCCGCCCTGGCGTTGATTAAGATGACCATGCACTGTCGTTCCGGGGGAAACCTCGAGGTGATGGGAATGTTACAAGGCAAAACCGTGGGTGACACGTTCGTGGTGCTGGACGCGTTCGCGCTGCCCGTGGAAGGCACGGAAACGCGGGTAAACGCACAGGCGGAGGCGTACGAATACATGGTCGATTTCGTGCAAGCGTCAAAAGACGTCGGTCGCAAGGAGCACGTGGTTGGGTGGTACCACAGCCACCCCGGGTACGGGTGTTGGATGAGCGGCATCGACTGCTCGACGCAGATGTTAAATCAGCAATACACCGAGCCGTTTCTCGCGATCGTGATTGACCCGGTCCGGACCTGCGCCGCGGGTAAGGTTGAAATCGGCGCGTTCCGCACGTACCCGCAAGGGTACAACCCCCCGGAAGAACCGCAGGGCAAACACCAGACGATTCCTATGAACAAAATTGAAGATTTCGGAGTACACGCGCGTTCGTACTACTCGCTGGACGTTTCGTTTTTCAAGTCGTCCCTGGACGCGCGCACCCTGGACGTGCTTTGGAACAAGTACTGGGTCAACACCTTGTCCTCCTCGCCGTTGCGTACGAACGCTGGATTCGTTTCCGAACAACTCGCGGACTTGGCGGAAAAAATGAACCGCGCGGAATCGCAAGCCGCGCAAGCCGGGCGCATGGGCGGGTTGCTGATCAGCGGAGCGTCGAATTCGCCGCGCGCGAAGAAAACGGAGGCGAGCAACTTGCGGCGCGTCGCGCTGGACGCCGCGAAGTGCACCGTGGAACAAGCGAAAGGTACGGCGACGCATATTCTGAAGGATGCTATATTCAACCGAGGCGGAACCACGGAGGCGAGTGGGTGAATGCGCGTCGGGCCTGCGAAATACGCGCGGTACATACGACCGTTACGAGACGACGTTACGAGAGACGACTTTTGAATGAAATGAAAATGAAGTTTAGGGTTGAAAAGAATGCCTGACAAATTAATCCTCCGGCGGCGGCGCAACCGCCGACTCCGGCTCCAAGTGCGCCACTCGCGAGGTCCCGATGAGCCTCTCCGGCAGCTCCCTTTCCGTTTTCCCTTCTACTAAGAAACACATATCCACCACTAGTGTCCGGACGTACCCCAGCACGAACCGTACCACGTTGTTTGCCACCGCGCTGCTTCCGATGTCGATGTCGCACTCCAGAAACTCCCCTGACGCGGTGCGCCCGTTGTGGTACCGCACTTTCAGCGCCTTCCCCACGATCAGCGGTTTCGTGCCTACCGCGCGCTGCACGACCCACGGACCAACCGCGACGTGTGGTATGAGCTTCAGCCTCGCGTCTTTGTACGCCTGGTCGCCCGCAACGAACCTCCCAAACGTCGACTCGGGGTCCAGGGGTTCGTGCAGCGCAAAGTAGTACACGATTGAAAAGTGCCGCGTTCCCGGAACCTGGATGTTTAGGCAAAAAATGAACTTTTCGCGCGTGAGTTGCGGGTCGTTTAGGATCTTCCTGGAGCACGTCCCACCTGAACGCGCGCACAGGTTGTCTATTCGCTTCGTGTCCACGAACCAATCTACCGCCACGAGATCCGCCAAGGAAACGCCCGCCGAGCGCTTCTTCCGGTCGCGCAAATAATTCACGTCTCGCACGCGGAAGTTGTTCCCGTCAGGAGAACACCACACGTTTCGGTGTGGCACGTCGTGCGTGTTATGCGTTGGCTCGGGAGGCCAGTGGCCTCGGTCCAAGCTACCGAGGTTCGTGTCGCCGCACGCGGGTGGGATTTTCATTTGGTCGTTTTCGGTTTCGTTTTCGTGAAACGCGTAGTCTTCCTCGCTCGCTTCCGACCTCGTTTCGAAGAAACACTCGTCATCCTCGCCGCCACCCACGCTTATCCGTCCCTCGGTGGGTCCGCGCACCGCCAAACAACGCAATTCGTGTTCGCTGGTGTGCTCGCACAGCTCACGCAACCCCGCGACTTGCGCGAGCACGAGCTTGTTTACTGATTCGTCGTCCCCGGTTTTTGTAAACGGGCGCGCGATTTTTTTCGCGGTTCGCCAAATCCAACCCAGCCACCCCGGGTTGTTGTTTTCCGCGGTTTTCATCGCGTTCGTGACTAAACACGCGTTGGTCCACTCGTTTCCGGCTGAGTTTCCACCCGACACGCAGTGCACTGACGGCGGCGACGAGAACGGCGCCACGCTCCAGCCCCCGAACGCGGCGCGCGTCGTTTTCCTCGCGCCACGTGGCGCCGCGGTGGACGTGGTGGAAATCGTAAACGACCCATCCGGGTCAACCGCCCACGTTCGTTGCAAATACACATCGCGGGACCCCTCGTTTGCGAACGTGGGCCGTAATGTAACCCGCACGATGTCGGAGTCCCCACCCGTGCGCGTAAGGATTTCGCCCGACTCGAACGTCAAGTCCCACCGCGCGCGCGACGCGCTGAGGTCCATGAGCAGGTTGAAAATCGCGGCTGGACGCGCGAAGATCAAACCGACACCCTGTGGGCACGGGTTTTAGGGTGGTACGAAACGAAAACGGGGTTGGGGTTGGTTAGCGTCGAACCTAGGTTAGGGTCGCGGTGTCACCTGCTGGGAAACCGATCGTGTGAGGAGGGTGGGGCGGGGGTGGGTAAACACTTTCGCCACGAACCTTGCATCCTGGAGACTTGATGTCTGACGCGTTCGTGGTAACGGGAGTCCGAGCGTCATCGTCATCCACGCCATCCACGGAGAACCTTCCTTCCGGCGGAGAACCTTCCTCATCGTCTCCTCCATACACGTCCTGCTCGAAGATTCTAAGGCCGTTGTCCAGCCGGGACAAGCGCCAGCCCCGCGTGGCGAACGCCGTGAAAGCACGGGTCGCGGACGAAGGGTCAGCGCGACCAGCCATCGCTCGGTCGCTCAGTCCGCGAGTCACAGAGACCGGTCTAATCGAACGCAACACTCTTCCTCATGCACTCGTGCCGATGTCAATGTGATTAAAGGACTCGACCGACGTGGGGGGGGCACGCGGTGCCCTCGCGTTGTGGAGACGGCGCTCCATCCCCAAGGGACAAAAGAAGGCGGAATTTATCGACGCCACGCGGGGTACCGGTGAAAAAACCATGCGCTAAAACAGTCGAGACAACGTGTGAATGGAACTGACTAAACCCCTTTAGACCTAAATTTGTTGGTTTAAGTACTCTGAAAGGGGCATATGTGGCATCATTGGTCTGCGGATCATTTGACAATGTGGCCGAGCGGTCTAAGGTGCGTCCTGTGCTGTGTGCTCTCCGTTTGAAAGGTCTCAAATAGAAAGGTCAATCCGACGAACAACTCCGATCAACCTTACCTTCCAGACAATAAGCGACTGACTGACCAAGAAACCCCCTCCTCTCCCATACCAGGCGCTGGATTCAGGCTCCAGTTCGTAAGAGCGCAGGTTCAAATCCTGCCATTGTCAGCATCTTTTTGCTGGCTGTAGCAGCTAGCTAGCCTACGTACGACGTACGCCCAGGGTGCGGGGGTGCTGCTCCATCTTTGGAAAATTTTGGCTTTTTTGGGGATTTCTTTTTGGGTGGTGGGTGTTGTTGGCAGGTCGCGGCTCGATTCCATCTTTTTGCATGATGGCTGTGTGTACAGGGCGACGTCCTGTATCTCCTGAGCCTATTTTCAAGTCAATCGGTGATCATCAGGCGGCTCCGTGGGGACGTAGCGCTTGGGTGTGCTCATCTTGCAGCTTGGGAAAAAATTTGAGGAAAAATTAAAATTTGCAAAAGTTTGGTTACATTTTTGACGATCAGTTGAAAGTGTCGACAATAGCCTCGACCCCCGGCAGCCCGCCTGGGCTTACGTTCGTTTGACCGGATACGAGAGCGTCACGTTTTCGGAGAGGTCACGTCATAACGCTTTTCTGGGAAGTCTCGACTAGGGGCACCACCTCGCGCACAACGACGCGCACACGACACCCTTGCCATGTCCTCCGACGCAGCGCTTACCGCCGTGACTGCCGCGATCGATGGTCGCGATCGCCACTACTCCCGCGAGCCCTACCGACGCGGGCGAGGCCATCCCCGGCCTTCCCGACCACCTCGTCGTCACTCACGTTCTCAAAACTGAGAATTTCGACGACCCTGCCGATCTCGCACGGCTCCCAGCGGTGAGCCGCGCGATGCGCGCCGCGGTGGCAGAAACGGGGCTGCAGTTTGAGGAGCTTGACGAGGAGAAAGCCCTACGGCTGGGATGTTTAAGCGCGCTGCTGCGCCTGCAACGGCAAGGTCCCCTGTCGCGTCAAGAACACCTTTGTCAAGCAGCTGCGAGGAGCGGACAGCTCGAGGCGTTGAAGTCGTTGCACGCGGACGACACATTGTGGGACACAGGCACGTGCTTGGGGGCGGCGGAGGGCGGGCACCTCGAGGTGCTGCAGTGGGCGCGCGCAAACAGCGCACCGTGGGACGCACGCACGTGTCGTGGGGCAGCGGAAGGCGGGCATCTCGAGGTACTGCAGTGGGCGCGTGCGAACGGCTGCCTGTGGGACGAGGAGAGGTGCTCGTTCGCGGCGGATGGCGGACACCTCGAGGTGCTGCAGTGGGCACGCGCGAACGGCTTCTCGTGGGATATACGCACGTGCCATAAAGCTGCGAAGGGCGGGCATCTGAAGGTGCTACTGTGGGCGCGCACGAACGGTTGCCCATGTGACGAGACGCAGCTGCTCCTCGCCGCTGAACACGGCCACGAGGCGATGGTGCGGGCACTGATCGAGGCAGGCGCAGACGTCAACTTGGCGTGGGATAATGGCGTGACGCCGCTGTACGCCGCCGCGTTTAAAGGCCACGAGGCGGTAGTGCAGGCGCTGATGGAGGCGGGCGCGGACGTCAACGAGGCGACGGATGACGACTTGACGCCGCTGCTCATCGCCGCTCATCAGGGCCACGAGGCGATAGTCCGGGCGCTGATGGAGGCGGGCGCGGACGTCAAAAAGGCAAGGGATAACGGCACGACGCCGCTGTACATCGGCGCTCAAAACGGCCACGAGACGGTGGTGCGGGTACTGATCGAGTTGGGTGCGGATATCAACAAGGCGACGGGTGACGGCGTGACGCCGTTTTACATCGCCGCTGAAAACGGCCCCGAGGCGGTAGTGCGGCGCTGATGGAGGCGGGCGCGGATGTCAACAAGGCAAGGAATAACGGCGCGATGCCGCTGTTGATGGCTGCTCAATTTGGCAACGAGACGTTGGTGCGGGCGCTGATCAAGGCGGGCGCGGACGTCAACAGGGCAAGTAATGAAGGCGTGACGCCGCTTTTTGTCGCCGCTGGATTTGGTCACGAGACGGTGGTGCGGGTGCTGATCGAGTTGGGCGCGGACATCAACAAGGCGGCGGAGAACGGCGCGACGCCGCTGCGCATATCAATGACACCCGTGTTGAACACCGCTCGAGGGAATCACGCGGCGGTTGTTCAAATTCTCAAGGATAAGGGTGCGGTGTGACGACGGAAACGTCGGCGTGAATTGCTCCCAACCCGAGCTGAAGGGAACTGTGCAGATGCGTACGCGTATTGATGAACGAAAAGAAACGAGCGAGCGATGTAGTACTATGTACAGCCATGTTTTGATTCCCAAAACCAAACTTCCTTCTGAGCTTCTGACACTTTGCTTTTTGCCACCTGAATCGAAATTTGAAAACGATTTTGGCGTACGCTTTTCTAGGAAGCCTCGACGCACAACGACGCGCACACGACACCCTCCATTGTCCTCCGACGCCACGCATACCGCCATGACTGCCCCAAGCGGTGCTATCACGACCATCACTACTCCCGCGAGTCTTGCCGACCCGCAAGAAGTTATCTCCGGCCTCCCCGACCACCTCGTCGTCACTCACATTCTGAGATCTGGCTATTTCGACGATCCCGCCGACCTCGCACGGCTCCCAGCGGTGAGCCGCGCGATGCGCGACGCGGTGGCAGGAACGGGGCTTCGGTTTGAAGAGCTTAGTGAGCACGAAGCCGCGACGGACCTCGGATGTTTAAGCGCGCTGCAGCGGAGGCAACGGGGAGGTCGCCTGCAGTATCAAGAACGCCTTTGTCAGGCAGCGGCGAGGAGCGGACAGCTCGAAAAGTTGAAGTCGTTGCGCGCGGACGGCTGCCCGTGGAACGAGTGGGTTTAGGGTTTTTGGTTTACGCAAAGCCATCGGTGGAGATCACATCCCGGTGTTGATGACTGTGTTCAAACCGGAAACCCCGGGGACGAATGACGGCCCGCGGATTTGGAACTCGCAGTTGATTCGGTACGCGGGGCACCGCGGCGCGAACGAAACCACCGTGGGCGACCCGGCGGAACTAGGGTTCACGGACGCGGTGAAGAAGTATTTCGACTGGTCCCCGAAGGGAGGTAAGGATGGCCAATTCGACACTTTTCCAATCTTGCTTCAAATCAACGAAAAATCGCCTCCCACGGCGTATACCTTGCCCGACGAGTGCATCAGCGAAGTCCCGATTCACCACCCCACGATTCGCGGGATCTCACAGCTAGGTTTGCGGTGGTACGGCGTACCGCGGTTTCAAACATCACCCTCGATTTAGGAGGGTTGAAGTACTCCGCCGCGCCGTTCAACGGGTGGTACATGGTCACCGAGATTGCGACGAGGAACTTTTGTGACGAGGGGAGGTACAACCTAGCCGCGCGTATCGCGCACGCTATGGGCATCGACACCTCAACGAACGAAACGTTATGGAAAGACCACGCAATCGCGGCCATCAACCTAGCCGTTTTGCACTCGTTCAAACGCGCCCGCGTGTCAATCGCGGACCACCACACCTGCGCGGAGTCGTTCGCGCAGTGGTACGAGGACGAGAAGAAAACCAGAGGGTACGTTCCCGGTAATTGGAAGTGGATCCTTCCCCCGACGTCGGCGAGCACGAACACGATTTACCTAGGGCTGAACAAAATGACCGAGTACACGATGAAACCCGCGCTCGTGAACGGGATGAGCACGAACGCTTTGGTGAAACGCGCTCGCGATTCCGGGTACTTAACCAACGATGGGGATCAACAAGGCGTATCAACCATGAAAGTCTTGCACGCCGCGGCGAAGTTCCGGAAAAGCATGAAGCGAGTCACGGGTGTTGTTGTTCTGTACGCGAGCGACGGCGGGCGGACGCAAGCGCGGGCTTCGTGGTTCTGGAGCTTCGTGCGACAGCGGTTCCCCATGATTCTTCCCGTGAATGTGGCGAACCCCGAGCTAAAAAACGCCGATTTCGTCAAAACGCTTCAAGGCGTGGAGTTCATCACGATGTTCGCCAGCACCACGGGGTCGGGCCAGGTTCCGACCGGGAGCGAACAGTTCATGGAGTTTTGCGCGACGGAAACCGGAAAGTCCGCGCTGAAAGGGAAGCAATTCGCGGTGTGCGCGTTAGGGTCGCGGGCGTACCCCAAGTTTTGCGCCGGCGGTTCGCAGTTCCGCCAAGCGCTTCTCGGCGCCGGTTCCACCGAGATGTTCCCCATGACAACGTGCGACCAACTCGAGGGCGAGGACGTTAGTGTCCGGGAGTTCACCAAAACCTTGTTCGCGTGGTTCCACTCTGAAGACCGGATTTCCGAGTCCTTGTACAAACTCATGGTGGACAAACTGGAGAGCGGCGCAAAAACCAACGCCGAGTTCCAGCTGATGGTCAAGCCACGTGACGTGCACGGCCGAGGGAACGTCAACACGCGAACGTTTGGCACGTCCGCGACGTTGACCTCACGGACCGTGCTCGGCGACGGCGCGCACATGAACACCGTTTCCGTTACCCTGACGTTACCCGAATCCGACAAAGACTTGGAGTTTTACGAACCGGGCCCGACAAAGACTTGGAGTTTTACGAACCGGGCGACCACGTCGCGGTGTACCCGTCCACGAACGAAGCGAGCGCGCGTTATTTCGCCTCCCACTTCGGCATCAACTTCGACGACCAACTCGAGCTCGTGCCTGATGGCGCGGATGCGTTCGTATCGATCAACGACTCGGGGATTCCCAACCCCGTTTCGGCTGACTATCTCTTCATGAAAATCGTTGACATCAACAAAGAACCGACTTCGGAGCTTCTTCAGATTTTAGCGCACTACGTCGACGACGACGAAAGCAAGAAGCAAATGTTAGACTTGAGCTTAAACGAAGCCGTTCGAAGGGAGTGAATCGTGTCAACGGGCGCGCGAATTTCGAACATCTTCGACCACTTTCCCACGCTATCAACGATTCACCGAGCGGACAAATCCACGGGCATTGCGCTGTTGGAAAGCATTCTTCTCAAGTTACCAAAACTGCGCGCGCGGTATTACTCCGTGTCTTCGTCGCCTCAAAAGGTGGGGAACAACGTTTTTTCCCTCACCGTGGGCAGAGTCACGTGGAGAGGCGGGTACAACAAACGCATGTACCTCGGTTTCTATTCCGATTTCCTCGCCACGTTGCCGTTGGAATCGAACGTGGTGGTTAAGATGAGGCCGGCGCCGTCGTTTCGGTTACCGCCCGAGACGCCCATTCTCATGGTTGCCGGAGGCACGGGAATCGCGCCGTTCAAAGGGTTCGTCGATCACTTGGCGGTCGCGGAAGCCGGTGATAACAGGGGCGACGCGTGGCTCATCGTGGGGTGTCAAACCAAAGGCAACCAGTTATACCGGCAGGAGCTGGAACACGCGGCGGAACACAAAACGCTCACCAAGTACTTGGTCGGGTATTCGCACGAATCGACGGAACCCAAACGCTACGTGGACGGTACGTATTGGGCCTTTCCCAAATCCCAACGCTGTTTTCCCATACTGTACAAGACTGACACTTTTCTTTTGCAATCGCAGTCGTGATGCGCGAAAACGCGGACGGCATCAAAGATTTAATCAAAAGAGGCGGACACGTGTACGTGTGCGGCGACATCAGGATCGAAGAGTCCGCGCGTGCAGCGCTGGTGGATATTCTTGGAGGAAATGACGCCGTGTCTCAACTGGAAAAAGAACACAGAGTGCATTTGGATATCTTCGGCGCCTTTGACGTACACGGCACCAAGCAAAAACAGCTCGAATTGGCGCTCAAAGCGATCAAACTCAGTGAAGAGAATCTTTGAAAAATTAAGTAGCGTCGAGTCGCGCCGCGTGGACTCGCGGGCTCTGCGGTTCGGCGCTTGCAATTTTCGATAAAGCTCGACCGGTGAGATCGCGCGCGAGAGGTGGTGTTTGTCGGTGAATTTTTATTCCAAATTGCCCCGCGTTCCAGATTGCCCCTCACATCTGGACCAATACGGCATCATTGAGAATCTGAACAATCGCCGTGTGGCCCTCCTGAGCGGCTATGGACAGCGGCGTCCATCCGTTATCCGTCGCCTTGTTGACGTCCGCGCCCGCCTCGATCAGCGCCCGCACTATCGCCTCTTGGCCCAATTCGGCGGCGATGTACAGCGGCGTCACGCCGTCATCATCCGCCTTGTTGATATCCGCGCCCGCCTCGATCAGCAGGGTCTGGTTTTTACAAACCCGAGCTCCCAACCGACTGCAGGTAAGCAGGCTGCTACGGAGTCTAGTCCCTCACCACTTGTGCACTTAGGAATTTCAATCTGGCTACCGAATCGGTAGCCAAAATACGTTGATCGCAAAAATCGGAAAATAGTACCGGTCGAAAATGCGATCAAAATTGTGTTTTGCCATTTCAAACATAAAATACCGATCAAATTTCCTAAGTGCACAAGTGGTGAGGGACGACTCCGTAGTGGGGACTGCATTTTTTTTCTTTCAACTGTCACCAAAGTCGGGCGCGCACCACGTACCCCACGCGCTCGGCGCAGGGGTTCGGAGTCGCGCGCGAACCGATACGTGTGCGCGTGGTGGTCGTGGGAGACGCACATGCGACGTGAGCGTTGCGCATTTGCCATTGATTGCGCGCGTCGCCTCCCCCCCGATGCGCGATGCTCGCTCGCCTCTCCCCGGCGATTACGAGGATGTCGGGCCGAGTCCCCGCGTTCTCGGCACTGGGTCGTACGGCATCACCAAACTTATGCGACACAAAGGCACGTCGGAGTTATACGCTGTGAAGCTCATCGCTCGCGGCGAGCATATCACTGATCACGTGCGACGCGAAATCGTGAACCATCGCCATCTGTGTCACCCCTTCGTGGTGCAGTTCAAAGAAGCGTTCGTGACCAGCACGCACCTCGGCGTGGCGATGGAGTTTGTCAGCGGAGGCGAGCTTTTCAACTACGTGCGTCAACACCGGTCGTTCAACGAAGCGCAGGCGCGATATTTCTTTCAGCACCTCGTGTCCGGCGTGGAGTACCTCCACGCCATGCGCGTGGTGCACCGCGACTTGAAGCTGGAGAACTTGTTAGTGGACCTGAGCGGCAC